>Ga0207714_1000880_pt1 | contig 20249 bp, 14 predicted proteins | sample PonA232FremontCA_2_FD_187270 | JGI IMG/M metagenome (GOLD analysis project Ga0207714, IMG submission 187270) | Marine sediment microbial community from Fremont, CA, USA - Pond A23 Sediment 2 (SPAdes) | ecosystem: Environmental > Aquatic > Marine > Unclassified | place: USA: Fremont, California...
AGGATCGCCGTCTCCGGGTGGTTGACGATCGGCGAGGCGTACTCGCCGCCGATGGCCCCGAAGTTGGTCACCGAAAAGGTCCCGCCCTGCATCTCCTCGCGGGACAGTTCCCGCGCTCTGGCGCGCTCGACCAGGTCCGCGACCTCTGCTGCGAGTTCCAGTACTCCCTTCTCGCCGACCCGCTCGACGACCGGCACGAGCAGGCCGTCGTCCGTCGCCGTCGCCACTCCGACGTTCGCCGCGTCGTGGTAGACGATCTCCTCGCTCTTCTCGTCCAGCCGGCTGTTCAACACGGGGTGCTCGCGGAGGCCGGCGGCGACGGCCTTCAGCACGAACGGGAGGTAGGTCAGCCGGACGCCACGCTGTTCGGCGGGCCCGCGCAGCCGCTCGCGGGTCTTGACGAGTTCGGTCACGACGACGCTGTCGTGGTGGGTCGCCCGCGGGACGGCATCGTCCGCGGCGGCCATCCGCTCGCCGATGGTCCGGCGGATCCCCCGGTAAGGTTCCCGACGCTCGCCGGCCGCAGCCGCGCCGCCAGCGTCGCTGTCGCCAGTCGGCGGGCCGGTGCCGGCGGGCTCGGCTCCAGCGGTCGGTTCGGCCCCCGCCCCCGACTCGGCGCTGCCCGCGACCCCGCCCGCGTCTTCGGCCGCCGACTGCGCCTCGGCGTGCGCGCGGACGTCCTCCGCGTCGACGAAGGACTCGCCGTCGCGGGTCTTGTCGGTGGGGATCCCGTCGATGTCGACGCCCAGTTCGTCGGCCAGCGCCCGCGTGGCCGGTACCGCGAGCGTCCGGTCGCGGTCGGCCGCACCGACCGCTGCCTCGGCCGGGGCCCCCCCTCCGCCCGCGGCCGCCCCGCCGTCGTCCCCGCGGCGCGTGACGGCCGCTGTCGGCCCGTCGCCGGCCCCGCCGGCCGGCTCGTCGCTGGCCGCGCTGGCCTCCGCCGCGCTTGTCCCCGCCGGGCTCGCTTCCGCGTCGCTCCCGCCCGCGTCCGCGGCCGCGCGCACGTCACCTTCCGCGACGCGGCCGCCCGGTCCGGAGCCGTCGACCGCCGCGAGGTCGACGCCGAGTTCGCGGGCCAGCCGCCGCACGCTCGGCGAGGCGAACACGCGCCCGCCGGTCCCGTCGCCCCCGGGTGTCGTTCCCGGAGTCTCGGCCGCCGCGTCCCCCGCAGTGCCGGCGTCCGCGGTCGCCGTCCCGTCGCCAGCTGCGGTCGGCTCCGCCTCGTCCGCCCTCACCGCTCCATCGGGCTCGGCGTCGGCGTCCTCCTCGATAGTGATGACGACGTCGCCGACGGGGACGACATCGCCGACCTCGGCGTGGAGCTCCCGGACCACGCCGTCGACGGGTGCGGGCAGGTCGACGATGGCCTTGTCGGTCTCGACCTCCGCGAGTACGTCGTCCTCGGCGACGCGGTCGCCGGGTGCGACGTGCCAGGCGACGACCTCCCCCTCGCTGACGCCCTCGCCGACGTCCGGGAGTTCGAACTCGAACATCAGTACCCGGCGGTCTCCCGGATGGCGTCCCCGATCCGCTCGGCCTCGGGGAGGTAGTACTCCTCCAGGGCGTACAGCGGGAAGGGCACGTCGAAGCCCGTGACCCGGCGTATCGGTGCCTCCTGGTAGAGCACCTGCTGCTGGAGGGTCGCGGTGATCTCGCCGGCCAGCCCGCCCGCCCGGTGGGCCTCGTGGACGACGACCGCCCGTCCGGTCTTCGCGAAGGACTCACGTACTGTGTCCCGGTCCATCGGCGAGAGCGTCCGGAGGTCGACGACCTCCGCGTCGACGCCCTCCTCGGCCAGCGCCGCGGCGGCGTCGAGGGTCGGCCGGGTCATCGCCCCCCAGGTGAACACCGAGACGTCGGCCCCCTCCCGGCGGACCGCTGCCTCCCCGAGCGGGAGGGTGTAGGTCTCGTCGGGCACCTCGCCGCGGAACGCCCGGTAGATCTTCTTTGGCTCGAGGAAGACCACGGGGTCCTCGCTGCGGACCGCCGTGGCGAGCAACCCCTTCGCGTCGCGGGGGGTCGAGGGGACGACCAGCTTCAGCCCGGGAATGTGCGCCAGCGCGGCCTCCGTGGACTCGGAGTGGTGCTCGGGCGCGCGGATCCCGCCGCCGTATGGCGCCCGGACCACGAGCGGGCAGGTAAAGCGCCCGCGGCTCCGGCTGCGCAGCCGGGCGGCATGCGAGACCAGCTGGTCGTAGGCGGGGTACAGAAAGCCCATGAACTGGACCTCCGCGACCGGGCGCATCCCGAACGCGGCGAGACCGATTGCGGTGCCGACGATCCCCGACTCCGCCAGCGGCGTGTCGACCACTCGCTGGTCGCCGAACTCCTCGATCAACCCCTGAGTGGCCCGGAAGACGCCGCCGTTCTCGCCGACGTCCTCGCCGAGCACGAGCACGTCCTCGTCGCGGGCGAGTTCGCCGTAGAGCCCGTCCCGCACCGCCTGAACGAGCGTGAGATTCTGCGTGCTGCCGCCGGGGCTCGCCCCCTCGGTGCCAGTGCCTGCGTCGGCCTCAGCGTCCCCGTCGGCGCCGGTATCGGTGCTCATTCGAGCAGGTCACCCCCGTGACGGGCCTCCAGGTCGCGGAGATACTCCAGTTGCTCTTCGAGCCGCCCGGGCATGTCCGCGTAGACGTTTTTGAACATCTCCTCGATGTCGGGGCGTTCGTGGGTCTCGGCGGCGTCGATGGCGTCAGCCACCTCCGCCTCGACGGCGGTCTCGATGGCGTCGACCCGCTCGTCGTCCAGCAGGCCCCGCTCCCGGAGGAACGTCTCCATGCGCGGGATCGGATCCAGCCGGCGCCACTGCTCGACTTCCTCCTCCTCGCGGTAGACCGTCGGGTCGTCGGCCGTAGTGTGGGCGCCGAAGCGGTACTGGACGGCCTCAACCATCGTTGGCCGGGTCGCCCCGCCGACTTCGGGGTCGCCGCCCTCGCCGGTCCGGGCCTTCTCGACGGCGTCGCGGGTGACCTGGTACACGGCGAGGGGGTCCATCCCGTCGACCTGCACGCCCTCGAAGCCGTAGGCCCGGGCCTTCTGTGCCAGCGTGGCGCTTGCAGTCTGGCGTTCCCGGGGGACCGAGATGGCCCACTGGTTGTTATTGCAAAAGAAGACGGCGGGCACGTCGAAGACGCCGGCGAAGTTCAGTCCCTCGTGGAAGTCACCCTCGCTGGTGGCGCCGTCGCCGAAGTAACACATCGTCACCCGGTCCTCGTCGCGGAGCTTCGCCGCCCAGGCTGCCCCGGTCGCGTGGGGGATCTGGGTGGCGATGGGGACCGCGACGGTGAACATGTTGACGCCCTCGGGGGCGACGTTGCCCTCCTCGGTCCCCATCCAGTACAGCAGGATCTTCTCCAGGGGCCACCCCATCGCGTACGCGGAGACGTGCTCGCGGTAGCTGGGGAACAGCCAGTCCGGCTCGGCGAGGGCGTGGACGCTGCCGACCTGGGCGGCCTCTTGCCCCGACAGGGGGGGATACGTGCCCATCCGGCCCTGGCGCTGGAGACTCACCGCCCGCCGGTCGAAGTGCCGACCCAGCTTCAGCTCGCGGTACATCTCGACCAGCTCGCCGTCGGAAAGGTCCGGCACCTCGGCGTCCTCCCGGACCTGTCCGCTCTCGTCCAGCACCCGTATCTGACCGCTCGTCTGGAGGGTACTCAGAGAAACCACCTGCCGAAGTACGACATACCATCAGACTTGCCCCCCGCGCCGTTTATGAGTTTCGCGGTTATGTCTGCCGGTTCTCGGCAGTCTTCGGGGTGTTACTCGCGGTAATTATGAACAGTTGATCACCGCGGCTGGCGGTGGCCGCACCCGCCGGCGTCAGTCGCCGTCCGCCCGCTTCGCGTCGGCCCGCGCCCGGTCGACTGACTTGCCGTCGCGTTCGATAGCCTCGACGAACAGTTCTCCGGCGCGGTAGGAAGAGCGGACCATCGGGCCGGCCGCACAGTACAGAAAGCCCAGTTCCGCCTCGGCGACCCGCTCCCAGGTGTCGAAGACGTCCGGGTGGACGTACTCGCTCACCTCTAGATGCGAGCGGGAGGGCTGGAGGTACTGGCCCAGGGTGACGACGTCGACGCCCACGGCCCGGAGGTCCCGCAGCGTCCGGTAGACCTCGTGGGCGTACTCCCCGACCCCGAGCATGACGGAGGTCTTGGCGTATGGCTCGGCGTCGGCGACCTGGGAGAGGACCGACAGCGACTGCTCGTAGCCCGCCCGGCGGTCCCGAACCGGCCACTGGAGCCGTTCGACGGTCTCGACGTTGTGGGCGAGCACGTCCGGCCCGGCGTCGATGACCTTCTGGACCAGCCGCTGCTCCCCCTGGAAGTCCGGGATCAGCGCCTCCACCAGGACCGATGGGTCCCGCCGCTTGATCTCCCGGACGGTCTCGGCGAAGTGGCCCGCCCCCTGGTCGGGGAGGTCGTCGCGGTCCACGCTCGTCAGGACGACGTAGTCCAGCCCGATCTCGGCGACGGCGTCGGCGACCTGTTCGGGCTCCTCGGGGTCCGGCGGCTCCATCCCGCCGGTCTCAACGTCACAGAAGTTACAGCCCCGCGAGCACCGGTCGCCCAGCAGCATGAACGTGGCCGTCCCCGGGCCGTCTCTCCCACTCCAGCACTCTCCCAGGTTCGGGCAGTTGGCCTCCTCGCAAACCGTGTTGAGGTCCCGGTCGCGGAGCGAATCCTTGATGTGAGTGAATCGCTGGCCCGCCGGCGGCCGCGTCTTCAGCCACTCGGGCTTGCGCACGCCGCTCATTGACGGTCGTTACGGGCCCGCAGACAAAAGCGTGCGGTCCGTCGGCTCCGAGTGGGTCCGACGAACGCGTGGCCCGGCAGTCCGGCGAACGGCGGAACGCGAAACCTCTTTGTCGGCAGGGCCCCCCCACACGTCCGTGTCAGGCCCGCCCGATGCCGAGGCCGAGATCGCGGTCGCGGACGTGCTCCCCGACTTCGCCGGCGCCTTTCCCTTCGAGCGGTTCAACCGGATGCAGACCGCCACCTTGCCGGCCCTGCTCGACACCGAGGAGAACGTCGTGGTCAGTGCCCCGACCGCCAGCGGCAAGACCGCCGTCGCCGAGGTGACCATCTGCCGGACGCTCGCCGAGGGCGGGACCGCCCTCTTTCTGGCCCCGCTGCGCGCGCTCACCAACGAGAAGGAACGGGAGTGGGAGCGCTTCGAGGACCTGGGCTACTCCGTCTACGTCGTCACCGGCGAGCGTGACCTGAACCCCCGGCGGGCCGAGCGGGCGGACGTGCTCGTGATGACCCCCGAAAAAGCCGACTCAGCCACCCGCAAGTACGACTCCCGGCGCTATTCGTTCGTGACCGACATCGACTGCTGTATTATCGACGAGGTCCACCTGCTGGACTCCGAGAAGCGGGGCAGCGTCCTCGAGGTGACCGTCGCCCGCCTCCGGCGGCTCTGTGACCCCCGGGTCGTGGCCCTCTCGGCGACGATGCCTAACGTCGAGGACGTCGCGGCGTGGCTGGACGCCCCCGCGGAGACGACCTTCCAGTTCGACGACTCCTACCGCCCCGTTCCCCTGGAGGCCGACGTCGCCACCTACAGCCACGGCGAGAACGCCTTCGCCGACAAGTATCGCCGGCTCTACCGGGCGCTGGACCTGGTCGAACCCCACCTCCGGGAGGACGGCCAGGCACTGGTGTTCGTCTCCTCCCGGCAGGACACGGTCCGGGCCGCCGAGAAGACCCGCGACGAGTTCGCCGAGCGCGACGTTCCCGTCAGCGCCCGCGGCGACTACGACTTCCACAGCGAGGCCGCCGAACTCGATAACGACACCCTCCGGCAATCCGTGCTCGACGGCGTCGGCTTCCACCACGCCGGCCTCTCGCGGGCGGACAAGGAGCGCGTCGAGCGGTGGTTCCGCGAGGACCGCATCGCGGTCCTCTTTTCGACCTCGACGCTCGCGTGGGGGGTGAACCTCCCCGCCCGGTGTGTCGTCATCCGCGACACCAAACTGCACGACCCCCTGGAGGGGGAGGTGGAGATGAGCCCGCTTGACGTCCTCCAGATGCTCGGCCGCGCGGGCCGGCCGGGCTACGACGATACCGGCTACGCCTGGGTGGTCTGCCCTCCAGAGGACGCCGACCGGTACCGCCGGCTGCTGCGGGACGGCGAGCCCATCGACTCCCGGCTGGCCGGCGGCGAGGATGCCGAGGTTACAGCCCGGAACGGGGGTGACGGCGAGAGCGACGGGAGCCGCCAGGCTCCCCCCGGCGGTGACCTGGCGGTCCACCTCAACGCGGAGATCGCGCTCGGGACCGTCGGTGACATCGGCGACGCGATGGACTGGCTGGAGACCACCTTCTACTACGTCCGCGCCCAGCGGGCCGCGGGCTACGTGGCCGGCGAGGACCTGCGCGCCCGAGTCAGCGACACCCTCGAGTGGCTCGCCGCGGAGGGGTTCATCGAGGTCGACGGGCTTGCCGTCGAGCCGACTGAACTCGGCCGGCTTGCGTCGGAGTTCTACCTGCGCCTGGAGACCGCCGGCCGCTTCGCTGCGCTCGCGGGGACCGACCCCGGCGAGTTCGAGGCGCTCCGGGCGGTCGCCGGCGCCGTCGAGTTCGACAGCGTCAGCGCCCGCTCGGACGAGGCCGACGCCATCGACGCCGTGCTGGGCGAGCGCGCCGACGACCTGGCCGACGGCCCGCGGAAGGTGCTCGCCATCCTCCGGGCGGCGATGGACGGCTCCACTCCTGGTGCGCTCAAAAGCGACGCGTGGATCATCCGGCAGAACGCGCTCCGGCTGCTTGGGGCGCTGCGGACCGTCCTCGACCGCTTCGACGGCGCGGAGACCGCCAACCTCGTTGCCCGGGTCGTCGCCCGGGTCGAGACGGGGATCAGCGCCGACGCCGTCGGGCTGACCGCCATCGAGGGCGTCGGCGCGACCCGCGCGCGCACCCTCGCGGCGGCCGGCCTCGAAACGCCCGAAGATGTGGTCGCGGCGGGGGTCGACGGCCTCGCCGCCACGGGGCTGGCGGAGGGGGTCGCCGAGCGCGTCCACGAGGCCGCCCGCGACCTCCCCGTCGTCGAGGTCGACTGGGGCGACCTCCCCGGGACCGTCGGCCGCGGCGAGCGGTCGATCCACGAGGTGACCGTGCGCACGGCCGCGGGCGCGGCCCGGGCCGGCCTGCGCGTGACCGTCAACGGGGTGGAGATGACCGCCAAGGACAGCTATCTCGGGGCGACCGAACTCCCGGTCGCGCTCTTCGGCAGCGATACTGACCGCCTCGAGCTGGCGGTCAGGGTCGCCTTCCCCGACCTCCCGCTGCCGCCGAGCGTCCACACCCGGACGGTGACCGTTACAGACTGAGAGCGGCCGATGAACTTTTTCGCTCCGTCTCGGGTCGCGATGAAACGGCCAACTGCGGGCGTGAAGAGTCCGAACATGCCGGCTACGCGGCGAAAACGTGGTGAAATCGCGCTAGCGGTCGCCCCCCTATATGCAGGAGGGGGTGCATGACTGGAAGTGAGGAGACTCACTATGTCGAACGCGTCCCCGCGCAGGTTGCGGCGAGTCGACGGCGGTGCCGTCCGCGCGTCGGTGGAATCGCTGGTCCGAGCAACTGGCTTCTGGACGGCCGTTGCGTTGCCCTTCATCGTGCTCGTCGTCGTGGCAACCGGCGGCGCACAGCGCCATCCGCTGGCCTTTTCCGGCCTGCTGGCGGCCAACCTGGTCGCGCTGGTCCTCGGCCGGAACTACGACCGGTAGGCGCGTCTCCTCGCCCCTGTTTCCCACACCCCCGCGGGGTGGTCCCACTCCGCCTGGTCCTGCCCCACCTGACCCCGCCTTTGAAATACCAGGCCGGGACCACCCGACCCATGCGCGTCATCACCGGCCGCTGTACGGCCGCCTTCGACGGTCCCGGCTCCCGCGAGCGCAGACAGCACGGCGACTGTGTCGTCCTCGTCAAACCCGACGACACCGTCCTCGTCCACGACGCCCGCGGCTACCAGCCGGTCGCCTGGCTCACCCGCCCCGACGCGGTGACGATAACCGACGAGGCCGTCGTCGCCCAGGACGGCGACCAGCACCTCCGGGTGACCCGCCACGACACGGCCGCACGGGAGGTTTCGGCGAGCGCGGCCGGCGTCCCCGTCGGTGACTGCCCCGACTGCGGCGACCGGCTCGTCCGCGCCCGCGGCGACGTCTCCTGTCCCGGCTGCGGGGCCCGTTACGGGCTGCCCGCCGGCGCGACCGTCCTCGAGGAGACCTGTGGGTGTGGCTGCCCGCGGCTCCGGGTCGCGCGCGGCGGGGAGTTCGAGGTGTGTCTCGACCGCGACTGCGAGTCGCTTGACGGGCGGGTCCGCGAGCACTTCGACCGCGCCTTCGACTGTCCGGCCTGTGGCGGCGACCTGCGGGTGCTCCGCCGGGGTGGCCTGATTTTCGGCTGCGAGGGCTACCCCGACTGCGAGACGAGCTTCGCGGTCCCGCAGGGGGTCCACGCCGGGCCCTGCGAGTGTGGGCTGCCGGCCTTCGAGACGGGGTCGGGGCGGCGGTGTCTGGACTCGACCTGCGGGGTGCCGGCGGAGTGACTGTCGTCCCGACGCCGGACCGCAAGGGGCTTTGGCTCGCCGGCCGTCGCTCGGGCATGGACGCGACGTTCGACGGTACGGCCGTCCGGGCGGGGTCGGCCGCCCGCGAGCAGTTCTACGACGCCCGGGGGTACGGCCGGCCCGACGACGGCGGCGTCGTCCTCGCGCCCGTGGAGGCGGCCCACCTGCTCTTCCGCGGCGACCTCGACAGCGTGGTCGACCGTCGTCCCGCGGGGAACGGCCGCCGGCTCGACTTTCCGGATTTCCTCGCCTCGACAGCTGTCTCGGAGGTGGACTTCTTCGTCTACAAGGACCTCCGGGACCGGGGTTTTTACCTCTCGCCGGTCGACCGGGGCGGAGCCGGAAGCGGCGGGGCTGGCGCGACCGGCGGCCCCGGCGAGTTCGCCGTCTACCCGCGAGGGAAGGGGCCCTGGGACGACGCGGTCGCCTACCGGGTGCGGGCGGTCAGCGAGCGGGCGACCGTCGACGCCGGGGCGCTACACCGCCTGGCCGCCCCCGCCGGCGACGACACGGCCGGGAAGGCGGGTCGGAAGCCGACCGGCGTGCTGGCGGTCGTCGACGAGGAGAGCGAGACCACCTACCTCGAACTCGGCACGCCGACCCTGTCGGGGTCGACCCACCACGACCTCCCCCCGGCCGAGGGGGACCTGCTGGCCGACCGGGTGCTGGTCTGGGACGCACCCGACCCGCTGTACGGCCGGGCCTTCTACGGCCAGCCGCTGGACGACGGGGTCCAGCTCTCGCTGGTCGAGGCGGCCTACCTCGCCCGCGCGAGCCTGCTAACTGTCGACGGCGGGGAGGAGGCCGTCGTCGAGCGCGGCCGGGAGGTGGAGGGCGACCGGTTCGACCGGCGGCTGCGGGCCTACGGCGCCCTCCGGACGGCCGGGATCGTTCCAAAGACCGGCTTCAAGTTCGGTGCCGACTTCCGGACCTACGACGACGTGGCCGACGTCGCGGACCTGGGCCACTCCGAACGGCTGGTACGCGTGCTCCCGCCCGAGTACGGCTTCGCGCCGCGGGACCTGGCGCTCGACGTGCGGCTGGCCCACGGCGTCCGCAAGCGGATGGTGTACGCACTGACGGGCACCGACGGCGGCCTGACGTGGCTCTCGGTCGGGCGGCTGACCCCCTGACCGCTGGGCGCGATGCCGGTCCGGCGCCGCCCTCAGTCCAGAAACAGTGCCATGTCCGACTCGGCGTCGCCGCTTTCCTCCCCGTCGGGCACCTCGCTCACCCACGCGCCGGTCCAGTTGTCGTCGTGGACGTCGAGGTCGCCGCCGACGACCGACGCGCCGACGACGACGTGTGCCGTCCTGTCCACTCGCTCGCCGTCGACCTCGTGGTCGACGACGCGGACCCGCTCGACCGAGTCGACCTCGACCTCGAGCCCGAGGGCCACCTCGATGAACTCTAGGCCCTCCGCGACGTGGGTGCCCTCCTCCTCAACCAGCCCGTTGGGCAGGAGGACGGCGTCGTCGTCGACGTGTTCGAGGACCAGAAGCTCCCCGTCGTCCACGAGACCGAAGACTGTCCGTCCGGCGTAGCCGGTCTCGACGTGCTCGGGGTCGTCGTGTTCGTAGGTCACTTCGACGCGCTCGACGCCATCGCGCTCGACTAGCTCCTCCGGCCCCGGGTACTCGCCGTCGTCGGTCGTGAGTGCCTCCGCCGCCGTGTCGCTGTGTGTTGAGTTTCCTGACATACGTGTCTCCGTCGGTGGTTGCGACCCAGTACGCCGCTGCGAGCCGGCTACGGTGTACTTTCCTGGCTACTGGCGATACCCGCGGCTACCGGATAAATATTATCGTATAAGTTAACATTACTTTTCAGCTATAACTTTGAACGCCTCGAATTTAACTGTTTTGCCGTCCGGGGAATCGTGCGCTGCTCGCCACCCCGGCGTCGGGCGAGTGGCACCGCAAGCGGGGTCTGCCGGGGTCCCGCCGGCGGCGTGCCACGGTGCCCCGGGCGATGAAAACCGTTATGTCGCTGGTGGCGATGGATCGTCGTATGACGGCCGCTTCCCGCCCGTGGCGCCCGCAGGCTCAGGAAGCGGACAGTCCCGACGGCCGGGCCGGCGCGTGACGCCGCCCCCGACCGCGGTGCTCCCTCCACCTTCTCGCCGCGACGCTTCGCCCGACGACCACCCAACACCCGACAGATGACACAGGAACGCGACGCCGACCGCGACCCGGACGCACAGCCACCGACCGAGCCGCGAGCCGACGGCGGAACCGTCGACGACGTGGCGCTTGACCCGTGGGGGTCCTCGACGGTGTCGGACTACCGCAAGCTGTTCGAACAATTCGGCATCGAGGAGTTCGAGGAGGTACTCGGGGAGGTGCCCGACTCCCACTACCTGATGCGCCGCGGGGTCATCTTCGGCCACCGCGACTACCGCCCGGTCGCCCGCGCGATGCGCGAGGACGACCCCTTCGCCGCGCTCTCGGGCTTTATGCCCACCGGCGACCCCCACATCGGCCACAAGCTGGTCTTCGACGAGATCATCTGGCACCAGCAACAGGGCGGGGACGCCTACGGCCTGATCGCCGACCTCGAGGCTCACAGCGCCCGCGGGCTCTCCTGGGCGGAGATCGACGAACACGCCCGCAACTACATCCTCTCGCTGCTCGCGCTCGGCTTCGACCCCGAGGAGGGCGAACTCTACCGCCAGTCCTCGAACCGCGAGGTCCAGGACCTGGCCTTCGAGCTGGGTGCGGAGGCCAACTTCTCGGAGCTGCAGGCCATCTACGACTTCGACGGCGAGACCGACGTCTCCCACATGCAGTCGGTCGTCACCCAGATGGCCGACATCCTCTACCCCCAGCTCGAGGAGCCCAAGCCGACGGTCATCCCCGTGGGGCCGGACCAGGACCCGCACATCCGGCTCTCGCGGGACCTTGCCGCCCGGCTGCGCTACTTCGGAGTGACGGAGGCCTACGCCAGCTTCGAGCTGACCGACGCCGAGCGCCGGACGCTCGCGCTCGTCTACGAGGACCTCGCAGACGGCGGCGAAGCGACGGACGGCGACGACGCCAGCGGCGACGCGGACGACACCCTCCGGTGTGAGGACGCCGCCGCCTTCCTCCGGGACGCCGCCGACCGTGCGGACTCGTTCGGGACGCCGGAGACCCGCGCCTCGCTGCTGGAGAAACTCGACAACGCCGGCATGGAGCCCCTCCGGCCCCGGGTTCGCTTCGTCGACCGCAACGCCACAGAGGAGGCCTTCGAGGCCCTGGTCGAGGCGGTCGACGGCGAGAAGCGCGTCTACGACAACCACGTCGACGCCTTCGAGGTGGACCGGGGGGCCGCCGACCAGCTGGCCCGCGAGGTCGAGGTCGCCCACGGCGGCTACGGCTTCCTCCCGCCCTCTTCAGTCTACCACCGCTTTATGACCGGCCTCACCGGCGGGAAGATGTCCTCCTCAGTGCCGGCGAGTCACATCTCGCTGTTGGACGACCCCGAGGAGGGCTACGACAAGGTGAAAGCCGCCACCACCGGCGGCCGCGAGACCGCCGAGAAACAGCGCGAACTCGGCGGCGAGCCCGACGACTGCCCGGTCTACGAGCTCTACGCGTACCTGCTCGCGAGCGACGACGACGAGTTCGCAAAGCGGGTCTACGACGAGTGCGCCGGCGGCGAGCGGCTGTGTGGCGATTGCAAGGAGCAGGCCGCCCGGCTGATGGAGGAGTTCCTCGCCGAGCACCAGGAGAAACGCGCCGAGTGGGAGGACCGGCTCGAGGAACTCGACATCGACCTCGACACCGACCGCAAGCGCTGACCGTCGCCGGACCCGCCCTGCGGACTGCCCTTACCACGGCGGGGACCGGGGCTCCTCGCAGGGCCCGGTTCGCTCCAGCATCACGACGTACTGCCTGTTCGCCAGCTCCTGCTCGTCGCCGTAGAGGTCGCTCTGCGGGACGACCCCCAGCGACAGCAGGTCAGCGAGCGACCCCGGCTCGGCCCGGTCGAGGACGTAGTCGTCGGGTGGGTCCCCGAAGGTGGCGACGACCTCGTAGTTGCGGCTCCCGTTCAGGAGTCCACGGACGTGCGCCCGTCGCTCGCTCACGTTCGAGCGGACGTACCGGACGCGCTTTTCCGGTGGGGCGTTCCGAAGGTAGTGCAGGTCCTCCGAGACCAGTTGGACGTGGTCGGGACAGGCCACCGACACCTCGCCGGGCGGACCGTCGTCGTTGGGGTGGCTCAGCCGCGTCCAGGTCGGCGCGACGGCGTCCTCGAACCCGTGCTGGTAGCTCTCCACCGTCGCCTCCCGGGGGACGTTCTCCTCGATCCACGCGCGTGCGTCCCCGCGAGGCGTGTCGGCGTACTGCATCGTCCCCACGCCGGCGTACAGCCCCGTCGTGACCACCAGCGCCGCGACCGCAAGCCCCCCGACAGTCGGATGGCGCCGGCGCAGCCGCACGAGTCCGGCCGCGCCCAGCAGGACCAGAAGCGCCATCGTCGGGAGGAGGTGATGGGGGCGGAAGTCGTGCCAGGGAACCAAGAGAGCGACGAACATCCCCAGACAGCCCGCGACGAGCGCGGTCGCGTCGTCGCCGCGGTCGAGCGTCCGGAGGGTGGCTGCAGTCCCGGCCGCGACCGCGACAACGAGTGGCCACCCGGACGCGCTGGCATAGCCCCGCAGGAACCACCACCAGACGGGAGCATCCGGGCCGACGGGGTCGACGATCCGGTAGCTGGTCTGGCCGAACAGCCGGCGCGCGACCGGCTGGAGGTTCCCCACCAGCACGTCGGGGAAACTGAGGACGACCACGACGGCACCGAGGGCGGCGCCCCGTCGAAGCTGCCGGGAGCGCCACAGTCCCTGCCACCACCCCCCCTCGGTTCCGCGCTCCCGGAGCACGTACGCCAGCAGGACGGTCGGAGCGACGGGCGCCGCAGTCAGTTTCAGCCCTATCGCGACCCCGCCGGCTGCGCTTGCCGCGTAGAACCGTCCCGTCCCGCCAGCCTGGACGTACCGCACCAGCAGGTACACCGCGAGCAACAGGAAGAAAAGCGCCGGGAGGTCCTCCCCGCCCTCGTGGGCGAGCACGATGACCTCGAAGGTGAGCCCGAACAGGAGCGCCGCCAGCCGGCCGGTCGCGCGGTCCCGGAGGACGGTCCCGAGCCGGTAGGTGAGATAGACCGAGCCGACGGCCGCCAGCAGGCTCACCAGCCGGACCGCGAGCAGACTCGCGGTCAGGAGCCACTCCGGGGTCGAGCGCCAGACGCCGATGAATCCGAACTCCGGGTCCGGGTCCGCCATCGCCGCGACGGCGTCGAGCTGTCCCGCCAGCGCCGCCGCCAGCACCACCGGGGCCAGCGCGAGGACGTACAGATAGAAGGTCCCCCCGAAGGGCGTGCGGCCCCACGCGACCCCCTCCCGGAGCCCCTCGACGCTCGGGTCCGAGACGACCGACCCGTACGCGACCAGCGCGTCAAGCAGCCGGTCCCGCTCGTCCCAGGTGGCGACGTTCGGCGCCCGATGCCAGAGCCAGAACCCACACAGCAGCACCGATAGCAGCAGAATGTAGGCGAGATAGGGGTCCTTGTCGAGGTCCGCCCGGACGGTGCTGCGTGCGCGCCCGAGCGCCGCCCGCACACCACCCGCACCGGTCCACATCGCTTCTCACGCCCGCCGGCTCGGAGAAAAGCGCACCGATCCCCGCGCCGGAGGGTTTTTGTCGCTGCGTTCGCGACCCTCGATCCATGATGCCCGACCCCACGAGTCGGTGTCCCGGCGTGCAGCCAGCGACGCGGCAGGGGTTCGGGTTCGTTTTCGCCTGAGCCGGGCCGGTGGACTCCCCCGCATCGTCCCGGACGCGGGGGACGAAACCCGCCCGCCAGCCGGAGGAGAACTCCCCCGCTGGCCGCGAGTGAGAACCGTTAACTGTCGACCGCCTCCCCTACCGACAACGACCGCTGCGACTCAGACACCATGACAACACGACTCCCGCCAGCGCAGGTGGCCCTGCTGGAGGCCGCCGACGCCGAGACGGACCGCCCGATGACCGACCTGGCCGGCGAGGCCGGCCTCAAGCCCGAGGCCGCCACCCGTGCTGCCTTCGAACTCGACGACGCGGGCTTCGTGGCAGTCTCCGAGGAGACCGAGGACTCGCTCGCGCTCACCGCGGAGGGCGAGCGCTACCGCGAGGAGGGGCTCCCCGAGCTCCGCCTCTACGAGGCCGCCCTCGATGCGGGCGCCGACGAGGAGCCCGTCGGCCTCGGCGACCTGCTCCCAGAGGCCGGCCTCGACGGCGACGCCGTCGACATCGCCCTCGCGAACTTCGCCCGGAAGGGCTACGGCGAGGTCGACAGTGGCTCGGTGCGGGCCGACCCCGACGCCGACCCGGGGGCCGACGCCGAACGGGCCGCCCTTGAGGCCGTCGCTGCGGGCGATGCCAGCGGCGTCGAGGAGGCGACCCTCGAGCAGCTGGAACGGCGCGACCTGCTCGGGCGGACCGAGCGGACCGTCCGGCAAGTCCGGCTGACCGACGAGGGCGTGACCGCGCTCATGGGCGGCGTCGAGGCCGCCGAGCGCGTCGACCGGGTCACGCCCGAGCTGCTCACCAGCGGGGAGTGGGCCGAGGTCGAGTTCGCGGAGTACAACGTCGAGGCCGACGCCGAACAGTACCAGGGCGGCCGCGAGCACATCCTCCGCCAGACCGCAAACCGCGTGAAGGACGTGCTGGTGGGGATGGGATTCGAGGAGATGGAGGGGCCACACGTCGACGCCCAGTTCTGGATCAACGACTGCCTGTTCATGCCCCAGGACCACCCTGCCCGGACCCACTGGGACCAGTTCGCGCTCGAACGCCCCGACGCGATCCGCGAGCTGCCCGAGGACCTGGTCGAGCGGGTTCGCTCGGCCCACCTCGACGGAGTGGGCGAGGACGGCGAGGGGTATCACTCCCCCTGGGACATCGAGACCGCTGAGTCGCTCGACCTGCGCGGGCACACCACCTCGCTGTCGATGCGGTATCTCTCTGGCTACCAGGAGGGAGACCTCGAACCCCCACAGCGGTATTTCAGCGTCGAGAAGGTCTACCGGAACGACACGCTGGACCCGACCCACCTGCTCGAGTTCTTCCAGATCGAGGGGTGGGTGATGGCCGAGGACCTCTCCGTCCGCGATTTGATGGGCACCTTCGAGGAGTTCTACGACCAGTTCGGGATCACCGACCTGGAGTTCAAACCCCACTACAACCCCTACACCGAGCCGAGCTTCGAGCTCTTTGGCACCCACCCCGAGACCGGCGAACTCGTCGAAGTCGGCAACTCCGGGATCTTCCGCGACGAGGTGACCGAGCCGCTGGGCGTGGAGGCGGACGTGATGGCCTGGGGCCTCTCGCTGGAGCGGCTGCTGATGCTGATCTACGGGTTCGAGGACATCCGGGACGTCCACGGGACGCTGTGTGACCTCGACCTGCTGCGGAACGTGGAGGTGATGCACTGATGCCCGTCGTCGACATCGCCCCCGACGAACTGCGGGAACTGACGGGCCACGAGGAGAAAAGCGACGACGACCTCCGGTCGGACCTCTTCGACCTCGGGCTGGAGTTCGAGGGCTGGACCGACGACGAGGAGATGCAACTGGAGTTCGCCCCCGACCGGCTGGACCGGCTCTCCGTCGAGGGTGTGGCGCGCTCACTGCGGTACCACTACGGGGACGACCGCGGCGTCTACGTCCCCTCGACGAACGACCCCGAGTGGACCATCCACGTCGAGGACCAGCCGCCGGGTCGACCCTACGTCACGGGAGCCATCATTCGCGGCGTCGACTTCACCGAGGAGTCCCTGGAGTCGCTGATCCAGCTCCAGGAGAAGCTCCACGCCACGATGGGCCGCCAACGTGCGAAAGGCGCCATCGGGGTGCACGACCTGACGATGTTGAAAGGTGACGCCGCGACAGACGAGGCCCGCAGCGGCGCGGGCAAGACGATCCGCTACACCAGCGTCGACCCCGACGGCGAGCGCTTCGTCCCGCTGGATGCCGACGCGGAGATGACGCCCGCCGACGTGCTGGCCGACCACCCCGTCGGCGAAACGTATGCCGACCTCGTGGCCGACTTCGAGCGCTACCCCGCGATCTACGACGCCATCGGCCTCTTTTCGTTCCCGCCGGTGATCAACGGCCGCCGGACGGAGGTGTCGACGGGCTCGCGGGACCTGCTCGTGGAGATGACCGGCACCGACCAGTGGACGGTCGACCGGATGCTCAACATCGTCTGCTACGCGCTGTCGGCCCGCGGCGCGCAGGTCGAGCGGGTCGAGGTCGAATACGCCGACGGCTCCCCCGGCGAGTACGCCGGGCAGACGCTCGATCGCCCGGACCTGTCGACCAAGACCAAGACCGTCACCCACGACCGGGTCGAGGGGGTCCTCGGGGTCGCCCTGGAGGAGGGGACGGTCGTCGACTGCGCCGAGCGGGCGGGGTTGGACGCCGAACCGACAACCGCCGACGGCGAGCCCGCCTACGAGGTCGAGGTGCCGCCGTACCGCGTGGACGCACTCCACCCGCTCGACATCGTCGACGACATCGGCCGGGCCTACGGCTTCAACGAGCTCAAGCCCCGCTACCCGGACATCTCGACGGTCGGCGGGCGCCACGAGCGCTCCCGGCTGGAGGACGCCGCCCGCGACACGCTCGTCGGATTGGGTTTCGAGGACCTGCTGAACTTCCATATGATAAACGAGGCCGAGAACTTCGAGCGGATGCACGTCGACCCTGGGGACGAGTGTGTGGGTTCCGGCGAGCCCGTGACCATCCGCGAGCCCTACAGCGAGGACTACACGGTCCTGCGGACGTGGGCGCTGCCCTCGCTGCTGATGGTGCTGGAGAACAACACCCACCGCTCGTACCCCCAGAACCTGGCGGAGATCGGCCTCGCCGCGGAGGTCGACGAGGACGCGAACACGGGCGCTGCCGAGCGCCGGACCGTCGCGGCCGTCCTCGCGCGCACGGACGTCTCCTACGAGGACGCGAAGGCCCGGCTCCAGGCGCTGGCGACGGCCTTCGGCAAGAACCTGGAAACCCCGGCGACCGACCACCCGACGTTCATCGACGGCCGGGCCGCCGAGGTCGTCTTCGACGGCCACTCGGCGGGGGTCGTCGGCGAGGTCCACCCGGCCGTGCTGGTCGAACACGACCTGGAGGTGCCGGTGGCAGCCTTCGAGTTCGACCTGGACGCGCTGTCGTAGGCGCCGACGGGAGCCTCCCGACCGGGCCCGGAGTCACGGACGCGGCGGCGCCCACAAGATTGATTCCCCCCCTCCCGGTACCCGACCGCATGTCCTCCATCGACAGGCGACGCTTCCTGGCGAGCACCGCGGCCGCGGCCGCCGGCGCCGTCGCGGGCTGTGCGGACTCGGACCCGGTCCGGGAGCTGGCCGCGTACCGGTCGTACGGCTACGGCCCGCACAACCGCGGGACGACGCTGGGCGCGACCGGCCCCGCCGGGGGGCCAGCGGTCGCCTGGCGCGTCGAGGATGCCGCCTTCGCCCAGACGCCCGCCGTCGTCGACGGCCGCGTTTTCGCGGCGACCGCACGCCGGAGCGGCTCGGTCGTCGTCGGGCTCGACGCCCAAAGCGGCGAGGAGCTGTGGACCTACGACGCCGGCGCCGCGCTGACACGCTGGCGGCCGGCTGTCGCGGACGGCACGCTGTACTTCGTCGACTCGGGCGGGACGGGACACGCCGTCGCCACCGACGACGGGAGCGACGTGTGGCAGCGCTCGCTCCCCCGGGAACAGCCCGCAGCCGGCGCCCCGGTCGTCGCCGACGGCGCGGTCGTCTTCGGCCTCGGCGACCTCGACCTGTTCCGGTTCGGCGGGCTATACGCCCTGGAGACCGACGACGGGTCGACGCGGTGGCACCGCGGACCCGGGGACGGGAACTCGCACACCCCGGCCTACCCCGCCGTCGCGGACGGGACCGTCTACTACGCTGCGTTCCCGGCCGGCGGCCGCGGTGAAGCCGCGGCGGTGAGGGCCGTCTCAGTGGCCGACGGGGATGTCGAGCGGACGGTGACAGTCGACGGGGAGGCAGTCTACACCGGGGTCGCCGTGACCGACGACCGCGTCTACGCCGGCGGTACGCAGGCCAGTCTGGCGCTCGACCGCGGCGACTGGAGTGTCGCCTGGCGGTCGAGCGAGGAGTACCTGTTCGCGCCGCCGACCGTCGGCGACCGACCATACGTCGGCGCGGTCGGGAAATCCGGCGTCGGGCTGCGCGCCCTGGGCCGCGACGGCGAGGAGCGGTGGCGCCACACCCGCAAGGGGCTCGTCGGGACTCCGGGGCCGGCGACGGTCGCCGATGGCGTCGCCTACTACGGCGCCGGCGACGGCCGGCTGTACGCCCTGGACGCCGACAGCGGGGACCGGCAGTGGCGCGTCGGCGAGCGGCTGACCGGCTTCTGGGCGCCGGCGGTCCTCGACGGGGCGGTCTACGTCGCGTCCGGACGCGGGCTGGTCGCCCTGCGGTGATCAGAGGTCGGCGCCGACCGCCTGCTCGATGGAGTCGAAACCGTCCCGCTCCAGGAGGTCAAGCAGGCCGCGGTTGATGTCGCGGGCGACCGAGGGCCCCTCGTAGACCAGGCCGGTGTAGAGCTGGACGACGCTCGCGCCCGCACGGATCTTCTCGTAGGCGTCCTCGGCGGTGGCGACGCCGCCGACGCCGACGACCGGGACCCCGACGCGCTCGGCGACGAAGCGGACCATCCGGGTCGCCCGCTCCTCGATCGGCTTCCCCGAGAGCCCCCCCTGCTCGGTCCGGTTAGGCGAGTGCAGGGAGTCCGGCCGGTCGGTGGAGGTGTTGGTGGCGACGACGCCGTCGAGGTCGAACTCCGCCACGAGGTCCAGCGCGTCGGCGACAGCGGGGTCCGGGAGGTCCGGCGAAAGCTTCACGAGCAGCGGGCTGGCGCCCGCCCCGACCAGTTCGCCGAAGATGTCGGCCATCGCCTCACGGTTCTGGAGTTCCGCAAAGCCCTGGGAGTTGGGACAGGAGACGTTCACCACGAAGAAGTCCGCAGCGGTGACCTGCTCGTATGTTTCACGGTAGTCCGCGGGCGCTCGCTCGCGGGGGACGTGCTCGCTCTTGGCGAGGTTCACGCCGACGGGGACCTCGACGTCGAGGGCGGCCAGCCGGTCGCCGACGGCGGCGGCGCCGTCGTTGTTCAGCCCCATCCGGTTGACCAGCGCCTCGTCCTCCCGCAGCCGGAACAGCCGCGGGCGGGGGTTCCCGCCCTGTGGCTGCGCGGTGACGCCGCCGACCTCCACGAACCCGAACCCAAGCGCCTGCAGGGCGGGCGGGAGGTGGGCGTTCTTGTCGAAGCCGGCAGCCACCCCTACCGGATTGGGGAACGACTGGCCGAACGCCCCGACCTGGAGCCGGTCGTCGTCGACGGTGTAGCGGGCGGCAAGCGCCCGGCGGAGGGGCGTTCGCTGAACCGTCCGGAGCAGTCGGTGGACCGCCCGGCTGGCGGTCTCGGCCGGCAGCGAGAACAGAAGCGGTCTGGCCGCGTCGTAGGGACGCATCAGAACTCGTGTTCGACGTCGTCCTGGTCGGCCTTCTGGATAATGATCTTGTTGTCGCGGACGCGGACGAACACCTCGTCGCCGATCTCCATCCCGGCGACGGCGAGCTCGTCCTCGTGGAGGTTGACGTGCACGTTGTGG
>Ga0207714_1000882_pt1 | contig 20238 bp, 26 predicted proteins | sample PonA232FremontCA_2_FD_187270 | JGI IMG/M metagenome (GOLD analysis project Ga0207714, IMG submission 187270) | Marine sediment microbial community from Fremont, CA, USA - Pond A23 Sediment 2 (SPAdes) | ecosystem: Environmental > Aquatic > Marine > Unclassified | place: USA: Fremont, California...
CCGGATGGCCTACGAAACGTTTCCCATCCTCGAACAGCGCCAGGACCAGCGTGCCGGCGACCTCTCCGGCGGCCAGCAACAGATGCTCGCCATCGCACGCGGGTTGGTCGGCGACAACGAGCTGTTGCTTGTCGACGAACCGAGCGAGGGGCTCGCACCGAAGATTGTCACGGATGTCGGCGAGGCGCTGCTCGAAGCCTCCCGGGACCGCTCGATCCTGCTCGTCGAACAGAAGCTCGGGCTGGCACTCGATCTCGCGGACCGATTCTACGTGATGGATCACGGGGTCATCATCGACGAAGGCGAGACTGCCGACGTCTCGCCGGAGGACGAACGGCTCAGGAGGTATCTCTCGGCATGACACTCCTGTTTGTCGGTGAGATACTGGACCTTCTGACCTCGCCAGGGGATCTTTCCGGGGTCCTCATCGAGGGGTTCGCAAAGGCCAGCCTCTATCTGATGATCGCCAGTGGCCTGACGCTCATCTTCGGACTGATGGACGTGATCAACTTCGCCCACGGGGCCTTTACAATGTACGGCGCCTACATCGCCGGGGCTGCGGTCCTCGGCGCGGGCGTCGGCAGTTTCGGGCTGGGCGGCTCGGTGCTCACCTTCCTGCTCGTGGTCGCGTTCGTGTTCGCGGTGCTGGCTCTCTTCGGCACGGTACTGGAAGTCACGCTCATCAGGCGGCTGTACGAGTATCCGCCGATCTTCCAGATCCTCCTGACGTTCGGCATCGCGATCACACTCGAAGAGTTCATGCGGATTTTTGTCGAGTTCTGGGGCGTCAACCAGGGACAGTGGCGCTTCGACTGGTCGAGTCCACGCCAGGAGACACTCCCCACGGCGCTACGGGGGACCAAAGAGTTCCTGTTCATCAGTTACAACGGGTTGCACCTCCTCCAGATCGCCTTCGGCATCGCGACCGCGGTTGGGATCTGGGCCTTTCTCAACCGCACGCGGTACGGGCTGTTCGTCCGCGCTGGCGTCGAAGACGAGGAGATGGCCAAAGCGCTGGGGATCAACATCAAACAGACGTTCACGGTCGTTTTCGCCATCGGTGCGGGGACCGCCGGCGCGGCGGGCGCGATGTTGATGTGGGACCGACTGTGGAGCGTGAGCGTTCCCCTCGCACTCGAAGTACTGCTTCCTGCCTTCGTCATCGTCATCGTCGGCGGGCTTGGATCGTTCAAGGGGACCATCGCCGCCTCGGGACTCGTCGGGATGCTCGATGCGTTCGGGACCTGGGCGTTTCAGACGGGTGTGATAACGTTCACCGGAATCGACGATCTGATGATATTCGCCGTCCTCGTGTTGATGCTTATCGTCCGCCCACGTGGACTGTTCGGCGTCGAGGGCCAGGGTGATCATGGATGAGTTCCCAGACCACTCGCGGGGGATCCATCCCGGCCTGGGTCGGCATCTATCTGCGCGACCACGTGGTCCACATTGCCGTAGTCGCGCTTTTCGTCGCCTACCCGTTTCTCTACGACTTTCTCACCGCGACCTTCGGACTCACGGCGGAGATGCTGCTGCCCGAGGTCCGGACGATGCTGACGGTTCTCTGGCTCGGGCTGTTCGCGATGTCTTTCGACTTCATCAGTGGATACACGGGGTATCTCTCCTTCGGACACGCCGCCTTCTTCGGTATCGGCGCCTACTTCGTCGTCCTCGGCTACAACGGACAGCTCCCGGTCATCCCCGCGGAGTTGCCGTTCATGGCGTTGATGCTCCTCGGGGCGTTGCTAGCGGTGGTGTCTGCGTTCCTGATCGGGCTTGTGGCCTTCCGGCTGACCGGCGTCTACTTCGCGATGATTACGCTCGGTATCGCCGAGATTATGTTCATCGTTGCGACTCGCTGGGATTTCCTCACGCCCGGGGATGGTGATCCACGCGACGGGATCGCCGCCGGATCGCCACCGGACGTGGCGCTTTTCGAGCCCGAGATCGGGATCCCCTTCGTCGATCCGCTGAACGCCCAGATCGGACCGTTCGGGGAGGAAACACTGCTGGGAATCAACATCGGCGACCCGGAGATCGTCTCCTACTTCATGATCGGTGCCGTCGTGCTCGTCTGCTATTTTTGTATGCAACGCATCATCCACTCCCCGTTCGGCCGGGTGATGATCGCGGTCAGGGAAAACGAGGCACGCGCGAAGGCCATCGGCTACAACACCTTCAACTACAAGCTCGGCGCGTTCATGCTGAGTGCATTCTTCGGTGGGATTGCCGGTGCATTACTCGTTTCCTTCGAAGGCACTGTCGATCCGGACACGACGTTTTTCTTCCTCGTGACGGGCTTTGCACTGGTGGCCTCGATCATCGGCGGGTTGGGGACACTGGCTGGACCCTTCTTCGGGTACATCTTCCTCGAAGGGATCGAGGAGTTTCTCGCCCGCGAGGGTGGCGGTGGCGGACTCCAGCCGTTCCTCGAACAGACACTGCCTGGTGGTGTGTTGAGTACCAATCTCGGCGGGACCACAGTCAGCGAGGCGTTGAACTCCTTTATGACCGGCCACGGTGAGTTCTACACGGGGATTATTTTCATCCTCTTCGTGCTGTATATCCCGGTCGGACTGCTCGGTACGCTTCGCCAGCGGCTCGGGACGGAATCGGTCGCGAAGTACGTCTCCCGGCGCGTCGGAGACCGGCTGGCGAGCACAGATCAGTCGGAGTAGGACCGGTCGGCGAAAAACGTCTGAAGCAGGTCGTTGACCTGCTCGCTTTCCTCGATCATCAGCACGTGTGGGGCCCCCTCGAGCAGTTCGAGTTCACTCCCCGGTATTTTCTCCGCGAGCATCCGACCGTTCTCGACGGGGACCACCCGGTCGTTCGTGCCGTGGATGATCTGTGTCGGCACGTCGATCCGGTCGACACGGTCGCTCACGTCGAAGTTGGCAGCGGCTGCGCCCTGTGACTCGCGGGCAACCTCGCCGGCGTCCTGTTCGAGCCGCCAGTCGACTATCTGTTCGACCGTCTCGGGGTTTGTCTCGAAATACTCGTCGTTGAGTGCCGGACTCATCCGGTGGCGGATAATCTCGCGTTCGCTTGCACCCTCGGGGACGTCGTACATCGTCTCGAGTGTGTCATCCGGGATCGGCACGGCCTCGGGACCGCCGTGTGTCGTACACAGCAGCGACAGCGAGCGGACGCGGTCGTAATCCAGTGCGTACTGCTGTGCGATCATCCCACCCATGCTCGCTCCGACGACGTGGGCGTCGTCGACGCCTGCATCTGCCAGGACGGCTTCGAGGTCGGCTGCCATCCCCTCGACCGAGTAGCCGACCAGTTTGTTCAGCAACAGCACCCGGAGCAGCCGCGGGAGCCGCGCCACGAGCGGCGGCAGGCCGACCTCGGAGTAGCCAGTGCCGCGGTTATCCGGCAGGATACAGTCGAACTCCCCGGCAAACGCCTCCCGTTGCCAGTGCCACATCCAGCGCCCGTAGCCGAGCCCCTCGATGAAGACGATCGTCTCCTCCCCGCCCGTCTCGCGGTCGTAGTACAGCGAGATACCGTCGCGTCTAACTCGTGGCATTTTCCGGAAACAACACAGGGCAACGACATAACGGTGGCGGGGTCGGTCGGGGAGTCGACACCTCACCGGTCTTTCGGGGCCTTTCGCGGTGGGATTTCGACTGTGCTGTCGGTTGCGAAAAGCGCAAACAGCGCGAACAGGGCATACAGTGCGGGCTCGTTCGTCACGACACCGAGCGTACCGAGCACACCGAGCACGCCGAGTCGGTTTGTCTGCAACTCCATAAGATTAGGTTCCTGCTGTGCTGAAAAAATCATTCCGCTCGTTCCCGGCACCTCGTAGCAGGTTCCGATCTGTCCCCCCGTTTCAGCACAAAAATCAATGCAGTGGGCTGCGACCGGACATGTACAATGGGGGATACTACCGAATGACGGGCGTGCACGAACACAGCGACCGACCGTACCGGTGGCTCGGCGGGCTGAGTGAACGCCGGGCCGCGCTGACACCGGACCGGACGGCCCTCGTCGACGCCGATACGGGGACAGCCTACAGTTACGCCGACCTAGAGTGCTGGGCGAACCGGACCGCACGGTTGCTCCACAGCGTGTCGGTCGGCGCCGGTGACCGTGTGGCGGTCGTCTCGCGGAACAGACCGGAACTCGTCGATCTCTACTTCGCGACGGCGAAGTGTGGTGCCATCCTCGCGCCGCTTTCGTTCCGGCTTGCCCCGCGGGAACTGGCGGCGATGCTCGCGGACATCGAGCCAGCCCTGCTGATCGTCGAACCGCCGTTCGCCTCGACCGTAGAGCGGGCACTCGACGAGAGCGAGCTGTCGACCGACGACCTGACAGTGCTGGCACTACCCGCGGAGAGCGAGGATCACAGCGGCCAGTGGCCGGCCTACCGGGACCGCCTGCCAGCCGAGGAGTCACCGGTAGCACGCGAGCCGGTGGCACTCTCGGATCCGCACCTGTTCCTGCACACCGGTGGCTCGACAGGACTCCCGAAACAGGTCGTCCTGACACACGGCGGGATCATGTGGAACGCGTTCAACACCGTCCTCTCGTGGGGGTTGCGCGACAACGACGTGACGCCGATGGTGTTCCCGATGTTCCACACCGGCGGCTGGAACGTTCTGACGATCCCTTTCTTCCATCTCGGCGGGACGGTGATCCTCTCGCGGGAGTTCGACGCGGGACAGGTGCTCTCCCTGGTCGAGAGACACAGCGCAACAGTGCTCGTCTCCGTACCGGCGATGCTCCGGTTCATGATCGACCACGACGCGTGGGAGGGGACCGATCTCTCCTCGCTCCGACTCGTCAAAAGCGGCGGGGGGCCGGCCCGCAAGTCGGTCATCGACGCCTGGCGTGAACGCGACATTACGCTCTCACAGGGGTACGGCCTGACCGAGTGTGGCCCGAACAACTTCGCGATGCCCGAGGGGTTCCCCCGGGAGAAAACCGATACGATCGGTGTGCCGGGGCTGTACGTCGACGCGCGGATCGTCGACGAGGAGGGGAACGAACTCCCCCAGGGGGAGATCGGGGAGCTCGAACTGGCGAGTCCCCACGCCGGGGACCGGTACTGGCGACGCCCCGAGGAGAGCGAGGCGACGTTCGGCGACGGGTGGGTGTCGACCGGTGATCTCGCACGCGTCGACGAGGACGGCTACGTCAGCATCGAGGGTCGGAAAAAGAACATGTTCATCTCGGGGGGCGAGAACGTCTTCCCGGCGGAAGTCGAGGACGCCCTCACTGATCACCCGAAAGTCAGCGAGGCGATCGTCGTGCCCGTTCCCGACGAGACGTGGGGTGAAGTCGGGAAGGCTGTCGTCGAGGGCGACCAGTCGCTGACGCTGTCGGAGCTGCAGTCGTTCGCGGCGGACCGGCTCGCGGGGTTCAAGATACCCAAACAGCTGACCTTCGTCGAGGAGATGCCGACCAGCGGCCCCGGAAAGATCGACCGCGAGCGGCTCAACGAGGAGTTCGGCGCCGGCTGATCGCCTTACTCCATCTCTCCGTCGCGGATGCCCGTCCACTCCTCGATGTCGAACCGGTACCCCTTGATCCCGCGCATCGGTGTCGCGGAGCTGAACACGTCCGGGTGTTTGGCGTTTTTCATCGCCTCCCGGAGCGTCTCCCACTCGTCGTCCTCGACGACGCTGAAACTCCCGACCAGACTGACACTTTGCCAGACGTGCTTGTCGTCACCGCCGTGGACCAGAAAGCGCGCCTTTTCCGTCTCGTCGGTCAGTACCTCCTTGCGGCTCTCCTCTCCGAACAGTACGTAGACGAAATACAGCGCGGAGTCGCCGTCGTACCCGAACGACATCGGGATGAGGTAGGGAACGCCGTCGTCCGCGATGCCGAGCACGCCCTCCCCTTCGTCGGTCAGCAGCTTCTGCATCCGGTCTTTTTCCATCGGGACGATGCCTGACTCGGTGATCACCGAAAGAGACATACCACATACTGTGCGTTCGTCGATGATAAATCTGCAAGGTTCGGTTCGATCCGGGTACCTCCTTGCAGCTACCCGGAGAGATTCCCGATACAGCCTGGCGGGACGTGTTCGACCGTGTAGATGAACGCCCCGGCTTTCGAGATCTCGACGTCTGTCGCCCGGAGCTTTGCCGTGTCGATCCGGAGGACGACCGGTGAGTCGCTATGGCGTTCGCCGACGGCGCGTGCCTCGCTCTCGCTGTCGGTGAGATGGACCGCCTGCCGACCCATCGGCAACAGTCCCTTGGCCTCGATCGATGCCAGGTTCTCCGGTGCCGTCCCGTGGTACAGCGTGGCCGGGATCGGGGCGTCGGAGTCACGGTCGATCTGAACGTCGACGGAGTGGCCGTAGGTGGCGCGGATCCGCCCGTCCCGGTGTTCGAACCGGCCTTTCGGATCCACCGCCACGACGGCGTGGACCGCCCGTCGCCCGGCCCACTCGTACCTTTCTGTGACCGTCTCGATCAGTGTTTCCGCCCTGGCCCAGCCGTGCTCGTCCAGCGAGAGCCCGGCGTCGGCGGGAAAATGACGGAGTGCGCCGCTCATGAACTTCGAGAGCTGGCGCCGTCGTGAGCCAGTGAGCAGTCGCTCCAGTCGTTCGCCACACTGTGGACAGGGTTGGTCGGTCTGGTAGTGGTGGTCCGGACACAGGTACACCGGCGCTGTCATCACGACGGCCTACGACTGCGGTACAAAATTACGTTTGGATGGGGTTCCTACGCCGGCTCCGCTCCGCCGGAGTCACGGACCCGGTAGAGGCCGTACGCGGCGAGGGTGGTTGCTGCGACGATGCTCGCGAGTTGTTTCTTGCTGGGCCGCATACGACACGTTTGTCCACGGAACTGATTATAACGGTGTGGCCCGTTTCGGATCCAGATACGGTGTTTCTCGGACTGAGACGCGGCCCGTCCGGCGCCACTGTGTCTCGTCTGTCTCACGGCTGCAATCCACCGGTGTACATCCGGTATCAGGAGTCGCTTCCGGCTGCCTCGTCCGGGCGGGGCTGTTTTTCCTTCCCCGCCGTCGGCTCGCCTTCACCGACGTCAGTCATCGGCTCCTCGTCTATCACTGTCTCCTCGTCGGGCGACGGCTCCGGCGCCGGCGTCTCGTCGATATACTCCTGGCGGTAGATATCTAGCACCGCGCGCAGCGAGCCGATGATGACGGGACCGAAAAAGATGCCGATGAAGCCGAGCAGATAGATCCCGCCCAGAATGCCGAGGATGATCGCGGCGGGATTGAGACGGGTTTCGGTGTACCGATCGATGACGAGCGGTCGGAGGAAGTCGTCACAGAAACTGACGACGATGGCGCCGTAGACGAGCAAGACACCGCCCGCGAGCGGCTGGCCGATGCTGAACAGGTACAGTGCGGCCGGCCCCCAGACGAGAAACGAGCCGATGATCGGCAACACGGCGAGGACGACCATCACGGCCGTCCAGAACACGGCGTTCGGGATACCAAGCACGATCAGCCCGAGGCCGGCGACGACACCCTGGATAACCGCGATGATCACGTGGCTGGCGAGGACGGCCCACATGACGTCGTCGAGTTCGCGTCGTAACTCCTCGTAGATGTGATCCGGGAGTGGCACCGTCTTGCGGAGCCACCGGTCGAACGTGTCGGCATCTTTGAGGAAGTAATACAGCAGAAACATCGTCAGTGCGATCCCGATCGCCAGATTCGTGATCGTGCCGAAGACGCCGAGTGCCCCGTTGACGGTGCCGATCCCGGTTTCCTGGAGGAAACGCCGAACACCCTCCAGCACGTCGACTTCCTCGCCGCTCACCTCGAAGATCCACTCCTCGACTTCGTCGAACGTGATATCGCCGTTGCGGACACGCCTGACGAACCCTGTCGTCTCCCGGATCACGATCCGCAACAGCCACAGCACCGGCAGAATGATCGCGACAGTAGCGCTCACCACAAGCCCGCCGGCAGTAATCTTCGGGCCGAACCGTCGCTGGAATCGGTTCTGGAGTGGGCGCAGCGCGTACGTGAGCAACACCGCGAGCAGGAAAAACTCGACGAAGGGGAGCACGAGCAACACCGCAAGTACGAGCAACGCCCCGGCAAGCGACAGCAGTATGACCCGCGCTCGATCCATACACTCAGTTGCCGGTCACGAACGTATAAAATGGTCGGGAACGTTGCTGCTGGTGAGACGGTGGTGCAGGTCGCTCGGTCACTCCGGTTGGAGCGCCTGTTCGTGGTCGACCGTAACCTCCTGCTGTGGGTACGGGATCTCGATCCCGGCCTCGTCGAGCGCGCGGTAGATCGCCATATTGAGCTCGTTCTCGATGCCGAGGCGGTCGTCCGGCTGGTCGATCCAGACGAACACCTCGAACACGAGTGCGGAGTCACCGAACGACCTGAGGTGGACCTCGGGCTCTCGCTGCCGGGAGATCGCCGCGGCCGCCTCGGTGAGCACGTCCCTGACGTGTTCGGGGTCGGCGTCGTAAGAGACGCCGATCCGTGATTTGATCCGCCGGTCGGGGCGCGGTGAGGACTTGTTTGTAATCTTGCCCTCGTTGAGTTCCGAGTTCGGGATCGTCACCAGATCGCCGTCGAGAGTCTGTAACACCGTGCTCCGGACGCTGATATCCCGGACCGTGCCCGAGACGCCGCTTTCGAGTTCGATGAAATCACCGCGGCTGTAGGTGTCGTCGGCGTACAGGGAGATACTCCCGAAGAAGTTCGCCACGGATTTCCGGGCCGAGAACCCGACGATGATACCGATGATCCCGGCCGGTGCGACCAGCGTCGCGACGCTGATCCCCCACTGGTCGAGCACCAGAAGTACGAACGCGGCGAAGATCGTGACGTCCCAGACGTTCTCGACGATCGGCGCGATCGTCTCGTCGTACTGCTTTTCGACGAACCGCTCGATGATCTCGTCACCCGTCGTCCGCATCTTCCAGGCCCACCACCCACCGAGGACGGTCACCAGCAACGGCCACGCCTGCGCGACGACGAACGCCGGGAGAAACTCGATCACACCCGTAACCATCTCCGGCCCGTCGATGGCCTGGAACGATTCGGCGAGCCACGGTGGGTTCGGCTGGTTCACGAGCCAGATCAACACGACGACGAGCGTCGTCGCCGTCGCGACGCCGCGGAACCCCCGGATGTCCCGGACGGTCTCCTCGGTGGCGTCCGTACGCCCCGCGATGACGCGGTCGATCCGCCAGATGACCACGACCAGCACCGTCGAGACGAGAACGCTTATCAGTATCTGGTGGCGCGCGAGCCACGAGAGGGACTGTGCACCGTTGGTCACGGCACGACGTTCTCCCCGTCCCGACTTATATCTCGGGTCAGGCCCCCGGAACCTTTGCTGGCGGAGCCCGACCGTCCGGTATGGACCCACGAACGACCGTCAGCGCGTACTACGATGCGCTCCGTCACGGCGAACCGCTCGGGCCGTTTTTCGCAGACGAGGGCCCCGACGACGACCAGTTCCTGAAGTTCGGTCTCTCCGAACGCCTCGTCGGCGCCACAGAGATCCGTGCCGGACTCGAACGCCAGACCGAGACGACGACCGACTGGGCGGTGACCAGCCACGACCTCCGTGTCACCGGACGGGAGTGTCACGCCTGGTTCAGCGACGAGGTGACGATGGCGTGGACCGACACGGCCGCCGACCGCCGCCACGAGTTCGATACCCGCTGGAGCGGGACGCTCGAACGCGACTCCGGTCGCTGGCAGTTCGTCGGGATGCACGTCAGTGCCCCGTGTCAGCTCTGACTCCGGACAGATCGGGACGGAACGGTCGCCCCGCCCGGACACTTACTCCTCGTAGGCGAGGTTCATCACGAACTGCGAGAACGCGTCGCTCTGGGGATCGACCTCCTCGTCGCCGATGAAGGGGGAGAGCATGTCCCCGGCCATCAGCAACGAGAAATCCAGATCGGCGGCCGTCGGCGAGAGCAGGTAGGTGTTGTGCCCGTCGTACACCGTCTCTTCCCGGTTGATCAGCTCTTTTTCGACCAGTTTCTCGACGATCCGGCTCCCTTTCCGGGAGGAGACGTCGAGTTCCTTCCAGAAGTTGCTCTGGTGGATCCCGCCGGTCTCCCGGATGAGTTCCAGCCCCCGCAGTTCGTCCTCCGAGAGTTCCGCTTCGGCAGCTGTCGTGCTCATACGTACTACCTGGGGGAGTATCCCGGATAAATCTGACTTTCGGTGGCCACCCGGCTACGGCGCGTGGTCAGCCGCCACCAGTTCGTACTCGGTCCGACACGGCGGCCCGTCCGCGTACCAGTAGGAGGTCCGCTCCCCGCCGATCCGGATCAGCGAGGACGAACGGGTCCCGAAGCCGTCGCCGTGGAGACAGACACCGTACTCGTGATCCGAGATGCTCTCTCCCGCTCGATCCAGCCACTCCCCGCCGCTCTCGCCCGGTTCCGGGGTGAGAGCTTCCCGGAGTCTGGAGGCGTTTTCGGCCTGCGCGATGCCGGCCTCGTTCCGCTGGGCCGGGATCTCATAGTTGCCATCAGCACCGACGTTGACGATCACGTGCACCCCCGGGCCGAGGGGACTGACCCGCCGGCTCCCGTCGTACTCGACGAGCAAGGCACTGTTTCGGTCGACGACGAGGAGATTGAACCCTTCGTACGTTCGGTTGTCGAGATCGCGCTCGACGTACCGGACCGCCGCTTCCGCGCTCTTGTGGTCGAGTGTGTCCCTGACCAGCAGCCCCCGCGAGCGGTCGCCGTCGACCGACGCCTCTGTCCAGCGGTTCGTGATCGCGACGAGGACGCCGTGCTCGTTGTAGCCGATCCAGGTTCCGTCTGCCTCGGCGTCTTTCGGCGCGACGACGGGCTGTTCCCACGCACGTCTCTCGGGTGGCTCCGACGGGCGGTCCAACGCCTCGTCACGGTTGGCCGCGACGATAACCGGCGCGTCTTCGAAGGTCTGCCATGCGAGCGTTATCGTACACACATCTGCGTGTACGGTATCAGGCGGCAAAAGAGCGAGGGACCGACCGCTGTGCACACGCACGCTCGTGAGGCAGGCCCACAGTTGATATACACTCCGGCCGACAGGTACCGTATGTCACCAGAGACCAGTTTCGACATCGAACTCGACGCCGGCGTCGATCCCGGACAGACACTCCTCGTTGGGCTGGCCGCACCCGGCATGGGTGCGCTCACCGCCGTCGACCACCTCGTCCGCCACCAGGAGTCCGAACAGATCGGGCACATATCGCCGGCGGAGCTGCCGACCGTGACACCGTTCGAAGACGGCGTCCCGCGACACCACACACGGCTGTACGACCTCACCGACTCCGAGTTTATCGTTCTCGTCAGCGAGCTGTTCCTGCCAGCCTGGGCTACGCGGTCGTTCGCGGATCATCTCACCGCGTGGATCGAGGCGGTCGACATCGAGGAGGTCGCCATGTTTCACAGTGTTCCGTACCCACACGGGCCGGAGGAACACGACGTCTTCTACGTCGCGACCGGGACGTACCGCGAGACACGGCTCCAGGACACCGAAATACCGACGCTACGTGGTGGCTTTCTCGACGGGCTACCGGCCGAACTCGTCAGCAGGGGGCTCGACGGTGATGGCACCCCTACTGGCGTGTTCGTCACGCCTGCGCATCCACCGGGGCCGGACGTCGACGGCGCACTGCTCTTTCTCGATTCGATCGAGGAGGCATACGGGCTGTCCGTCGACCGGCAACCACTCGAGGAACTCTCGGAGAACATCAAACAACACTACGAGACACTCGCCGAACGGATGCAGACCGTAACGGAAAGCGAGGACGCACGCGCGGACCGGGAGTTTTACGCAGACCGGATGTACATGTAAAACAGTTCTCGGAGCGATCACTTGCGCTGGACGTCGTCCAGCATCAACTTCCGGAGCACGTCACCGTAGGCCGGCCGCGTGATCGCCACGCCGATGATCACACCGACGATGGTGATGATCGCAAAGCCCTGCAGATCCCCGAGGCTCAACACGGCCAGCGGGCTCATCGCGATGATCGTGGTCCCGGCGGCGATCCCGATCACCCAGAACGCCTTCCGGAACCGGCTCTGGAAGACCCGCCCTGTCTTCACCTTGTCCTTGCGCTGTAAGATCTCGTCGGCCATGATTATCAGGTCGTCTAACCCGGTTCCGATGACCGCGATGAGGCCGGCGATGTGCGAGAGATCCAGCGCCAGCCCGACGGCCGCGGCGAACCCGAGCAGCATGAACACCTCGGTGGTGGCCGTCACGACCATCGGGATGGCCACGCGCATGTCACGGTACCATATGTAGACGACGATCGAGACGGTGAGCCAGGCGAGCAGCCCGGTCAACAGGGCCAGCGGTTTGAACGACTGGGCGTAGGTCGGATCGATGAACTCCGTCGATTCGATCTCGAGTTCCGTCGGGAGCGAACCGGACTGGAGGTTGACCTCGAGGCGCTGGGCCTCCTCGTAGGAGTTCGTGTTGATACTGAAATCCGGGCTCGCGAGGAACCCCGAGTAGTCGCCGGAGCCGCCCGGATCGAGGCTATCCGCCAGGTTCCCCATCGCGACGCCGGAGACGATCTCGCCGTCGACGACAGTGTACAGACAGTGCTGGTTCGGGGCGGGGTCGTCGTCAGTTTCGGCATCGTAGACACAGTTCCCTCTCCCTTCGCGGGTGAACCCCGTCTCGATCATCTTCTGTGCGAACGGCTCGGCGGACTCCTCTGTCAGTGTCACGCCCACGGAACCGCCGTCCGCCGTGTCCCGCGCCCCGCGGATGTTGGCGAAGTCCTCCTGCGAGAGAACCTCCTCCATGATGGGGGCGGTGTCGTTGTTCGGATCGGGGTAGCCAGCGACGATCTGAACACGGCCCGAGGCGCCGATGAGTTCCCTGATCGACTCGCGGTTCTCACCGGGCACTTCGACGATGACGAAGTTCCCGCCAGTCGCCGTACTGACCGTGGTCACACTCGCCCCGGAGAAGCCGGTCCTGTCGATCCGGTTCTGCAGGACTGTCGTCGCCTGATCGCGTGTCTCGCCAGTCACGCCGTCGCGGATATCACCCGCCGAGGCGTCGAGTCCGGCGGCGTTCAGCGCGGACGCGAACTCCGCGTTCGAGATGTTCTCACTGCTGAAATACAGTTCGACCGTACCGACGCCACCACTACCGGCTATCGCGTTGACGTCGATCGGCGAGACGTCCTCGCCCAACTCGTCGGCGACGGTCTGTTCGATGTTCTGGACGTCGCTCGACGTGAACTCGATACCTTCGGCGGTCTGTCCGACGAGCGACCCCCGCACCCGGGCGCCACCCGACAGCTGGAGGCCGTACTGCAGGTTCGTCGGATCGTCGATCGTCTCGTTGTCGGCGAGGTTCGTCTCGGCACCCCCCGCGCCGAGCGGTCCGAAGAGGGCGAGCGCTGCGACGAGACAGAACGCGACGAGCATCAGGATCCGCCAGTTGTCACGGATGTCGAACATTATTTCACCCCCTCGTACTTGTACCACCGAAGCAGGCTCACGTTCATCAGGTACGTGTTCATGAGATCAGTTGTGAGTCCGAAGACGAGTATCAGCGCGATGCTGTCGAGCAGCGGGATCCCGAACAGCGTGGCGACCACGAACATCGTACTCATCGCCGCGATGGAGGTGAGTGTCATCGAGACACCGGTCCGCATCGCGCGGAAGGTACTCTCGTAAAACGAGCCGTGACGACGGAGGACGTGGTTGTTCAGGAGGATATCCGAGTCCACGCTGTAACCGATAATCATCAGCAACGCCGCGACGGCCCCGAGTCCGAGTTCGATCCCGAACACGTTCATCAGGGCGACGGGGATGACGATATCCGAAAACGCCGACGCGACCACGGCCAGACTCGGTACGAACGTCCGGAAGACGAGCGCAACCAGCAGACTCATCCCGACAAAGGCCGCAACGATTCCGACCAGCGCCTCACGCTGTGAGTCCGATCCGAACGCCGCGGACCGGGTCTCGACCGACTCGATCACGTACCCTGCCTCCTCCGCGACCTGTTCGTACTCGCTGGTATCGGTCTCCTGTGTCGAGAGAAGGTAGGAGTTCCCGGTGCCGACGCCCCGGACGTTCTCCGTCTCGAGACTCGAGAACGTACTCTCTACTTCGTCGCCTGACGCGCCCTGTGCATCGAACCTGATCTCTGTCCCACCTGTAAACTCCATGCCGAGATCGACGGGCGTTCCCGTCAGAAGATATGCGCCGACGAGGATGAGGATCGCAACCCCCAGAACCACCAGTGGAACCAGTATCAGCTGGCGGTTCGTGTACTCCTCGTAGGGCATTTGCTCGACGTCGATCCGTCCCATGTCATTTGGCTCCGAGAGCCCATTGAATAAGCCTTTCTTCTACGACCTGTCGCCACGATCCCGGTTACCGCACCGTGGACCGTACTGCTCTCTGGTGGTTCACCTCACTGCTGGTCGGAACTCCCCGGCGACACACAGCCGGGACGACCGTTCACTGTGTCACCGGTCTGGACAGTTTGCTCGGGCGGCTGCCCCCGCTCTCGATCAGGTTGTACTGTTCGAGTTTCCGCAGGTACTTCCGGACGGTCCGCCTGGATTTCGGATCGTCGACTCGCGTCCCGTCTCTGGCGGTGATCTCCTTGGGCATCAGCTCTCCCGCTCGATCAGTTCGTCTCGGAGTGAATCCGTCGCGAGCGCTGGCACGTCCGGGAGCCCTATTACTGGCAGACACCTACACGGGGTATGGACAGCGCAACGAGAGTTACCCTCTCCTACCCCGCGGATCTCTCGACGTGGGGCCGGGAGATCGTCGAAGACAGGCCGTTCCGGAGCTACCTGCGGAAGGCCCACGACCGGGCGGTGGCCGGTGACAGCTGGGCGGAGTTCGTCGGCGTCGGCTGCTGTGGCAGCGCCCTCGACGTCGAACTCCGTGTCGAGGAGGTGGCCGGCGGTCCAGATATCGACGACGGGACGGCGTTCGTGTTCCGTGAGCGTGGGGCCTGCGGTGTCGGCGGCTGGCAGGTCCAGAGCCGTGTCGAAAACCGCCGTACTGAACTCAGGGGAGATACCGGATGCTGACGAGCCCTTCGGTCTCGTCGGTCCGGACTTCCACGCGTTCGACGCCGTACCGGGCCGCGTTCTTGTAGGTCATCTCGTCGTCGTGGACCTCCTCGGCGGTGTGTGCCGCGTGCTCCGGTTCGACACTCAAGATGTGGATCTCGCCCTCGCCTTCGCGGTCGATGGCCGCGGCCTTCCCGGTGTCCATCTGCGCACCGAGTTCGAGAACCTGCCTCGTCGGCGGTTCGGGGCTCGTTTCGACGGGGATGGTCCGGCGCGAGTGGAGATCCTTGATCAGATAGGAGACCTGCATCGGCGGCTGAGCCATCAGCGTCGCCTCGATTATCTCGTGGGTCTCGAAACCTGGGTTCTCGATCAGGGTGAAAATCTGTGTCGTCTCCACCTCGTGGAGCGTGACCGCCTGTTCCTCGGTGTGTTTCACGTAGAAGGTCCCGGCCGACGTTTCCGGTTCGTCGGGGCTGTCACCCATCAGGGGCGCGTCGAACCCTGCCGGTGTCCCCCCGGAGTCGTCGGACTCCGCCGCCGGTTCGGAGTCGTCGGGTTCCTGCTCGTACATGCTCGCGACCGGATCCCCGCCGTCCGCCGGATCGGCCGACTCGTCTTCGTCCTGGCTCATACCACGCCGTAGGTGCCAGCGGCTTTTCGAGGTTTCGACTCGGAAACCCAGGGGTTCTTGCCGGAGCCCTGCGACCACGTTCCTATGCAGGTGGACATCGGCAACGCACTCGCGGACGTCGCTTCGACAGGTATCAGTGAACACGGGCTGGACCGCCTCGACGAGCGGGTCGGGGCTGCCCACGAGCGCATCGCGGAGGGGAAAGCAAACGAGGAGTTCGGGTACACCGCCCTGAACCTCCCCTCATCCACGGATCCGGCGCGGATCCGGGAGGCTGTCTCCGGGTTCGAAGGTAGCGAGGCGGTGCTCACCGTCGGGATCGGCGGGAGTGCGCTCGGGGCGCGGACCATCACGGAGGCGCTGGGCTCGAACGGTGTGACACACCGCATGCTCGACAACGTCGATCCCGAGTACACGCGGGCGGTCCTTGAGGAACTCCCGCTTGCGGAGACGGTGGTCAACGTCGTCTCCCGGTCGGGGACGACCGCCGAGACGCTCGCGAACTTCCTCGTCGTCCGGGACGCGATGGAGGCGGCCGGCGTCGACTGGACCGAACGCACGATCGTTACGACGGGCGAGGAGGGGCCGCTGCACGAACTCGCGTCGGAACACGACCTCCCCGAGCTCTCCGTTCCCGAGGGGGTCCCCGGGCGGTTCTCGGCGCTTTCACCCGTCGGGCTCGTCGCGCCGGCGATCCAGGGCCACGACATCGAGGCAGTCCTCGCGGGCGGACAGGCGGGCGAGGAGTCACTCTCCGACTCGCTTTTCGACTGCCCCGCCTACGCCTACGGCGCGGTCGCGTACGCACTCGACCAGCGCGGGGCGTCGATCAACGCGATGATGCCCTACGAGGAGGGTCTCGAAACCTTCGCCGAGTGGTTCGCACAGCTGTGGGCCGAGAGCCTCGGCAAGAACGGGCTGGGACAGACCCCCGCCCGCGCGCTCGGGGCGACCGACCAGCACTCGCAACTCCAGCTGTACCGCGCGGGGCCGAACGACAAGATGGTCACCCTCGTCAGAGCGGCCGACCGGGCCGACCGGACGATCCCGGAGACGGGGATCGAGGACCTGGCTTACCTCGGGGGGACCGGGCTCGGGGAGTTGCTCGACGCCGAGTTCGAGGCGACGGAGGCCAGCCTCGCCGTCTCCGGGCGGCCGAACGTCCGGATCGAGATCGACGAACTCGACGAGGCGGGGATCGGTGAACTACTCTTTGGCATGGAGGCGGCCTGCATCCTTGCCGGCGAACTGTACGGCATCGAGACGTTCATCCAGCCCGCGGTCGAGTGGGGCAAACGCGCCGCGCGCGGGCTGCTCGGCGGTGGCGAGTTCGAGGAAGCCGACGCCGTCGCGTCGAAAGAACGGCTCGTCATCGAGTAGCCGGAACCGGTGCCGTCTTGAATCGGGAGATCATAGGTGGGAGCGATGACGACCGACTCCTCGGGGGAGGGCGTGACGCCGACTGAACAGCCGCTGTTCCGGTTCGGCGATCCGGCCGAACGGTACGAGGGCGTCGTCCACTCGCTGTTGCTGATCGTCGTCGCCTTCCTGGTCAGTGGCGTGGTGGTCGGGGTCGGGAACGGCCTCCTCGAAGCGAGCGGGCTGTCGACGCCGATAACGACCGAACTGGTTCCGACGGCGCTCCATTTCGCCGCCTTCATCTCGGTTTCTGTGCTCTACCTGGAACTGCGAAACGACCGGTCGCTGATCGGCCTCTCGGTGCCGGACCGGCGCGACATCGCTGTCGGCGTCCTCGGGACGGGCGCGCTCGTCGGGACGATGCTCGCCTCCCAGTACGTACTCTCGGCGTACGGCGTCGAACTCGCCGAGAACACTGCCGTCGAAAGCGGCCGGTCGAACCCCGAACTGTTCCTGTACTACATCCCGCTCGTTTTGTTCCTGAACGTCCCCGGCGAGGAACTCCTGTTCCGCGGAGTCGTGCAAGGGCTGTTCCGCCGCGCCTACGGCGTCGTTCCCGGCATCCTCGCTGCCGGCGCGATCTTCGGGGCGATCCATTACGTCGCACTTCTCAGCCAGGGCAGTGCGATGGCGTACGTGGCCATCGCCGTCCTCTCCGGGATCATCCTCGGCGCAGTCTACGAGTTTACCGGGAACATCCTGGTTCCCATTGCGGTCCACGCCGTCTGGAATATCGTAGTCTATCTGAACCTCTACGCCGAAACCGCCGGCACCTTTTGAGAGGGGCTGTTCGGCGCCCGTCTGCAGAAACGGCAAACCGGCAGCTTTCCGACACATGTCAGTTAGCCATCCACTGTCTGACGGATGTTTAAACAGTGTGGTTCGGTAGCATACAGTATGCCGACTCGGTACACCGTCGTCTGTAGCGATACCCGTTCCCGGAAAGTCGAACAGTTGGCCCGGGAAAACGAGATTACCGAGGAGGAGGTGCTCCGACAGTTGATCGACATCGGGCTCTCAGAAGTCGACGAGCACAACCAGTTCTGACCCAGGTTCATACTGCCGGCTGTAAGAAACTGAACGATTGTGTCACCCGAGTGGCGCATATCTGTACGAATGTACAGCCGGCAGTATCAGGCAGGGTTTTTCCGCGAGAGTTCACTCCCACAGATTGGACAGCGGCTGTGGTGTTCGTCGAACTCCCGGCCACAGCCCTGGCACTGGTACCGCCAGTCGCGCTGTTCGTCGATCCCCTCCCGTGCGATGACCTCGACGTCGACCTCGAGTTTCTCGGCGACGTTTTGCATCGCGTAGTCGTCGGTGACGAGCCGGCCGTCGAGTTCGAACGTGGCCGCGACGAGGCGGATATCCGTCCGGGAGAGTTCCTCGAAATCGCCCGTCTCGCGGGCGGCACGCTCGATCCGTTCGATCGTTTCCTCGTCGGGGATGTGCATGTGCATGCCCGACCCTTCGAGCGCGTCGAACCGGTATGCACTCTCGTCCTCGAGTTCCTCACGGACGAGCGGGACCGAGGCGATGCTCTCGTCGGTGTGGTACTCGTGGATGAACGCAGAGGAGTCCAGAACGTACATTCGCGTTACCGCTGGATTATCATGTGGTCTTTGACTGCCTGTACACGGGTGACAGGGATGAGCAGTCGCCCTTTCGAGTCAGTCTCGAACTCGCCGTCGTCGTAGCTCTCGTCGGGATCGATGACGAGGTTCGAGAGACGCCCCGACTCGAAATCCATTGTGATGTTGTACAACATGCCGATTTCCGCTCCGTCCGAGCCCATGACGGCTTTTCCGGAGAGATTCTCGGCGAGTATCTCTGCCATACATTCCTGTATTGAGTCTATCCCATTTAACTCTTACATGCGCTGACGGCATCGGGCGGGACAAGCACGGAATTGATTACGTCCGGACCCGTACACTCCGGTATGCCAGAGACGCTCGAAGTTGTCTGTACGGCCGAGGAGTGCGAACTCGACATGTTCGAGATGCACTACACCTACGATATGCCGGACAGCGTCGGCCTGTCGGATTTCGTCTGTCCGTACTGTCGGGAGACCGGCTCGCTGTCGGAGGTTGAGCTATGATCCGCGAGATCGGCGACAGTGTCGGGGACGCTGTCGCGGGAACGATCGGACGCGCACTGGGTCGCACGCAGGAAAAGCGGCCGCTCCCGGTCGACCTCCTGGAAAGTGACGACGCGTATCTCGCGATCTTCGACGCGCCAGGCGTGTTGAGCAGTGATATGCGGGTCACGTTCGAGGACGGGACGGTGTTCGTCAGGCTCGACCGGTTCCGGAACTTCCAGGAAGGGTTCGAGATGGTGTTCCCCGGCCGCGGGCTCGCGCTCGACGGGCACGTCGACCTGCCGGAGGAGGCGTCGGTTGATCCGGACGACGCCACCGCGACGCTGAAAGACGACGGCACACTCCACGTCCGGGTTCCGAAAGTCGAGGCCGGCACCGACCACGACGCCGACGTTGCGGTCGAGTCCGAGGACGCGGGTGAGGACTCCGAACCGGCAGCCGATGACGAGTAAACCGATGCCAGCAGTCGAACGACTCCGTATCTATCCTGTCAAGGGGCTAGACGGCATCGAACTCGACGAGGCCGGTCTCACGCCGGGCGGGACACTCGCCGGCGACAGGGAGTTCGCCCTCTTCGACGGCGCGGGGACGTTCAACGCGAAGCAGTCCTCCCGCTTCCACGAGCTATCGACGACGTTCGACCCCGGTTCGGGCCGGTTCGCCGTCGAGACAGCCGACGGCACCGACGAGGAGTTCCACCTGCGCGAGCGCACGGACCGCAACCGTGCCGAAGCCTGGTTCGTCGACTTCTTCGAGGAACCCCTCGAATTGCGCCACGACGAGTCGATGGGGTTCGTCGACCGGACGACGATGGGGCCGTCGGTCGTCAGCACGGCCACGCTCGAAACCGTCGCGGGCTGGTTCGACGGGATGACCGTCGACGGGGCTCGCAGACGGCTCCGGGCGAACGTGGAGATCTCGGGCGTACCGGCGTTCTGGGAGGACCGGTTCGTCGGCGAGGCGGCACCGACCTTCGAGGCCGGCGGTATCCGCTTCGAGGGCGTGACCCCCTGTGGCCGGTGTGTCGTACCCTCACGTGACCCGGATACGGGTGACCCACTGCCGGCGTTCCGCGAGCAGTTCGTCCGGAAG
>Ga0207714_1000883_pt1 | contig 20228 bp, 21 predicted proteins | sample PonA232FremontCA_2_FD_187270 | JGI IMG/M metagenome (GOLD analysis project Ga0207714, IMG submission 187270) | Marine sediment microbial community from Fremont, CA, USA - Pond A23 Sediment 2 (SPAdes) | ecosystem: Environmental > Aquatic > Marine > Unclassified | place: USA: Fremont, California...
GACCCGCCGCCGGAGGCGGCCGCGGAGGAAAGCTGAGCCGTGCGCACGGCGGGGCTGGACACGCCGCCCGGATAGCGGGCATACAGCACGACTTTGGAGCCGCGACCATGGCGGACGAGGAAGGGAGCGGCGCGCCGGCACCCTGGACGGCCACGGTGCTCACCCTGTTCCCCGAGGTCTTTCCCGGGCCGCTCGGGGTGAGCGTGGCGGGCAAGGCGCTCGAGGCCGGGGTCTGGACCCTGGAGGCGCGCGACATCCGCGCCCATGCCACGGACCGGCACCGCACCGTGGACGACCAGCCGTTCGGCGGTGGCGCGGGCATGGTCATGCGCCCCGACGTGGTGGACCGCGCGCTCGCCGGCGTGGAAGACCGCCCGGGACCGGTGATCTTCCTGTCGCCGCGCGGCCGGCCCATGAGCCAGGCGGTGGCGCGCGAGCTGGCGGCCGGGCCCGGGGTGACCCTGCTCTGCGGGCGCTACGAGGGGCTCGACGAGCGGGTCATCGAGGCGCGCGGCATCGCCGAGTTGAGCCTGGGCGATTTCGTGCTGTCCGGCGGCGAGGTCGCGGCGATGGCGGTGCTGGAGGCGACCGTGCGGCTCCTGCCCGGCGTGCTGGGCAACGCCGCAAGCGACAGCGAGGAGAGTTTCGAGCGCGGGCTTCTGGAGTACCCGCAGTATACGCGGCCCGCCGAATGGCAGGGCCGCCGGGTGCCGGAGGTGCTGCTCTCCGGCCACCACGCGCGCATCGACGCCTGGCGGCGGGCCCAGGCAGAGCGCGTGACGAAGGCGCGGCGGCCCGATCTCTGGGCGCGCTACGCGGACGCGACGGAGACCGCGACGACGGACACGGTGACGAAGGACGAAACACCATGAGCGCGATCATTCAGGAACTCGAAAAGGAAGAGATCGGCCGCCTGACCGAAGGCAAGGCGATCCCGAAGTTCGGCGCCGGCGATACGGTGCGCGTCAACGTAAAGGTGATCGAGGGCAACCGCGAACGCGTGCAGGCGTTCGACGGTGTGGTCATCGCCAAGAAGAACCGCGGGGTGGGCTCGTCCTTCACCGTGCGCAAGACTTCCTACGGTGAGGGCGTGGAGCGCATTTTCCCGCTGTACTCGCCCCGTATCGACTCCATCCAGGTACTCCGGCGCGGCGACGTGCGCCGGGCGAAGCTGTACTACCTGCGCCACCGCAAGGGGAAGGCCGCGCGCATCCGCGAGGCGACCACCGGCGCCGCGGCGAAGGAAGCCGCCGCCGCGCGCGAGAGCCAGCAGGAGACCAAGGGCAAGAGCCGCGGCAAGAAGAACAAGAAGACCTAACGCGGCCGCGGGCCGCCGCCGGGCGCATACCCTTTCCTGCTTTTAGGGCGACGTTAACGCGTGCTTTGGTACGGCCAACTTCCGTCGGGGCCGTGCCATGGGTCGGGTGTGTCAGACCGGGGCGGGCCCGCGTCGCTTGCGTTGGACGGGAGCCGCGGGAATGAGCCGGGACGAGCGAATCGTCGAGCAGATCCGCTCGGAGTTCAGGGACGAGGCGCGCGACCGCTACGCCACGCTGCAGATCGACTACGCCAACCTGCGCAGTATGGCCACGCCCGATCGCGAGACGCTGCGCAGCGTGGTGCAGAGCGCGGAGAAGGTGCAGCATTGCGCGCGCTCGGCCGAGGCGATGGCGCTCTACCTGGCGATCAAGCGGATGATCACGTTCTTCGAACTCGACAGCGACACCATCCCGCGTCACTACGCCGACATCGATACCATCTTCGACATCCTGGATCAGATCTTCGACGGCGAGATCGACGACTCCACGGACGAGGCGGAATTCCTGCGATCCCTGCCCACGCCGCAGCCCACGGAGACCGACGTCTTCCAGGCCGAGGACGTCGAGATGCTGCTGGTCGATCCGCAGCGCGCCAGCACCCGCGCCATCGCCAAGCAGATCCAGGGCCTGGGCTACAGTGTGACGGCAACCCAGGACGTTTTCGAGGCCCTCAAGCTCGCCGTGAGCACCAAGCCGGACATGATCGTCGCCTCGGTGATGCAGAAGGAACTCAGCGGCGTCAGCCTCGCCCGCGCCCTCCAGGCGGTGCCCGAGACCGAGGGCATTCCGGTGGCGGTGATCACGAGCTTCGCCCGCGGCAACAGGGCGCTGGCCGGGTTGCCCGATTCCGTCGCGCTGGTGGACAAGGGCAAGGATTTCCAGGGTAACCTTTTGGAGGCCATGACCCGCTTCGGCCTCCGCCGGACGCACTGAAGCGGGGAGGGGCGGCCCCCGTTCGTGCCTCATCCGGCGCCGGCGGCCACCAGCCACGCCAGCGCGACGACGCCGGGCGCCGCTGCACCGGCCCAGAGCTGTCGCGTCCACGCGAACCACGCCGCCGGGGCGCGCCACAGCGCCAACCCCATCCCGAGTCCGACGGCGAAACCCAGGACGTGTGCGCCCACGTCGACGCGGCCCTCGCCGAATCCCAGGAAGGCGAGCAGCAGTACCCCCGCTGCCGCCGGGGCGAAGCGGCGCAGCCCCCGCCGCCAGGGATCGGCCGCGCTCGCGGCGCGCTGGCTGTGTCCCGCGAGCAGCCCCAGGGCGGCGAACACGGCCGTGGACGCGCCCACGGAAACGTCGCCCGGCGTCTGCAACAGCCAAGCATTGAGCAGGTTGGCGAGCGCGCCTGCGGCGACGATCGCCAGCCAGCCCACGCCCGCGCCCACGCTCTGCACCGCCAGACCCCCGGCGACCCCGCCGAAGGCGACGTTGGAGAGCAGGTGTTCGACGTCGGCATGCAGGGTCAGGGCGGTGATCGCGCGCCAGATTTCGCCGTCGCGGATGGCGCCCGCGTGCGCCGCGCCGGCTGCCATCCAGTCCAGGCCGAAGGCGCCCCGGTTCTGTGCGGCGAAGACGAAAACGATGGCGGTGATGTAGGCCATCGCCGTTTCCAGCGCGCCGCCCTGCGGGCGCAGGCGCAGCGCGGATGCGGCCGGCCGCCGCGGTGCGGCGTTCTCCTGCTCATAGGCGGCGATTTCGGCCTCGGCCAGATGGGCCTCGTCGCTGCTCACGCACAGCACCACGCCGCGGCCCGTGGGAATGATCTGCGATTCGATCCCGCGCGCGGTGAGCACAAGGGCGAGCTGGTTCGCCTCCCGCCGGCTGGCGCAGCGGCGCACCTCGCTCAGCCCGAACACCGTCCGCCCCGGCCCGTCCGGGTCACGCCTGCTTGCGCGCGGCCTTCTCGGCCACGCCGGAGGTGCCCAGGCGCCCTTCCAGGGCCTCCCAGACCTGCTGCGGGTCCACGCCCGTGGCCGACCAGAGCACCAGCAGGTGGTACAGCAGGTCGGCGCTTTCGCTGGCGAGGTTTTCCGGGGAATCGGCAACCGCCTCGATGACCGTCTCTACCGCCTCCTCGCCGAGCTTCTGCGCGATCTTCTCGGGGCCCTTGTCGAACAGCTTGGCGGTGTAGGAGGTTTCCGGGTCGCCGCCGTGGCGGCTCTGGATCACCGCGTAGAGCCGGTCGAGAACGTGCTGCGTGTCATCGGTGGTCATGGGGTTCTGCGACGTCCGGTTCCACCCGCCTCATGGTTCGACAGGCTCACCATGAGGCCGGATCATGTTGCACGACGCGCCGCATCTTGAGCCTGTCGAGAGAGGCGGCGCAAGGCTGGTCTCACGCTGGCGCGTTCGGCCGCGCGGGGACGCCGGCGGCGCGCAGGGCGTCGCGTGCCTCGGCGATGCTGTGCTCGCCGAAGTGGAAGATCGATGCGGCCAGAACCGCCGAGGCGTGGCCGTCGCGCACGCCCGAGACAAGGTCCTCCAGGTTGCCCACGCCGCCCGAGGCGATGACGGGGACCTGTACCGCATCCGCAATGATCCGGGTTAGGGCGATGTCGTAGCCCGCGCGCGTGCCGTCGCGGTCCATCGAGGTGAGCAACAGCTCGCCCGCGCCCAGGGCTTCCATTTTCTGTGCCCAGGCCACGGCGTCCAGCCCCGTGGCGTTGCGCCCGCCGTGGGTGAAGATCTCGAAGCCGCTGGGCAGCCCCGGTGTTTCGCTGCGCTTGGCGTCGATGGCGACGACGATGCACTGGCGGCCGAATTTCTCCGCCGCTTCGCGCACGAAGTCCGGGTTCTTGACCGCGGCCGTGTTGATGGAGACCTTGTCCGCGCCGGCGAGCAGGAGCTGGCGGATATCCTCGACCGTACGCACGCCCCCGCCTACGGTCAGGGGCATGAAGCACGCCTCGGCCGTGCGCCGGACGACGTCGAGCAGGATGCCGCGGTCCTCGTGGCTGGCCGTGATGTCGAGAAAGCACAGCTCGTCCGCACCGGCGGCGTCGTAGACCTGCGCCTGTTCCACCGGGTCGCCGGCATCGCGCAGGCCCACGAAGTTCACGCCCTTGACGACGCGGCCGTCCTTCACGTCCAGACAGGGGATGATGCGGGATTTGAGCATGCCGACCCGTTAAGCATCTATTTCGAAAAAGAACCTCATCTTGAGCCTGTCGAAAGATGAGATTTGGTGTTCCCTCACGCGACCGAATAACACCCTCGGCCTGAGCCTGTCGAAGCATGCGGGTGTTCAGGTGGCCGCAGCCGCCGCCGCCAGCGCCTCGGCCGGGTCGATGCGCCCGTCGTAGAGCGCCCGGCCGAGGACGGCCCCGGCCACGCCGTCCGCCTCCACGGCGCGCAGGCGCCGGATGTCGTCGATGCTGCTCACCCCGCCCGAGGCGATGACGGGAATGGTCACCGCGCGCGCCAGCGCGGCCGTGGCTTCGGCGTTCACGCCGCCCATGGCGCCGTCGCGCGTAATGTCGGTGTAGACGATGGCGGCCACGCCCGCATCCGCGAAGCGCTGCGCCAGATCCGGTGCGGCCAGGGTGCTCGTCTCCGCCCAGCCCTCGGTGGCCACGAAGCCCTCGCGGGCGTCGATGCCCACGACGATGCGCCCGGGAAAGCGCCGGCACGCCTGGGTGACCAGGTCCGGGTCCTTGACCGCCACGGTGCCCAGGATGACGCGCGCCACCCCAAGTTCGAGCCAGCGCTGGATGGTCGCCATGTCGCGGATGCCGCCGCCGAGCTGCACCGGGATGTCGACGGCCCGCAGGATGGATTCCACCACCCCGGCGTTGCGCGGCTCGCCGGCGAACGCGCCATTGAGGTCCACCAGGTGCAGCCAGGTGAAGCCCGCATCCTGGAAGGCGCGCGCCTGCTCGGCCGGGTCGTCGTTGAACACCGTCGCCGTCGCCATGTCGCCGCGCAAAAGGCGCACGGCCTGGCCGTCCTTGAGGTCGATGGCGGGAAACAGATTCATGACCGGTCGCTGAATGCGGCCTGGCTGCCGTCCAGGTCCTTGGAGTAGTAGTAGCCCGTGATCCACTGCCCGTCGACCAGGGCGTAACGCGGGTTGGTGCCCCAGTGCACATAGCCCGAGCGCTCGTAGATCTCGATCGCGCGCACCTGGGTCGCGCGCACGTCCAGGGTAAGCACCTTCAGGCCGTAGGCCGTGGCGAGTTCCTCCACACCCTGCACCAGGTGCGGCGCCAGCGCGTGCCCGCGCGCCCAGGGCGCGACGAAGAAGGTGGTGAGCTGGCCCACCAGCGCCTGCGCCTCGTTGTTGCGCGGCGACCGCTGGAGCTGGGCCGAGCCGGCGATAACCCCGTCCAGGCGTGCCACCAGCAGGTCGCGCTCGGGGATCAGGAGCACACCCTTCCAGTATTGGATCATGTCGTCGCGATCGGGCGGCTGCAGCCAGCCGAACCCGCCACCGTCGTCGATTGCCGCCGCCGCGGCGTCGTAAAGGTCGTTCAGATCGGCGTTGGACAGCGTCGTGACCCGCTCCACGGCCGTGGTGGGGACGCGCTGCGTTTGCACGTTCATGGGCTCCACTCCAAGAAATTGCCCAGCAGGTGCAGGCCGGTTGCCTGGCTCTTCTCGGGATGGAACTGGGTTCCCGCGACCGTACCGCGCCCCACCATGGCGACGACCGGGCCGCCGTAATCCGTGACCGCCAGCACATCCCGCGCGTCATCGGCGCGCAGGTGATAGCTGTGCACGAAATAGCCGTGCGGCGCGTTCGGCAGGCCGGCGAGCAGCGGATGATCGGGTTGCTGCGGGATCAGCTCGTTCCACCCCATGTGCGGCACTTTCAGGTGGCGATCCTCGGGCGCGAGCGCCACCACCTCCCCCGGAATCCAGTCCAGGCCGGGCGTGCTGCCGTACTCGCGGCCCCGGGTCGCGAGCAGTTGCATGCCCACGCAGATGCCCAGGAAGGGGCGGCCATTCCGGCGTACCGCTTCGGTCATCGCATCCACCACGCCGGGGAGGGCGTTCAGCCCGTGCCAGCAGTCGGTGAACGCGCCCACGCCGGGGAGCACCAGCCGGTCGGCGGCGCGCACGGTGTCCGCCTCGTTGGTGACCGTCACCGCTGCGTCCACACCGCGCATGACGGCCGCGCGCTCCAGCGCCTTCGCCGCCGAGCGCAGATTGCCCGAGCCGTAATCGATGATGACGACGCGCTGCATGCCGGGCGTCTTTCGTTCCGGTTGCCGATGGAATCGGGACAGCCGCCGCTACAGGCTGCCCTTGGTGGAGGGCACGGCCCCGCCCGCCCGCGGGTCGATCGCCGCAGCGTCGCGCAGGCTGTGCGCCAACCCCTTGTAGCAGCTTTCCACGATGTGGTGGTTGTTGAGTCCGTCCAGGTTCCGCACGTGCAGCGTGGCGCCGGCGTGCTGGGCGAATCCCTGGAACCACTCGCGAAACGTCTCGGTGTCGATATCGCCCAGCTTGTCGCGCGTGAAGCTTACGTGCCAGACGAGGTAGGGGCGGTTGGACAGGTCGATCGCCACCTGCGTGAGGGTTTCGTCCATGGGCAGCAGGGCGTGGCCGTAGCGCCGGATGCCCTTGCGCCCGCCCAGGGCCTGGCTGACGGCCTGTCCCACGGCGATGCCGGTGTCCTCGACCGTGTGGTGGGCGTCCACGTGCAGGTCGCCGCGTGCGCGCAGGTCCAGATCGATCAGGGCGTGCTTGCCCAACTGCGCCAGCATGTGGTCGAGGAAGCCGAGGCCGGTGTCGATGCGGCAGGTGCCCTCGCCGTCCAGGTTCAGCTCGACGGCGATCTCGGTCTCGGCCGTGGTGCGTTCGACGCGCGCGCTGCGCATGTTCGCTCCTCCCTTGGGACCGTTGGGGTTCTAGCAGGGACACGCCGCTCCCGCCACCGGCATGAACGGACACAATCCCGCCGGTGGCTGCGCCCTGAGATTGAATCGCGTTTCTGGCTGCATACCCTGGCATGCCGGAGGTGGCGCGAAGCGATGGAGGCGGCGTCGTGCGACGCGCGCGGCATTGGCTCGTCGTGGCCGCCGGGCTCGGCCTGGCCGGCTGCGATACCACGGCGGAGATCCCTGGTGAGCTTGAGCCGGTCCAGGCCGAGCCGCTGACGGTTCGGACGGCGCCCGTCCGGCTGGACCGTGTGCGCAGCGACCTGCGCCGCGGTGCGGTTGTGGGAACCTACGAATACCGCTTCGCCCGCTGCTATCCCTATCGGCAGGATCTGTACTGGGGCGAGGATCCCCTGGACAGTGTCACGGCCGGCTGGGCGCGTGTGGCGCACGAAAAGCTGGCCGCGCTTGGCGTGACCGTGCCCCATGCCTCGCGCGCGCTGTTCGACGATATGGCCCGCGACTCCCGTGCCGCCGCCTATCTGCTGGGCGGCGTGGTGACCGACCTGCGCCTGCGCGCCTGTGCGGGGGTCAACATGATGAGCGGCGAGCCGGCGGAGCGGCAAAGCGGGGTGGGGCGCATCACCGTACGCTGGCAGCTCTATTCGACGCGCCGGCGCGCCGTGGTCTATCGCGCCACCACGTCCGGGGCGGGCCGGGTGCGCCGGCGCCGGCGCGAGGGCGTGGCGGCGATCGCGCGCGAGGCCTTTCTCGATTCGCTGGCGCGCCTGACCACGCGCGCGGATTTTCGCGCGGCGGTCCGGCGGCCCGACGGGCAGCAGCCCACGCTGTCAGAACGCGTGGCCGGCGGCGTCCCGAAGCGGCTGGCGAAGGTGGTGCCGCTGTCGGATACCCCGGTGCGCGAGCAGGTGGCGGCGCTGCGGCGATCGGTGGTGCGCGTGGCGCCGGACCGGCGCCGCGGCGGCGGATTCTTCGTGACCCCCCGCCTGGTGCTGACCCGAGCGCAGGTGGTGCGCGGCGCGTCGGCCGTTACGCTGCAGACGTCCGACGGGACCCGCCTGCGTGCCCGGGTGCTGCGCAAGCATGCGGGACGCGACGTGGCGCTGCTGCGCACACGTGACGGCGATGGCCGGCCGCTGCCGATTCGCACCCGGCCGGTGGCATCCGCGGCGACGGTCTTTGCCGTCACGAAGCCGGGGAAACCGGATGCATCCATTGCGGTCGCCGCGGGCACGGTGCGTTCGGGACGGGGGCGCAACCGCCACGGCATGCCGCTGATCCAGGCGGATTTCGACGCCGCCGCGGGCAGCGCCGGCGCGCCGCTGCTCGACGCGACGGGCAATGTGGTGGGCCTGGCGGCATCGGGCGGCGGCAAGCCGGGCAGCGGCGCGGCGACCGGCTTCATCCCGATCCGCGACGCGCTGGCCAGGCTGGACCTGGGCGGCGGCCCGCCGGCCGGGCGCGCGAAGGGCGTTGGCGCACGCTGATCGCGTCTTGAACGCAGCCTGCGCATCCGCCATGTAGACCCCATGAACGATGCGGCGAACGTGTGGCACGGCACAACGATCCTTTCCGTGCGCAAGGGCGACCAGGTCGTCGTTGCGGGTGACGGCCAGGTCACCTTCGGCAACACCGTGATGAAGGCGAATGCGCGCAAGGTCCGGCCGCTGGGCGGCAAGGGGGACGTCATCGCCGGTTTCGCCGGGGCCACGGCGGACGCCTTCACCCTGTTCGAGCGCCTGGAGGGCAAGCTCGAGGAGCACCCGGGGCAGCTCACCCGCGCCTGTGTGGAGCTGGCGAAGGACTGGCGCACCGACCGGTACCTGCGCCGGCTGGAGGCCATGATGGCCGTCGCGGACGCGCGCACCTCCCTGGTGCTCTCCGGCACGGGCGACGTGCTCGACCCACAGGACGGCCTGATCGGCATCGGCTCCGGCGGGCCCTATGCGCATGCGGCGGCGCGCGCCCTTCTCGACCGCGACGACATGGACGCCGAGCGCATCGCGCGCCGGGCCATGGAGATCGCCGCCGGCATCTGCATCTACACCAACGCCGAAATCGTCGTGGAAACCCTCAATGCCCGCTGACACTGCGCAGTCCCCGAGCGAGAACCCGGCCGGAACGGCCGCCCGGCCTGCGGATCAGAGCATGTTCTCGCCGCGCGAGATCGTCTCCGAGCTGGACCGCTACATCGTGGGCCAGGCGGAGGCCAAGCGCGCCGTCGCGATCGCCCTGCGCAACCGCTGGCGCCGGCAGCAGCTTCCCGAGGGCCTGCGCGAGGAGGTCCTGCCCAAGAACATCCTGATGATCGGTCCCACGGGCGTGGGCAAGACCGAGATCGCGCGCCGGCTGGCCAAGCTCGCCAACGCCCCGTTCCTCAAGGTGGAGGCGACCAAGTTCACCGAGGTGGGCTATGTCGGCCGCGACGTTGAGCAGATCATCCGCGATCTCGTGGAGATCGCCCTGGACATGACGCGCGAACGCATGCGCAAGGAGGTCCAGGCCAGTGCGGAGCTGCACGCCGAGGAGCGCCTGCTCGACGCGCTGGTGGGTGAGAAGGCGCAGACCGAGACGCGCAACAAGTTCCGCCGTATGCTCCGCGGCGGCCAGCTCGACGAGCGTGAGGTCGAGGTCGACCTTTCGGACAGCAGCGGCGGCGGCATGCCCATGATGGACGTTCCCGGCCAGCCGGGTAGCCAGGTGGGCATGATGAACCTGGGCGACCTGCTGGGAAAGGCGTTCGGCGGCAAGACCAAGACGCGCAAGCTGCGTGTGGCGGACGCGCGGGAAAAGCTGATCGAAGAAGAGGCCGACAACCTGCTCGACCAGGAAACCTTGACGCACGAGGCGATCAAGCTGGTCGAGGACAACGGCATCGTCTTCCTGGACGAGCTGGACAAGATCACCGTGCGCAGCGAGCGCAGCGGCGGCGACGTCAGCCGCGAGGGCGTGCAGCGCGATCTGCTGCCGCTGATCGAGGGCACCACCGTGTCCACCAAGCACGGCACGGTGAAGACGGATCACATCCTCTTCATCGCCTCGGGTGCGTTCCACTATTCCAAGCCGTCCGACATGCTCGCCGAGCTGCAGGGGCGGTTGCCCATCCGGGTCGAGCTGCAGGCGCTGACGCGCGACGATTTCAAGCGCATCCTCACCGAGCCGGAAAACAGCCTGATCCGGCAGTACAAGGCGCTTATCGGCACTGAGGACGTGAACCTGGAATTCACCGGGGAAGCGATCGAGGCCCTTGCGGACCTGTCCGCGGAAATCAACACCAGTGTGGAGAACATCGGGGCGCGGCGCCTGCACACGGTGATGGAGCGGCTGCTCGACGAGATCTCCTTCACCGCCACGGACCGGGGCGGCGAGCACATCACCATCGACGCCGACTACGTCCACCAGCAGGTGGCCGAGCTTGCCAAGGACACCGACCTCAGCAAGTTCATCCTGTAACCGGAATGCCCGGATCGCCGGTCGGGGGGCTGCCCCCGCCCGGCGCCAGTGGTCACGCGTCTTCCGCGTTCTCCAGGACCTTCTGGATGGACTCGCGCACCTGCGGGCGCAGCGAGCGGCTCCACGTCTGCACCACGGCGACGATGTCCTCGGTCATCACGGGCGTGAGCCGCGAAAGCTTGCGCCCCACCGGGGACTCGTAGAACGCGATCATCTTCTCGATTTCCGCTTCCGAGAAGTGTTCGGCGTAGATCGGGATGACGCCTTCGATGTAGGCGTCGATGTTCTTTTGGAAGACCTCGCGGATCGCGTTCTTCAATTTGGTTTCCACCTCGGCGTTGATCCCGGGGTGCTTGCGTTTCAGCGCCGGGATGGCGCGCTTGAGCGTTTGTTGCATCGCCGCGAGCGCACTTGCGCGGGCATTCGACATCTTCGCGAGCCGGCGGATCTTCTCGCGTTTGCTCTCGGCGATGTCGGCTGCGTCGCCGGTCGTATCCGATCCCTTCCCGGCGCTTTCCGACGCCGCGGCGATCCGTTCGGCCGTCGCCTCGCCCGCGCGGACCTCGGTGGGCGCGCTGGTCACGGACAGGCTGATGCCGGCACTGACCAGCGCGAGGCAGAGCGTGCCCACGAGGGCCGAGAGCCGATGCTGGCGCATGCACATGGCGGTGTTCTCCCGAATCCGTGGTCCCGAAACCTGGTCGGCAATCGATTCGGCTTTACCATGTGTGTATCGATGCGCAAAGGTCGCGAGTCCCTGTTCGCGTTTCTGGTGCAGGCCGCTTGACGGCGGGGCGGATTCGGCGCAACGTTGCGGCGTGAACAACGGGCGCCGGCCCATCGGGCGCGGAGGTCGTATGGCTGCCATTCCCGGGCTCAACGCGGCCGTGAGCGGGCTGCAAGCGGCCAAAACGCGGGTCAACGTCGCCGCCGACAACGTCGCCAACGCGCGCAGCGTCGCCCCGGCGAAGGCGGACGGGCCGGCGACGGACGAGGCCGGCCGGCCGCTGTTCCGCGCGGGCCGGACCACGCTCCAGGCGCAGGAGGCGGGTGGTGTCCGTGCGGTGGTGGAACCGGTGCGGCCCACCTCGGTGCAGCGTTACCAGCCCGACGCGGCGGACGCGAACGCGCAGGGCCTGGTGAACCGGCCCAACGTCAGCTACGTCCGGGAGACGGCCGTGCAGATCGGCGCGCAGGCGCAGTTCGCGGCCAACATGGCGACGGTTGAGGCGAGCGACGAGATGACCGAGCGCCTGCTCGACGTCACCGGTTGAGTCGATCCTTTCACAAACCCGTTATACGGCTTTCATTGCCGTGACATCGTGTCGCCCCGACCCTGTCATTTGCAGGGGAAACCCAGGAACGCGATTGGGGGACGAACCGATGCGAAACCGTATGGCGGGCCTTGCGCTCGCGCTTACCCTGATGCTGCCGGCAGGGCTTGCCGCCGCCCAGGACGGCATCAACGTTGAGATCGGCCCGCGGCCGTTCTTCCTCGTCAACGACATGGACGCCGGGGAACTCAAGGCCGAGCTGCAGCAGTGCAAGGCGCACGATTTCACGCGCACGGACTTCACCATCGGGCACCGCGGCGCGGCGCTCCAATTCCCCGAGCACACGGAAGAATCCTATCGCGCGGCGGCGCGCATGGGGGCAGGCGTGCTGGAGTGCGACGTCACCTTCACCAAGGACCGCAAGCTGGTATGCCGGCATTCGCAGTGCGACCTTCACCGGACGACCAACATCCTGGAGACCGACCTGGCTTCCAAGTGCTCGCAGCCCTTCCGGCCGGCCGATCCGGAGAGCGGCACCAAGGCGTCGGCGACGTGCTGCACCAGCGACATCACGCTGGCCGAGTTCAAGCGGCTCGAGCCCAAGATGGACGGCGTGAATCCGGACGCGACCTCGGTGGACGGCTATATCGAGGGCACGCCCGATTGGCGCACCGATCTCTACGCCGGCGACGCGACCCTGATGACGCACAAGGAAAGCATCCGGCTTTTCAAGAAGCTGGGTGTGAAGATGACGCCCGAACTCAAGGCGCCGTCGGTGGATATGCCTTTCCAGGGTGATTACACGCAGGAAGACTACGCCCAGCAGATGATCGACCAGTACAAGCAAGCCGGTGTCGATCCCTCGCGGGTCTTCCCGCAATCCTTCGAGCTGTCCGACGTGACATACTGGATCGCGAACGAGCCGGCGTTCGCCGAGCAGGCGGTGTATCTGGACGATAGCTACAATATCGACGGGTTCGACCCCAACGATCCGGCCACATATCCGTACAGCATGCAGGAACTCGCGGACAAGGGCGTGGAGATCGTGGCGCCGCCGCTGTATTTCCTGGTCACCCTGAACGACGCCGGCGAGATCGTGCCCTCGGCCTATGCCGAGAAGGCCAAGGCGGCCGGCCTGGACATCATCACCTGGACACTGGAGCGTTCGGGCCACCTCGCCGACGGCGGCGGCTGGTATTACCAGACCGTTTCCGAAGCGATAAACAACGACGGCGACATGCTCAAGCTCCTCGACGTTCTCGCGCAGGACGTGGGCGTGCGCGGCGTGTTTTCCGACTGGCCCGGCACGGTCACCTACTACGCCAACTGCAAGGGGCTTTGAGGCCCCTGCCGGCCTGAAAACGCCCGGGCCGGGCGCGCCCCGATCCCGGCCCGGGCGGTCCCGGTTCCGCGGGGCGCGATGACGCGAAAAAAGACCGCCACGACGGGATCGTGGCGGCCGGAGGTACCCTCTTCAGGGTGTCGCGTGCGGTCGTGGCGATCGCTTGGTCGGCTTCGCGTGCTGCGATCCCGAGGGGCCGCTGAATCGCGCGCGCATCTTCAGGGTGTGCGCCCGATTCCCTGATCCGGTGCCTCACCCGATCCGGACCCGCTTACGCCGACGTCATCGATCGCTGAAAGGAATACTAAAGATGCCGGTAGGGCGCAAGCCTTTGGTGTAAGCTGCGTTTTATCCTCACGTGTCATCCATGGCAGCGAGCAGGGCGTCGCCCATCTGTTGGGTCGACACCCGGGTCGCGCCGTCCTGCATGATGTCCGCCGTGCGCAGGCCGTCCGCGAGCACGCGGCTCACGGCCGATTCCACGCGTGTCGCGGCGCCGTCCATGTCGAAGCTGTAGCGCAGCATCATGGCGAAGGAGAGCAGCGTCGCGAGCGGATTCGCCACGCCCTGTCCGGCAATGTCGGGCGCCGAGCCGTGGACGGGCTCGTACAGCGCCTTGCGCCGGCCCCGGGAATCGGCAACGCCCAGTGAGGCCGAGGGCAGCATACCAAGCGACCCCGTCAGCATCGCCGCCTCGTCGGAGAGCATGTCGCCGAAGAGGTTGTCCGTGACGATGACGTCGAACTGCTTGGGCTGGCGGACGAGCTGCATGGCACAGTTGTCGGCGTACATGTGCGTCAGCTCGACGCCGGGGTAATCGCTATCGTGCAGCCGGGTCACCTCCTCGCGCCAGAGCACGCCGGACTCCATCACGTTGCTCTTCTCCACGCTGGTCACCCGGTTGTCGCGCTTCTGCGCGAGGTCGAACGCGACCGCGGCGACGCGCCGGACCTCTCCGGTGGTGTAGACCTGGGTGTTGGTCCCGCGCCGCTCGCCGTCGGACAGGGTCTCGATGCCGCGCGGCTCGCCGAAGTACACCCCGCCGGTGAGTTCGCGCACAATCATGATGTCGAGTCCGCGCACCAGCTCGGGCTTGAGCGAGGACGCCTCGACCAGCGGATCGAACACGATCGCCGGGCGAAGGTTAGCGAACAGGCCGAGTTCCTTGCGCAGGCGCAGAAGCGCGCGCTCGGGCTTCTGGGCGAACGGCAGGTCGTCCCACTTGGGCCCGCCCACGGCGCCCAGCAGCACCGCATCGGCCGCCTGCGCCCGCGCCATCGTGTCCTCGGTGACGGGCACGCCGTCCGCGTCGATGGCCGCGCCGCCGATGCGCGCCTCGCCGATGTCGAAGTCGATCGCCTCGGTCCGGGTCAGCTTGTCCGCCACCCGGCGGACCTCGGTCATCACCTCGGGCCCGATGCCGTCGCCGGGCAGAATCAGGATGGATTTGGCTGCGCTCATGGGCTGATCCGCGCTCGCTGTCGTGGCGTGAAGATACGGCGGCCCTGATAGCCGCCCGCACGGCCCCTGCGCAAGCGGCGCTCAGGCGGCTTCGGCGCGCAGCGCCGCGAGCGCGTCGATGAGCCCATCCAGCTCCTGCTCGGTGTTGTAGTAGTGCACCGACGCGCGCAGCAGCGGTGGCAGCCCGCGTTGCCGTGAGTCCAGCAGGGTGCTGTGCGGATCGGCGACCGAGATGTTGATATTCTGCTCGCGCAGCCGCCGGTGCACGGTGTTCGCTGCCAGCCCGTCGATGGCGAAGGTCACCAGTCCGCAGGTGCGGCGCCCCCGGTCGTGCAGCTTCAGGCCGGGCACGCGTGCCAGGCGACGGCGCAGCGTCTCGGCGAGCCAGGTGATCCGCCCCTCGATACCGCCCAGCCCCCAAGAAAGCGCGTAGTCAATGGCCACGCCCAGTCCGATGACGGCAGCGTAGTTGAACTCGAAGGTCTCGAACCGCCGGGCATCCGGGCGCGCCTGGTAGCTGTCGGGGGCCGTCCAGCGGCCGCCGCGCAGGTCGAGCATGGGCGGCTCTAGCCGGTGGAGGATCTCCGGGTTGACGTAGAGGAAGCCCGTGCCGCGCGGTCCGCGCAGGTACTTGCGCCCGGTCGCCGCGAGCAGGTCGCAGCCGATCTCCGCGACGTCGAGCGGCATCTGCCCCACGGACTGGCAGGCATCGAGCAGATAGGGGACGCCGTGGGCGCGCGCGATCCGGCCGATTTCCGCGGCCGGGTTCACCAGGCCGCCGTTCGTGGGCACGTGCGTGACCGCGATGAGCTTCGTGCGCGCGTCGATCATCGCGTTCAGGGCGGCGGTGTCGAGCTGCCCGTTCTCGTCGTCGGGGACGGGCGCGATCTCGATGCCGTAGCGCTGCTGCGCCTGCAGGAAGGCGATGTAGTTCGACGCGTACTCCGACATCCCCGTGAGCACGCGGTCGCCCGGGGCGAAAGCCATGGCGTGGAACGCGGCGTGCCAGGCACTGGTTGCGCTGTCCGTGATGGCGATGTCCGCGGGGTTGCAGTTGAGCAGCTCGGCCGCCGCCGTATAGCAGCGGGCGATGTCGTCGGCCGCGGCGTCCGCCGCCTCATAGCCACCCATGCGCGCTTCCCGGCGCAGGTGCGCGGTCTGCGCCTCGAGCACGCAGGTGGGGATGAGTGCGGCCCCGGCGTTGTTGAGGTGGACGACGCGCGCGCAGCCCTCGGTCTCCGCACGCGCCTGGTCCAGATCGATCGGCATGCGCGTTTCCTCTCCCAGGGGTCGGTCGTTTTGCCGCGAACGCTACAAAGCTGCGCCCCGGGCCACAAGCTCCGACGCGCGAGGTTCTCCGTTTTGCCAGCACCGCCTCGCCAGGGCCGCCTCGCCAGCGGCCGGTGCCGGTGCTAGATTCGCTTGAACGGCACACGGCCCGGTGACATAGGAGGCCGCCATGGCGGCGACAGCCCCGATGCGACGAGCCGTCCGGCGTGCCGGCGCGACCCTCGCGGTCCTGCTGGTCGCGGCGGGCCCGGCGGCGGCGGACCAGAACGACCCGCGGCTGGACGACCTCTTCGCCAAGCTGAATGATATCAAGGCGAACACCGAGGCGCGCAAGGTCACCCAGAAGATCTGGGCCATTTGGTACGAGCACGAGCAGGCGAATGTCGAACGTGCCATGCGCGACGCCCACAACGCCCTGCGCGCGGGCGAACCGGGTGTGGCGCTGGCCATGTTCGACAAGGCCGTGCGCCTGGACCCGCAGTACGCCGAGGCCTGGAACGGCCGCGCGACCACGCACTTCATGCTGGGCAACTACGAAAAGTCGCTGCGCGACATCGAAAAGACCCTGGAGCTTGAGCCGCGCCACTTCGGTGCCCTGGCGGGGCGCGGCCGCTGCTACCGTGCCCTGGACCAGCCCGAAAAGGCGCTCGACGCGTTCGAGAGCTCGCTGGAGATCAATCCGCACCAGCCGGCCACCCGGCGCCGCGCCGAGCGGTTGCGCGCGAAGCTGCGGGGCAAGGAGATCTAGCGTGCGATGCGATCCGGATGGATCGCTGAACCGCACGCGACCCTTTGAAAATAGGGCAAGATTCAGCGGTCAGGTGACCCAACCTGATCGCATCTTGTCCTAGGCGCCGTCCCGCGGCCGAAGCTGCGACGGGTGCATCGGGGCGGGAATCGGGGTATCTCGGCCGGTGCCTTGTCCGATCAGGGAACCGAAACCCGCATGCCCGCCACGCCCGCCCCCGCCATCGCCTGGCACGCTTTCGATGCCTTGAACGCACGCACGCTGCACGACCTGCTCAAGCTGCGCAGCGACGTGTTCGTCACCGAGCAGGCGTGCCCGTTTTCCGAGATCGATGGCCGCGATCCCGAGGCGATCCACGGTGTCGCACGCCTGGACGGCGTTCTGGTGGCGACGGCGCGCCTGCTGGAAACGGGCGACGGCGAGGTGAAGATCGGCCGGGTGGTCACGCATCCCGATTGCCGCGGGCGCGGCGTCGGGGCAGCGCTGATGCGTGACGCGTTGACCGAGATCGCGCGGCGCTGGGAACCGGCGCAGCCGGTTCTGGTGAGCGCGCAGACACGGGTTCAGGATTTCTACGCGGGCCTCGGCTTTGCGGTGACCTCGGGTGTCTATGAGGAGGACGGCATTCCCCATGTGGCCATGCGCCGCCGCGCCGAGCGCGCGGCCGGGGGCGCGTAAGCGGGAACTGGGCTTGCCGCCCCGCGCGCGGGCGTGAAATAACCGGGGAATCGAGACGGCCGGTGCACCCCGGCCGCGGCGGGGCGAGACACGGGAACGCGCAGGCATGACGGTCTGGGGCAAGGTCCTCGGCGGCGCCACGGGATTTGCGATGGGCGGTCCGCTGGGCGCGCTGCTCGGCGGGCTGGCCGGGCACGCCGTGGACCGGATGCGCGACTCCACGCGCAGCCTCCAGGAACAGGATTCGCCGATGGGCGAAGCGGAGGCCGACCACCGCGCCGACGACAACACCAAGAAGGTCGCCTTCACCATCGCCGTCATCGTCCTGGGCGCCAAGATGGCCAAGGCCGATGGCGTGGTGACCAAGGACGAGGTGCACGCGTTCAAACAGGTCTTCCACGTCCCGCCGGAGGAGATGAAGAACGTCGGCCGGGTGTTCAATCAGGCGCGCAAGGATTCGGCCGGCTTCGAGCCCTATGCCAAACAGATCGCGCGCATGTTCCGGCACAACCCGAACGTGCTGGAGGAGCTGCTGGACGGGTTGTTCCACATCGCCCGCGCGGATGGGCAGGTCTCCAACGCCGAGCTGGCCTACCTGCGCCAGATCGCCGAGATCTTCGGCCTGGACGAAGCGGCATGGGAGCGCGTCAAGGCCAGCGCGGCCGCCGAGGACGGCCAGGACCCCTACGAGTTGCTGGGCCTCAGCCCGGACGCGGACGACGGTGAGGTGAAGTCGGCCTACCGCAAGCTGGTCCGCGAGAACCACCCGGACCGGCTGGTCTCCCAGGGCATGCCGCAGGAGTTCATCGACATGGCCAACGACAAGCTCGCCGCCATCAACAGCGCCTACGAACAGATCCGCAAGCAGCGGGGAATGTAGGGCGGATCTGCCGCGTCAGCGGCGATCCGCCGGAACGGCACACGGCTCGTCGCGGCGGATCGCGGCCTTCGGCCGCAGATCCGCCCTACGCATGATCTTCGCCGAAGCGTCGAAACCGCCATGGCACCACCGCTGATCCAACTCAAGAACGCCACGCTCGCGCTGGGCCACCAGGTGCTCGCGGAAGAGGTGGACCTCGCCCTCGCGCCCGGCGACCGTGCCGCGCTGGTGGGGCGCAACGGCAGCGGCAAGTCCACGCTCCTGCGCGCGCTGGCGGGCCAGCTCGAACTCGACGACGGCGACCGCTTCATCCAGCCGGCCGCGCGCGTGGCGTATCTGCCCCAGCATCCCGATCTGCCGGCCGAACGGACCGTGGGGGACTACGTCGCCGGCGGGCTGCCCCACGACGTCGCCGACACCCGCCACCGCGTCGATGCCGTCATGGCGCGCCTGGGCGTGGAGGGCGACTGGCGCTTGGGCCACCTCTCGGGCGGCGAGGGCCGGCGCGCGGCGCTGGCGCGCACGCTGGTCAGCGAGCCCGACATCCTGCTCCTGGACGAGCCCACCAACCACCTGGACATGCCCACGATCCAGTGGCTGGAGGGGGAGCTGCAGCGCTTCGAGGGCGCGCTCTGCGTCATCAGCCACGACCGCGCCTTCCTGCGCAGCCTCACCAACCTGGTGTACTGGCTCGACCGCGGCACCATGCGCCGGCTGGACAAGGGCTTTTCGCACTTCGACGCGTGGCAGGAAGCGGTCTTCGCCGAGGAGGAGCAGCGCCTGTACCAGCTCAAGAAGAAGCTCCAGCGCGAGGAGCTGTGGCTGCACCAGGGCCTCTCGGCGCGGCGCAAGCGCAACCAGGGCCGCCTCAAGCGCCTCCAGGAGCTGCGCGACCAGCGCAAGGAGATGCTCACCAACCGCTCGGGCAGCGCCAACCTCCAGGTCGCCGAGGCGGAAGGCAGCGGCAGGACCGTCATCGAGGCCGAGCACATCGCCAAGACCTTCACCGGCGCGGACGGCTCGGCCGTGCCCATCGTGCGCGACTTTTCCACGCGCATCCGCAAGGGCGACCGCATCGGCATCGTCGGGCCCAACGGCGCGGGCAAGACCACGCTGATCAAGATGCTCACCGGCGCGATCGAACCGGACACGGGCAAGGTGAAGCACGGCAAGCGCCTGGAGCCCATCTACTTCGACCAGCGCCGCGACCAGCTCGATCCCGAGAAGACGCTCTGGGAGACCCTGTGCCCCGGCGGCGGGGACCAGGTCATGGTGGGCGACCAGCCGCGCCACGTCGTGGCCTACCTGCGCGACTTCCTGTTCCGCGACGGCCAGGCGCGCCAGCCCGTGAAGGCGCTCTCCGGCGGCGAGACCAACCGGCTGCTGCTGGCCACGCTGTTCGCCCGGCCGAGCAACCTCATCGTCATGGACGAGCCCACCAACGACCTGGACATGGAGACGCTCGACCTCCTGATCGACGTGCTGGGCGACTACAACGGCACGCTGCTGCTGGTCAGCCACGACCGCGACTTCCTGGACAAGACCGTGACCTCCGTGGTGGTCATGGAGGGCGACGGCGCGGTCGAGGAGTTCCCCGGCGGCTACACGGACGCGCTCAAGCAGCGTCGCGACATGGGCGGCGGCCAGGGCAAGCGCGGCGGCAAGTCGGCGGGCAAGCGCGCCGGCAAGCGCGCGGCCGGCGGCTCGGGCGAGGCGTCGCAGCGCGCGGGCAAGCTCTCCTACAAGGAGCAGCGCGAGCTCGACCAGCTCCCGGGCCAGATCGAGCGGCTGCAGCAGAAGATCGAAACGCTGCAGGCGCAGATCGACGATCCCAGTTTCTACCAGCGCGATCCCGACCGCTTTCAGGAGGCCGTGGACGCCCTGGAAAAGGCGCAGACGGCCCTGGAAAAGGCGGAGACCCGCTGGCTCGAACTGGA
>Ga0207714_1000884_pt1 | contig 20216 bp, 15 predicted proteins | sample PonA232FremontCA_2_FD_187270 | JGI IMG/M metagenome (GOLD analysis project Ga0207714, IMG submission 187270) | Marine sediment microbial community from Fremont, CA, USA - Pond A23 Sediment 2 (SPAdes) | ecosystem: Environmental > Aquatic > Marine > Unclassified | place: USA: Fremont, California...
TCGGCCTCCGTGCGCACCTGGACACGGGCGATCATCTGGACCACCTGCGTCTTCACGCGCTCGAGCATCTCGGCGAACATCTCGAACGCCTCGCGCTTGAACTCCTGCTTCGGATTCTTCTGGGCATAGCCGCGCAGGCCCACGCTCTGGCGGAGGTAATCCATCGACGCGAGGTGCTCTTTCCAGTTGTTGTCCAGCACCTGCAGCATGACGGCCTTCTCGAAGCGGCGCATCGCGTTCGCGCCGGCGAGCTCCTCCTTGGCCGTATGATCCGCCTCGAAGCGCTCCAGGATGCGCTCGCGCAGCGGTTCCTCGTGCAGATCCTCCTCCTCTTCCAGCCACTGGCGCAGCGGCAGATCGAGGGCGTACTCGCTGCTGAGCGCCTCTTCCAGACCGGCGACGTCCCATTGTTCCTCGAGCGAGCCCTCGGGGATGTACTGGCTGATCAGGTCATTGATGACGTCGTGGCGGATGGAGCGCACCGTCTCGCTGATATCGTCGGCCGCCAGCAACTCATCACGCTGCTTGTAGACCTCCGTGCGCTGATCGTTGGCGACGTCGTCGTACTGCAGCAGCTGCTTGCGCATGTCGAAGTTGTGGCCCTCGACCTTGCGCTGGGCGTTCTCGATCGCGCGCGAAACCCAGTTGTGCTCGATCGCCTCGCCTTCCTGCATCCCGAGGCGCTGCATCAGGGTCGATACGCGCTCCGAGGCGAAGATCCGCATCAGCGGGTCTTCCAGAGAGAGATAGAACCGGCTGGAGCCGGGATCGCCCTGGCGGCCCGAGCGCCCGCGCAGCTGGTTGTCGATGCGCCGCGATTCGTGGCGCTCGGTCCCGATGATATGCAGCCCGCCGGCCTCGATGACGGCATCGTGGCGCTGCCGCCAGTCGGCCCGCACGCGCTCGCGCTCTTCCTCCGATGCGTCCTCGCCGAGCGCCTCGAGCTCGCTATCGAGGTTGCCGCCGAGCACGATATCGGTGCCGCGGCCGGCCATGTTGGTCGCGATCGTCACCTTCCCGGGGCGACCGGCGTTGGCGATGATCTCGGCCTCGCGCTCGTGCTGCTTCGCGTTGAGCACATCGTGCGGGATATCGCGTTTTTTCAGCGTCGACGAGAGGTGTTCGGAACTGTCGATCGATGTGGTGCCGACGAGCACCGGCTGACCGCGTTCGGCGCAGTCGACGATGTCCTCCACCACGGCCTCGTATTTGTCGTCCTGCGTGAGGAACACCAGGTCCGGCCGGTCTTCACGGATCATCGGCCGATGGGTGGGGACCTGTACGACCTCGAGGCCGTAGATCTCGTGGAACTCGGCCGCTTCCGTATCGGCCGTACCGGTCATCCCGGCCAGTTTGTCGTAGAGGCGGAAGAAGTTCTGGAAGGTGATCGACGCCAGCGTCTGATTCTCATTGCGGACCTCGACCCCTTCCTTGGCCTCGATCGCCTGGTGGGTGCCGTCGGACCAGCGGCGTCCGGGCATGGAACGGCCCGTGAACTGGTCGATGATCACGATATCGCCGTTGCGGACGATGTAGTCGACGTCCTTCTGGTACAGCGTGCAGGCGCGCAGCGCGGCAGTGAAATGGTGCACGAGCGCGATGTTCGAGGCGTCGTAGAGCGTCGCGCCCTCCCCCAGCAGCCCCTCGTCCACGAGCATGCCTTCCACCCGCTCATGGCCCGCTTCCGTCAGGTGCGCCTGCTTGCTCTTCTCGTCGAGGGCGTAATCGCCGGCGTCTTCCGGGTCCTCCGGGTCTTCCTGTTTCGTGAGCTGGCGGACCAGCGGGATCATCCGGCGATACAGATCGGAATTGGAGTCGGTCGGGCCGGAGATCACCAGCGGTGTGCGCGCCTCGTCGATCAGGATCGAGTCGACCTCGTCGACGATCGCGTAATGCAGGTCACGCTGGACCTTCTGGTCGAGCGAGAAGGCCATGTTGTCGCGCAGGTAATCGAAGCCGAGTTCGTTGTTCGTGCCGTAGGTGACGTCGGCGGCATAGGCGGCACGGCGTTCCTCGGTCGAGAGGCCGTTGACGATCACGCCGACCGACAACCCGAGAAAGCGATAGATCCGGCCCATCCACTCGGCGTCACGCCGCGCGAGGTAGTCGTTGACGGTGACGACATGGACGCCGCGGCCGGTCAGGGCGTTGAGGTAGACGGGCAGCGTCGCCACCAGCGTCTTGCCCTCGCCGGTCTTCATCTCGGCGATGCGGCCGTCATGCAGCACCATCGCGCCCATCAACTGCACATCGAAGGGGCGCAACCCGAGTGTGCGCTCGCTGGCCTCCTGCACGACCGCGAAGGCCTCGGGCAAGAGATCGTCGAGGGTCTCACCGCCGCCGAGGCGTTCACGGAAGCGCTCGGTCTGGGCGGCGAGTTCCGCATCATCCATCGCGGCGATACGCTCCGCCTGGCGATGGACATCGCCGAGCTGGCGGCGGAGCTGTTTGAGGACACGGTCGTTGCGGGTACCAAAGACCTTGCGGGTGAGTGAGCCGAGCATGGGCGGTTCCAGCAAAGCGAGCATGGCCCCGCCCCGTACACACGCGGCGGGATGGCGATCCGGGTCATCGAAGCGGGACGAGCGGCGTCGGCGGCGCTGCCCGCCGAGCGTGCCCGGCACGGGCGCGCGTTACACGGACCAACCCGGCGGGCCGATCAGGCCATTCCGGAGGATGTGAACGCAGCCGCCGCCAACGTCCCTGGTCGATGCTTCGCGACTCGAACGGACCCCGGCCGGACGGCCGCGGGGCGGATCAACGCGCTATGGTAAAGGCAGCGCGGGAGGATTCCAACTGCGGACCAGGCCGTCGCGGCCCGTCGCCTGTCAGCGTTCCGCCTGGACGTACTTCCAGGGATTGACGGACTCACCGTCCTTGAGCACTTCGAGGTGGACATGCGGGCCCGTCGAGCGGCCGGTGGATCCCATCTCCGCGATCTGGTCGCCCCGGCGAACCACTTCGCCCTCCTCCACCAGGATCCGTGCGTTATGGCCATAGCGGGTGACATAGCCGTCGCCGTGCGTCACCTCGACCAAATTGCCGTAACCCCAGCGCTCACCCGAGTAGGTCACGACACCGGCGCCGACCGCGTGGATCGGCGACCCTTCGCGACCGGCGAAGTCGACACCGCCATGCCACGCGCGCTTGCCGCTGAACGGGTCTTCGCGGTAACCATAGGTGGAGGACATCCAGCCCTCGATAATGGGTTCCCCGGCCGGGGTCGAGGCCGCGTCGAGGCGCCGCTCCGCAAGCACGTCGTCGAGCACCGACAGCTGGCGCTCGCGCTCCTCGAGCACCTGCGCCATCGATGCGACCTCTTCCTCGAGTTCGGCGGCGTCAAGTCCGCGGCCCGTGTCGGTTTCCGGCCCACCTATACCGGGCGTACTCCCGAAATCGAACTCCTCGGCGTCGATATTCGAGACATCGACCAGTTTGCGGCCGAGCGCATCCAGACGGGTGACATCGCTCTTGAGATGCGCCAGCCTGCGGGTCATCGCGTTGACCTCGGCCGAGGTCTGTTCACGGACCGCCGCCAGCTCCGCCTGCTGCTCGGCGAGCCGCGCCTGCCATGCGGCCGGCACGGCCGTCACGGCAGTGCCCGCGCGCTGCCCGACCAGGAAGCCGGCCGTGCCGGCCGCACCCAGCATCAGTGCGGCGACGGCGCCGAGCGCAATGAAGTGTCCGCGCGCATGGAGCGAGCGGCGGACCGAATTGCCTCTTGCATCGTGGCGGATGAATATCAGGTTGAACATCGCGCAAATCCCTCGGTCCGCTCTGGACTGTACCCGACAGTTTCGGTACGTCGCCCGCGGATCCTGTATTCTGTGTTCACCCCGAAGCGCGGCCCCGTTTATGAAGAGCATCCGCGGTACGATCCCCGCACACATCCGCCAGCAGGTCACGCAGCTGCGCGTGCTGGAGGACGGGCTCCGGGACTGCCTCCCGGCAGAATGCTGCAACCACTGCCGGGTGGCGGGCATTTTTGGCGAGACGCTTCTTCTGGTGGCCGATTCCCCGGCCTGGCGCTCGCGCCTGCATTTCTATACCGACCGGATTATCTGCCATTTCACTCACATGGCCAAATTTCCGGTCCAGCACGTCAAGATCCGGGTAACCGCCGGCACGGGCGTACAGCCGCCGCAACCGCGCCGCGATCCGCCGTTGCGCCTGCCGGCCGAGGCCGCACGCGGCTTCGCCTCGCTGGCCCGCGATACCGACGACCGCGATCTGCGCAGGGCGCTGGAACGCCTCGCCGCGCACGCCGGCCAGTCCTGACCCGCCGTCGCCGGGCACGCACCGAAACGGCGCCCGTACAAGTGCTCTACGACAGGACTTCGGCGGTCTCGGCGTACGAAATCGGGGCCTTGGCGGCATCTTCGTAGGTCACCGCCTCCCAGGCGGACTCGTCCGCCACCAGCTGCCGCAGGAGCTGATTGTTGAGCGCGTGACCGGACTTGTAGCCCTCGAATGCCCCGATCAGGCTGTGTCCGAGCAGGTACAGATCCCCGATCACGTCCAGGATCTTGTGTTTGACGAACTCGTCTTCGTAGCGCAGCCCGTCTTCATTCAGGACCCGGTAGTCGTCGACCACGATCGCGTTATCGAGACTGCCCCCGAGCGCCAGATTGCGCGCGCGCATCGCCTCGATATCCTTCATGAACCCGAACGTGCGGGCCCGGCTGATCTCCTTGACGAACGAGGTCGTCGAGAAGTCGATCGCGGCGCTCTGGCTGGATCCGTTGAACAGGGGGTGGTCGAATTCGACGGTGAAAGCGACCTTGAAGCCGTTGTAGGGCGAGAAACGGGCATACTTGCCATCGTCTCCGTCGACCTGCACCGGCTTGCGAATGCGGATGAATTTCTTGGCCGCATTCTGCTCGACGATACCCGCCGACTGGATCAGGAAGACGAACGGGCCCGCGCTGCCGTCCATGATCGGTACTTCGGGGGCGCTGAGATCGACATAGGCGTTGTCGATGCCGAGCCCCGCCATGGCCGACAGCAGGTGTTCGACCGTGGAAACGCGCACGCCGTCGACCAGCAGGGTCGTGTTGAGCACGGTCTCGCCGACGTTGTACGGGTCCGCGGGGATGACACGCGGTTCGTCGAAATCCACCCGCCGGAACACGATACCGGTGTCGACCGCGGCGGGGCGCAGGGTCAAATAGACCTTGTCACCGGTATGCAGGCCCACGCCGGTGGCGCGGATGGCGTTTTTCAGTGTTCTTTGGCGGATCACTCGACCGCTACTCCCTCGCTTATTCCACAACCGGACGATATCTGCCGGCGATTGTCAAACGGTGCATTATAGAACAGTCATCCAGGATTCACAGCCCGGACGAACCCTGATTGTTGCCGGCGAGATTATCATCCTGTCATCTACATGGACGTGAACCGGGTCACACCGCCACCGCAAACCGGCGCCGTCAGTCGGCCTGACGGCGCAGGAATGCCGGGATGTCCAGGTACTCGATATCGTCCTCGCGCCCCCCGCCGCCGACGCCGTCGCCGGCCGCCTTGCGGGCGGTGCGCATCACCGTGGGACGATCCATCTCGCCGTAGTCGACCTGACCATCGGCCGTGCGGGCCACCGCGCGCGGGCGCTGCGCCTGTTGCTGCTGTGGCTGGCCGAGTCCGGTGGCGACCACGGTCACGCGGAGTTCGTCCTCGAGTTCCGGGTCGATCACGGTGCCGACGACCACCTGCGCGTCCTCCGAGGAGAACTGGCGGATGGTCGTGCCGACCTCCTCGAACTCACCGATCGCCATGTTCATACCGGCCGAGACGTTGACCAGGATGCCGCGTGCGCCCGAGAGATGGACATCCTCGAGCAGCGGACTGTTGATGGCGGCCTCGGCGGCCTCGCGGGCGCGCTCCTCGCCGGTGCCGACCCCAGAGCCCATCATCGCCATGCCCATCTCCGACATCACGGTCTTCACGTCCGCGAAGTCGACGTTGATCAGGCCCGGCCGCGTGATCAGCTCGGCGATCCCCTGCACCGCGCCCTGGAGGACGTCGTTGGCCGACTTGAACGCGTCGAGCAGGCTCGTGTTCTTGCCGAGCACGGTCAGCAGCTTCTCGTTCGGGATCGTGATCAGCGAATCCACATGCTCCTGCAGCTCCGCGATGCCGTCGGTCGCGACCTTCATGCGCCGCTTGCCCTCGAACGGGAACGGCTTGGTCACCACCGCCACCGTCAGGATCCCCATCTCGCGCGCGAGCTGGGCGACCACCGGTGCGGCGCCGGTGCCGGTACCACCGCCCATGCCGGCGGTGAGGAACAGCATGTCGGTGCCCTCGATCACCTCCTGGATCCGCTCGCGGTCCTCGAGCGCCGCCTGGCGCCCGATATCCGGGTTGGCGCCGGCACCGAGGCCCTTGGTCATATTCGCCCCGAGCTGGAGCGTGGTCTTGGACTGGACGTTGTTCAGTGCCTGCGCGTCGGTATTCGCACAGATGAAATCCACGCCCTCGATACCCGACCGGACCATGTGATCGACGGCATTGCCGCCGCCGCCACCGATGCCGATCAGCTTGATTGTCGCCTGCTGATTGTATGAATCCATCAACTCGAACATTGCCATCTCCTCGCTTGGCTCATCGCCACTGCTGAACTTCGGTATTCCCCGTTTTCCGCCTCTCGCCACACCGCCCCGTGTGGCCCCCCATCCGCTCAGAACTGCCCATTGAACCAGGCCTTCATGCGGGCCCAGATGCCCTGCCCGCCGTCATCCGACGATAACCTCGCGCCGCCGCCGGCCTGATGTTCCCTGCCAAACAGGAGCAACCCGACACCGGTCGAATGGATCGGATTGCGGACCACGTCGGCGAGCCCGGATATGCCCTGGGGCATCCCGATGCGCACCGGCATGTGAAAAACCTCCTCGGCCAGTTCCCCGACGCCCTCCATCTTGGCGCTGCCGCCGGTCAGGACCACGCCGGCGGCGACCATGTCCTCGAACCCGGTCCGGCGGAGCTCCGCCTGCACCAGCCCGAGCAGTTCCTCGTACCGGGGCTCCACCACCTCGGCGAGCGTCTGCCGGGCGAGCCGCCGTGAGGGCCGATCACCGACGCCGGGGACCTCGATGGTCTCCTCGGCGTTGGTCAGCGTGCGCAGCGCGCAGGCGTACTTGACCTTGATCTCCTCGGCGTTCTGGGTCGGTGTGCGCAGGGCCACGGCGATGTCGTTGGTTACCTGGTCGCCGGCGATCGGGATCACGGCGGTGTGTCGGATCGAGCCCTCCGTGAACACGGCGATATCGGTCGTGCCGCCGCCGATGTCCACCAGACAAACGCCCAGTTCCTTCTCGTCGTCGGTCAGCACGGCATAGCTCGACGCCAGCTGCTCGAGGATGATGTCGTCGACATCCAGCCCGCAGCGGCGCACGCACTTGATGATGTTCTGGGCCGCCGAGACCGCGCCGGTCACGAGATGCACCTTCGCTTCCAGGCGGACGCCCGACATGCCGATGGGCTCTTTGATGCCCTCCTGGTCGTCGATGATGAATTCCTGCGGCAGCACGTGGAGGATCCGCTGGTCCGCGGGGATCGCCACCGCCTTGGCCGCATCGATCACCCGCTCGACCTCGCCCGGGCCCACCTCGCGCTCCTTGATGGCGACGATGCCGTGCGAGTTGAGGCTCTTCACGTGGCTGCCGGCGATACCGGCGTAGACCGCCTGGATCTGGCAGCCGGCCATCAACTCGGCCTCCTCGATCGCGCGCTGGATCGACTGGACGGTGGACTCGATGTTCACCACCACGCCCTTTTTGAGACCGCGCGAAGGATGCGAGCCGATACCGATGATCTCGATGTCCCCCTCGGGTCCCAGTTCGCCCACGATGGACACGACCTTGGACGTACCGATGTCCAGGCCCACGATCATCCGGCGGTCGGATTTCTTCGACATCAAGCCTCCCCTCCAGGCGCCTGCGGTTTCTCGCCTTCGCGCCAGGCGACGGCGAATCCATTCGTGTAACGCAGATCGACCGCGGCGATCCGCTCGGCGCGCGGCTTGAGCACACCCGACCACACGGCACGGAAACGCCCGAGGCGTTCCGCGACCCGGTCCCGTCCAAGCCGCAGGACGATCCCGTTTGCGAGCGTCAGCCGCCAGGCGCGCCGCGCATCCTGCTCGAGCGCCGCGATCTCCAGATCGAGCGGTGCCAGGCGCTGTTCGTATCTGCGCAGCCGCTCGAGCATCTCACTCCCCTGTCCCTGGGGACCGGAGAGCCGCGCAAGACCTTCAGCGCTGAATTCCGCGGGCCGGAATACCGCGCCCCCGTCGCTGACCAGTGCCTCGTCGTTCCAGACGGCGACCGGCTCGTGCTCATGCACCTCGACGCGCAGCGTGTCCGGCCAGATGCGCCGAAGCGATGCGTCGCGCACCCAGGGCAGTTCCACCAGTTCGCGCCGCAATGCGGTCAGGTCCATGGCGGCGAAACCGGCCTCCGCGTGGCGCGCCATGATCGATTTCATGCGCTCGCGGTCGCTGTGGCGCACCGCTCCGTCGATGCGCACCACATCGATCGGCCAGTCGACCGCACGCGCCCACCACACAACCCCGCCGGCCAGTATGGCGACGGTCAGCACGCCGATCAGTGTTTTCCAGGTGCCCGGATGCGCCATGGGCATCATCTCCAGTGGCAGAGTCGCCGCCATCACCACGTCGCCTCCGCCAGCGTCTGCGCGAGGATCCACACGACGAGTTCGTCGAAACCGATCCCGGCGTGCGCAGCGGCCATCGGCACCAGGCTGTGATCGGTCATGCCGGGCGCCGTGTTCGCCTCGATCAGCCAGGGTTCACCGACCGCATCGATCATCAAATCGACCCGGCCCCAGCCGGCACCGCCCAGCGCACGGAAGGCCGCGAGCGACAGTTCCTGACAGCGCTTTTCCGAGATCGCCGACAGGCCGCTCGGCAGGTGATAGCGCGTCGAATCGGCCTCGTACTTCGCCTCGTAGTCATAAAACGTGCGCGGCGTTTCCAGGCGGATCGCCGGCAGCGCCCTGTCGCCGACGAGCGCAACCGTGATTTCAGGCCCGTCGATGAAACGCTCGGCGATCGCCGGGCCGAACTCCGTCGCGGCGCGCCACGCGGCCTCGATCTGATCGCGCTCGGTGACCTTCGTCATACCGATACTCGACCCCTCCAGCGTCGGCTTGACCATCAGCGGCAACCCGATCGTGTCGACGCAGGCCTCCGCGTCCGCGAGCGTATCCAGCGTGCGCCACAGCGGGGTCGGGAACCCCGCGCCGGCCCAGAAGCGCTTGGTCCCGAGCTTGTCCATGGCCAGTGCCGATCCGAGCACGCCGCTGCCGGTGTAGGGCAGGCCCAGGATCTCCAGCCCGCCCTGGATCTGCCCGTCCTCACCACCGCGGCCGTGCAGGATCAGGAAGGCCCGGTCGAACCCGCCGTCGGCGAGTACGCGCAGAATGTCGCGCTCGGCGTCGATGCCCACCGCGTCCACACCGGCCCGCTGGAGACCGGCGAGGACCTCGCCGCCGCTGCGCAGCGAGACCTCGCGCTCCGCGGACCAGCCGCCGTAGACGACGGCCACACGACCGAAGCGCGCCGGATCGCCGATACCGCTCATGCCGGTTCCCCCACGATCTGTACCTCCTGCTGCAGGCGCACACCGAAGCGGCGCTCCACCTGCACGCGGACACGCTCGATCAGTGCCTCGATGTCGGCGGCCCTGGCATCACCGCGGTTGAGGATGAAGTTCGCGTGTTTTTCCGAGACCGCCGCCCCGCCGATGCCGGCCCCTTTGAGGCCGGCCGCCTCGATCAGGCGCGCGGCGTGATCGCCGGGCGGATTGCGGAACACGGACCCGCAGTTCTTCGTGCCCGTCGGCTGGCGCCGCGCGCGCTCTGCCAGCAGTTCCCGAACCCGTTCCCGGGCCGCGCCCCCATCGCCCTCCTCGAAGATGAAACGCGCACCGGTGAACCACTCCTCACCCGGCCCCTCGACCGAGCGGTAACCGGCCCGGTAATCGTCACGCGGGCGCTGGCGCTGTACGCCATGCCGGTCAACGGTCTCCACCACCTCGACATGCGGCCAGGTCTCCCCGCCCCAGGCGCCGGCGTTCATGCTGAGCGCGCCGCCGATCGTGCCCGGTATTCCGGCGAGGAATTCGCCGCCGACCAGGTCATTGCGCGCGCAGAAGCGCGCCGCCTTCGCGCAGGCCACACCGGCCCCCGCGTAGACGCGCCCGCGGCCGAGCGCCTCGAGTCCGCCGAGCGCCTGGCGGGTCGAGATCACCGTGCCGCGGATGCCGCCGTCACGGATCAGCAGGTTGCTGCCGAGTCCCAGCCAGAATACCGGCTCGGATGCCGGCAGGCCGGCCAGCACGGCGGCCAGATCATCGACGTCCGCGGGCACGTACAGCCGATCCGCGGGTCCACCGATCTGCCACGACGTATAGCGCGCCAGCGGCTCGTTCTCGCGCCACTCGCCGCGAAGCACCGTTGTGTGCTCGGCCGCGCTCATTCGTGGTTCCCTCCTTGCTTACCCGCACCGAGGCTCGTCGGCAGTTCGCGAGCCACGGCGCCGATGCTGCCGGCACCGAGGGTGAGGACGAGGTCGCCCGGGGCGGTCACGGCGCGCAGGGCGGCCGGCAGTTCCTCGACGTCCGGGACCAGGATCGGATCGACGCCGCCGCGGGCACGGATCGCGCGGCAGAGCGAGCGTGAATCGGCGCCGGCGATCGGGGTCTCGCCGGCGGCGTAGACCTCGGCGACCAGCAGCACATCGGGCCCGCCGGCCAGGATGCGGGCGAAGTCATCGAACAGGTCGCGCGTTCGGCTGTAACGATGGGGCTGGAAAGCGACGACCAGGCGCCGCTCCGGCCAGCTTGAGCGCACGGCCTCGAAGGTCGCCGCGAGTTCGGTCGGGTGGTGGCCGTAGTCGTCCACCAGCACGACGTCGCCACCGTCGAACGCAACCTCACCGTTGCGCTGCAGCCGGCGGCCGATGCCCTCGAAACCGGCCAGCCCGGCACGGATCGCCTGCGGCATGACGCCGAGTTCCCATGCAACGGCGATGGCGGCCAGGGCGTTGTACACGTTGTGCCGGCCCGGCAGATTCAGGGTGACGTCATCGATCCCATCGCCCTCGGGCAGCTGGACGTCGAACCGGGTGCGCGGGCCGTCGGCGCGCAGGTTGCGCGCCATGACATCGGCGTCCGCCTCGATCCCGTAGCTGAGTACCGGGCGCGTGATGCGCGGGAGCAGCGCCCGGACGTTGGCATCGTCGGTGCAGACAACGGCGAGGCCGTAGAACGGCAAGTGGTGCAGGAACTCGGCGAAGGTATCGGTGAGCCGCCCGAAGTCGCCCTCGTAGGTCTCCAGATGGTCGGCGTCGATATTGGTCACGACCGCGATCACGGGCTGGAGATACAGGAACGACGCGTCGCTCTCGTCCGCCTCCGCGACCAGATAGTCGCCGGTCCCCAGCCGCGCGTTGCTCGCGGAGCGGTTGAGCTGCCCACCGATCACGTAGGTCGGATCGAGGCCGCCCTCGGCGAGCAGGCTCGCGACGAGGCTCGTCGTCGTGGTCTTGCCGTGCGTACCGGCGACGGCGATGCCGTGGCGGAACCGCATGAGTTCCGCCAGCATCTCGGCGCGCGGGATCACGGGGATGCGGTGACCGCGGGCGGCCACCAGTTCCGGGTTGTCAGCGGAGATGGCGGCCGAGGCGACCACCACGTCCGCGTGGGCGAGCCGATCGGGGTCGTGCCCGAGCTGGATTTCGGCGCCCAGACCGCGCAGCCGCCCGATCAGGGCGTTCTCCTGGCGGTCCGATCCGCTGACCGCGTAGCCGAGATTGAGCAACACCTCGGCGATGCCTCCCATGCCCACGCCGCCGATACCCACGAAATGGATCCGGCGGATCCGGCGCATGGTGGCGGGCGGTGTTGGCTGCAGGTGCGTGTCGCCGCTCATCGCGCCACCTCCTCGACGATATTGGCGACCGTCGTGGCCGCATCCGGGCGGGCCAGTTGCCGCGCGCGCGCGGCGCGGTCGGCCAGTCCGGCGCGATCGCCCAGCAGCGTCGTCAGTTGCTGCGCGAGCCGCTCGACATCGAGCTCATGCTCCTGGACGACGACCGCGGCACCCGCGTCCGCGAGCCACCGGGCATTCACCGTCTGGTGGTCGTCGACCGCGTGCGGATAGGGCACGAGCAGCGCGCCGACACCGGCCGCCGCAAGTTCCCACACGCTCATGGCGCCGGCCCGGCCGATCACGAGATCCGCGGCGCCATACGCGCTCGCCATGTCCTCGATGAAAGGCGTGATCTCGGCCTCGACGCCGGCGTTGGCGTACGCCGCCCGGGCCGCTTCGATATGGCGTGCACCGCACTGGTGGTGCACCACCGGGCGCAGCGCATCGGGCAGGCGCGCCAGCGCCTCCGGCAGGCGTTCGTTCAGGGCGCGTGCCCCCTGGCTGCCGCCCAGCACGAGCAGGCGCGCCGCTCCCGTGCGCTCGGCGAAGCGCTCCTCCGGTGTCGGCAGCGCGGCGATATCCGCGCGCACCGGATTGCCCGTGTGGACCGCCTTGCGGGTCGCCGGGAACGTGCCGGGCATCGCCTCGAGCACGCGCCGGGCGACGCGCGCGAGGATGCGGTTGGTCAGGCCCGCGACGGCGTTCTGCTCGTGCACGACCAGCGGCACGCGGGCGATCGGGGCGATGAGACCACCCGGGCCGGCGACGAACCCGCCCATACCGAGCAGGGCGCGGGGCCGGCGCCGGCGCAGTACCCGCCAGGCCTGCCAGCAGGCATGCGCGAGCGCGAACGGCGCCCGCAGGCGCGTAGTCAGACCCTTGCCGCGCACGCCGCCGACATCGAGCCATTCCATCTCGATGCCGGCCGCCGGCACCACACGCGCTTCCAGCCCGGCCCGGGTACCCAGCCACACCACGGGCACGGAACGCGCGCGCAGCTGCTGGGCCACCGCGAGCGCCGGGAACACGTGACCGCCGGTGCCGCCGGCCGCGATGAGTACCGGGCCCGTCATGGTTTGCCCCCGCGCGGTTTGGCCTGGCGCTGGGCGGCGGCGACCTCATACTGGACACGCAGCAGCAGGCCGATCGCCGCGCACATGGTCAAAGTACTGGAACCGCCATAGCTCATGAGCGGCAGGGTCAGGCCCTTGGTGGGCAACAGCCCCATGTTCACGCCGATATTGATGAACGCCTGCAGGGCGATCCACAGGCCCAGACCACTCGCGAGGTGACCACCGAAGGCCATGGAGGCCCGGTGTGCGCGCCCCGCGATCTCGAACGCCCGCCCCACCAGCACGACGTACAGGGCGATGACCGTGAGCACGCCCAGCAGCCCCGTCTCCTCCGCGAAGATCGCGAACAGGAAATCGGTATGGGCCTCCGGCAGATAGAACAGCTTTTGCACACTGGCGCCCAGACCGACGCCGGTCCATGCACCGCTGCCGATCGCGATCAGCGACTGGGTCAACTGGAAGCCGCTGTTGAACGGGTCCGCCCAGGGATCGAGGAAGGCGCTGATCCGCTCCATCCGATAGGGCGACGAAAACGCCAGCGCCGCCAGCGCGGCGGTCGCGGCCCCGACCAGCAGCGCAAAACGCGCGAGTGGCACGCCACCGAGGAACAGGATGGTCAGCGCGCAGGCGGACAGCACAACGGCGGCGCCGAAATCGGGCTCCAGCAGCAACAGCAGTGCAGCCAGGCCGACCAATGCGAGCGGGGTCAGGAAACCGCCCCAGCTCGAGCGCAAGGCCGTTTCGCGGCGAACGACGAAATCAGCCAGGTAGACGATCATCGCCAGCTTGGCCGCCTCCGACACCTGGAATGCCATGGCCCCCAATTCGAGCCAGCGCGTACTCCCGTTAACGGTACGGCCGAACCCGGGCACCAGAACGAGCGCGAGGAGCACGAGGCCGAGGACCATCAGTGGGCGGGCAAGCTGCCGCCAGCGCGCCAGCGGGAGCTGCACCATCACCCACGCGGCAAAGATGCCGATCCCGACGAACACCGCCTGCTTGACCAAAAAGTGCCACGGGTCGCCGAACTCGCGCGCCGCGACGGTGATCGATGCGGACGCAACCATGACCAGGCCGAGCACGAGCAATACTCCGGCGCTGACCAGCAGGACCGGATCGAGCTCATCCGGGCGCACGGTCCACCGCGATGCACTCCGGCCTTTTTTGGCTGCGGCGACGGCGCTCATGCGGCCCCCCGCTTGTGCACCGCGGCGATAAACAAATCCCCGCGTTCGTGGTAATCACGAAACATGTCGAAGCTGGCACACGCCGGTGACAGCAATACCGCATCGCCCTGCCGTGCGAGCTCGGCGGCGCGCGCTACTGCGGCATCGAGATCAGCCGCATGCGCGATCGGCGCGGCGCCTTCCAGCGCGGACGCCAGCAGCGGCGCATCGCGGCCGATCAGGACGACCGCGCGGGCCCGTTGCGCGACCGCACCGCGCAGCGGCGAGAAGTCGGCGTCCTTCGCATCGCCGCCCGCGATCAGCACCACCGGGCGATCCATACCATCGAGCGCGGCCGTCGTCGCACCGACATTCGTGCCCTTCGAGTCGTCGTACCAGCGCACGCCGTTGATTTCGGCCACGAAGCGGGTGCGATGCGGCAGGCTCTCGAACCCGGCGAGCGCCGCTGCCACGACGACCGGATCGGCACCGACCGCGCTCACCAGCGCGAGCGCGGCCAGCGCGTTGGCGCGGTTATGGGCACCGGCCAATGGCAGCCGCCCGGCATCGAGCAGCGGCGCGTCGCCCCGGGCGAGCCAGAGTTCCCCCCCACGCTCGATGACGCCGAAGTCATCATCGGCCGGCTCACCGGCCGTGAACCCGATCTGCGTGGCGACCCGGCTCGCCAGGCGGGCCGCACCGGGATCATCCCGATTAATCACCGCGGTACGGGTGCCGTTGTAGATCCGGCCTTTCGCCGCCGCGTATTCGGCCAGAGAGCGGTAGCGGTCCATGTGGTCGGCGCTGACGTTGAGCACCGTCGCCGCCGCGGCCTGCAGGCTGAATGTCGTCTCAAGCTGGAAACTCGACAGCTCGAGCACGTAGAAATCGGGGGCCTCGGCACCATCGGCGAGCAGGTCGAGCGCCGGCGGACCGAGATTGCCGCCCATACGCACCCGGTAGCCCGCAGCCTCCAGCAGCCTGCCCGCCATCATGGTTACGGTGCTCTTGCCATTCGAGCCCGTAATCGCGATCACCGGTGCGTCAGCGGCGCGGGCAAAGAGTTCGATATCGCCGATGCATTCCACGCCGGCCTGGGCGGCCGCTGCGATCGCGGGCTCCTGGAGCGACACGCCGGGGCTCATCACGATACGGCGCGCCCGGGAGAAACGACGACTGTCAAACGGACCCAGGCTGATGCGCGCGTCCGGCCAGCGTTGCCGGAACGCGGCCAGCCCAGGCGGATCCGCGCGGTTGTCGGCCACCTCGAACGGCTCGCCCGCACGGTCGAAGAAGCGCGCACACGACAGTCCGGTTTCGCCAAGGCCGACGATCAGCACGGGTTCCGGTTTGCGGGTCGCGGCAGTCATCGGATCTTCAGCGTCGCAAGGCCGATCAGAACAAGGATCACGGTCACGATCCAGAAGCGCACGATCACGCGCGGTTCCGGCCAGCCGCTCAGTTCGAAGTGATGATGCAATGGCGCCATGCGGAACACGCGCCGCCCGGTCAGCTTGTAGCTGGCTACCTGGACGATCACGGACAGCGTCTCGACCACGAACACGCCGCCCATGATCACCAGCACCAGTTCATGGCGCGCGATGACCGCCAGCACACCGAGCGCCGCCCCAAGAGAGAGCGAACCGACATCGCCCATGAACACCTGGGCGGGATAGGTGTTGAACCAGAGGAAACCGAGCCCGGCCCCGACGATCGTGCCTGCGAACACCACCAGCTCGCCCACGCCCGGGACATAGGGAATCTGGAGATAGGTGGAGAATTCGGTATGCCCGGCGGCGTAGACGATCACCCCGAGCGCGCCGGCGACCATGACGGTGGGCAGGATCGCCAGACCGTCGAGACCGTCCGTCAGATTGACGGCGTTGCTGCTGCCGATCACCACAAAATACACGAACGGTACGAAGGCGATTCCCATCGGGATGGCGATGTCTTTGAAGAACGGCACGATCAACTCGGTTTCCGCGGGGATCTCGGCCGCGACATACAGATAGAAGGCCACCGCCAGGGCGATCACCGACTGGGCCGTGTATTTGACCCCCGCCGGCAGGCCCTTCGAGTTGCCGTAGCGCAGCTTGCGCCAGTCGTCGAAGCCTCCGACAAGACCGAACGCGAGTGTCGTCAACAGCACCACCCACACTTGCTGGTTACTCAGATCGCACCAGGCGAGCGTACCGAGCGCCATCGACACCAGGATCAGGACGCCGCCCATCGTCGGCGTCCCCGTTTTCGTCAGATGCGTCTTCGGGCCATCGCTGCGCACGTACTGGCCGACCTTTGCCGCCGTGAGGTAGCGGATCACCAGGGGCCCGACCAGCAGCGCCAGCACGAGCGCGGTCAACACGCCCAGGATCGCGCGCAGCGTGAGATAGCGGAACACGTCGAAGCCGGAATGATACTGCGCCAGCCATTCGGTCAGTTCATACAGCATGACGGCCCTCCCCCGCCCCTTCGGCCAGAGCGGCCACGAGGCGTTCGAGGCGGTTGCTGCGCGAGCCCTTGACCAAGAGTGCGGTATCCGCATCCAGGCGTTCACGCAGCGAGGCCGCCAGCGTATCGAGGTCCTCGGCCGGCTCGCCCCCCGGACCGAAGGCCTGACAGGTGAGCTCACGGCTCGGGCCGAAGGCCCAGAGTCGTTCGATCCCGGCCACGCGGGCCTGCTCGCCGAGCGCGCGGTGCGACGAACCGGTTTCATCGCCGAGTTCACCCATCTCGCCGACCACGGCCCAGCACCGTGGTGCCGCCTCCGCGAGCACCGCGAAAGCGGCCGCGAACGAGCCGGGATTGGCGTTGTAGCTGTCGTCGAACACGATGCTCCCGCCCGGGCCGGCGCAGCGGCGCAGACGGCCACCAATCGGCTCCACCGCGGCCAGCCCGGCCACGATGGCGTCGGTGTCGATACCGGCCGCGTGGGCCGCGGCGGCCGCCGCCGCGGCATTCGCGCGGTTGTGGGCGCCCGGCAGCGGCCACTCGATGCGCTCGACCCGGTCACCGAGCGCGAGCTCGAAGGGTTCCTCGCTCACGATCCGGACATCCGCGCCTGCGGCACGGCCAAAGGTCAGACAGCGGCGCTCACCGGCGAAACCGCGCCACAGATCGACCCATGGCTCGTCCGCCGCGATGACGGCGATGGCGTACTCCGGCAACGCCTTGAAGAGCTCACCCTTGGCGTGGGCGACACCCTCGATCGAGCCAAAGCCCTCGAGATGCGCCGCAGCGGCATTGGTGACCAGACCGACATCCGGTACCACCAGCCGGGTGAGATAATCGATCTCGCCGGGATGGTTGGCGCCCATCTCGATCACGGCACCGCCGTGCGCGGCGTCAAGCTCGCAGAGCATGATGGGGACGCCGATCTCGTTGTTCAGATTACCGCGCGTCGCCAGCGCGTCGCCGCGCTGGCGCAGGATCGCGGCGATGCACTCCTTGACGGTCGTCTTGCCGTTGCTGCCGGTCAGGGCGAGCACGGGGGCGCCGAAGCGCTTGCGCCAGGCGTGGCCGAGCTGCCCCAGTGCCCGGCGCGCATCATCGACTACCAGACAGGGGAAATCGTCTGGTGCGTCGCGCTCGACGATCGCGGCCGAGGCGCCCCGCGCGATCGCGTCGTCGAGGAATTCGCGGCCGTCGAACCGCGGGCCCGACAGGGCCACGAACAGGTTCCCCGGCTCAAGCGAGCGGCTGTCGGTGGAGATACCCCGGAATGCGGCACGGGCGGCCCCACGCGTGAGCCGCCCGCCGATCCATTCGGCCACTTTGCCCATATCCGCGGCGATCATGGGACCTCCCCGGAGGTCAGGCCGAGCTGGCGGCGCGCGGCCTCGCGGTCGCTCCAGGGGAGGACCTCGTCGCCCCGGATCTGGACCGATTCATGACCCTTGCCGGCCAACAGGATCGCATCGGCGGGATCAGCCTCGCGCAGTGCCAGTTCCAGCGCCCGTTCGCGGTCGCGCTCGACGGTCACGCCCTGATCGGCTGGCATCCCGGCCAGGATTCCCGCGACGATCGCGTCCGGATCCTCGTGGCGCGGGTTGTCGTCGGTAACGACGATCCGGTCCGCACCGGCGGCCGCGGCGGCGGCCATGAGCGGGCGTTTGCCGCGGTCGCGGTCGCCGCCGGCGCCGAAGATGCACCAGAGCCGACCGCTGCAATGCCCGCGCAGGGCCGCGAGCGCCGCCGCCAGTGAACCGGCGTTGTGGGCGTAATCGACCACCACGGTGGCATGCCCCGGCGCCTGGAAGGCCTCCATGCGACCAGCGACCGGCCGCACCCGGTGGACGCGGCGGGCGATTTCCTCCGCCCCGTACCCAAGCGCCACCAGCGCCCCGCAGGCTGCCAGCAGGTTGTCGACATTGAAGGTGCCGATAAGCGGCACACGGACAGGGACCGCCACGCCGGCGACGATCAGATCGAAGCGCAGCCCACCCGGTTCCGCCACCACATCACTCGCGTACAGGTCACCACCCGTGCGGCCCCACGTAACCGCCCGGACTGCAGGGTCGAGGTCCCCGAGCAGGGATTGACCGAAACGGTCGTCCGCGTTGATCACGGCCGCCTTGAGCCCCGGCCAGGCGAACAGGCGCGCCTTGGCGGCGGCATAGGCCGCCTCGTCGGCGTGATAGTCGAGGTGATCGCGACCGAGCTGTGTCAGGACCGCCACGTCGATGCGGGTGCCGTCGAGGCGGTACTGGGCGAGCCCGTGCGAGGACGCCTCCAGCGCCAGCCGCCGCGCGCCCTGGCCCACGAGCCCCGCGAGTGCCGCCTGCAAGCCGATGGCGTCCGGCGTCGTCAGCCCGGCGTCGGTGACCTGACCGATGCGCCCGCGGCCGAGCGTCCCGAGGATAGCGGCGGGGGCGTCGGGTTCGTCCAGCATCGCCGCGATGAAATGCGAAACCGAGGTCTTGCCGTCGGTACCGGTCACGGCGATCACGGCCTCAAGCGCGGCGGCCGGCTCTTGCCAGAAGCGGGCCGCGATCGCCCCGAGTTGCCGGGCGAGTGCCGGGATACCGATCGTCGGCACACCGGCGGTGCGGCAGCGCTCGGCCATGCCCGCCGTCCAGCGCGGGTCGTCGGCATCGACGAACACGGCGCTGGCCCCGGCGCACAATGCGCCATCGAGGAAATCGAGGCCGTGGGTGCGCGTGCCGGCCAGGGCGACAAAACCGGCCCCGGGCGTGACGCGCCGGCTGTCCAGAGTCAGATCGGTGACCGTGGCATCACCGCCCGGCGCGGCATCGGTCAGACCGGCGCAAAGCGTCGTGAGCGCGCGCGGATCGGTCTGGACGGCGGCGGCCATCATGAGTCCTCTCCGCGGCGTGCCAGCATCCGACCATCGCCCGCATCCGGATGGATATCGAGAAGCCGCAATGCCCCGGCCATCACGCGACCGAAGACCGGCGCGGCCACCTGGCCACCGTAGTAATTCTCGCCCTGGGGTTCGTCGAGCACGACGACGGCCGCCAGGCGCGGATCGCTCGCCGGGGCAAAGCCGGCGAACAGCGCCCGATAGCGATCGCGCGCATACCCGTTGGCGGAGACCTTGTGCACGGTTCCGGTCTTGCCCGCGACGCGGTAACCGGAGATCGATGCGCGCTGCCCGGTGCCGGCATCCACGACCGACTGCAGCATGCCCTGGAGTTCACGCGCCGTTTCCGTGCTCAGCACGCGTCGACGCTCATCGGCAACCGCGTCGCGCCCCGGAACGGCGCGGAAATGGACCGGCGGCAGCATGCCGTCGGCCGCGATCGCCGCGTAGGCCCGGGTCAACTGCAGCGGCGTCACCGAAAGGCCATAACCGAACGACATCGTGGCCTGCTCGACCGAGCCCCAGTTGCGGGCCGGCATCATGCGGCCGCGCGCCTCACCCGGGAAACCGCTCCCGGTATCCTCCGCGATCCCGAAACGCGCGTAGGTCCGCCAAAGCGTCTCCGGCTCCAGCGACATCGCGATCCGGGTCGCACCGACGTTGCTCGACATGCGGATCACGCCGCTGACATCGAGCTCGCCCAGATCC
>Ga0207714_1000885_pt1 | contig 20204 bp, 20 predicted proteins | sample PonA232FremontCA_2_FD_187270 | JGI IMG/M metagenome (GOLD analysis project Ga0207714, IMG submission 187270) | Marine sediment microbial community from Fremont, CA, USA - Pond A23 Sediment 2 (SPAdes) | ecosystem: Environmental > Aquatic > Marine > Unclassified | place: USA: Fremont, California...
ATCCACGACATCTACCGCGCCACGGGCGCGCGCAAGGTGGTGCATTCGCCGGTGCGCATCGGGCTCCACCTCATGGGCGGTTGTGCCCAGGGCCGGGATCGGGCCACGTCGGTGGTCAATCCCGATTTCCAGGTCCATGGCCTGCCCAATCTCTATGTCATGGACGCCAGCCTTTTCCCGGATGCGCCCGGCATCAATCCGTCCCTGTCCATCATGGCGCTGGCCCACCGGGCCGCCGAGCGCTTGCTGGGCGAACCCCTGGATGCGCGCCCGGAGGCCGCATGACGCCGCTTACCGAACGACAGCGCCGCGCCTGGAACAAGATCGGGGATGTGCTGATTCCCGGCGGCCGGGGGCTGCCATCCTTCAGTGACAGCGGTGTCGTCCAGCACCTGGAAACCGCACTGGAATCCAGTCCGCCTGATGACCGCGAGGCACTATTGACCCTGGTGTCGGTGCTGGCGTGGCTGCCGCGCCCCCTGCTGGCGCTGCTCGTGGCCGTGAACACGCCCCTGCGGCGTCTGCCGGGCATGGCGGGGGCGCCCTTCCGGCTACTGGATATGGGCCTGCGTGGGGTCGTCTTTACCGTCTACTACGCCGGCGTGGACGAGCAGGGACGGGTGCACGCGGGCATTGATTGCCACATTCATTGCGAACCGGTAGAGGACAACTGATGGAAGATTCTTCGGCCATGATGAAACAGACCCGTGATCAGGCCCGGGAACTGGCCTCTGCACCCATGGAGCAGCGGCTGGAAGCGCTGGAGCAGGTGCTGGAACGCATGCGCGACTGGCGTGAATGGATCGTGGAACGGGTCATGGAGGAAACGGGTAAAACCCGCACCGACGCGCTGGTTTCCGAGGTGCTGGGCACGCTGGATTATCTGCACTGGGTCATCAAACGCGCGCCGAAGATCCTGGGCGACGAGAAGGCCGAAACCCCGCTCGCGCTCATGGGCAAGAAATCGCGCATCTGGCACGAGCCGTTGGGCGTGGTGCTGGTGATCTCGCCCTGGAATTACCCCTTCCATATCGCCATGACCACCGTGGCCGGCGCGCTGGCGGCGGGCAATGGTGTGCTGCTGAAACCCTCGGAACACACGCCCCTGCAGGGGGTATTCGAGGAACTGGTGCGCGGCATTCCGCTGCTGGAGCGCAACCTGCACGTCCATTACGGCGACGGCGAGACCGCCCAACAGCTGATCGATGCCCGCCCGGACAAGATCTTTTTCACCGGCAGCGCGCCCACGGGCCGCAAGATCCTGGCCCAGGCGGCGCCGTTGCTGATTCCGGTGGATCTGGAGCTGGGCGGCAAGGACGCCATGATCGTCTTTGACGACGTGCACCTGAAACGCACGGTGGCCGGCGCCCTCTGGGGCGCGCTGACCAACTCCGGTCAGTCCTGCACCTCGGTGGAGCGGCTCTATGTTCAGCGCGGCATCTATGACCAGTTTGTGCGTGAACTGGAAAACGAGATGGACAAGCTCGTCGTCAACACCGATGACGACGGTGATGCGGACCTGGGCGCCATTACCACGGATTTCCAGTGCGACATTATCCGCCAGCATCTGGACGACGCCCGGCGCAAGGGCGCCCGGGTGCACGGTGGTGACGGTGTGGAAGGCCATGACCGCATCATCCAGCCGGCGGTGATTAGCGGCATCACCGACGACATGATGCTCATGCATCAGGAAACCTTCGGTCCGCTGATCCCGGTGATCCCCTTTGATACGGAGGAACAGGCCCTGGCCTACGCCAATCATCCGCACTTCGGGCTCAGCGCCAGTGTCTGGAGCAAGGATCTCGACCGCGCGGAGCGCATGGCCCGGCAAATACAGGCCGGGGCGGTGCCCATCAACAATGTCATGGTGACCGAAGGCAATCCGGGCCTGCCGTTCGGCGGCACGGGCGAATCCGGCTTCGGCCGGGTGAAGGGCGCCGAGGGGCTGCTGGGCTTTACCCGGTCCAAGGCGGTCATGATCGACAAGCAGAGCGATACCATTGAAGCCAACTGGTATCCTTATACCCGTACCAAGTACACGCTGTTCGGACGGCTGATCGACAACCTCTTCAGCAGCCGTTTGCTGCGTTTCGCCCTGGCGGGGCTGAAACTGGAAAGCCATTCCCAGAAACCCAGGGGGCAGGACGGATGAGCGAAGCCTGGGCCTATTACCGCGAGGCACTGGGCGGGCGGGCCCTGCCCGCCGCGCTGGTGGATCTGGACCGCCTGGACCGGAATCTGGCCGATATCCTCGAACGGGCAGGGGAACTGCCCGTGCGCCTGGCAAGCAAATCCGTGCGCAGCCAAGCGATCCTGGCCTATGCGCAGGCTTTCGATGAGCGCTTCCAGGGCCTGATGTGCTTCCACGCACGCGAAGCCTGCATGCTCGCCGAACACGGTTTCACGGATCTGCTGGTGGCCTATCCCACCCTGGAATCCGAGGCGGTGCGCCGCGTCTGTGAACAGATCCGGCGAGGCGGCGAGATCACGCTCATGGTGGATTGCCCCGAGCATGTACGACGTCTGGGGACCATCGCCGAGGAGCAGGGCGTAACCCTGCCGCTGTGCCTGGAAGTGGACATGTCCATGCGCCTGCCGGGGCTGAATTTCGGCGTGTTTCGCTCGCCCATACGCTCCGTGGAAGACGCACTGGCACTGTATCGCATGATTCGGGATCACCCGGCGGTAACGCTGGACGGGGTCATGGGCTACGAGGCCCAGATTGCCGGCGTCACGGATACCGGACCCGGCCAGCGGGCCAGGAATGCCATCATTCGCGCGCTCAAGAGGCGTTCCATCCGTGAACTTGCACAGCGCCGGGATGCGGTGGTTCAGGCGCTGCATGACGCCGGCGCCCGGCTGCGCTTCGTCAACGGCGGGGGCACGGGCAGCCTGGAATCGACCACCGCGGACCGGGAGGTCACGGAAGTGGCCGCGGGCAGCGGCCTCTATTCGCCGGCGCTTTTCGATCACTACCACAATTTCCGCCACGTCCCGGCGGCCATGTTCGCGCTGGAAGTCGTGCGCCAGCCCGACGACGATCATGTCACTTGTCTGGGCGGCGGTTATGTGGCCTCGGGCAGCGCCACGCCGGACCGACTGCCGGTGCCGACCTTGCCGGAAGGCCTGGCACTGGACCCCAACGAAGGGGCGGGCGAAGTACAGACGCCGCTGACCGGCGACAATGCCCCGGGGCTGGGCGAACCCGTATTTTTCCGTCACGCCAAGGCGGGTGAACTATGCGAGCGGTTCAATTCACTCCTGTTGATCCGTGGTGGGCGAGTCGTGGACGAGGTGCCCACGTATCGGGGCGAAGGCCGGCAATTTATCTAACAGCTTATGGGCGCCCTGGCGGCACTCGGAGTGGATGATGCCAGTGCCGGTGAAGTGCTCGATACGATGGCCCCGTTGCGGGGGCAACTCGTGAAGTAGATCGTCAGCAACACCGCAAGCGGAGCGAGAACCAGGCGGCAGGGGGCAGGGAACGCTCCCTGCGGGAGCGCAGCCTGGCACCAAGTTTACAACCTGCTTTAAATATTATTCATAAGTTATTGTCTATAAAAATTTATTGGTTTGATTCTTTATTGCCGTGTCCACCCGTTTTCTTCTCCTTGCGCGCGACCTTGGCTTCCTTCTGTTTCTGTCGCCGGGCCCGGGCCTTGACCACTTCCTCGCCGGATTCCGGCGCCTGCTGATCCGATTCCTCCAGAATCAGCCCCAGAATGTGCCAGCCGGGCTGGGGCCGGGGCTTTTCCTCGACACTGAAGACATGGAGCCAGCCCCGCGGGTCGATGGCGAACAGGGGCCAGACCTGGCGGCCGGGAGTATCCTGGTAGGCGTCAAAATTGTAGGCGGCGGTGAGCCGCGTCTTGCGGACCATCGCACCCTGATCCAGCAGGTTTGCCAGCCGCGTGTAGGTAAGATCCGGCGCAAACAGGGTACGGCCCGGATGATCCGGCACCGCCGTGATTTTTTCCTCCTGTTCGGCGGACGGTGCCAGGCTGTACACATTCTGCTCACCGAACTCCATACGATAGCGCATGGCCGCCAGGGTGTTCATTTCCCGGCGCAGGCTCATGCCCAGCATGCGGCCGAAGCCCACCAGATCCAGGGCCCGATCCGCGTACTGGGACACCGAATGGCCGTAATACACGGGCAACCCGCGCATGCGCGCCGCCCGGCTGTGTTCCCAGCTGGAGTCGGCGAGCAGGATGGGAAAGCCATTCTTCTTCAGGGCTTCCCCGATGCTCCGGGCCACCGGATTGGCGCCGATAATCAGCAAGCCCCGGGGTGCGGGCACGGCCACCTTGAGCAATTGCGCCAGCGGCCGGGCGGTGACACTCTGCAGGGCCACGGTGCCGATGATGACGGCAAAGGTCAGGGGCACCAGCATTTCCGCGCCGGCGACATTGTTTTCGGCCAGGCGTTCCGCGAAAAGCGCGGATACGGCCGCGGCCACAATGCCCCGGGGAGCAATCCAGGCCAGCAGCGACTTCTCGCGCCAGTTCAGATTGCTGCCCAGGGTGGCTACCCAGACGGCCAGGGGCCGGCCCACCAGCTGAACCAGGCCCAGCACGATCAGCGCCGGCACGGCGAACTCGGCCATCTGCTGCATTTCGATACGCGCCGCCAGGACAATGAACAGCGCCGAAATCAGCATCACGGACAGATTCTCCTTGAAGTGCAGCACATCCCGGGTGTTCACCCCGCGGCTGTTCGCCAGCACCAGACCCGTGACGGTCACGGCGAGCAGACCGGATTCGTGCACCACCATGTTGGCGACCACGAATTCCGCGAGGATGGCCGACAGCACCAGAAAACTGCGTAGATATTCCGGCACCAGATGACGCCGTAGCAGGAACGCCAGCCCGAAGGCCACCGCAATGCCCAGTCCTGTCCCCAGTCCCAGACTCTTCAGCAGGATCAGCAGGGTCTGCTGGACCGCCTCGGCCCCCGTGGCGACGATGATTTCATAGGCCAGCACGGCGAGGAGGGCGCCCAGGGGATCGATGATGATCCCTTCCCAGCGCAGCAGCCGGGAGACGCTGCTGACCGGACGCACGCTGCGCAGCATGGGGACGATCACGGTGGGGCCCGTTACCACGACCAAAGCACCCAGCAGCAGCGCCACTTCCAGCGAGATCGCATCGACCAGCCACCAGGCGCCCAGCGTAACCACGGCCCAGGTCGTCAATCCCCCCAGGATAATCAGACGCCACACGACCCGCCCCACGCCCCGGATCTCGTCCAGACGCAGGCTCATGGCGCCTTCGAACAGGATTACGGCGACGGCCAGGGAAACGCCGGGCAGCAGCATGTCGCCGAAGAGTTCGGCCGGGTTGAGTATCCCGGTCAGGGGACCCAGAAACAGCCCCGTGACCAGCAGCGGCAGGATGGCCGGGAGCTTGATACGCCAGGCACCCCACTGGCACAGAAAGGCGAGCAGGCCGATAAGCACCAGTTGCAGAGCGATATCCAGATTCATGCCTGTCTCCGCCGGCCCCCTCGAGAGAAGCGCGTATGGTCGCCACGAAGGGGGCGGGCTGGCAACCGTTTTTTCCCTTTTTGACTCCGGCCGGGTGCTTTGCTTTTTACCGACGGCGGCCGGGTAGTATCATTGCTGCGCCACGCCCTCTGGAGTGTCCATGCCGACCGTTTCACCACAACGCCTGGCCGTAATTCTGGGCGGGCTGATCGCGGTGGGCCCATTGGCCATTGATACCTATTTGCCGGCGTTTCCCGCCATGGCGGACAGCTTCGGCGTGTCGGTGCCCCGCGTGGAGCTCTCGTTGAGTTTCTACATGCTGGGCACGGCCCTGGGGCAGCTGGTGGGCGGTCCCTTGTCGGATCATATGGGCCGGCGCAAGGTGGGCGCCTTCGGACTGTCGCTCTTCGTGCTCTGCAGCCTGCTGATTGCCATGAGCACGTCGCTGGAGCAGCTTTACGGGCTGCGTTTCCTCCAGGCGCTGGGCGGCGGCGCCACGGTGGTGATCTGTGCCGCCTCGGTGCGGGATCACTTCAACGGCACCGACGCGGCCGACGTACTCACGCGCATTGGCCTGGTCATGCTGATCGCGCCCCTGCTGGCCCCCGTCATTGGCACGGTGCTGGTCAACCTTTTCGACTGGCGCAGCATCTTCCTGTTTCTGGCCGTCTACGCGGGCCTGATGCTGGGTGTGCTGGGCGGGTGGCTGCCGCGCATGCCCGCGGTGCGCAAGAGCCGCGCCTCGCTGGGCCAGATTCTGGCCGCCTATGGTCGGGTACTGCGCCATCGCCACGGCATGGGATTGATTGTGGCCAATGGTCTCGCCTTTGCCGCCATGTTCGCCTTCATTACCGACTCCGCCTTTGTCTATATCGAGTTCTATGGCGTCAGCCGGGAAGTCTTTCCGGTGCTGTTCGGGTTGAATGTGGTGAGCATGTTGATCCTGAACCGGCTCAACGTGCGGCTGCTGCGCCACTTCGTCCCGGAATCCATCATGGCGACGGGGCTCGGTGTCCAGGCCGTGACCATCGCGGTTTTGACCATGCTGGCCACGGCCGGCTGGCTGCCCCTGGGCGCGGCCGTCCCGCTGTTCGCGGTCGCGGTGAGCCTGGTGGCCATTATTATCCCCAATGCCATCGCCTCCTTCATCCACTATTTCCCGTCGGACAGTGGGGCCGCCACCGCCATCAACGGCACCCTGCAGTTCACACTGGCCGGGACCTCGGGCGGGCTCTTCGCACTTTTTCACGACCACAGTCTCGCCCCCATGACCCTGACCATGGCCCTGTGCAGCGCCGGCGCCTGTCTGGCCCTGTTCTGGGGCCGTGGCGGGGCCCGCGAAATGGTGCATTGATCACGCACCGCTCACCACGGCGTGATAGAATTTCGCGGTTTTTCCGAACCCTTGTGCACGGGAGGTGATGTGAAACGCGTTGGTATCTTCGTGGATGGCTCCAATGTCCAGTCGAACGGCGGCTTCGGCATGGATTACAACGTCCTGCGCAACCTCGCCACCCGGGACGGAGCCATGCCCATCCGCATGAACACCTATATCGCCTATGACGCCCGCAGGGCCGACACGGACCCGGTCTATCGCGACAAGAACCTGGGCTATCACGAAGCCCTGCGCCGCACCGGGTTCAAGGTGGTGATCAAGACCGTGAAGTGGCAACGGGACGAGGAGGGCAACGAGCACCCCAAGTCCAACGCCGATCTGGACATGGCCGTGGACATGCTGCTCCAGACCCAGCGCCTGGACCGGGTGCTGCTGTGCACGGGCGACGGTGATATGACCAAGGTGGTCACGGCGCTCCAGGACCGGGGCATCCGCGTGGACGTGCTGGGCTTCAACAATGTCTCGCGCGAACTGCGCGAAACGGCGGATCAGTACATCGACGGTTTCATGGTGCCGGGCCTACCCCATGCGGAACAGCTGGCCCAGGGCGGGTTCAACATCCATGTGGGCATCGCCCACAGCTATGATCCCGAGCGCAATACCGGCCGGATTTCCTTCATGAAGGACATCCCGGAGCATATCTGGGAAACGGATCAATGGCAGCTGGCGCATTTTTTTGCCAACCGCGCCGACGACGACGTCATCGAGGCCATCGAGGAACGCCGTCATCCGCGCGTGGTGTTCAACCTGGACGAACGGCCGCTGGAGGAGGGCAAGCCCCTGCCGGCGGCCCAGAATATCTCCATATTCTGAAGCAGCCCGGCGCGCGGAGCCCGCAGGGGCCACGGGGTTCACAATGCCCTTGCCGCGTGAAGTTTCGGGAGCCAGCTCGTGGCCTGTTGTGACGACAACACCCCCTGTGACGGCGCTTCCCCGGGCTATCGGCGCGCGCTGAGCTGGGTACTGGCCATCAATATCACCCTGTTCCGGGTGGAGGTGGTAGCGGGACAGATCGCGGGCTCGCGGGCGCTGCTGGCCGATGCCCTGTATTCGCCGGTGATGCCTTCACCTATGGCCTGACCCTGGCCGTGATCGGCCATTCCGCGCGCTGGAACCGCAGCCGCCGGACGCCGCGCTCATGGCCGGTGTGGGCCTGATCGCGCTCGGGGCCAACATGACCAGTGCGGGCCTGCTGATGCGCTTTCGGGACGGCGACGCCAATCTGCGCTCCGTATGGCTGTGCTCGCGCAATGATGCCATCAACAATCTGACCGTTATCGGGGCGGCCGGACTCGTAGCCTGGACGGGCAGCGGCTGGCCGGACATCGCCGTCGCCGCCGCTATGGCCGGACTCTTTCTGAGCAGTGCCAGGGGGCATTTTCCGACAGGCGTTGCGTGAGTGGAATCTTGCCGAAAACCAACCTTGAAAAAAAACTTTAAGTTTGCATTCTATCTATATGAAAAAAGGGCGTTTTAAGCGCCGAAAGCGTCTTCCTGATGCCGGGTTTCGACCGTCGATCGAGCCCCGGCCAGGCTGCCCATCCGGAACCGATCAGGCCGAGCCGTCGTCTTCCTGTACACGGCTGCGGATGCTGATGCGCGCGCCCATGGCTTCCAGCTGCTCGCTGTGCTCTCCATTCATGAGCTTGCGCAGCTCCGGACGGGCTTCATCCGGCGGCATACCCTGTTGTTCCAGGGTGTCGAGCAATTCGCCGAACAATTGCCGCCTTTTCTGACCACGCTCACTCGTGTCCCGGCGGTCGTTGAAGAAGTCCATCAGGGTGGAGCCGCATTCACAGTTGCGAAAAAGCTGGAGCACCGTTGATTCGTCGTCATCGTAGCCGGACTTGAACCCGGAACCGTTAGGGGGCGGGCGCGACTCACGGACAAAATCACGCGGCGAATGATATTGGCGCCCGCACCGGGAACACTCCTTGGGGAAGGCGGAATCGGACAGCGCCTGCAGACCTTCAAACAAGGTCCCTTCGAGCTCACCCATAATCGGAGCAACCTGGATTTGTGACCGTCGTCGTTACTCTACCAGATCGCGAAACCTTCGCGCTCAAGCCGGCTACCGGAAGGACCCATTAAACGGACACCCGAGGCTGCAGTCCTGCCTGCTCCGCCCACAGAGCACGAGCATGAACAATCCGGGTAGCTGCTGGACCCCCCTGACAGTGCTGGCGCTGGTGAGCCTGGCGTCCGCGCTGACGCGGGGCTGGAGCGGGCAGGGCGGGTCACCGGTGTCGCGGGACTGTCCTGCCTGCTGCTCGCGGGCATGATCAGCGTGGGCCTGCCCCGACTGGATCGGCTTTTCGGCGGGTTGAGCCGTTTGTGGACGCTCCGTCACCGGCTCGGCCTGTCGGCCTTCGTCCTTTTACTTGCCCATCCGGCGCGGCCTGTCCCGGGGGCCGGTGGACCTGATGTATTGCGTCATGCCCCCGCGCGAGCCTGTTATCGGGACGAGTTGCAGGCCATCGCGGCGGAGCAGTCGGATTTCCGGGGTCATGTTCATTATTTCCGGGACCAGGGCCCGCTGGACCGGCTGGCCCAGGGCCACGCCCGGCATCCAAGCGTTTGACGCTCACGCATTTATTCCTAGGTTTTCGGTTTTCCAGGAACCCAATCGCATACACCGCGCAGGTCGCTTTCTGGAGCCCGATGGCGGCACTGCTGGCCGTGTACCTGCTGGCCGCAAATGAGTCCCCGGAATCCGCCCAGGACGACGTCGAAGAAGGGACCGGCAAGCGTCTTCCCGAAATCAGCAGAGAGGAGCCGGCGCGCCACGACAGCCGCGAGAGCTGCTCGGAAACAGTACCGCATCGGAACCCTGAAACGGGGGACGACTGCAACCACAAGAATAACCGCGACGATGGCTCGTGATCAGGGCCCACGGGATCGATTTTGTGAGCCATGTTATATTTAACATAATCTACATTATGCGAAGTTGAGGTTGGCAAGAAATCAGCGCACGAGCAGCTATTTATTGGCATTCCCGTGCACGCGGCCTTCACACGGTTTTCGCAACGATGCGCATGCTATACCTTTGAAGCCCCTCACTTGCCCGCGTACACAGGAGAAGTGTTGCTCATGAATGAGTGGTCCCGGTTTCGCGCTTGGGCGGCACTGATCGGTTTTGTCCTGCTATCCGGACTCGCCCACGCCCAGGTGCCCACTGTGGGCCTGGAAACCGTCGAACGCCGGCCCATCATCGAGGAAGTCCGGGTCAACGGTTCGGTGGTGGCGCTGCGTCATGCGGAGGTTTCGGCCGCCGTAGCCGGCCGCGTCACGCAACTGAGCGCGGATGTAGGCGACGCGGTGGACGCCGATGCGCCGCTGGTCCAGCTGGACCGGGAAATCACCGAGGCGCAGCTGCGCGCGGCCCGCGCGGAGGCGGATGAAGCCAGGGCCGCGCTGGATGATGCTCGCCGGCGGCTCCGGGAAGCGCGCAACCTGGACCAGAACATCTCGCAGTCCGAAATCCGCTCGCTGGAAGCGGAAGTGGCCATGGATGAGCAGGCGCTGGAGCGGCTGCGCGGCGTGGCCGATCAGCGGCGCGCCGAGCTGGAGCGGCACAGGGTCTCGACACCCTTCTCCGGCGTGGTCAGCCGCCGCATGGTGGATCCGGGGGAATGGGTCACGCCGGGCGACGGCGTGATGGAAGTGGTAAACCTGGACCAGCTGCGCCTCGATTTCCGCGTGGCGCAACGCTATCTGCCGCGATTGTCCGAGAATACCGCTGTCACCGTAGAGCTGGACGCCCTGCCCGATAACGCCTTCCCCGCCCGGGTGCGCGCCATTGTGCCGGTGAACGACCCCCAGGCGCGCACCTTTTTGCTGCGCACCGAACTGCGGGACGCGGACAAGGCCCTGCAGCCGGGTATGGGGGCCAGTGCCGTGCTGGCACTGGATACCGGCCGTAAATCCGTGGTGGTCCCGCGCGACGCGCTCATCCGGCATCCGGACGGACGCACCACGGTCTGGGAAATCAAGGAAGCCGATGGCGAAACCCGGGTGCGGGAACGCCGCGTGGAAACCGGGCTCACCTTCGGCGGCAAGGTGGAAATCCGTTCCGGCCTGGAAGCCGGCACGCGGGTGGTGGTCCAGGGCAATGAAGCGCTCAACCCGGAGCAGCAGGTCCGCATCTCCGATAGCGGCGGGAGCTGAGGGGCATGTTCGAGCGCATTATTCGCCACGGCACCCTCATGACCGTGGTGGTGCTGATCATTTCGGTGCTGGGCGTACTGGCGGCCATGCGCATTCCGGTGCAGATGATTCCGGATCTGGAAGTGCGCACCATCACGGTCCGCACGGCCTGGCCCGGCGCCACCCCCCAGGACATTGAAAAGGAAATCCTCATCGAGCAGGAGGAATACCTGCAGAACATCCCCAACCTGGAGGAAATGACGAGTACCGCCTCCAGCGGCGAGGCGGAAGTGGAGCTGGAGTTCCCCTTCGGCATCGACATGACCGAGACGCTGATCCGGGTCAACAACGCCCTGACCCAGGTGCCCAGCTACCCCACCAATGTGGACGAACCGCGCATTTACGCCGCGTCCTTTTCCTCGAACTCCTTCATGTATTTCCGCGTATCCCCCCTGCCCGGCAATCCGCGCGAGCTGGACATGGACCTGATGCGCGACTTCATCGACGACAATGTGCGTCCGCGCATGGAACGCGTGGACGGCGTGTCGCTGGTAGAGGTGGGCGGCGGAGCCGAGCGTCAGGTTCAGATCAAGCTCCAGCCCGATGCGCTGGCCCAACGCAACCTCTCCCCCGCCCAGGTCCGCGACGCCATCCGCGCGCGCAACCAGGATGTCTCCGGCGGCCAGCTGGAAAGCGGCAAGCGCCGTTATCTGCTGCGCACCCAGGGCCGTTTCGAGGACCTGGATGAACTCCGGGCCATGGTGCTCCAGCGCAGTGGGGATTCGATTACCCGCCTCAGTGATGTGGCGGCCATCAAACAGGACCACTTCGAGCTGCGCCGCTACAGCTACGTCAATCGCCAGCCGGTCATCTCCCTGTCGGTTCGCCGGGAAAGCGGCTCCAATGTCATCGACATCAAGTACGCCATGCTTGAGCGCATGGAGCGGATCAACGAAGAAGTGCTCGAGCCCGCGGGCATGAAGCTGGAACTGACCGCCGAGGACGCCGGTTATGTGGAAGACTCCGTGCGCAGCGTCTGGAAAAACCTGGCCCTGGGCGCGGTGTTCGCCACGGCGGTGATGTTCCTGTTCCTGCGTTCGGGACGCGCCACACTGGTGGGCGTCATGGGCGTTCCCATCTGCACCATCGCCGCCTTCCTGGGCCTGCTGATTACCGGGCGCACCATCAATGTGATTTCCCTGGCCGGCGTGGCCTTCGCCATCGGCATGACGCTGGACAACTCCATTGTGGTGCTGGAAAGCATCGAACTGGAACGGCGCAAGGGCCTGGAACGGTTCAAGGCGGCGGCCGCCGGGGTGCGCAAGGTCTGGCCGGCGGTGCTGGCGTCCACGCTCACCACGGTGCTGGTCTTTACGCCCATTGTCTTCATCGAAGAGGAGGCGGGCCAGCTCTATTCGGATATCGCCATCGGCGTGTCCGCGTCCATCCTCGTGTCCATGCTGGTGGCCACCACCGTCATCCCCACGGCCGCCGCACGGCTGGATTTTTCGGGCCTGGACCAGAGCAGCGGCCGGGGCGCGCGGTTGCAGCAAAAGGTGCTCGCGCGCGTGGACTGGTTGCTGGCCACGCCGCGGCGGCGCTGGAGCTGTGTGGGCGTGGCTTTGGCCGCGGCGCTGTTCATTATCTTCGTGCTTACACCTCCGGCGGAATACCTGCCCGAAGGCGAGGAGCCCAAGACCTTTGCCAGCATGAATGCCCCGCCGGGCTACAACCTGGACACCATGCACGAAATCGGCCAGGAACTGGAAGACTACTTCATGCCCTATGTGGGTGACGACCCGGCCCGTTTCGACCAGGGCGAAACCGAGGTGCCGGCCATGAAATACCTGAACATGAGCATCAGCGCCCAGAACATCCGCATCATCACCGAGTCCGTGGATATCAACCATATCGAGCCGCTGATGGATGCCATCTCGGCAAAGTACGAGCAATATCCGGGCATGCGCGCCTTTGCCGCGCGCGGCTCGATCATTACCAGCAATGACGGCGGCACGCGCAGCGTCAATCTGAACATTTCCGGTCCCGATCTGGCGGATATCTATGCCGTGGGCAATGCCGCCTATGCCCGCGCCGAGGCCGTCTTCGACAACCCGCGCATCCAGGCCAACCCCTCAACACTGCAGCTGGCACAGCCCCTGGTCGAGGTGCGCCCGGACTGGGATCGAGCCTCGGAGCTGGGCCTGAGCACACAGGATCTGGGCTTCAACGTGGCCGCGCTGACCGATGGCGCCTTCGTGGACGAGTTCTTCCAGGCGGACGAAAAGATCGACATCTATCTCTACAGCGATACGGGCACGCAAGCGCGTCTGGACAATCTGGAACAATTGCCCATCCATACGCCCGGCGGCGGCACCCTGCCGCTGACAAGCATGGCGCAGATCCATGAAACCGTGGACACCGCCCAGGTACGCCGGGTCAATGCGCGACGCACTGTGACACTCAATATTATTCCGCCGCGTGATGTAGCGCTGGAAACCGGTGTACAACGGGTGCGCAACGAGGTGGTGGATCATCTGCGCTATGAAGGTCAGATCCCGCAGTCCGTGAATCTGGAAATTTCCGGTGCCGCCGATCAGCTTCAGGCCACGCGCGAGGCGCTGGGCGCGAACTATATGGTAGCGCTGGCGATCATCTTCCTGCTGCTGGTGGCCATCTTTACCCACTGGGGCTATCCCCTGCTGATCATGGCCACCATCCCCATGGGCATTGCCAGCGGCATCGTGGGGCTGGTGCTGATGAACGGCGCCGGTCAGCTCATGGAATGGATGGGCCTGCAGGGCTTTCGCCAGCCCTTCGACATGATTTCCATGCTGGGCTTTCTGATTCTCATGGGTACGGTCGTGAACAACCCCATTCTGGTCGTGCACCGGTCCATGACCAATCTCCGGGAGGGCATGAGCTCGTCCCTGGAAGCGGTGCGCGAAGCCGTGGCTTCACGCCTGCGCCCTATCGCCATGTCCACGCTGACGACGGTTTCGGGCCTGGCGCCGCTGGTCTTTCTGCCCGGCTCGGGTACGGAACTCTACCGGGGCGTGGGCGCCATTGTGCTCTTCGGGCTCATGGGCACGGCCCTGGTCACCGTCACCGCTCTGCCCGCGCTGACGGTGGCCGCCATGAGCCGGCGCCGCAGGGCCGCGTAAAAAACCGGCGGCGCCTGTACACCCGCGCCGCGTCAACTTGTATGCTGCTGGCAGGAAGCCCGTCCATAAGGGAGAACGGCATGAACTTCATGGCCCGGCGATTCGATACCACCCCGCGGCTTTTTCTGCGCGCATTGGTGGTATTGCTGTTCCCCGTCCTTGCTCTCTGGGGCGCGGGTGTTCAGGCGCAGGATCAGCAGCAGAGCGAAGCGGGCGGTGCTGTTCATGTCATGACCCTGACAGGCGGCATCGGCCCGGCGCCGGCGGACTGGTTCGCTCGCGCGCTGGAGAACGCGGCGGAAGCGAATGCCGAGTTGTTCGTGCTCAAACTGGACACGCCGGGTGGGCTGGACAAGTCCATGCGTGAAATGATCCAGGCCCTGCTCGCCTCGCCCGTGCCCGTGGTCACCTGGGTGGCGCCGGAAGGCGCCCGGGCGGCGAGTGCCGGCACCTATATCCTCTATGCGTCTCATTTTGCCGCCATGGCCCCGGCTACCAATCTGGGCGCGGCCACGCCCGTGCAGATGGGCGGAGGCGGCGGCGACGACAGCAACCCCCTGCCCTTCGGCGGCGGCCAGGGTGAAGAGGAGGCCGATTCAAAAGAGCAGGAATCTTCCGGCGGCAAGGACTCCGCCGACGCCATGGAACGCAAGCGCATCAATGACGCCGTGGCCTATATCCGGGGCCTGGCGGAAAAGCGCGGTCGCAACGCGGACTGGGCCGAGCGTGCCGTGCGCGAATCGGTGAGTCTATCCTCGTCCGCCGCGCTGGAACAAAACGTCATCGATATCCAGGCGGACAGCCTGGACGATCTGATGGCGCAACTCGACGGGCGCAGCGTGGAAACGCAGTCCGGCGCACGCACCCTGGCGCTGTCCGACGCCCCCGTGCAACGGGTTGAAAAGGACTGGCGCACCAACTTCCTGTCCACCATCACCAATCCCAGTGTTGCCTATATCCTGCTCATGATCGGCATCTACGGCATTATTCTGGAGTTCTACAACCCGGGCATGGGTGTACCCGGCGTGGTGGGGGCCATCTGTCTGCTTACCGCCCTCTATGCCCTGCAGATGCTGCCTATCAGCTATGTGGGGCTGGGCCTGATCGTGCTGGGCATCGGTTTGATGGTTACCGAGGCCTTTACCCCCACCTTCGGTGTGCTCGGCCTCGGGGGAGGCGTCGCCTTTATCGTCGGCTCCATCATGCTTATGGATACGGATCTGCCCGGCTACCAGATCGCCATGCCCATAATCGCCGCCTTCGGCGTGGCCTCCGTGTTGATTCTCTCGGTGGTACTGCGTCTGGCCTTCAAAGCTTTCCGCCATGAAGTGGTCAGCGGCATGGAAGGCATGCGCAATGAAACGGCGCGCGCGCTGGAGGATTTCGACCGGGAAGGCCGTGTGCGAGCCATGGGCGAAATGTGGCACGCCCGCACGGACACGCCGGTGCGCAAGGACCAGCTCCTGCGCATCCGGAACATCGATGGACTGACACTTTACGTGGAGGCACAGGAATGAGTTATTTCGGATTATCCATTGCGGTTATTGTCATTGCACTGCTGGCAAGCATGTTTCGCATCCTGCGCGAATACGAGCGCGGGGTCATCTTCATGCTGGGGCGCTTTCACAAGGTCAAGGGACCGGGTCTGATCATCGTGATTCCCTTGATCCAGCAGATGGTGCGCGTGGACCTGCGTATCCGGGTGCTGGACGTACCTTCCCAGGATGTGATCTCGCGGGATAACGTCTCGGTGAAGGTCAACGCCGTGCTCTATTTCCGCATTCTGGATGCGCAGAAATCGGTGATCAATGTGGAGGATTTCTATTCCGCCACCAGCCAGCTCTCTCAGACCACGCTGCGCTCGGTGCTGGGCAAGCACGAGCTGGACGAAATGCTTGCTTCGCGGGATGAGCTGAACGCGGACATCCAGACCATTCTGGACGAGCAGACCGACGCCTGGGGCATCAAGGTGTCCAATGTGGAGATCAAGCACGTGGATCTGGACGAGGACATGGTGCGCGTGATTGCCCGTCAGGCCGAAGCCGAGCGGGTCCGGCGCGCCAAGGTGATCCACGCCAATGGCGAGCTGGAGGCGTCCGAACGCTTGCTGGATGCGGCCACCACACTGGCCCAACAGCCTCAGGCGCTGCAGCTGCGCTATCTGCAGACGCTCACCGAGGTGGCCAACGACCGCACCACCACCATTGCCTTCCCGCTGCCCATGGACATGCTCAATGCGTTCATGGAGGGCAAGGGTAACCAGGGCGGAACCAGCTGATCGCGGGTGCTCCACACCGCCTTAACGAACCTGCATGTCGCCACGGCTCTGATCACGGCGGCGCTTTTCATGCTGCGGCTGGCGCTCGACGCCGCCGGCCGGCCGTGGCGGCACACGCCCCTGCGCTGGGTGCCGCACGCCAATGACACCACCCTGCTGGCCGCGGCCATCGGACTCGTGGTGGTCACGGGCTGGTATCCGCTGGTGCATCACTGGCTTACCGCCAAGGTGGTATTGCTGGTGATCTATATTCTGGCGGGCAAGCGGGCCCTGGATAGGAGGTATTCGGCCGGCCGGCGGTGCGGTTTTGCCGCCTTCGCCCTGCTGGTGCTGGCATTGATTTTCGTCCTGGCAGTCTACAAGCCCGTGACCTGATAAAATGCCGATCAACACAGAACAAGGCAGGAGCATTATTCGTGAGTGGATTGCTGGTAGTACTGGATCCGGATCTGGAAGCAAGCCAGCCGGCGCTGGAAAAAGCGGCCCGCCTGGCCGGTGACGACCCGGTATCGGTGTTCGTCAATGTGCGTTCCACCAGTCTGGAAAAACGGCTGACCCAGGGCGTGGACGCGCTGCAACAGGCGCGGCAGAAGATCAGCGAAACCTGGCGCAACCATATCCGTGAACTGGCGGAACACAGCGGCATTCAGCTGGCCGACCCGCGGATCGTATGGTCCGGTGACAGTTTTAACGAACTGATGCACACCATCGAAGAATGGCAACCGTCCATGGTGGTGGTGCATGCCCATTATGAGCCCCGGCTCAAGCGGCTGCTGTTCACCCCGCTGGAGTGGAAATTGATTCGCAACGCTACCTGCCCTTTGCTCTTCGCGGGCAATCAGCACTGGTCGAATCATCCCCCCGTGGTGGCGGCCGTGGATCCGGACCCCTTCGAGGAAACACCGGACGCGCTCACGCGCAGCATCGTCGAGCACGGCCGAAACTGGTCCACGCGCCTGGGCGGCAATCTGACCGTGGTGCATGCGCTGGACTATCCGGACGAAACCCTGGTCATGCTGGCCGGGGAGGCGATTCCGGCCAGCGTGGACGTGGCCGAGTCCCAGCGCGAACTCTACGAACAGCGCCTGGACGCCATCCGCGAAAGCGAGGAACTGGACCCGGATCAAATCCAGTTCCTGGACGGAGCGCCCGCGCGCGCACTCGCCGACTACATGGCGTCCTTGTCCCCGGGCCTGTTGGTCATGGGCACAGTCCAGAAGAACTCCGTGGAGCGGCTGCTGCTCGGCAACACGGCTGAACACATACTCTTCCAGAGCGCGTCGGACGTTCTGGTACTGCACAACCCGGAGTCATCCGGCGCCGCGGGTTGATTCGGATCAAAGCGCAAGGCGCCCGAACAGGCGATACTAGCAGATTGTTGAACAAAACAGGAGATAGGTATGTCTTCCCATCAGGATTACATTGAACGCCTGCGCAAGCAGCTCGAGGAATGGGATTACGAACTGGACCGGCTGGAGCACCGGGTACGTGATCTGGCCGGCCAGGCGGAACAGCGCGCGCAGGAACAACTGGAATCCGCCCGCACTTACCGTCAGGAAGTGGAAAGCAAGCTGGAAAAGCTGGAAGAAAGCGCCAGCCACGCCTTCGAGGATATCCGTGACGGCCTGGAGATCGCCTGGGACGGTCTCAAGACCGGCTTCTACGCCGCACGCGCTGAATTCGAGAACAAGGACGATGACAAGGACTGATGCTGTGTCATGAGGCCCCGGAACGTCGGGGCCTCTCGCCGTGCGTGATGAGCGTGTAAACTGACGTGCTGCAAACAGCGCACGGGAGCACAGACGCGTCATGACACGAGCCGCCTTTTACGTCTCCGACGGCACCGGCATTACCGCCGAAACCCTGGGCCATTCCCTGCTCAGCCAGTTCTCGGATATTGCCTTCGAGCAGTTCACCCTGCCCTATATCCAGTCCGACGACGACACCCATGAAGCGGTAGCCCAGATCAACCGCACGGCCGCCGAACGCGACCAGACCCCGATCGTATTCTCCACCCTGGTGGACGAAAGCCACCGGGCGATCCTGAGCAAGTGCCACGGCCTGGTGTTGGACATGTTCGCCGCCTTCCTGAATCCGCTGGAACAAGAGCTGGGGGTGCGCTCGAGCCACACCGTGGGCCAGAGCCATGCCATCCGCGACGCCGAGGCCTACCGCATCCGCATCGGCGCTGTGCACTTCGCGCTGGACAATGACGACGGCGCCCGCACCCGTTATTACGACCAGGCGGATGTGATCCTGACCGGCGTATCGCGCAGCGGCAAGACTCCCACTTCGCTCTATCTGGCCCTCCAGTTCGGTCTCTATGCGGCCAACTACCCGCTGACCGAGGATGACTTCGATGATCTGGAACTGCCGGACATCCTGCGCGAGCAACGGCACAAGCTCTTCGGTCTGACCATCGACGCTGACCGCCTCGCCGCCACCCGCAGCGAACGCAAGGCCAACAGCCGTTACGCCTCGCCCCGGCAATGCGACATGGAAATCCGTGCTCTGGAAGCCATCTACAACCGCTATCGGATTCCCTATCTGAATGTCACGGAACTGTCCATCGAGGAAATCTCTACCCGGGTGCTGGCAAAGACCGGGTTGCAGCGGCGTTTGCAGGGGTGACGACGGCCTACTGTATTTCACCACAGAGGACGCAAAGAGCACAGCGTCAGGAAATCCCAGTCCTCTGTACCCTCTCGGCCTCTGCGTTTCATATCTTTATTTAGCAGGCTGTTGAAAAACCCTTTGCGTGCTCAGCGCGGCCTTCAACAGCCTGTTAGACGATCCCGGTCTCCAACCCGGACCTGGAGTAATCAACGCGCAGCCCGGGCGCGCCCTCTTTCATCGACCCACATAGCTTCCCGGGAACCTCCATCTTCTTCCGGTCAAGGTTTTGACCATGACGTACACGACTTGCGCGAAAGCCAGATCTTATGCGGATGCCTGGTCGTATAGGGAGCGTTGCTCACCCGTGTGGGAATTGCGGCTCTGCCATGACCGTCTGGAAATCTGCCAAACAGACAAGCGCAATCAACCCGACACGAACCGCTGGTGGCGCCTCTAAAACAGCCTGTCAGGCGACACGAACAGTGAGGCACTCGACAGAACTCGAAGAGTCCTGCCGTTCTGGTACCGGGTCCGGAGGAGAGAGCGCCGGTACTCCGGGATGACCCCGACTGGATCGTACACAGGGCGTTCACGCAAATCGCGGTAGCGTGCAGATGATATTCCCCATGAATGGAGCACATCATGTCTACCGAACTCTCTGCCGCCGGCTGGAAAACCCTGTTGAGCGCCGTTGTCGACTCCGCTTATGACTCGGTGGTTGTCACCGACGCCGATTTCCGGATTGTGCACGTTAATCCGGCATTTACCCAGCTGACAGGTTATAGTGTCGACGAGGCAATCGGAGCCTCGCCCGGCATCCTGCAAGGCGAGGACACAGACCCAAGCGTGCTGGAGCGTCTGAACAAGGCGATCGCCAACAATGAGGAGTTCGAGGGCAGCACGATCAATTACCGCAAGGATGGTTCGCCCTTTCAGATTCAATGGAAAGTGATCCCGGTAGCGCCGGACGGCGGCGAAGTCACGCATTACGTAACCGTGCAGCGCGACGTCACAAGCCAGGGATGAACCCCGCCGGCAGATACGGGTTGCCGCATACCCGGCTACAGGTCGACCCGAGGGCACGGTTTCACCATTGCGGGCGCACGCACGGGACCGGAAGAA
>Ga0207714_1000887_pt1 | contig 20196 bp, 17 predicted proteins | sample PonA232FremontCA_2_FD_187270 | JGI IMG/M metagenome (GOLD analysis project Ga0207714, IMG submission 187270) | Marine sediment microbial community from Fremont, CA, USA - Pond A23 Sediment 2 (SPAdes) | ecosystem: Environmental > Aquatic > Marine > Unclassified | place: USA: Fremont, California...
CCCACGGCTTCGACGCGCTGGAGGCGGCCGCCGAGGCCGTCGGCGGCCGCTTCGACCACCCCGTCGAGACCACGCCCGAACTCGGCCCCCACAGCGACCACTGGCCCTACGTCACGTGGGGCGTCCCCGGCTACCACGTGATGAGCAAGACCGGCTCGGAGGGCCGGGGCTGGGGGCACACCCGCGCGGACACGCTGGACAAACTCGAATCCAGAAACCTCCGAGAGCAGGCCGTTCTCGTCGCCGAACTGGTCGTCGAACTCGCCGACGAGGACACCGAGGTCGAGCCCCGCGACCCGGAAGCCATCGCCGACCAGCTGGAAGACGAAGACCTCGCGGAGGGGATGAAGATCACGGGCGACTGGCCGTACTGAGCCGGCTGTGGAAGGGTAGATTCACGGCCCCTCCCGCGGTAGGTGCCCTCATGACAGCGGCGAGAGAGCCATTCGAGGTCGCCGACGGCGTCCACTGTATCGACACCGGCCTGTTCGACGCCGGGAGCCTCGCGGTCTACCTCTTCGAGGGCGAGGAACCCGCGCTGGTCGACGCCGGCACCGCCGCCAGCGCCGAGACGGTCATCGAGGGGATGGCCGCGTGTGGCGTCGAGCCCGCCGACCTCGAGCACCTCGTGGTCTCGCACATCCACGTCGACCACAGCGGCGGAGCCAGCGCCCTCGTCGAAGAAAATCCCGACCTGGACGTCTACATCCACGAGATGACCGCACCCCACCTCGCCGAGCCCGGCGCGCTCATCGAGAGCAGCCGCGAGGCCATGGGCGAGCACTTCGAGCGGATGGGCGAGCAGGGGCCGGTCCCGGAGGAGAACATCGTCGGCGTTCCGGACGAGGGGCTGACCGTCGAGGCCGGCGGCGGACGCCTGGAACTGGTCCACGCGCCCGGCCACTCGCCGGACCACCTGGCGGTCTGGAACCCCGACCGACAGTTGCTCTTCGCCGCGGAGTGTCTGGGGATGTACCTCGAGCGGGCCGACCGGTGGGTCCCGCCGGGGACGCTGCCGAACTTCGACGTGGAGGCCATCGGCCGGGCCATCGACCGCCTGCGAGGGTACGACCCCGAGCACGTCGTCTTCCCCCATTTCGGCGCCTGGCCCCGCGACCCCGACGAGCTCTTCGAGACTGCCGGGCGGGAGCTCCACCGCTGGGACGACCGGGTCCTGGAACTGCACGAGGAGACCGGCTCGGTCGAGGCGACCGTCGACCGGGCCGGCGAGGAACTGCTCGACATCTCGCCGCCCTACGCCCCGGTGATGGAATCGTTCTACGCCCGGCTCGTGACGCTGGGATATCTGAAGTACCACGGCATCGAGTGACCTCGCGGCAGTCCCTCGCGACCACATGGGTCCTGCCGACACGTTCGCCGCTTCCCCAGCTTCGGCCGCGACGGTCATCCGGTGAGTCGCCGTCACCCGGCGCCCGTCAGTCGCCCTCGGTCCCGGGTGCGCCATCCGTGTCGCCGGCTCCGATGCTCTCCACGCCGGGCGGTTCCTGCTCGCCGCGGGCGGACTGGACCTTGCCCAGCACGACGGCGCCGACGTAGATCCCGACGGCGACGAGGACGATGACCCCGCCGGCCGTGACGCCGCCGTAGTAAGCGACGGCGATGCCCAGCAACACCGCAAGCTCCGCGAGGACGACGGAGACGACAAGCGACTCGGAGAAACTCCGGGACACCTGCGTCGCCCCCGCTACCGGAACCACGAGCATCGCCGCGACGAGGATGACTCCCATGATCTGCATCGCGCCGACGACGACCATCGCCGTCAGCATCACCATCACCCGGTTGTACCAGTTGACGGGGATGCCGGAGACGGCGGCCGCCGTCTCGTCGAAGGTCACGTACAGGAGCTGGTTTCGCGTCACGGCCACCGTTCCGACGATGACGGCAAAGAGCACGAGGAGGATCGCCGCGCTCCGGGGCGACACCGTAGAGAGGTTGCCAAAGAGGAACTGGTCGACGCCGACGGCGAGTCCGCCCGCGTTGAGGCTGATGAGCGTCGTCCCCAGCGCGAACCCCGTCGACAGAACGATCGCCATCGAGACGTCGTTGTACGCGTCGGTGACCTCGGAGATGAGTTCGATGAACAGCGCGGCGACCATCGCGACGACGACCGCGGTGAGGTACGGCGACACCCCGAGGTCGATGACGGCGTTCAGGAACAGGCCGACGGCCACCCCGGCGAACGCGGTGTGGGCCAGTGCGTCCCCGATGAGCGCGAGCTGGCGGTGGACCAGAAAGGTCCCGATCAGCGGCGCCATCACGCCGACACAGAGCCCGACGAGCACCGCGCGGTGCATGTACCGGTAGTCCGGGTTCAGCATCTCCAGGCCCGTGACGTAGTAGACCCAGTCCATCAGCCAGTACCACTGCTCCAGGAGCCACAGGAGGGCGCCGAAGACGAGGTCGCCGATGGCGCCCGGCCCGACCTGTAGCGGGAGCACCACCGACGGGTCCACGGCGGCGAGGCCGCTCGCCACGAGCGCGGGTCCCACGCCCGCGCTCATCCGTCCGCCCCCGCGAGGATCCGCGCCTCGGTTCCAAAGGCCCGGGCCAGCGCGCCGCTGTCGACGAACTCGTCGGTCGGCCCGTCGAAGTAGACCTCGCGGTTCAGGCAGACGACCCGGTCGGCGCGTTCGACGACCGCGCCCAGGTCGTGCTCGACGAGGAGGATGGTGATGCCCTCGGCGCTGAGCGTCGCCAGCAGGTCGTAGAAGGCGCCGACTGACTCGGCGTCGACGCCGACGGTCGGCTCGTCCAGGACGAGCAGGTCGGCCTCGCTCGCCAGCGCCCGTGCGATGAACGTGCGCTGGCGCTGGCCGCCCGAGAGTTCGGTGATACGGCGGTCCGCAAACGCGCTCATCCCGACGGTCGCGAGCGCGTCGTCGACGGTGGCCCGGTCCTCGCTCGACAGCCGGCCGAAGCCGACGTGCGGGAACCGGCCCATCGTTACTACCTCGCGGACGGTGATCGGCATCTCCTTCGCGGCGTTTGCGTGCTGGGCGACGTAGCCGACCCGCTCGCCGTCGTCGAACTCGCCTGCTGGCTCGCCGAACAGGCGGGCCGTGCCCGCGTCGGGCTCGAGCAGCCCGACCATCAGCTGCATGAGCGTCGACTTCCCGGAGCCGTTCGGCCCCACGATGGCGAGGTACTCGCCCGGGTCGACGGTCAGCGAGACGCCCTCGACCACGGGCGTGGCCGTGTAGCCGAAGGTGACGTCCGCGAGGTCGACGACCGGTTCGTCCGCCGCGGTGTCCGGGTCGGTTCCAGTCGTGGCCCGTCGGTCCGGGGCAGCCGTCGTCGGGTCGCTGTGTTGCTCGCTCATACCGGGTCGAAGTTCCGCCACTGCTCGAGCCAGCCCGCCGACGGGGCCGCTTCCCGGGGTGACTCGTTGCCGAGCACTATCTCGAACGTTGGCATATTGATGTTGTCGGCGATCTCCTCGTAGCCCCAGTTCTCCTCGACCCACTCTTCGCGGACGCCGGCGTACGGCGTCACGGGAAAGTACGCCTCCACGGCCGTCTCGCGGACGAGCTGCCGGGCCGGGCGCTGGGACTCGAAGACGCCGTTGGCGATGTACCTGATGTCGTTTTCGCGGATGGTCGTCACCGCCTCGCGGATGTCCGCGGGCTTGACGTCGCCGCTCGCCGCGAGGTTCGTCACCAGCGGCCGCATCCGAACGCCGTAGCGCACCCCGATGTACTGGAAGGCGTTGTGTGCGGCCAGCTGGACGACGTCGCGCTCGGCCCGGTCGAAGATGGCCTCGTACTCCGCGTCGATGCGGTCGAGAACGTCGGCTTTGTAGGCCGCAGCGTTGTCCCGGAAGGTGTCGGCGTGTTCCGGCAGGAGGGAGGCGAACCCGTCGGCGATGTTGTCGACGGACCGTTTGGCTCGCCGGGGATCCAGCCAGAAGTGGGGGTCCTGCCCGCGCTGTGCGCCGACCCCTTCCTCCTCGCGGTCGAGGGTCGCGGCCAGATCCACCAGGTCGATGCCCCTCCGGGCGTTGACGAGCGCCGTATCGACGTCGTCGCTCTCGATCGTCCGGATGGCGCGGTCGGCCCAGGGCTGGAAGTCCTCCCCGACGTGGACGAACGCGTCCGCCTCGATGATCCGGCGGGTGATACTGGCGTTTGGCTCCCAGCCGTGGCCGTGCAGCCCCGTCGGCACGAGATTCTCGACCGTCAGCGGGGTCCCGTCGGCGACCTGTCGGCCGAAATCGAAGAAGGTGAAAAACGAGGCCACAGCGGCCGGCCTGTCGCTCCCGCCGTCACCCCCGCGGCCGGCCCGTCCCGGCGCGCTCGGCAGTGCCGTGCACCCGGCCAACCCCGCCAGCGCCGCCACACCACCGGCTCGGAGCGCGCTCCGTCGGGTCACCGCCGGTCTGCCGTCTGACTCGACCGTCATATTACCCACCAAATTTCTATATTAGCCATGTCTAATAATCCGTCTGCTAGAGACGTATTTATATATTGTGCTAGCCGAAAAAGAGAGTCAGACGCAGGCCAGCCGGAGTGGGAGCCGGTTTGTCGACACGGCCACACGCGGCTCACGACCGCCTGTAACAGGGCCTGGGAGGGCCTGTCGCTCCGGCCTCTTGGACGTGGGTGGGTCGGCTCCCGCCAGCGGTCCCGCGGCCGGGAGCGGCGGCCAGAACAGGTCTCGGACGCCCCCGTCCGCTGTCAGTCGTCGGCGGCCTGTGCTCGTCGCTGCTCGACGGCCGCCTCGATGTCGCTGACCCGGTCGAACCGGTCGGCGCCGATGTAGTCGACCGTGTCCTGGAGGAACTGCATCGTCCGCTCGTGGATCACCCAGCCGTCGAAGCCGGGGTAGGCCTCGTCGATCGTGACGCCGTCGGCCTCGACGCGGTCGCCCGCGACGAGTTCGTGCTCGATGTAGGCCTCGATGCGGGGTTCGTACACCTCCGCCACCACGGAGGGCTCGGTCTCGGCGAGCTGGCGGAGCATCCACCGGCCGTTCTCGATGTGGCGGGTCTCGTCCTGTCGGATCTTCCCGACCGCCTTCTGGTAGCCGGGAAGTACCCTCTCCCGGCCCAGCTCCTCGGCCTTGATATCGGCCATCTGGTCGAAGGCGAGATACCCCCGTCGTGCCCCCTGGGCTTCGACCATCCCCATGTACTCCAGGTAGGCCTCGCCGAGGGTGTGGACCATGGCCGTCCGGTCGCCGCTCCGCGCGGCGTTGATGAGGTCCTCGCCCTTCTCGTAGAGGTCCTTGATGCTGTAGGCGTCGCCCTCCTCGTCGTTGTACTGACCGACGTCCTGCGTTTCGAACACTTCCTCGAAGTACCGGCTGAAGAAGTCCGTGTGCTTGGCCTCCTCGTAGACCTGCTGGGAGAGGTACATCTCCTCCTGCACTGGGTCGAAGGGGACCGCGTCGCGGTCGAGGCTGTCCAGGGCGTACATGTACGGCGAAAGCGTCCGGGTGACGTCCTCCTCGCCCTCGTAGAATCCCGACGCGATGGTCAGGAACAGTGCCTGCTCGGTGTCCGAGAACGCGGCCCAGTCCTCCTTGTCCTGTTCGAACTCGAAGTCGTCGGGGTCCCAGGTCCCCTCCCGTTTTCCCTTCCGGTACAGCTCGAAGGATTTCTCTCGCTGACTGTAGTCGACGGGCATGCTCACAGCAGACGCGGGAAACGGTAATAAATCACACGCTGACCGGGTCGCCAGCTCGTCGTGGCGTGGCTCCGTCTCCGAATCCCGCCACGGGCACGGTCACTCCAGGAGGTCGAGGACGGCCTCGTAGCGCTCCCGAAGGTCGGCCGGCGCAGGGGGTCGCTCGCCCCCGGACCCGATGTGTGGCGGCCACTCCACCCCTGCCACCTCGCCGACCGTCAGCGCCGTCTCCGCTCCGGACCTGTTTCCGTGTCCGTCGACGAGCCCGCCGGCCGGGACCGTCGCCTCGTCCCCCGCTGCAACGCCGTCGACCGTCACGGTCCAGGCCTCCGCCGTCCCGTCCCAGGTCGCCTCGCGGGCCGTCCCGTCGACCACCAGCGTGACCGTGCCACCGGTGGGCCGCTGGGGACGCGTCCTGAGGCTGCGGTCGGGGTCCGGCGGCGGGTTCTGTGCGACGACGGCCACCGTGGACTGCTCGGCCTTCGGCTCCAGGCGCACTCCCCGCACGCGGAGTCCCGTCGAGGGCACCACTTCCACGGACGAACTCGCCACGGTACCACCAGCGGTCCGGACCCGGAGGCGATAGATGCCGGTCGGGAGCGCCGGCGGCACGTCGTACCGGGCGCTGTACCTCCCGTCTTCGCGCTCGCGCCAGACGAAGCCGATGTCCAGATCCGTGGCTACCTCTTCCCACGAGTCCTCTTCCTCACGCTCGAGGACAACGAAGGGCTCGCCGACGGGGCGGTCCTGTCCGGCAGGACCCCCCTCCCACCCAACGGTGACAGTCTCCATGCGCTCGACGGTTTCCGGAACGTCGTCGGTGATGGTCGGCTCGGTGCCCGACTGCCCCACGGGTGCCGCCGGCGACTCAGGTCCCGTGCCGGCAGGCGGCACCTTCTCGGTCTCCTCCCCAGAGAGGTCGGCGGTGAGGTCGACCAGCGCGTTCTCCATCGCCAGCGACGTGTACTTGCCGAAGACCGTGTGCCCGCCCTCGTAGTGTTGCTGGTCGTACTCCTCGGGCGTCGTGAAGTAGCCGCGGTAGCCGTTGGCGACGCCGACGACTGCCAGGTCCTCGACGCCGTCCGGGGCTGCCGCGGCTGCGGCCGCACAGACCCGACGGCCGGTCTCGACGGTCGGTTCGCCGCCGTAGGCCAGCAGCAGCCGGTCGCCGACACGGATAGCCTGGGCCGGCACCGCCGGCGGCCACGACCAGGGACCGTCCGCGCCGGCGACGAGCTTCCGCCCGTGGACCGGGTCCGCTTTTTCCGCCGGTAGCCGGAGGCCCTGCAGGCCGGCATCGAAGAACAGCGACGGGCCGTTCTCGCCGCCGCCGAAGAAGGGGAGTCCGAAGGCTGCCTCGTCGGCGACGCGCTTGCCCGGGGCGACCTCCTGCCCGTCGTAGGTGACGGTTGTGGCTCGCCCGGCAACCGGGACGTCCCCCGTGAGGTCCCCCGCTGCGTCGTCCCAGGCCTCGCGCATGCCCTGAGCCATGCGCTTGCCGGTCCGGTCGGCGACCGCGTGCATGTTGTGGTCGTCGTAGACCGGGATCACGTCACCGAGGGGACCGTTGGTGTGCATGGCCAGTGGCGTGTCGCCGTCGAACTCGGCGGCGAACCGGCGGACGGCCACGCCGGAGCAGTCCGCCGAGTAGGTCGTGTTGTGCGGGGTGTAGGCGGTGGGGTGGACGGGGAAGTGGGTCCAGGCGGCGACCGGGTCGCCGTCGGCTGTCTCCACCCGGAGCAGCCGGAGCGTCGTGTCGCGGGTGTGGTCGGGACCCTCGGGGTCCAGATCCGGCGTTGCCGTCCCGGGCTGGTGGTCCTGGTTGTGGTTCGCGAGGTGGGCCTCGACCGACCGGCTGCGGTTGGCGTCCTCGACGGTCGCCGTTCCCCACCCGGCCACGGCCGGGCGGGCACGGTCCGCGGCGGCCGCGACCGCGTCGCCGACCTGTGCGGCGACCCAGTCGCCCATATCGCCGGGTCCGGCGTGGGTGTGGGTACAGGCAAAGAGGAGCGTGTTCTCGTCAAAGCCCAGCGGTCGGACGCGCTCGAGGACGCGCTCGCGGACCTTCGGCGCGCCCAGATCCGCCGAAACCAGCGCGATGCGGTTGCCGTCGAATTCGAGGACGAGTGCACGAGCGAACAGCCTGAGCGAGACCCCTTCGGCGGTCTTGTCCGGCCGTGCGTACCCGAAGAACTGGTCGCCATTCGCGGGTGTGATGTCCCGGCGTGCGACCCCGGCTCGCAGGTCCGAGCCGGGGACGCTGTCGGCCCCGGTCATCCCGCGGCCCTCGTCGACAGCGAGAGAGTGTGGTTCCTTGGCAGCGTCCTGGCTGGCTGCGGGTGACGAGTCGGACAGGTGCCGTTCATGCGAGCAGTGGTCGGGGGCGCCGGACGTAAACCTACGGACCCCGGGGCGGGGTTCGATCGGAGACGGTGTCGGCAATTCGGTGCCGCTCGCCTGTCCACATGGCTTTTAGCTCCCGATAGCAATGCAGGGGTATGAGCGACTCCGAGACCGGGAGTGGTGGGCCAAAACAGGTCGACGACCCTAACTACCACAGCGAGAACCATACCGCCGCCCAAACCTGCGGGTGGACGAAAAACGCGCTCCGTGGGGACGGCAAATGTTACAAGTACATTTTCTATGGGATCGAGTCCCACCGCTGTATGCAGATGACGCCGGTGGTGAAATGCAACGAGCGGTGTGTCTTCTGCTGGCGGGACCACGCCGGCCACGCCTACGAGCTGGGCGACGTGGAGTGGGACGACCCCGCCGCGGTCGCGGACGCCTCGGTCCGGCTGCAGACCAAGCTACTCTCCGGGTTCGGCGGCAACGACCAGGTGCCCGACCAGGTCTTCGAGGAGGCGATGGAACCGCGCCACGTCGCCATCTCCCTGGACGGGGAGCCAACGCTCTATCCGCACCTGCCCGAGCTCATCGAGGAGTTCCACGACCGCGACATCACAACCTTCCTGGTCTCCAACGGCACCAAGCCGGAGGTGCTCGCGGAGTGTGACCCGACCCAGCTGTACGTCTCGGTCGACGCCCCGGACCGCGGAACCTTCGACGACACGGTGAAGGCCGTCGAGGACGACGCCTGGGACCGTCTTATCGACACGCTGGACGTCCTCGCCGCCAAGGAGAAGACCCGGACGGTCATCCGGACGACGCTCGTCAAGGGCCACAACATGCACCACCCCGAGTGGTACGCGGCGATGGCCGACCGCGCCGACGCCGACTTCGTCGAACTGAAGGCGTACATGCACGTCGGCCACTCGCGGGGCCGGCTGGACCGCGAGTCGATGCCCGACCACGAGGACGTGCGGGCGTTCGCCGAGCGGATGCAGGCGTTTCTCCCGCACGGCGTGCTCAAGGAGGTCGAACCCTCCCGGGTGGCGATGCTCGCCACCGAGGAGGAGACGTGGGTCCCCAAGCTACAGAAGGGAAGCGAGTTCTGGGAGCGGGACCCGGTCGTGGAGTACTGAGGCGTCCCGGGGAGTCTCGGGGAGCGAGCAGGACCTACTCGGCGGTGGTCGGGTCACGGTCGGCCTGGGTCCTGACCCACGACTCGTTGCTGGAGATGAGCACTATCCGGTCGGTGACGTCCTCCATGGCGTCGAGCAGACCGTCGAGCAGGAGCGCGAACTCGCGGTACAGCAGGGCCTCGGCTGCCGGTGCGTCGTCGAAGGCGGTCGCGACCGCGTCGTTCCGGAGCCGGTCACAGGCGCTTTCGGACTCCCGGACTGCTTCGACCTCGTCGACGAGTATCACCGAGTCCGACGGGTCACACAGCGCCCGGACGAACGCGATGACCGCCCCGGCGAGTGCGGCCACCGCTTCCGTTGCGCGGTCGGACATCTCGCGGAGCCGGTCGAAGGGTGTCCCGGTCGGTGGCCTGACCGTGAGCAGCTCCTCCGCGACCTGCTCGGCCGCGTTGGCGACCTCGTCGAGCGTCTGGAACAGCGCGACGACCTGCGGGGAGTTGATATGGACCCGGCTGTTCCGGAGGCCGACCTGCTCGGCGCTTGCGGTCGTGATGGCGGCGCTGACCCGCCTGCCGGCGTGGTCGCACTCGCTTTCGAGCGTGCGGATCCGCTCTGCGGTCGCCCGGTACGGGCCGCCCTCGACGTAGCCCTCGAGCAACTCCGGAACCAGGGTCACACACGCCTCCACACGCGAGACGTACTGCTCCGTCCCTGCGACGATCCGGTCACCGACGGTCGTGCCGGGCTCATTTGCCATCGGTTCGGTGTCGGGCGCCGGACTGCAAGTATATTGATATGTGCCGTATATAGGCCAACCTTGCCTCACCAGGGGTACGTACCACGCACGGGACGGCCGCCGGTGCGGGCCCGTCCCCGCTGATTGCGGGCCAGTCCCCGCTGATTCCGCAGCCCGGGCCCGCGAGCGGGCGAGAATCGACCGATACGCTTTAGCCGCCGCCGAACCCGGTGGGTGGTATGCCACAGCCCGGCGAGTTCGAGGACTTCGGCGGCCGACACGTTCCGGAACCGCTCGAGGAGCCACTCGACCAGCTCGCGACGGCCTTCGAGGAGATCGTCCCGACCGAGGAGTTCCAGGACCGGTTCCAGTACCTCCTGAAACACTACGGCGGCCGGCCGACGCCGGTCTACTACGCCGAGAGCCTCAGCGAGGACTGGGGGACGGACGTCTACTTCAAACACGAGGACCTGCTCCACGGCGGCGCCCACAAGCTCAACAACACGCTCGGGCAGGGGCTGCTGGCCGAACAGGCCGGCAAGGAGCGGCTCATCGCCGAGACCGGCGCCGGCCAGCACGGGACCGCGACGGCGATGGTCGGCGCACTCCTGGACATCCCGACGAAGGTCTACATGGGCCGGAAGGACATGAACCGCCAGGAGATGAACGTCTTCCGGATGCGCCTGCTGGGCGCGGAAGTCGAGCCCGTCGACCGGGGCAACGAGGGACTTGCGGAGGCTGTCGACGCCGCTCTGGAGGACTTCGCGGCGAACATGGAGGACACCCACTACCTCGTCGGCTCCGCGGTCGGGCCGGACCCGTTCCCGCGGATGGTCCGGGAGTTCCAGTCCGTCATCGGCCGGGAGGCCCGCGAGCAGGTTCAGGAGCTACACGGTGACCTGCCCGACGCCTGCGTGGCCTGCGTCGGTGGCGGCTCCAACGCCATCGGACTCTTCCACGCCTTCAAAGACGACGACGTGATGTTCTACGGGGCCGAGCCCGGCGGCCGCGGTGAGGCCGAGCACTCCGCCCCCCTCTCGAAGTCCAAACAGGAGGACCCCGAGGTGTTCCAAGGGATGCTGACGAAGGTCATCGACAAGAACACCGAGAACCACTCCGTCTCGGCGGGGCTGGACTACCCCGCCGTCGGCCCCGAGCACGCCGCCCTTCAGGAGCTGGGTCGGGCGGAGTATCACGCCATCTCCGACGACGAGGCGCTGTCGGCGTTCAAGGAGCTGAGCCGGGCGGAGGGGATCATCCCCGCGCTCGAGCCCGCACACGCGATCGCACTCGCGAAGAAGCTCGCAGCCGAGGACCGCCACGACTCGCTGCTGGTCAACCTCTGTGGCCGCGGCGACAAGGACATGCAGACCGCCGCCGAGAAGTTCGACCTCTCCTGAGCCCCGGGCGGGCGGTGTCCCGGCCGCGACCGGCTCCCCCGTGCGGTTCAACGGCGTTTATCGGGATTGATCCGGGCGAAACCGGCCCAATCCGGGCTGACGGCTATCCCCGCTTATGTCCGTCTCGTCCCCAGCCTGGCGTGCATGCGAGACACGAACGCCACCACGGAAACGAACCGGCGTCAGTACCTGAAGGCACTCGGTGCGGTCGGGGCCGCCGCGACGGTCGGCCTGGCCGGCTGTGCGGGTGAGGCGTCCGCGACGGGGACGCTGGCGACCGCGGTGACCGACCAGCCCGGCGACATCGCCGACTTCGAGTCCTGCGTGGTCACGATCCAGGGCATCTGGCTCAGGCCGGCCGCCGAGGACGGGACAGGCACAGACGGGACCGGCAGCGACGACAGCGACGGGAGTGACAGTGGTGCTGGCAGTGACTCCGACGGGGTCCAGACGCAGGAATCCGGGGACGTCGACCAGAGCGACGACCGGGAGTACCACGAGTTCGACGAGGCCCAGGAGGCGGACTTGGTCCAGCTCCAGGACGGGAACACGAAGCTCGTCGACGACCGGGAGGTGGAGGTCGGCAGCTACGAGTTCCTGCAACTGGACGTCTCGGGCGTCGAGGCCCAGGTCGACACGCCGGGCAACGCCCCGCTGCAGTTCAAACAGGCCTTCGAGGTGCGCGAGAACCAGCGGACCCGCTTCGTGGCCGACTTCACGCCGGTCAAGCGGGGGCGGACCGACCGGTACCTGCTCCAGCCCGTAGCCACCAACACGGAGGTCAGCTACGGGGCGGAAACCACGGCGACGCCCGAGGAGCCGCGACCGGGTCCTAGACGAGCGACTTCTCGAAGTGGACGAGTCGGTAGCCCGCCTCGGTCGACTCGCCGACGGCCTCGTACCCCTCCTGGCGGTAGAACTCCACGGCGGCGGGCTGTGTCCGGGCGGTCGTCGCGAGCAGGGGGTCGAAGCCGGCCTCGCGTGCCCACTCCTCCAGCGCGTGGAGCAGCTCCCGGCCGTACCCCTCCCGCTGGTAGGCCGGTGCGACCCGCATCCGATGGAGTTCGGCCGCGCCCGCGACCGACCGCTCGTCCTCGTGCCCGGCCTGGTTTGGCAGGACGCCCCCTATCGCCACGAGCAGCCCGTCGTCCACTGCCGGTGTGTCCGTCCCCGTGCCCGCATCCTCCCCCGGCAGCACGCCGACGAGGAACTTCCCGCCCGTCTCGAGGTACGTCCCCTCGACATCCCGGAGGTCGTCGGTCCCGGGGATATCGTCGGGGTCTGTCCCGGTCGGTGCCATCGCCAGTTCGTGCAGCCGCCAGACCGCCGCCGCGTCCCGCTCGTCGTACCGCCGCAGACGGAGGTCCGAACCCGGCGCTGTCATCACCGCCGCAACGAACTCGGGCGGCTTGAGCGTTCCTACCTCTGGCAGCGAGAGAGTCCCGCCCTTCCCGTGAGGGACGAGTGGTCGGACTCCTTGTCGGAATCGAGGACCGAACAGGGCGGGCGTGAATCGCGTAAGCTTCCGTCAGAAACCGTCGCGCTACTGTTATGTATGAGTATCCCACAGCCACCAGTCGTTTCACTTTCACTCCGGATGGCTGGCAATTATTTCTCGGCGGCCCGTACACGCAGTTGGCAGATGAAGCGGACCAACACGTTCGCCGTGCGACCGCTCTCCGACGATGGTGAGCAACTGCTACGGCACCTGTTGGACGCTTCCGCCGCTCTCTGGAACGAAGTCAACTACCAGCGCCTCATGCGCTACAACGACGAGGACGGCTTCGAAGGCGAGGACGTGTGGGACGCTGATACAGGCCGACTCGAAGGAAAGTACAAAGACGTCCTCGGTGCGTCCACCGCACAACAGGTGATACGGAAGAACAGCGAGGCATGGCGGGCGTTCTTCCGGCTGAAAGACCAGTACCACGAGGAGTCGAACACGTCGGTCACAGAACACCCCGAACCGCCGGGATTCTGGGGCAACAAAGACGATGGACGAAAACTCCATACCGTCATTCGCAACACGTCGTACACCGTCGAATGGGGTGACCGCTCCCGTCTTGAGATACTGGTCGGAAGTACGTTGAAAGACCGATACGACCACACTGGGCGTCTCCGGCTTGAAATCGCTGGTGACCCGAACTGGCCCGAGTACCAAAAGCAGGGCCGGTTGGACCTGTGGTACGACGGGACTGACAGCACCTTCCGGGCTTCGCAACCCGTGACTGTTTCTGACAATGCACGGGATACTCCACTGGCCTCAGAGAAGGCCGCTCTGGACATTGGTGCGAACAATCTCGTCGCCTGTACCACGACGACCGGCGAGCAGTACCTGTACGAGGGCCGCGAGTTGTTCCAGCGGTTCCGCGACACAACACGAGAAATTGCCCGGTTGCAGTCCAAGCTACGAGAAGGCCGATACAGTAGCGAGCGCATCCGGCGGCTGTATCGGAAACGAACCCGTCGCCGTGACCACGCGCAAGCAGCGTTGTGCCGTGACTTGCTGGGCCGACTGTACGCCGAGGGTGTGGACACGGTGTTTATCGGTGGGTTGACCGACGTGCTGGACACACACTGGTCGGTCGAAACCAACGCCAAGACGCACAACTTCTGGTCTTTCAAGCACTTCACCGAGCGACTGGTCTGTACCGCCGAGGAATACGGTGTCTCGGCGGAAGTCCGGTCTGAGGCGTGGACGAGCCAAGAGTGTCCCCAGTGTGGTTCGACAGACCGAACGATACGGCAGCAGGACACGCTCACCTGCCCGTGTGGGTTCGAGGGGCACGCCGACCTTACAGCGTCAGAAACGTTCCTGAAGCGTTATCAGAACTCGGAGAGTTCTGATTGGCGAACGAGACACGACGTGTCTCGTCAACGGCACACGAGCAAGGAAGTCAGGCCGATGGCACGGCCCGTGCGGTTCGAGTGGGACGACCACGACTGGTCGGAGTCACCACGCTCTCACCGTCCCAACGAACAGCGCACAGACCCGAGTACCGTCCACCGCGACGGGAATGTTGCCTCTGGGGACTCGTAGACCGGCTGAGACTCCCATGGAGGAAACCGCGCCGTTCACGGCGCGGAGGATGTCATCGCCAGGGTTATCCGCCGGCTAGCCCTCCCGGCACACATGACACGAGTCACGCTGCACACGTCCGAGGGCGACATCACCGTCGAGCTGTTCGACGACCGCGCCCCCCGGACCGTGGAGAACTTTCTGAATCTCGCGCGCCACGACCCGGCGGCCGACGCCGAGCCCGCACCCGACACGGTCACCTGGGAGGACCCCGAGACCGGCGAGATACGGGGGGACTCGCTGTACGAGGGCGCCGAGTTCCACCGCGTCATCGACGAGTTCATGATCCAGGGCGGCGACCCGACCGGCACCGGCCGCGGCGGCCCCGGCTACGAGTTCGACGACGAGTTCCACGACGACCTGCGCCACGACTCCGCCGGGAAACTGTCGATGGCAAACTCCGGACCCGACACGAACGGTTCGCAGTTTTTCATCACGCTCGACGCCCAGCCCCACCTCGACGGGAAACACGCGGTCTTCGGCGAGGTGGCCGAGGGGATGGACGTCGTAGAGGCCATCGCCACCAAACCCACCGGTCGCGGCGACGAGCCGCTTGACGACGTGGTGATCGAGTCGGTGACCGTCCACGAGGACTGATGCCCGGGGAGCCCGTCGACCCCGCGGAGCTCGGCGAGCGCGACGCACCGCCGGTCGCGGAGAAGCCCTACAAAGTTGTCTTCGAGGCAAACGGCTGCATCGGGGCCGGCAAGTGCGCCGAGGTGTCGGACAACTGGACCCTCGACCTCGCGACCGGCATCGCCAGCGCCGAGTCGTACTTTTTCGACGGGGAAGACCTGGAACACAACGTCCGCGCGGCGGAGGTCTGCCCCGCCAAGAAGGGGCGGGGCGTGATCCACGTCATCGACCGGGAGACCGGCGAGGAACTCGCCCCCGACCCGGAGGGCGACGGCACCGTCTCCGTCGACTGGTGAGGGCTCCGTTCCCGGGACCAGCTCGCAGTCCACAGCCTGGTCCACGAGGCAACACATGTGGCAAAAACCTACGTTTCTGGGCGTTGTTCCCGGATACTCACCACTCGAATCCCCCGAAAGTGAACGTTGAGTTACAATCACATATATGTGCGTATGGCAACGGGAGCTATATATGGCGACGGAAGACACCGACGCCGACAGTCGTGTAAGTTCAGTCCGACGCCGAATGCTCGGCGCCCTTGGCGCTGCAGGCGTTACGACGCTCGCCGGCTGTCCGGGGGGCGGTGGAAACGGAAACGGAGACGGCGACGGTGACGGCGACGGCGGCGGCGGGGGAACCCAGACCCAGGCCCAGCAACAGACCGCGACGCCCTCGGAGGTGGACGAGATCGTCGAGGGCGGAACCCTTACTGTCGGGCTGACCCAGACTCCGAGTTCCTTCGACCCGCCGTACAGCAGCGGTGTCCCGTCGACTGTCGTCCAGAACTACTTCTTCGAATCGCTGGTCGCCTCCGACCAGCAGGGGAATCTCTATCCGTGGCTGGCGGAGAGTTACGAGGTCGCAGAGGTCCAGGAAATCGACCGGACGGCCTACGAGGACTACATGACGACCGCGCCGGCCACGACCACCGAGGACGGTATCCCCGTTATCGACACGCAGGAGCAGGTCGTCGCGCAGCACCCCGACGACAGTCTTCTCGACGAGTCGGGAAATCCGGTCGACGAAGTACGGATCCTTCTGCGTGACGGCGCTTCGGAGGCTGCCGCCGACGGGGTTTTCGGGATGCGCCTCCGGTACAACCTTCACGAGGGAGTTACCTTCACCAACGGAGAGGAGCTGACTGCCGAGCACGTGGTCAGGACCTACGACCGGATCGAGAACTCACAGATCTCGGCGCAGGTCTTCAACACGTTCCTGGCTGGCGAGGTAGTCGACGATTACACCGTCGACCTCTACGCACAGGTCCCCGACGCCGAGGCCGAGCGGGAGATCCCCCAGCTCATTTACTCTCTGGAGCAAGTCGACCTCCCCGGCGGCGACCTCGACCCCCGCCAGGGTAACGAACCGATCGGCACTGGCGCCTGGAACTTCGAAAGCTTCGAGGATGGCTCCTCGTTTGTCGTCTCCCGGCGCGACGACTACTGGATGGACGACGTCGGCGTCGAGAACAAGGAGTGGTTCGATGGGCCGGAAGGGTTCCCGAACGGCCCGGTCGTCGACGAGATCAACCACCGGTTCATCTCGGAGGACGCACAGCGTGCCGCCGCGCTGCAGGAGAACGAGGTCGACGTCGCCCACGGGCTGACGGCCAGCGCACAGACCAACTTCCAGGACTCCTCGGACTTCCAGGTCAAGGCGATCGAGACCGGCGGCTACAACTTCATGCAGTACCCGGTTCAGGTCGAACCGTGGGACAACCAGGACGTCCGGCGGGCGGTCAACCACCTGATTCCTCGTCAGCGGATGGTGGACAACATCGAGCAGGGGTGGACGCGACCGGCCTGGGTCCCCCTCGCAGAGCTGGCCTACGGGACCGGCACCACCGATGTCGAAGCCCTTGAGGAAGACCTGCGCCCGCTCAACGAGTACGACCCGCAGCGAGCCCAGGAGCTGATCAACAACGCAGACGTCGAGACGCCGATCGAGGTCCAACTGGAAACCAACTCAGACAACCAGAACCGCGTCCAGAAGCTCCAGGCCATCGCCCAGGCGATGAACGCCACCGACCTCTTCGACGCCAACGTCGAGACCTTCGAGTTCGGTGACCTCCTCGGCCGGATCCAGGACCCGACCTACTACGAACAGGGGAACATCGTTCTCATCGGCCTCTCGGCGACGTTCAACCCCGGGAGCTTCGTGGACGCAACCCACGATATCGCGAACTTCGCACAGTGCTGTAACTTCAACCGGATCAACTTCGAATCGATCAACGAGGGGATCGACAACGCCCGGTTCGACATTGACGTCGTCGGCAACCCCGAAGAGCGCGCCTCCCGGTACGACGACCTCTTCCGGGAGGTCGTCGAACTCAGCGGCAACTCCTACGTCGACATTCCCACCACGGTCGCGGTCCACAACAACGACGTCAACGGCTTCGACGCCTATCCGTTCACCGAGGGGATGTACGACTACGCGTTGTACGCCCCCTACGCACAGCAGATCACTTACATCGATCGCGACTCATAGCGCGAGTAGCTCCACGCCAACGTACTCGCCATGAGCCTGCGACGATTCATTGTCCGGCGGTTGCTGTCGATCATCCCGATACTGCTGGGTGTCTCGCTGGTCACCTTCGGGCTCGCGAACCTCGCACCGGGTGACGCCATCGACCTGCTGGTCTCGTTCAACCCGAACATCAGTCCGACAGAGGTCGCCCAGATCCGGACCCGCTACAACCTCGACGAGCCGGTGTGGTCGCGGTATCTCATCTGGCTCACCAACGCGATCCAGGGCGACTTCGGGGTCGTGATCTCGAGCAACCAGCCCGTCTCCAACGTCATCGCCTCGCGGCTGCCGCCGACGGTCCTGCTCGGGTTCATCGGGTGGCTGATCGCCTTGGTCATCGCCATCCCGACCGGGATCTACGCGGCCGTGAACAAGGACAAGCTCGGCGACGACGTCAGCCGCGTTTTGGCGCTGTCGGGCATCTCGATCCCGAACTTCTGGCTCGGGCTGATGCTCATCCTGATCTTCGCCGTCTGGCTGAACTTCTTCCCGGTGCTCTCGCCACAGGAACCCCTGCTGAGTCCGGACATGCTGTGGTTTCTGATTCTCCCGGGGATCACCATCGGGACCGCGGCCTCGGCGACGCTGATGCGGATCATGCGGTCGTCGATGGCCGAGGAGCTCAACAAGGAGTACGTCACGGCCGCGCGGGCGAAGGGGTTGCCCGAGCGGACGGTCATCCTCAAACACGTCCTCCGGAACTCGCTGATCTCGGTGACGACAGTCGCGGCCTTCCTGACGGCGAACATCCTCGCCGGGTCAGTCGTCGTCGAGACGGTCTTCGGCTGGCCGGGCCTGGGCAGGGAACTCGTCCGGGCGGTGGTCGGCCGGGAGATCAACCTCATAATGGCGATCACGCTGTTTACCGGGCTGGCGCTCATCATCGCGAACCTGCTCGCGGACATCGCCTACGCAGTACTGGACCCACGGATCAGGTACTAAATCATGTCAACACAACGAGGACGAATCCGTATCACTGGCTTCGACCCGACCCGGGTCGACGAACGCGACGCGCTCTCGGACTGGGTAGAGGAGGGCGAGACGGAGCCGGAGAGCCGCTGGCGGCGGGCCTGGCGGCGGTTCAGGCGCAACCGCAGCGCGATGCTCGGCGTGGTCGTGGTCACGGTGTTGACGCTGCTCGCGCTGCTGGCCCGTCCCATCGAACTGTTCGGCGTCGCCGTCCAGCCCGTTTCGATCACTCCCTTCGAGCCGGACACGATCCTGTATCTCATGCCGGAGTATGCCGACATCGGGCCGTACTCGCCTCCCTCCTCGACCACGCCGCTGGGCACCGACGGGACCGGCCGCGACATCCTCTCCCGGCTGCTGTACGGCGGCCGGTACAGCCTCTCGATCGGCTTTATCGTCGTGTTCATCACGGCAGTCATCGGCATCATCTACGGCTCGATTTCGGGGTACTACGGCGGGATCGTCGACGAGGTCATGATGCGCGTGCTCGACGTCATCTTCGCCTTCCCGGGGCTGGTGCTGGCGCTGGTCATCGTCGCCACCCTGGGTGGCGGCTACTGGCAACTGGTACTCGCCTTCACTGTCTTCGGGTGGGCCGGCTACGCCCGTCTCATCCGCGGGGAGATCCTGAAGGTCAAACAGAACGAGTACGTGATGGCCGCGCGGGCGCTTGGCGCGAGAGACCGGAAGGTGATCTTCAGACACATCGTCCCGAACGCGCTGGCGCCGGTGATCGTCCAGGCGTCGCTGTCGATCGGGACGGTCGTCATCGGCGTTGCCGCGCTCGGCTTCCTGGGCGTCGGGCTCGACCCCACCACCGCCGAGTGGGGGACGATGCTCAACGCCGCACGGAGTACGCTCATCCAGGGCCCCGGCGCGACGCTGCCCTGGTGGGCCACGGTGTTCCCGGGGGTGGCCATCTTCCTGTTCGTGATGGCGATGAACCTGATCGGTGACGGGATCAACGACGCTCTGGACGCCCAGGATGCCACCGTCACCCAGGGAGGTGGTGGCTGATGGCCCTGCTCGAGGTCAACGACCTCACCGTCGAATTCTACACCGAAGACGGCGTGGTCACCGCCGCCGACGAGCTCAGTTTCACCGTCGAGAGCGGCGAGAAGTTCGGCGTCGTCGGCGAGAGCGGGGCCGGCAAGAGCGTGACTGCCCTCTCGTTGATGCGGCTGATCGAAGAGCCCGGCCGGATCACCGACGGGGAGATCCTGTTCAAAGGTGAGGACATTCTGGAGATGAGCGAGTCAGAAGTCCGGGACATCCGGGGCAACGAGATCGCGATGATCTTCCAGGACGCCCAGACCGCGCTCAACCCAGTCTACACCGTCGGCGAGCAGATCTCCGAGGCGATCCGCCACCACCTCGACTACAGCGAGTCCGACGCCCGCGACCGCGCGGTCCAGCTGATGGACGACGTCGGTATCCCAGAGCCCGACGCGCGCTACGACGACTACCCCCACCAGTTCTCCGGGGGGATGCAACAACGGGTGGTCATCGCGACGGCGCTGTCGTGTGACCCCGACCTGCTGATCGCCGACGAGCCGACGACCGCGCTGGACGTCACCATCGAGGCCAAGATCCTCGACCTGATCGAGAACCTCGCCGACGAGTACGACACTGCCGTCCAGCTGATCACCCACGACCTGGGGGTGATCGCGGAGGTCTGTGACCGGGTGATGGTGATGTACGCCGGCAAGCCCGTCGAGAAGGC
>Ga0207714_1000889_pt1 | contig 20142 bp, 42 predicted proteins | sample PonA232FremontCA_2_FD_187270 | JGI IMG/M metagenome (GOLD analysis project Ga0207714, IMG submission 187270) | Marine sediment microbial community from Fremont, CA, USA - Pond A23 Sediment 2 (SPAdes) | ecosystem: Environmental > Aquatic > Marine > Unclassified | place: USA: Fremont, California...
GCTACATCTGTGTAGATTGGAAGCGCGCCGACTCGCTTGTCTGGCGTGAGGTCTGCGAAGGTCACGGCATAGCCGTACCGCTTGGCGAACGGCTCGTTGTGGACTGGTTCTGTGGCGAACTCGATTACGTCGAACACAGCGAACTCCATCTCTATCTCTCGACTCACGTTCTTAGCCTTGCGACCGATGCGCTCACTGGTGTCGGAATAGTTACCTGTCTCTGCGATGACCTCGCAGTCTACTATCCAGTCACCCTTGGGCCAGTCGATTTCGTCCAGTTCGGGTAGCGATTCTGTCACGTCGTTCCGCCGTCGAGTGAAGGCCGTCACCTTGTCTCCCTGAATGTGGAGGATGAGACGGTATCCGTCGAGCTTCGGCTGGCCGACGTATTGGCTGAGGTCGTCAGGCAGGCTCGACTCACTCTTGGCGAGCATCGGGTCGAAGGCGTTGTGGATGACCGGATGCTCGACAGGATTGGGAGCAGCCACCGCATCGACCACAGACTCGTAGAACGGGAGGCTGTCCTTCAGGTCGAGGGCGTTGGCGATTGTCGTATCGCTGACACCAGTGGGCCAGTCGTCCAGACAGGCGTGCGCCACGACACTCGGATAATGGTAGCTCAGGAACATCTTACCGAGATAGTTCTTCTGCTCGTTGCCAGAGAGGTCGGCCAGTTCTCGCATATCTTCGCGGAGCGTCGAGACTTCTGCCACATCGAAGTCCCCGTCTCCGTCGAACTGCTCCAGACTCTCACTGACCGTAGGCGTCCCATCGACCGCAGGGTCTAAGGCCTCCTGTGCGACAGAAAGGACGGTCTTCTTACCGAGGCCCGCATCATCGAACTCCTCGCCAGACAGGAACGTGAGGATTGCCTCAGGCTCTTGCTCCGTGTCTGCTATCTTCCGAATCTCCGCCTTCTTGTCGTTGCGCGAGTTGGTGGCGGCGAGTCGGTCGAGTACGTCTTTGAACTCACTGACGTTCATATCTACAAAGAGTCGGGGTAGACATATAAACCTATCGATTCACGATTAGCTGAACGTGAAGTTGGTTTCAGGCTTCCCGTACACGTCGAGGTCTGTGAAGCAGTCTACCGAGTCGAGGAACCACGGCTCGAATAGATGCTCGTTCTTGTTGAGCAGATTTCGGAAACTGCTATCCAGCAGATAGGTCACACAGTAGTCATCCTTGGAGCGCATCCCACGGCCCACCGCTTGCTGGAGGTCGATGATGGCCTGATTTGCGTACCAGTCCCAGTCCCCCATCTCATTGATACGGTAGTTGACACGTTCGTCTCCCATAAAGGGATAGCTCGCTTTGGCGACCACTTGCCAGCGGGCACGGTCATCGTCCAGAGAGATGCCCTCATCCATCGCTACAGAGAGGAACATTTGTTCGTCGGAGTCGTACCACTCTTCGAGCGATTCCATCCGAGCAGACTGGTCTTGACACATCGTGCGCTGCTGAACCCTCCACGGAAGTTGCTCGTAGATACGCTCCATTATGTCATAGCTGTTACAGTGAACGAAGCCACGCTCTCCCTCGTGGAAGTTGGCGATTTCGACGAGCCGTTCTGCCAGTTTGGGAATCGTGTCATCTCGCTCACTCTTTGTCATCTTACCGACCATCTGCTTCGTGATGACTGGCCGACGCTTCGTCGGGAAGGTGGACTCGACTTCGACGTGAGCCACGCGCTTTTCCTTGAGGCCGACCGCATCGAGGAAGTCTCCCTTGGGGATGGTTGCGCTCGACAGCAGTACCTTTTCGGACTGCTTCCAGAGGAATCTGTCGATGAAGCGACCGATGAATACCGGCTCGAACTTGATAGTGTTGCCGTCCCGCGTCTTCGTCCAGTGGCGTCCCTCGTCGTAGTCTTGCACGAAGTTGCTGATACGGTGCTTCAGTCGTTCGAGGTCTTCTTGGTCGTCGTTCTCCGTATGTGTCAGGCTCGGCTTTCGGTTCAGTTCCATCAGCCTGTTCAGAATCTCGTTTAGCACCTGCTTGAGCCAGCCGACCATTATCTCCATATCGCAGTCTTCTTCTGGCATATCGTCCACCAGCTTGAAGTTAATAGGGATTTCTCGTCGGTCGATTGTGAAGCCGATGAAGTTGAGGGCGAAGTCCTCGATGTTCTGCGTCTCGTCCACAGCGAGGAAGTTTCTCGGCTGAAAGCGAGCATCCTCAGTCTCGGGAATCATCGAGTTTGCCATCAGGTATGACAGGTTCGTGACAGCGATGTCCGTCTCCTGTGCGCGATTCTTCCGACCGTAGTAGGGGCAGCCCCCGTCTGTATCGAAGGTATCCTTAAAGTCACACGAGAAGTCATCTTCTCGCTGACAGATAGCATCATCGACCGCAGCCCCTCTGTCCTGCGGGTGGACACAGGAGTAGTTGTTCTTTCCTTTAATAGTTGTCACGTTGTCGATGAAGTCGTCGCCGTCTATCTGGTCGATGAGACTGTTCAGCGGCGTCGTGACGAAGGACTTCGCACCCTCAGCCACCGAGATGACTCTGCTGACAGCGTAGATGATGAGACTCTTGCCCGCTCCAGTGGGAGCAGAGAGGGTCACGACCTCGTTGTCATCCACGTACATCTTTTCCAGTACGTCGATGACTGTCTCCTTCTGATGCTCTCGGAACTCAGGGGCAGGCCAGACCTGCTCCACGTATTGCTCGATTGTGGCTCTGTCGGGGAGCGCAACAGACGCAGGCTCGTCGTTGGTGTCAGGCTCTTCCGGTGGCTCGGTCGATTTGGATGGGCTGCCTCCGTTGAGGTTGCTGACAGCTTCACCTACGTCGAAGGGTTCAGTGGTGTGGCTTCCGGTCATACAAAATAGTTGGTCGGGATACCATATAAGGCTATCGATTGAACTGAAAAATAGCTCCATCCTCCCATCCTTCTTCATCTGCGATAGTGAGAGCTATCTCTTTGGCGGATGCTTGGCCGACGCCATCCACTGCTATTAGGTCGTCGAACTCCATCTCTCGATAGCCTGCCTCTGCCGCATCGCGGAAGTTATCGCCTTCCTCGAAGTGTTGCTCGATGTTTGCGACAGTGGCGGCTCCGACGCCTGCTGCATCTTCTTCGAGACGTTCCAGAAGCTCTCGATATTTGAAGTTTGACATTCCTGTAGAGGGCTGAATCTCTTGCACCTTGCGGCCATCTCCTCCACACATCAGACAGGTCTTATCATCGCCGAAATGTTTTTCTATCTGACACCAGCCACAGTCTTTGCAGGCGTACACCTTTTTGACGCCTCCTTCGATAGTGAAACTCATTGGCCGAAGTCCACCCTGCTTGCCTCTGGTTGCTCAGGGAATCCGTCGAGCGGTATCTCGCACTCGTGGCAGCAGTTCCACGCTCTCATTTCAGCGACGTACTCCAACACCTTTTTGTACTCGTCGTTTCTGTCGAGCGCATTGGCTGGCTCTGTGTAGAAGCCGTCCTCCTGTGGGACGAGGCGATAGAGGCTGTCCATCTCGAAATCGTCTATCGTCACCTTGTGCTGCTGTGAGCAGGTCTTACAGATGGCAGTGTGGTATTCGCCTACAGGTCCTATCATCGACGTTGACTCGATGACGACATCCTTGAATCGTTTGTCTGTCATACAAAATATTACCGAGTGGTACGCTTATAACTCTACCGGAAGTAGTCTTCGCCGTACTCTGCGGCGAGGTTCTGCCCCACTTCTCGCAGTTCCAGCGCGACTTCCTCGAACTCGTCGTGCGGGTTCTCGTGAATGTCCTGCGCTCGCCCGATGATGCCATACGCTACTTCGAGAGCCACGTCCTCGTCACTGACTTCGAGAGTAATCTCCTCTGTCATACAATAGGGTACTGAGGGTAGGTATTTAGGTCTTACGATTGCCGCTCGACTGACCGCTTGATTTTCTCAGCGGTCGCAGGCCCTACCCCATCGATTAGTGTAAGGTCGCCGTTCCGTGCCACGAGGCGCAGGTCATCGAGGTCATCGACTCGCAGCTTCTCGTGTAACTGCTTGGCTCGTGCTGGCCCGATGTGCTGCACGTCGTTCAGTTCATTGTACCACGGATACCGCTCCCGTAATTCGTTTAGTTCCTCTATCTCACCAGACCGTTGCCACTTTGCGATAATGGTTCGGATTGACCCACCGACTCCGGTAATGTCTGCCGGGTTCGGAGGTAGATAGGAGGCTGTTCTGATAGCGCGTGCTGCCTTGTCATAGGCGTGGGCGCGACCATCCTGCCCATCGAGTTTCAGGTACGTTGCGTATTCGTCGAGCAGGTCTGACAGTTGCTCTTGTTTCTCATTCATTGTTTATGGGGCGTGAACCACAACACAGAGGCACTCGCTCCCGCTTGTACGAACGTATGCTCTGTTTCGACCGTTGCCTGTGCCGTGAATCTTTGAGCCACGAACCTCGTTGTAGGGGAGGTCGTACTGCTCTGCGAATTGGCTTTTCGCTGTGGACACAGTGTTATTGTTGGTATCGAGGATGTACACCTCTCTCGGTACATTGTCTGCCGTTGGTAGCAGGTCGTCGCGTTCTTGTATCTCTGGACTCATACTATTTGGATTCCTTCCGCTTGCTCCACGAGTCTATTGAACTCTGCTCGTCCGATGTCACTGTTCTCGAATTTGAGGAGGCCTGTCTGCGGCACGTATTGCTCGACCGTATCCTCGAACATTGTGCCAGCGATGAAGCCACCCTCATCGGTGTCTACCTCATCGAATAGGCTCACTCTATCGCCTACGCGAAGTGGTACTACGATACTCTGTTCAGCCGTGTCTTCCGTTAATTGGTTTCCCATATACTAAAATTCCCCCGAAGAGACTCCTAACCCTCTGCCACTCCTTGTTCTATATAACGGATTACCCGTATATAAAACTTTCGATTGCTATTCCGACAGGTCTTTCGCTTCCATCAGGCCGAGCCGCTGTGCTTGCTGGCCGTTGATGCCACGAGCATAGCTCTCACCTATCTCGATACCGTCGTCTCCCTCCACATATCGCCATACGCTCCACCCACGGTCGCTCACCTTACTGACTTTGATGATGTGGTGGCCGACCCTGTAGGCAGTCATCACGTTCTTCTCTGTCGTGTAGCCGGTTCCGTCCTCGTTGGCAGGCATTGGCGTGTCCACTTCTCGTTTGTAGACAGCCACGCCGTCCTGCTTATCGACGTTCTCGAATTTGCTCAGGTCTACTGGCATATTACAAAAGAGGGCGGGTATCTACTTAACTGTTCCGATTAGGGGCGAAGCTCCATCTCTGGAGGTTGTCGCTCCATAAAGAGGTATTCCTCGTTTGTTTCACCGAACAGGCAGAGGATGCCATTATCGTTGACGAATTTCACTTCATCCCTGCTCATAGCCGATTCTCTGTGAAGGCTGGATGCGGCTGCCCTTCACGAAGGTCTGCGAGGAAGAACTGGAAGTATGGCTCGTCCATCTCGTTATTATAGCTCATCGATTCGATGGCGAAATTGTCCAGCCCACCGACGCTATCGATAAGTGGGCGCACTGGTACGAACCAGCCGTAGAACTTGTACTCGACCCCATCGTAGTTGTCCGATGCACAGCGTCGGCGCTCGACTCTATCGAGTTCGGCACTTGCTCGGCAGTTTGTTACAGCGTCTTCGAATCGCTCTGTGAAGTCTGGTTGCTCTCGCATACTACAAAAGATGTGCGCTATCTACTTAAGTTTTACGAATGTCGTCACCTTCTCACACGAATCGCACCAGTTGGGTGTGTGCTTCTGATAATCGTTTACCTCTGTCAGATAGCCGCACTGCTGACACTCGTGGGTCGGTTCCGGCATCTCGTCAGTGTCATCCTCGTCTGGTTGCAGCCCCGCTACTTGGCGAAGTTTCTCGACGTTGTAATCGAGCGGGTTCTGGCTCCTGTGTTTTTTCATTCGAGTTCCTCTGTAATCTCGTTCCAGTAGTCCTCGCCCCACTCGTCCCACTTGTTGCCGATGTGCCACAGCGCGCCGTCCACGATGTGACGAGCGATGTCTGCTCGCTCTCCGATGACACCCCACCACGCCCTAACATCATCGTTATCCATCTCAGTATTGGTAAGCTCCTCCGTGAGACGATGAATGTGCCTATCGACAGGAATGTCGAGCAACCACATACCGTCGAGGGGCGCGACCTCATCGTTGAGGATGCGGGCGAACATCGGGGCGATTTTTGCTCCCTTGAGGTAGAGGAAGTCGTCGTCCTCTAACTGTTCTACGAGGTCAGGCGCATCGCTACTCACAGAGAGCATCAGCTCGGTGACACGACCGTTGTACTTGTTGCGAAGAATCTCGCAGTTCTTGTGCCAGCCGTGTGCGTCACGGTTGGGATAGCGGAAGCCGATTTCCTCGAAGTGTGCTTCCAGTTCTCCTTTGGAGCGAACGTGCCACGGGTCGAACAGATAGGCGTCCCGCTCGTGTAGCTCGATGAGGTTGTCTACGAGTTGATTGGCGTTCCTGTTGTAGTCGAAGGTACAGAAGATTGCTGCGATACGTGCGCGCTCTTCCATATCGAAGTGGATAGGCTCGTCCGTGTCGCCTGCCTGAACCTTGAGTTCACGCACGAGGCGCGTCTCAGGGAACTCCACATCAGCGAACGGGCCGTTGCTTTCGTCGAAGTCCTGCTCGATTTGCTGGATTACGTCTAATTGATTCATACAAACTTGTTGGGCGGGTATCTACTTAAGAGTTTTGTCTACTACCTGACCAGTCATCTCAGGGGAAAATCCGAAACCAGAGATTGACGAGTTCCAGCGAGAGCCAGAACACGACGAAGCCTGCCGCTATTAGTACGATTACAGATACTCCGGTCATTCTTCTATCTCTCCACTGAACGGCATATCGCTCGTGTCAGTGTGCTGCTCGATGTATCGAGAGGCGTGGTCCATCAGGAGCATATCTGGCTGATGATGCGTGATGCGATAGTGATGGATGAGGTCGAGCGCCTCGTGTCGAGGCAGTTCGAGCAGTTGGCCGACCGCTGCCACTGCTACCGAGACAGACCGACTCTGACCAGCGTGACAGTGGATAAGCACTGTCTCTCCATCGACCAACGCACGGTATAGCTCCTGCGCCGACTCTTGGAACATCTCGTAGGAGTGGTCGCCACCGTAAGCGTTGTGTGGGCCATCCGACATACAGTAGTGACTGTACTCCATCTCGTCTGAGATGTTGTCTTCGATGGAATCCTGACAGACCGTAATCACTCGGTCGAAGCCAGTCTTCTCCATCTGGACAGCCTCAGTGATGTTCGTAATGTGTAATTCACCGGGGCCATCGTATGCGATGTGGCTCATATCAAAACAGAGTCGGGGTATCTACTTATATCTTTCGGTTGCGGTTTGAGCGGAAGTCTAAGACTCTTGAGACTTAACTCTTACGATTCGTCATTCCAGTCGTGCTGCTGTCGTTCACCCGTGGCCCACGCTTCGCCGATGTTTTCGAGCGCACTCCACGCTGCGAAGTCGAGTAAGACTGTGGCGAACAGTAGCCATCCTGTTAGTTGTAGTCCTTCTGTTACAACCAGCCAGAGTACGAATGCTGTAACGAACATCTCTATGTAAGATTCTCTTGTACGTACTTAAGTGCTTTGACTATATCACAGTCGTACCACGATTCTACTTTTGTTACTACAGGGTCGCTACCGTCGAGTGATTCCATATCTTCTATGGCGAACACGTTTACTGATTCATCGTATTCGCTCGCTCCTGTGTCCCACCAGATTGTTATTTTATCACAGTAGGAAGTGCCGAGCAGATACGGTTTGAACAGGTCGCGTAGCTCTATGACGATTATGCCGTCTCCTGCCTGTTCATCCAGATAATGCCACTCCATTGATTCGATTTTCTCTACGCTCATACGTTTCGCTTCCTTCGGTATGGGGCGAGGCCGTCGTAGACGACACTCCACCAGATGAGGTTCGCTTCTTTTACATCGATGCCAGCGTTCCCGCAGGCGTGAAAGTATCGATTCTTTTTGTCGATGAGGTGGTCAGCGTACTCATACGAACCGGAGAGCGTATCGTCTGGCGAGTTAGTCGCGTTCACCTGCGCTCGTGCGACGACTAACCATTTGGCGATTTGGTGTCGTTGTGCATCGCTAACATCCCGAAGGTCTATTCGATTCGAGCCGTGTCCTTCGAGTTCGTCTGCTACCGATTCGATTGCGTCACTCATACGATTTATTTACACACGTTAGCATATAAATGTTTCGCCGGTACTTTTAAGTAAGTGGGCGACCTATACTCTGCTAATGAGCGAATCCGCAATAAACTTCCACCGAGTTGAAGAATATGAGCTTCGAGAGCAAGGCCGAACAAATGAGCGCAGTGTTGTCTGCTCATTCAAGACCAACCGCTTCGGCTACCTGCAAATAGGATTCGATGAGGGTGGCCTCTATGAGTTGACAAATGAACCAGACCTCAATATGTTCCGAGGGGCTGACAAGAATTATATCGAGAGCGCGCTCGCTATCGCGTGGCGAATGATTTTCGAGGCTCCTGCCAAGACAGAGCGATTCGAATGAGGGTAAAACTGGACGAATATAGTCAATATGGTGATAGAATTAGATGTACGGCCATAACAGAAGATGGACAGTACACCTTCTACTGGGAGCCGGGTGTTGGTGTGACGCCAGAAGCAGGGATGGATAATCAGAGAACAAACCTCTCACTAAGAGAACGGTTGGAGGCTGCTGGCAGGGCAAAGGTAATCCATCGGATGATATACGACCTCAACCAAAACCTTTAAGTGTACTGGACTACAAATACGCACGATGGAAGAACTCAAAGAGGCTGCTGAAGAGGTTCACGAACATCTCGGTGCAGGCTTCACCGAGACGGTGTATCACTCTGCTCTCTCACAGGAACTTTCTGCTGCTGGAATCGAACACCAGACAGAGACGCCAATCCCTGTGATGTATAAGGGCACTCCTGTTGGGCGACGACGGCCCGATATGATGATAGTGACAGAGTATGGACTGGTCGTCGTAGAGTTGAAGGCCAGTTCGTCGAGTGGGTCGGCCCAACTCTCACAGTATCTCGGGATGACCACGGCTAACAAGAATCTCGGTGAGATTATCGGCGGAGCCGTAATACGTTTTAATGAGGAGGTCGAATACGAATATACGGCTATCAAAGATGGAGAAATGGATACAGAATAAGGGGCGAGGGCTGTACCGATGGGAAGACCCTGAACAGGGGTGGACTGAGACTGACCCACTGTGTGGATTCGAGGAGGGAGATGCGATTAAAGTAGACCCGTTTCCCGATAGGCTGGCTGAAGCACTCGCTCTATGGCCTATTTTCGGGACGTTCTGTGAGTACGTGACCGAGGACATCGCAAAAGTGTACATTCCACCAGAAAGCAATGACCCGTGCCCGACGTGGTTCAATGAAGAAGCTGGCGAGTACCTAATTCACGAAGGGTATCTGACGCCGCAATAGAAACCTTTTTACGATAGGCGTTGTTTTGATATGGTAATGCTATCGGAACTCGGCGGTATGCAAGAATCCAACGAGAACGTATGGAGTATCTCTATGAGTTTCGACATCGAGACTCGCTCGGGTGATGGGGATGAGATAGTTCATCGCACATACACCTTCGGCTACGCTCGTGAATGGGAAAAGTGGACGTTTCACGAGTTCAAAGAGAAGCGCACCAAGGATACGACTCGAATGAGCGACCGCAACTGGCGTCAGTCGCGGCACATTATGTGGCACGAGGTCAATGAGACGCCGACAGTAGAAGTCCCACCAGAGGTAGCTGACGAGTTACAACAGGCGACTGGCGCTGAGTCAATCGTGATTCAGGTTCCCAGTGGTGGCATCAAAGAGAATACCTACGAAGAACTATATATCGCAGATGATTAGCAAAACCTTTAAGGCCTTTAACGACGCAATTGAGGCTATGATAAATCAAATAGCCAGTTTTTTCGACTGGTGCTTCAAACAGATGTCCTCAGACACAGGCGCGCTCGGTGTAATGGCAGGCTCCTTCGTGGTGGCACAGGTAGCCCTACTCGGTCTAATCCCACCGCTACTCGGAGCAATCGCACTCGGCCTGCTCGCAGGAACAGCTATCGGTAAAGGCTACATCCAGAATAAAGCTCAAGGAATCGAACACGTTACCTCGAACAACGACCCAATCGTCGAGACAGAAATCATCCCCTACGACCAGTGGCCTGACGAGTGCTACGTCTGCCACGATGATATTCCTGACGATATGGAGATTCGTGGACAGTTCGTCATCCACAAGGGAGAGTCTGACTCTCGAACAAAGGCTGTGCCACTCTGCGAATCGTGTACGTGGACACACAGCACACTCGTAGATAATCACGATACGCTGGTCGAAATCTACGACGAGCGCGACGAGCCGACCGAACTGTGATTAGAGAGACACTTAAATTTTTTAAGGTACTGGCTGGCATCATAATTATGACACCCATACTGGGTCTTCAACGAGCGAGCGAAAGACTTAAGTATAAAGCATACAAACTCTATGTGTATGGCAAGCTCAGAGTTTATCGAGAGCAAGTTAGTCAATCGGACTAACGCAATGCTCTGTGACACTGAGGCAAAGAACAATCGCTGGCACTACCGGCTGGTGTTTGACGAGAACATCGGGTGGGACTGGTTCGAGAAGCAGGTCGATAAGGCCTCACGGGAGACGGGGCACGCTCTCGAACCGTACAAGTTCGGGCCAGCAAATTCCTTTATGGTCGCAGAGGTGAGGGAAGTGGAGCGACGTGAGGGCATCGACCAGAATCAAAACTCGCTGGATGAGTTTTCGTAATCTTTATATACCTACGCGATAACTTCATTGTATGTTCACACCCCTGACTTTCGGCATCGCACTGCTCGCCGCAGTAATCATCCCAAGAATCATCGGAGGAACGCCTGTCCGAGTCCTCGCATTCGTGTCTCTCGGAGCAGCGACAGTTTACACTGGCTTCACCCCACTGTGGGCAGGTGTGCTTATCGCTCTCGCTCCAGTGTTCGGCGCACTGGCGACAGTTCTGTACTTCTACTGGCTCGGTCGCCGCGCTCTCGCTGGCAAGATGGGAGAGGAGCAACAGTGGATGGCAGAGTTCATCAACGAGAATGACGAGGAGTTTATGCACGCAATGGCACAAATTAATCGGATGGAAGCCAAAGAACTGTTCGTCCTCGCTGAAGATAAGGAGGAACTGCGAGAACTCGCACTCGAACGAGCGTCTGAGCAGAGCGACTGAATCGAAAGGTTTATACGTATAACCGGACTATTGTAGGATACGATGACTGATACTGATACCAACGACGCGACCTACACGGTGCAGGTTAACAACAAGGAGTACGAACTCAACGCGCAGGCACGAGAGTCTATCCAGACCCGTGCCCGTCACGAGTACTCGGAAAACTCGATGTTCTCGTGCTTCTGGAAGACTGCTTCCCCAAGCCAGTACGCTGATGGCGAGTGGGAAGACACTATCCACGAAGCGGGCGACCCCGTTCTCGTTATCGAGACGGAAGGCCCGATGGTTCCGTGGGAGCGGATGGACCAGCTAAATGTGGAGATGCAGGAAGTCGGCCCACAGTCGCAACTCGACCGACAGATGGACGACGACTCGGACGACACGCCTGACCAGCAGGATAATGGCAACGGCCTCAAGACCATCGACCCGAGCGATGTGGATGAGGCAGAGAAGGAAATCGGTCGAACGCACTTCGGCCTCTCACCGCAGAGCTTCGAGGAGGTTCCCGGTCCTGATGGTGAGGAAGCTGACAAGATTCCGCCGAAGCCTGAGCGGATGGGTGACGAGCCTGCCCTCATCGCGTGGGTTCCGAACCATCCTGACATCGAACACTCGTGGTCTGCTGGCGAGGCAATCTGCCCGATGTACAACCGAGTCGAATGGAACGTTCAGGTCAAGGCAGACCAGCCGCGCCTGACGAAAGACAAAGACAATTCCCACGACCACTGGGAATCGCTGCTCAAATCACACGACTGCTCACTGCTGACAGAGCTTTCGACCTCGCAGCAGACGCCGAGCAAAGACCAGACCTCTGGACAGGTAAAGCGCAAGGGGAAAGACCAGTATGAGAATGGAAAATATGGCGGTGGGAACTGGCAGGTCTGAAATATGACAACACAAGAACAGGCACTCGAAGAAGTCGAGACTGACCTACATCCCAACGACAGGCTCGCGGAGATGTTCACGGTCTACTCTGCGTCGAGTACGCGGAAGGCCATCGCTGATGCGAAGCGTGTCTACGCTGACCAGTACGGGATGGAGACTGAGAACGTGGTCGGTCGAAAGTGGGACAGTGGCTACGACCAAGAGAAGGGGACGGCGTATATGACGATAGCTGTCTCTGTCGTGAGGAACTACGACTGATGGCAAGCTGTGAGGAATGTGGCGCGATGCTCGTGGCAGTCGAACACCTCGGCGGAGACTACTGCCGAGACTGCCACATCTGGTATGCGCCATACGGCTACGAGAATCTGGAGGTACGATGATGTACCCACACGACGGTAAGCGCACTCGAACCATCGAAACTCCTCTCGGCGGAGTGCCAATACAGGAGACAAAATGGAACGAGGGTGAAGAAGACGAACACTGGGCCTACAATCAGAGCTTTCAGTTCGACTTCGATGAGGATGTATCGAATGGTGAGATACTCGGCAAGCTGGTCGAGCAATACGCGGTAGCCCGAGAGCTAACATCTGAAGGATATGAATTTCATTCAATGCTCGAAGACGGCGTAATCTTCTGGATTAACTACACTTCTAACTCTAATGACAATCGAACGAATTAAGACTGACGTAATCTACGAACACGAGAAATACGGTGAGGTGCTGGTCACAGGTATCGGAGAGATGTATCAAGAATGGGACGTTTCTGAACGAAGTGGTGAGACACCACATAGCTGTATGATATTCTTCTACGATAACTATGATGGCTATGGTGGGATGAGTCCAATGCCATTCTCAGAGACAGCAGACGAGTTCGCAAAGTCCTGCAAGCAAGAGATAGGCGACCACGACTATATAGAGATGGACTACGACGAGGAAGAGTCGTAATCTTTATATAGTCGTCTCTCGTTATTGTAGACAGGTGATTACAAATGGGAATGTTCGCAACAATTCGAGTCGATAACGAGATAGAACTCCCTCACTTCCCTGAGGAAATCGACCGTGATGATATGGCGTGGCAGTCGAAGCAGGGCCTCGACGTATATAGTGGCCCGTATCGCATCACGGCAGAGGGTCGGCTCGAACAAAAGAAGGTATCGCATCGTGAAAAGACTGACGAGGAAAAGGTAGAGGAAGCGGCTAAATGGGGCTTCGACTCGTGGGATGAGATGAAGCAGGTCTACGATGAGGCTGATGGGATGGGCTACCCTGATGAGATAGAGTACGACGCAGACGAGGATGGCTACGAGCATTCGCCACCCCTCCTCCTGAGTGAGCGCACCACTGACAAGACGTGGTGGGCTGACATCTCACATCACGGCACGTTCGAGTTTCATCAGTATCTCAAGCGTGACCCCAAGGAGTACGAGACGCACGACCTCCCTGATGGTGGTAATACAGTGGAAATTCCAGAAGAACACGCACTCGAAGTCTTCCTCGAATACGAGGCTCGCTTCCGACAGGGCGACCTGACAGACCTCGTGTTTATGGGTGAACGTCACACGAATGTCGATGACCCCATCGGTGAAGCACTCGATAAAATCGAGGAATGGCGGGAGTGGAAAGAGTCTCAAGATGAACAGCCATAGGTTTACCAGATACGAGTGTCCTTCCTGTGGGAAGCAGGTTGACCTGCATCATTTCGGGACAGCGCATCACTCTGGCATCGGCTGTGTCGAGTGTGATAAAACAATGGAATTAGTGGATGTGAACTTACAATGAAAGAAGAACTGGAGCGTCAGTTGGTCGATGAGTACCCTGACCTCTACGAATGGTACGACAAAGATGCTGACGACACAGACGGGCCTGTGCCGCCCCTGACGGCATATGGATTCTCTGTAGCCGATGGGTGGTACGAACTACTCAAGTCGCTCTCAGAGCATCTTACGCGCCGAGACATCGACTGTGAGGCCGTGGTGGTATAGATACATAGTTTATCCACATCCCTTATATAAGTTAGCTATGTATCGAGAATCTGTCAGTAACCGAAAGATTTAAGTGCCTGTAGTACCATAGTCTAACTACTGTGGCACGGGAACAAAAAGTACGACTCTCTGAGCAAGAAAAGGAGTTACTTGACAAGGTATCAGAAGCGGAGTACGGTTCTACAGATGTACCATACGGTGTGGTTATTCGAAATCTCTGTATGGACAAGCTATACAATGCTTGATACTTGCGTCACCTGTGGTCGGGAATTTGAGAACTTGGGTAGCCATATTTGGCAGACAGATTGTGAGTATCCAGATATTTCTGACCACAAATGGGATATTCTAACAGGCTTGCTGATGGGAGACGCTTCACTATACCGACAGGCTAAGACCCCGTACTTTCAGGTGAGGATGATAAATCAGGAGTTCCTCAATTACCTCGATGGAAAGTTTAGCACTCTCGGTCGTGGAGTTTCGCTCGATAGAACCGCTGAGGAAACTGCTAATATGAACAAGCAGTCTGGTTTCAGCCCAAACACAGATAAGGATAATTGTTCTGACTTGTATCTCTGGCGAACGATGGCCCACCCCGAATTTAACGAGTTTCGGGATTGGTACACAAATGATGGGAAGGTATTCCTAAGTGACCTTGATTTAGCGCCTACAATCCTTAAATATTGGTATATTTCTGACGGCACTCTCGATACCGAATATGGTAATGGAATAACTATTGCTGTGTGGAATGAGAAGTATCGTCCGATGTACTTGCGTTCCTTGTTCGATGATACACCAGTAGCAGTTCAGAGAATAGATGATAGAGGAGGCATTCACTTCAGCGTGGAAGAATCACGAAAAATGTTAGATTGGATAGGAAAACCTTTACCCGGCTTCGAATACAAGTGGGAACTATGAAATGTGAAGAGGAGATAGCAAACGAATATCCAGAATTATTCGAGTACTGGCATATGGACCCATCTGAGGCCGATGGACCTGCACCGAGTATCTGTGTTGATGGATTTAGGTGTGGTAAGGGGTGGCACAACATTATAGAGAGCGTCTGTGAACACCTCGACCGAATGGATGTGGAGATTCGTGTCACCTGCATTAAGGAAAAGTTCGGCGGCCTTCGCTTCTACCACGGCGGCGTTCAGGCTGAGGAGGAGCGCGACTCCTATATGGCGATGGGTGCAATTCAACAGGCTGAGGAAATGAGCTTCCACGTCTGCGAGGAGTGTGGTGCATCTGCCGAGCTTCGGCAAAGTGGGTGGTTCCGTACCCTCTGTGACGAGTGCTGGACTGAGGAGCAGGCTCGGCGGAGAGAGCGTTCGCCGAGAGATTTAGAATAGCCAAAAGGTTTATTACTATCTTTGACTAATTGTTGATTGAGGCAATGACCCAACTATCTACTGGCGACAGAGTGAGTGTCGCCACTGAAACAATCAATGACGGCGAGTCATTCAATGCCCGCGTTCTGTACGTAGACAAGACCACGGATACGGTTAGTGTCGAGCCGAAGAATCTCGACATCGTGGAACTGGCTATCGTCGGACTCGGCGAAGTCGAAAGCTTTAATACGGATACCAACTAAGGAGATAATACGATGAGCGAAACTAACGATAACGGAGAGGAGTTCGAGGCACAGTACCAGTCTGGTATGACCTCGGTGGAGCATCGGAACATCGACGCCGCAGGGGAGGAACACCCCTTCGGTGAGCAGGCACAGTCCTTCGAGGCTGACCTGCGACACCTGATTCGAAAGGTGGCAGACGACCTCTACGAGACGTGGGAGGCCACGCCCCGAGAGTATCTCGCCAACAGCGAGACTGCGGCCCTCAAGGTCAAGGAGTATCAGGAGAATCCTGCGAACTCGATGTACGACGAGATGATAGTCTCGGACTCGTGGCAGCCGCGCATCTCGGTCGAGTGGAACAAGAAGGAGGACAAGTTCGTCGTTCAGGACAACGGCATCGGGATGGCTGCACAGGAAGTGGACGAAATCTTCCGACAAATCGGCCACTCCGCTGCTCGTGACGATGGCTCCAAGTCGGGGCAGTTCGGGATGGGCGCACTGTCCTTCGTCAAGATGGTCGGCCTCGATAACGCGATGATTATGACCAGCCACTCTCGTCTGAACGACGACAACGCTGCGTACTACGTAACGCTGGCTGGTGTCGAGCCGATTCGTGGTTCGCTCCCCGAAGACGAGTACGGGACTCGGTTCCAGATGACGCCGCAGGAAGACTTCAACATCCGCCAAGCTGTCGAGAAATACGCTGAGTGGATGCGTGTGCCGGTTCGCTACTACGAGTACGGCGAGAACGGCGAGGTCGTCTTCCAAGAGGACTGGGGCGACAAGGCTCTCTACGAGGCCTACGAAGACAATCGTATCTGCCTCGGCCTTCGCAAGCAGGGTGCGTTCGAGGCTTACGCTTCCCCTGACGCCAAGGAGAAAACGCTTCTCCTCAGTATGGACATCGACCGGAACGATGGCGAGTACTCGCCCGGTCAGCACGGGTCGCCGTTCCCCTTCGACGTTCGACTGCTCGACGAGTCGGGTAAGGTTATCGAGTCCTCGAACGGAAACGAGGGCCTGATGCCCGCTGTTCGGTCGGACTACGAACAGATGCTCGTGGAAGCTCGTGACCCCTACATCATCGAAGACCTCCTCAACAACCGAGACGTGGTGGGACAGGAGGTCAACGAAGGGCCGAACGCTGGCAAGGTAGTCGTGAACGAGGAGCGACTCAACTCCGGCAAGCCGCTGCCCTCGGCTCACGAGTACGTTCCCAAGAGCGCCGTCGAGCCTGACGACAAGCCGGGCCGCGCTACGGTCATCTTCGGGCCGAATCAGGGCAAGGTCATCGTCCCTGAAGACGAGTGGGAGGATATGGACGAAGGCCGTGCCAAGCTCTACGTCCCGCAGGATGAACTGGAGAACTACGACATCGAGTCGGGTGAGGGCGACCTCCAACTGCCTCAGCCGACCTCCGACCGTGACCGTCTCCAGAGTCACTCGAAGTTCTGGAAGTATGTCGGGCAGCAGTTCGCTGCTCAGTTCGACAACAAGGTGGACGACGTGTACACCCTCATCGAGAACTCGCCCGACGCTCTGGACACGATTATGGAGCTGGAGCCAGAGGAGCTGGTCGTGTCGCCCGCAGGCTTCGATAACTAAGGCCGACCGAAAGCCTTAACTAATACCCCGTCCTACCACTTATTGCGATGAGCGAAACCAAATTAAACGATGGGCTGGAGCGATTCTGCTCCGGCGACCCGTTCGCCTACGCTATGCAGGGAGTCGATGAGATTCCCGGTAGCACGAAGCACTCGGAAGGGTCGCTCGCAGCCGCTATCCAGAGCATCTACGGAACGGAAGTGTCCACGGACACCGGGAGTGTCCTCGATAGGCTGAACAGTGCCAATGACCCACAGGAGTTGGTCAACGCTGTCAAGAACGCTGGTCTGAATGAGGTCACTGACTGGTCTGACACGTTCGACAGTGACGACCTCCACGAAGAAGTGGACGACGTGGACGACCCCGGCCTCGGCGAAGCGATGCGCCTTATCGACACGAAGCTCAGTGACTCGCTGTGCCCTCGTGATAAGGATGCCAACAAGATGACCAGCAAGCGTGAGCGCAAGCACGTCTATGTGCCAGAGGTCGTGAACAAGGCTGGCGAGAACGGCACAGTCTATATGGCAAAGACGATGAGTTCCTCGGCTAAGGTGCGGATGGCGTGGGACATTCACGACTCGAATCAGGTCGTGGTCGTGGACGACTACGAAAAGTGGGAGTCCCTGCTCGGCTGGAAGAAACTCAAGAGCCTGCCTCACGGCAAGAACAAGATTCGTGAGGAACTGGGCGGCGTCCTCTCAGACGAGGTGCTGGACATCGTAGCAGGAGAGCAGGCTGGTGATACTGACACACAGGATGATTCAGCCAGCGACACCTCCTCTCGCGGCAGACGCACTCGTACCAAGCCCTCCGAAGAGGTTCTGAATCTGGCTCGTGGCAGTCGCCACCGAGAGCGCACGAAGATGCAGTCGAAGGACATCGCTGAAACCTTCGACGATGATGAGTCTATCGGCTACAATAACATCGAGATGCTGGTGCTGTTCCCGTCCACCACTGACCTGAATATGACAGACCACTGGTGGATTCCCGGCACTCGATGGCCCGGTGCTGGCTCTGTCGCAATCGCCAACTGCAACAAGGGGACGTTCGAGTACCTGAACCAGTATGAGCAGGTCTGGCACGTCGAGGATTACCTCGAACAAGCGACGGACTACGAGTTCCAGACGAACGCTGGCCCACTCACGATGAACGTCGCCTCGACCGAGACGCTGGTGATGCACGCTGTCTCGGAGCAGACGCAAGAGCGACTGATGCGAGATGGTATCATCGAGAACATCCCGCCAGCCCTCGTGGAATATGTCGAGGAAGAGATGTACAGAGGGCCGGAGCTTCCGCACCCTGACGATATGGTGTACGCTCCCATCACGCAAGAGGATGCCTTCTGGATGCGGCCAGAGCTTCGCAAGCAGCACTCGCCTGAGGAGGGCGATGCGGTAGTCTGCTACGCTGATGTGACCCTCCGTGACCTCGGCAACACGTACAGCGTCTCGTCCGATTACAGGCTCTACAGTCGGGCGAGGCTGCCGAACTGGGACTTCGATGCGCTCGAACTGTCGCAACTCGACAGCGCAAGCCACTATATGAAGCTCGATAAGGGTGGCTACGAGATGCTCGAAACGCTCGGCAAACTACACGACGCAGGGGAACAGCCCTTCAGCGAGACGCCTGAATCGAGGTGGCAATAATGGAAATCGATAGCCTTACAGAGAGTCTGAGGGTTCATCCGGTCTTCCTAATCGGTCTGTACATCCTCTCAATGGCTCTCGGCGCGTTCTTCGGGCAAACGCTGTTCGCTTCCCTCGTCACAATAATCGGTCTGTCAATGATTCCAGCGTCAATCATCTGGATGTTTATAGCCCTAATCATTATGACACTCGGTATCTCGGCCTCCTTCGAGGTGAGTGGCGATGCTGAGTGAACTGTCGGGGGGTGGTTGGACTATCGCAGAGCCACCACTCAGAAGAGATGGTGAGTCCGTCGTCGCCCGAGTGCAGGGAGAGCCTATTAAGGCAGGCTTCCTGACAGAACGTATCAAGGATTCGGACGATATGTTCCACGTCAAATATCGGACAGGGCAGTACGACCTCGAAGTGAAGGTCGATTTCGCCTCGGGTCACGGACAGATTCGAGTCGAAGAAGCAGACGGCTACGACTGATGGCAGAGCTACTCTGCTTTCTTGGCACACATCCGCTCGAACACGAGCCTGTGCCTGTCAAGAAGATGGATGGCAGAGTAGTGACAGAATGTAAGGCCTGCTGTGAACACCCGGCAATCTGGCACGAACCGTAAGCTTTATACCTTCTACTATCCTATTGTAATTGTATGTCAGAAGTACCAGAGTTCGCCGATGATTCGAGCATCCAAGAACTCGCTAATGACGACCCACTGTCAAACTCTCCTGTGAAGGGGGCAATCAAATGGAATCAGCGTGACAATCGCTACGACTTCGTGTGGTGGCAGACTCCCTTCTGGATAGCGACAGAGAATGGTGGGTACTCGATGACAAAGGAGTTCCTCGACCAACTACCGGGCCACCTCGAACACATATGGGTGGTCGATGAGAATACCGAAACCTTCAAGCGATTCGCTCGTGAGCAGTATGAGGAAGAAGGTACTGTCGTCAGCCCCGACGACCCTCGATTCGAGAACGTGACGCCGAACGAGCAGGTCGCTGTCGATAAGGAGAAGGCGCGAGAAACCTACGACCTGAGCGATGTCGAACTCTGAGATGAAAAGTAATAGTTCTGTCAGCGTCACCTGCACACTCAACGCAGATGACATTCTCGAACTAATCGATGAAGGTCAGCTCAAGGACAAGAATATCGTCATCGGGACGACCGACCCTGAACTGGCTCGACTACACGAAATTATCGACCGAAAGCCTTAATACCATACCAAAACAATAGACTG
>Ga0207714_1000890_pt1 | contig 20140 bp, 30 predicted proteins | sample PonA232FremontCA_2_FD_187270 | JGI IMG/M metagenome (GOLD analysis project Ga0207714, IMG submission 187270) | Marine sediment microbial community from Fremont, CA, USA - Pond A23 Sediment 2 (SPAdes) | ecosystem: Environmental > Aquatic > Marine > Unclassified | place: USA: Fremont, California...
TTATGCGGCCTCGGTTCCTACCGAGCCACATGCCGATGAAAGGACGCGGCCAGAGCAGTCTCGCCGAGATCGACCGCTTCGAGGGTGGCGTTGGCTGGCTGGCCTATCCGGACGAGACGATGCAGCGTGCGAGTCACGCGCTGGCGACCGAGGAGGGTGTGTGGCTGATCGATCCGGTTGATGCGCCTGCCCTCGACGATCTCATCGCCGACGTTGGCGACGATGCCGGCACCGAAGCCGTCGCCGGCGTCGCGGTCTGTCTCGACCGTCACAAACGCGATGCAGCCGCGATTGCCCGCCGTCACGACGCCGAGGTCTACGTGCCGCGATGGATGAGCGGCGTCGCCGAAAAACTCGACGCGCCGGTCGCTCGCTTTTCGGGCGAACTCGGTGACTCCGGCTTCGAGTCGTTCGTCATTCGCGATTCGTCGCTGCCGCCGTGGCAGGAGGCCGGCCTCTACAACCCCGATACCGGAACGCTCGTCGTTCCGGAGTCTGTCGGTGCAGCCTCGTACTTTCTCGCCGGCGAGGAGACGCTCGGCGTGCACCCGATGCTGCGGTTGACGCCGCCGAAGACACTCTCGCGGTACGACCCCGAGCGGGTGCTCGTCGGCCACGGTGCCGGCGTGCTGTCGGATGCCGCCACCGCGCTCGATGCCGCCCTGGCGAACTCGAAGCGCAACGCCGTCTCGCTGTACAGCAAGACCGCCAAGCAGTTCATCACGGGCTGACCAGTGGGTGTTTTCGTCACACGAGGGCTCGTCGATGTCCTCGTCGAGTTTGCGGCCGACCACGAGCCACAGCAGGCCAACATCCCGCTGGCGGCGACACCCGCCGGTGATCTCGCCGGCGACGACAGCCGGCTGACGGAGATCGACGACGAGACACCGATCATCACCCACTTCTATCTGCCAGACGCCGCCGGCTCGGTGAACTCGGTGTTCGGCATGGATCTCGGGACGCCCTCCGGCGGCGCACAGGCCCGGTTCGTCTCTCATCCGACGGGGCCGCTGGGCGTCAGCACGGAGGACGATCTGGCTGGTGTCGTGCTGGTGGCGACGCCGCCGTGGGAGGCCGAGACCGTCGCTGCCTTCGACCGCAGCGGCGCGAGTGTCGAACTGGTCGTCCTGAACGCCGAACCGCCGGTCGGAGAGATCGGGTAGTCGGGCGGTTACTCCAGATAGCCGAGATCGCGAAGCTGGTCAGTTACCTCGTCGAAATCGGATTCCGTCAGCGTGCCGTCGGGCTGCTGCTGGATGACGATACTGCGGAGCAGAAACCGGACGAGATCGCTCGTCGACGTGAAGCTCGTCCCCTCGATGGTCTCCTCGACGCGGTCGCCGAGCTCCTTCGGAATCGAGACCGTGGTGTAATCGGTCATATCGATGGCTCGGACGGCGACCTGAATAAGTCCTTGTGTCCCGCAGGCCGTGGTCGGCGACGGTTGGGACCAGAGCTATACCGATCCACAACCGTTAGACCGGTATGGATCTCGAAACGGCGACAACGGGTGACGGCACAACGGTCTACATCGACACAGGCACGGCCGAACGCGGTTCGGTCGGTGCCTTCCACCCCGTGTTTACCGATGCCGACGGCACCGAACAGTGGGGCTACTACTGCAGCGGTTGTGAGGGGTTCGATAACGCGATGGACACGATGGGGCGGATCGTCTGCAACGACTGCGAGAACGTCCGGAAGCCCGACGAGTGGGACGCCGCCCACGAGTAGCCCCGTAAAAACGCCCGTGCGAGCGGTTTAAACGGCTGTGGGAAGCTTTATCATGGATACGCTCTAACGGCCATGTGGATGGCCACTGTTACCATACCACCGACTGAGGAAGCCAGAAGCGTGTTTCGTGGGCTCGGCTACGCTATCGAGGAGCGCGGCAGCGAGTTCGTGGCCGAGCGGAAATGGCGACGCGTCCAGGTGACACCGCTGTGTTCTGACGATGTCACGGAGCCTGAGGAGATCATCGAGTACGAAAACGACGGCCCGCGGCTCCGCTGTTTCGTCACCTGGATGGACTGTACTGACGAGCTAAAGTCGTATCTTCAGTCGGCAAAACCGCCCTACGACTGGGCGATCATCGGGATCGACGACGACGAGGAGTTCGAGGTCGTCCACCCCGAACCGAGCGTCGCGCCGGTCTGAGCGCGACAGATACGTCCTGATATCACGGGTTCGCACCGCTGATCTGCGTTCAGGCTGACCAGCGGTTACGCCGATAGGTCCCCACCGCTGACGGAGCCCCTCAGATGGCAGGCTCAGGTGTCGACAGTCGACAGCAGTCGCAATGTTGTTCAGCCTCTACTGTGAAGGGGAAGCAATGCCGCTTTCGTATCTCGGGTTTCACGCTGTCTTCACCCTCCCCGTGCTGCTTCTGTTGTGGTATCTCACGCCGGTGTACGACGCGACCCGGCGGCGACGCGGGGCGATCGGGCTGGCGATCCTCGTCGCCATCGCCTTCGCCTACACGACACCCTGGGGGTCGTACATGATCTCGACGGGCGTCTGGCGGTACGGCGATGGCGTGGTCACCGCGAGCCTGCTGTCGATCCCGGCCGGCGAGTATCTATTTTTCGGGATTCAGACGCTGACTGTCGGCTTCTATCTCTACTGGCGCGGGTTCGATCCGCGCTACGAGCAGGGTGATTTTGCGCGTGCGCCCCGCATCGTCGGGGTTGTCGCTGGCGCGGCCCTCTTCGGTGGCGGACTCTGGATGGCGTTGCAGCGGTCGTCGTGGCTCTATCTCGGTGGGCTGCTCGCGTGGGTCGGCCCGGTCGTCGCCCTCCAGTGGGCCGTCGGCGGCGGCTATCTCGTTCGGCGGCCGCGGGCGTGGATCGAGGCCTCGCTCGTGCCGACGATATATCTGTGGTGTATCGACCGCTGGGCCATCGGCCAAGGGCTGTGGATCCTCTCCGAGCAGTATACGACCGGGATCGCCCCGTTCGGCCTGCCGATCGAGGAGATCTTGTTTTTCCTCTCGGCGGGCGTGATGACCGTCACCGGGCTCGTGCTCTTCGAGTGGGTCCTCGACTGGACCGATCAGCGGACCGTCGCAAGCGGATCATAGTTGTCAGAGCCACTTGCCAGCCTGCCGCGAGCGCCCCCTTCGAAATCCTTTTACAGCTTTCCGGCGGACAACGAACAACTACCAATGGACGTCACGATCCTCTCTGAAGACGAAAACCCGATGTTGCACCGTACGGATATCCGCTTCGAGACCGTCCACGACGAGGAGACACCATCGCGGCTGTCGGTCCGTGACAGCCTCGCCGCCAAGCTCGACAAGGACGCCGAGGAGGTTGTTATTCACGAGCTCGATACCACCTTCGGCATGCGGAAAACGATGGGGTACGCGAAAGTCTACGATAGCGCCGAGGCCGCAACTGACGTCGAACAGGACCACATGCTCGAACGCAACAAGATCGCCGACGACGCCGAGGCCGAAGCCGAGGAAGCCTGAGGCGATATGCGCGTTCTCGGCATCGAGGGCACCGCGTGGGCCGCCAGCGCGGCCCTCTATGACGAGGCCGAGGATTCCTTTTTGATCGAGTCCGACCCCTACCAGCCCGACAGCGGCGGGATTCACCCACGCGAGGCCGCCGAACACATGGGTGAGGCGCTCCCGCAGGTCGTCGAACGGGTGCTCGCCCGCGCTGCCGAGACAGCAGTCGACGATGGAGAGTCGTCTAACGCCCACGATATCGACTGCGTCGCCTTCTCGCAGGGCCCCGGTCTCGGCCCCTGTCTCCGGACGGTCGGCACGGCGGCGCGGGCGGCCGCACAAGCCCTCGACGTGCCACTTGTCGGCGTCAACCACATGGTCGCCCACCTCGAAATCGGCCGCCACGAGTCGGGTTTCGACGCGCCGGTCTGCCTGAATGCCTCGGGCGCGAACGCCCACCTGCTGGGGTATCACAACGGTCGCTACCGCGTGCTCGGCGAGACGATGGACACCGGCGTCGGCAACGCTCTCGACAAGTTTACGCGGCACATCGGCTGGGAGCACCCCGGCGGCCCGAAGGTCGAGGAAGCAGCCACGGACGGCGAATTGATCGACCTTCCGTACGTCGTCAAGGGGATGGACTTCTCGTTTTCCGGCATCATGAGCGCGGCCAAGCACGCTGCCGACGAGGGGCAGGACATCGAGGATATCTGTTTCTCGCTGCAGGAGCACATCTTCGGGATGCTGACCGAGGTCGCCGAGCGCGCGCTGTCGCTGACCGGCACCGACGAACTCGTTCTGGGTGGTGGGGTCGGGCAGAACGCCCGCCTGCAGTCGATGCTGGCGACGATGTGTGCCGACCGCGGCGCGTCGTTTCACGTCCCTGACGACCGGTTTCTCCGGGACAACGCCGGGATGATCGCGTTGCTCGGCGCCAAACAGTTCGCCGCGGAGCAGACCGTCGGTATCGAGGAATCGGAAGTCGATCCCGACTTTCGGCCCGACGAGGTGGCCGTCAGATGGCGATCCGACGAGCCGTCGGTCGCCCGGGGGCAGGGATCGGCGGCCACGGGCGAAGAGTCGTCCTTCCAGCGCGGTGCCGAGGCGATCGTCGACTCGGTCACGTCAGATGAGGCCGACTACGATCTGCCCGGCCGCAGCGTCCAGAAGTATCGCCTCCCCAAACCCTATCGGCACTCCGAGCTCGACGCGACGCTCCAGCGGGAGCGAACGACCGGCGAGGCGCGGCTAACCGCAGAGGCCCGGAAGGCCGGCGTGCCGACGCCGCTGGTCTGGGATGTCGATCTCGACACCGCGACGATACACCTCCAGCACGTCGGCGAGGCCGACCTTGCCGACCGGCTGACGGTTGATGCGGTCGAAACCGTCGGCCGCCATCTGGGAACGCTCCACGACGCCGGGCTGGTTCACGGCGATCCGACGACCCGAAACGTCCGCGTCGGCGACCGTGTCTGGCTGATCGATTTTGGGCTCGGCTTTCACACAGGTCACGTCGAGGATTACGCGATGGATCTCCACGTCCTTCGGCAGAGCCTCGGCGCGACAGCCGACGATGTCGAGCCGTTGCAGGCAGCCGTTCTCGATGGCTACCGCGAGACGGGCGACCCCGACGTGCTCGATCGACTGGCTACCGTCGAGGGCCGGGGTCGCTACCAGTAACCCGATCTGTCAGGCGACGAAGGCGAATTTTCATTACGGCGAGGAATCTACTGACGGGTATGGGAAAGAAATCAGAGTCCGGAACGCTGTTCGGCATCCCGTACAACTTCGAACGGCCCTCCATCGGTCGGCTGCTCTCTGCGCACTGGCAGCCCGATGAGGGGATGATTGTCGAGAAACCCTTCGGCATCGGCTACACGCTCAACCTCGCCAGCTGGCGGTCGTGGGTCGCGCTGCTGGTCGCCGGCGGCCTACTCTATCAGGAACGGAGCGGTGACGAGGGGGCCTCTGTCAGTGTCGACGACGACGCGAGCGACGATCCGGTCGAGGTCGTCGTCGAGGAGTAGCTCCCCGCGACCGACGCCTCTTTTTGTGGCGCGGCGAACCACCAGCCATGCTGCACTACGTGACGACGAATCCCGGCAAGCTCCGGGAGGCCCGCCGCTATCTTGGCGACGACACGATCGACAGCTACGACTACGACTATCCGGAGATTCAGGCCACCACGCTGGAACCCATCGCCGCAGAGGGGGCCCGCGAGGCCTACCGGGAGGTCGGCGAACCGGTCGTCGTCGACGACGCCGGGCTGTTTATCGATGCCTTCGAGGGGTTTCCCGGCCCCTACTCCTCGTTCGTCGAGAACACCATCGGCGTCGAACGGGTGTGGAATCTCACGGAGGCGGTCGACGACCGGAGTGCCGCGTTCCGGTGTGTGCTGGCCTACTGCGACGGCGAGGGGTTCGACGATGGCGTCGAGCGCGACAGCGACGTGCTGCCGGTGAGGTGTTTCGCCGGCGTCGTCGAGGGGACCATCGTCGCACCGCGCGGCTCGGGCGGCTTCGGCTACGATCCGATCTTCGAACACGACGGGGCGACCTTCGCCGAGCGGACCGCCGACGAAAAAAACGAGCTCTCCCACCGCGGTCGCGCCCTGGAGAGCTTTGCCGAGTGGTTCGGCGGACGGTAACGGCGACGAAACCCACCTACACCGCGTCGAATCGGGGGTCGCGGTCCGGACCGGAGTACTCGTCGTCCGCGACGGTTGGATAGAGTGATTCCGGATCGAACAGCCGGGCGAACGCGGCCGGGGAGCGCACGCTAACCTGAAACCGCTGGGTGAGTGTCGCACCTATCGCCGTGCTGGTGAGATCGTCGTCGAACGAGAGAATGTGCATCGCCCCACCGCGGTAGGCCGACCCGAGAGCGGGATGATCACCGGTCGGGTGGGTCACCGGTTCCCGCCACGCGTCGGCAAGCGCGCGCCAGTCGGCGGCGAGACCGCTGTCGCCAACCGTCTCGATAACAGCAGCGGCGTCGGCCAGCAGGGCATCGCTGGCGACGAGCGTCGTCCACGAGTGTTGCCACAGCGGTGCGAGCCCGCGGCGTGCCTCACCGCCGATCAGCAGATCGGCCGCCAGCACGTCGGCGTCAGCGACAACACGATTCGGTTTCGCGTCGACCGGGTCGGTAACAGCGGTGTCGGTACCGGCGTCGCTGTCAGTTTCGGTATCGGTTTTAGCATCGTCGTCAGTTTCAGTATCGGCGTTGGTGGCCGAATCGCGGCGCGCCGACAGTGTATCGCGGATCTCGTCGATGGTCACCGACGGCGGTCGGTCGACCAACCCCTTCCAGTCCATGTGGTGGCGTATCCATCGGTGCTACAAGAGCATTGGCAGCGAGCAACGCCGTGCGGAGAGTCAGCAGCGAAACCGGCGGCTACGCGCCGAGGAGTTGTGTCTCGATTTCGCCGAGCGCCTCGCGTTCGACGACCATCGCCAGCCGGTCGCCGGCCTCGACGGTCGTCGTCGGTAGCGGGATCGTCATCGGGTCGCTGGCGTGGCCGTGGGCGTAGAGCCGGGCGGTCTCCGGCAGGTCGATCTCGGAGATCCGATCTCCGACGACGGGAGAGCCATCGTCGACGTTGACGACCGTAAGCTGGAGCTGTTCGGTCAGATCGCCGATAGCGTTGAGACTCCCGCCCAGCAGCGCGGTTTTCGCCCCGGCAGCACCGAGCCGCTGGGGGTAGATCAACTCGTCGGCGTCGGCGACGTACTGCTCGTAGGTCGCGTCGTCGACATCCTCGCTGATTCGCATCACGGTCCGGCAGTCGTGAGACGCGCCGAGCTGGCAGATCGCGTGGTTGGTCTCGATATCACCCGTAATCGCGCCGAGGGCGTCGGCGGATTCGACCCCGGCCTCGTCGAGCACCGATTCGTCGGCCCCGTCGCCGGCGACCACGTCGATTCCGGCCTCCTCGGCGCGCTCGACTTTGAGCTGGTCGTTTTCGACGACGGTTACGTCGTACCCTTCTTCGGCCAGCACGCGGGCCGTCCGCGAACCGACCCGGCCGTAGCCAACGACGATGATTCGCATACAGTCGCGTATGTGAGTCGGTGACAAAAAGCTGTCCGCCAGCAGGCAGGGTTACTCGCGCGCACCAACGACCCATTTCTGACTGTAGTTGGTGCCGCACGCGCAGTGCGCGTACGCGTGGACCACATCGCCCTCGGCGTAGAGACCGCCGACCTCCTCGTTTTGCGCCTCCGCGAACGCGAAGATGAACTCGGCTCGGTGGGCCTCGTCGCCACCGTTGGCGTCGGGACAGTCGCCACCGGCGAGTCGGGAGTCGATCTCGCCGTCGCGGTCCATCGCCAGCTTGGAGAACTGCATCGGGTCGAGCCCGGTCGCCCCCTCGAAGGCGCTGCGGCCCTTGTCACCGGGAACGACGAGAACGACGCCGTTGTCGACAGCGATGCCGGCGTCGGTCAGCGCGTGGTCGTCGCCGAGATACTGGTCGTGAACGTAGATCGCCACCTCGTCGAGTTGGTCGCCCGCGAGAAACGACTCCAGTCGATCCATACCGGTCGTCGGTGTGCCAGCGGTTTAGACGTGCTCACTCGCCGCCCTGCCTTTTCAGCCGTCGTCGTCCAGCCCCTCGGCAATCGACTGCAACGCGTCACGCGGGCTCTGCCGGACGGTGTAGACAACGCGGTCGCCCGGCGCACGCAGGCCGTACCGCTCGCCCGCGACGATCTCGTCGCAGGGGACGCTACTGCCGGCCTCGCGGTCGAGGTCGGCGAGCCACTCGCCGAGACGGTTGGTCCCCTCGCCGGCCGCTTTCGCCAGCCGGCGGTTGTCGTAGGCCCCGTAGACGACCAGCCCGTCGCTGTCGTCGGCGACGACGGCGTGGGTCTCGCGGCCGTCGATCACGAGCGTCACGATATCGTCGGCGTCGACGGCGTCGGCGACACCGGCCGGCAGACTGAGACAGGCGGTGCGGCTGCCGCCACGGCGAACGATGGCCGCGCGATGGTTCGTGACTGCGTCGCTATCGCTGGGGAGTCGCGTGGGCATGAGAAACAACTCCTGCGGCTCAGGCGTCGTCCGTGTCCTCGTCAGCGTCAGCCGATTCGTCGTCAGCGGCGTCGGCCTCGTCGGCCTCACCCGCTTCGGAGTCAGCCTCGTCGTCGGTTTCGGCTTCCTCGGCGTCGGCGTCGGTTTCGGCTTCCTCGGCGTCGGCGTCGGTTTCGGCTTCCTCGGCGTCGGCGTCCTCTGTGTCGTCAGCGTCGGCGACATCGTCGGCATCGTCGGCGTCCTCCTCCTCTGCGTCCTCGGCCTCGTCAGCATCAGCGTCGTCAGCCTCGTCCTCTTCAGCCTCCTCCGCATCGGCTTCGTCGGCTTTGTCGTCGGCGACTTCCTCGGGATCTTTTTCACCGAGCGCGACGGGGAGCTGGTCGTCGCCGTCGACGATCGTTGCGTTGACCTGCGCGGTCTCGTCGGAGACCTGTCGACCACGGACGGTGATGCGTTTCCGCTCGCCGTCGCGGCTCGGGTTGAAGCCGACGCCGCCTTCAAGCAGGAGTTCCTTGATCGCCGAGCCGGGGACGTTCTCCCGCATCGGCCGGCCCGTCTCGTCGGAGCCGCCGGTCAGTTCGAGCGTGTAGCCGTCGAGATCGACCGCCGCGGCGTCGACCTCCTCGCCGATCTCGCGACCGAGGAAGCGGTTGGCGGACTGTCCATCGACCTCGTGCTGGTAGGTCTTCCCGCCGTCAGGGTCGGCAACGACGACCTGAAATTCAGCCATACTCGTGTCTTTCGGCGGGCAATAAAAAGCACGTCGAAAGCAGGCTCGGCGGCACGCCCGCCGAAACCGGGTCGCGGCCCCACGCGAGCTTAGTAATCGTTATACGCCGGACGCTCTTTGGCCGAGATATGCAACGACGCGCTGTGGCCGTGTACGTCGCCCTGTTTCTCCTCATCGGCGCGGCGTCGTACACGCTGATCGCAACCGCAGAAAAACCCGAAATTACCCTCGAAGACCCCGATTACGAGCTTTCCTCGGGCGATGAGTTCACCGCTGGCGATGAAACCTATACCGTCGCCAGTGTCGAACAGGTCGTCGAGGAGAGCCACGGAAGCACGACGAAATACATGACCGGCGAGATCGCGTGGACGGCGACAAACGTCGCCAAGAGTGACACGTGGACACCGGGCGATACCGTAACCGTCGGCGAGCGTGACTGGACGGTCGTCGATAGCTCGAACACGAGTGTGACGCTCGAGGAGGAACTCGACAAGGAGGCGATTCTCGAAGGCGACACCGACGCAAACAACAGGACCTACTCCGACGAAAACGGTGAGTTCGTGATCGTCGACGGCACCGAGGTTCGGTCGGAGAACTACTTCGATCCCGCAACGGTCACCTTCACCGAGGGCGATACCGTGGATTACGAGGGCACGCAGGCAACCATCGACAGCCTCAGTCCCGATAGCATCAGCCTCTCGTGGACGACGAGCGAGGATCGAAGTAGCGACTTCCGCAACGAGGGAACGGTCACACTCGACGACGGCAACGAGTATCTGGCCTTCTTCCCGGATCAGGAGACGATGATTCTGACGGGTGATATGGAGGCCTACAACGCGGAGGTGGCCGAACAGGAAACCTTCCAGCAACGGGTCGGCGGGCTGAGCTGGATCACGTTCACGGCCGTCTTGATTTCGTTCCTGTTGATCGCCTTCGCGTTCCTGCCCTCGCGGTACTGAGCGAACACAGCGGTTGTGGGTTTTGCTACTCGCCGCACAGCTACCGACGTTGAGGGTTCACAGTTTCTTAGATCATGGCGACAGCCGGTCAACAGCTGAGATACCCGCCGAGACGCGTCTGGTCGATGGCTCAGGTGAGAGACAGAGAGAGGGGAAACAGGGGTCCCCGTCCCGGTCGGGTGCCACCGCACCGGAACGGGTAATGGGGAAACGCGGTCACTGGAATGCCTGCCCGGTGAAGGCCTGCACGGCATAACGCATCCCAGTAAATTACCCATACACGCGTCCGGTTATAAACACACTCACCAAGTTATCAGAAACAGTAATTTGAGTCAGTTTAGTTTACAAATCGGTTGACAGGTGTAGATTTTTCTATGCTAAATTAGGCTCACATTTGATACTCGAAGTCTTCGAGAGCTGCTCGGATCGGGCACAACGGGATTTGAACCCGCGGCCGTCGGATTAGAAGTCCGACGCTCTGTCCAGACTGAGCTATGTGCCCCTACCGGGCAGTACCCCCCAGTACACAAAAAGCCGTTCGGGTTCGAACCGGACAACAGCACACATAAGCCTGTCACGGCTGTACCCCACGTATGCACGTACTCGGAACAGTCGGGCTTCCCGGCAGCGGCAAAGGCGAGTTCGCCACGGTCGCCCGCGAGGCGGGGATTCCGGTCGTCACCATGGGCGATGTGATCCGACAGGCCTGCCGTGATCGCGGGCTCGATCCCGCCGACCACCACGGCGAGGTCGCCAAGGCCCTCCGCGAGGAGAACGGCCCGGCCGCTATCGCCGAGAAGTCGCTGCCGCACGTCCGCGACCACCTCGACGATGGCGGCGACGACACCGTCGTCGTCGACGGCCTCCGCTCGATGGTCGAGGTCGAGGCGTTTACCGACGAGTTCGGTGACGACTTCGCGGTCGTCAGCATCGAGGCTCCCTTCGACCTGCGCGCCGAGCGGCTCGGCGAGCGCGGCCGCGACGACACCGACACCGATCTCGAGGCCCTCCGCGAGCGCGACGAGCGCGAACTCGGCTTCGGGATGGGCGAAGTGATGGAACACGCCGACAACCAGCTCGACAACACCGGCACACTCGCGGAGTTCCGCGAACAGGCCCGCGAACTGCTCGATATCGACGAGCAAAACCAGACGGACACCAATGATCTACAGCATTGACGTCCGCATCGAGGCCCCGGTCCACGACACCGAGGTGACCGATCGCGTCGCCGACGCCGTCGGCACCGTCTTTCCCGACGCCGAACTTGAGCACAAACCGGGCCTGCTCGTCGGCGAAACGCACACCCTCGATCCGTTCTCCGACCGGCTGTACGAACAGGAGATCCTCGATACCGCGCGTCGCCAGTTTCAGGAGCACGCCGACGAGGAGCGGTTTTCGTTCGCGCTAAAGAAACAGGCCGCCTTCGAGGGCGTCATCAACTTCGCGGTCGGCAACCCCGACGAACTCGGGGATATCGAGGTGACGGTGACGGTGCGCGAGCCCGACGTGCAGGCGATGATCGACGCTGTTGCGCCGCCAACCGAGGAGGGTACCCCCGTCGATCCCGAGTCAGCCGGCGAATAACGCGGCGGTGCTGGCGTTGTTCGATCAGCACGTCGAAACGCGTGAAACAGTCGCAGATACGGTTCTAAATGGTCTAACCGTTTTTCGAGGCGTTCTAAAACATCCGCCGATTTCGATTTTAGCCCTTTTGTCGGTCGGCGAGCACCGTTTACACCGTTCAAAACGGTGAATTTTCCCGAACGCTCTGGCCCTTATATGATGGTCCCGGTGCATGGGTCACGTAGACGGTGAGCCCCCAATGAAGTACACACCGAACCGACGCATCGACACGGTTGCAACCGACGCGGCCGCCCGAACGGTCCGCCGTAGCCGGCTGGCCCTCCAGCAGTCCGTTCGCTGGCTGGGCTTCTGGCTGGCGATCTGTCTCCCGGTCGTCTACCTGCCGCTGCTGGCGGTCGACGGTGGCCCGCGGACCGGCGCGATCGCGCTGGTGCTGATCGGCTGTCAACTGGTCGCACTGCTCGCTGGACGCAACTACACCCCCAACCCATGAGTACGACCCACTCCCCCGCTTCCGACCGACGCACAGCCCCCACCGACGAATCCGACGACGCCGACGAATCCACCGCGGCGAAACAGCAGCGACTCGCCGACTACCTCCGCGAGCGCGCGGCCGACGGCGAGGTGTACTTCAAGAGCAAGTTCATCGCCGACGACGTCGACCTCTCCGCGAAGGAAATCGGCGCGCTGATCGTCAAGCTACAGGACTCGGTGGCCGATCTCTCGATCGAACGCTGGTCCTACACCGGCGCGACGACGTGGCGCGTCGAACAGTCGAGCTAAGCCGACACGGTTCTCGCTGACCACTCACCGTCACGCCCTCCCTCCACACTCCTCGCGTTCTATACCACCAACAGCAGTGCGACCGCGATACTGATGAAGACGATCTTCAGGGCCGTGTTGACGGCGATCACCTTCGTGCCGAACTCCGGCCCCCAGATGCCGTACTGAAACGGGATCGACCGTTTGAACGTCGAGACGGCGAACGAAACGATGCTCCCGAGTAGCAGCGTCGCCACCGCCTGCCGCGGCGTGAACACGTCGCCCAGCAGCGGCGCGATAGCGGCCGCACCGGAGGTCGTATCGAACGTGTAGACTGCGATTACCGGGACCGCCGCCGACGGCAACCCGACCAGCCCGACCAGCGGGTCGGCCGAGCCGGTGACCGCCGTGAGGTCGTACTGCGTGACCAGCAGCGTGACCAGCGTGTAGACGACCACGAGCCGGGGAATGAGCCGCTTGAGCGTCGGGCGGGTTCGCTCCCACGCCGCCAGCAGCCGTGCTTTCGGTGTCTGCTCCTCGTCGTCGAGTTCGTCGGGGTCGAGCTGTGCATCGGGATCGACGTTCCGCTCGGAGAGCAACAGCGCGCCGGCGAGAATACCGACCAGCGTGATCGCCAGCGAGATCAGCGCCCGCGAGCCGACGTACAGCACGCCCACGGGAAAGCCGAGAATCGGAATGAGAACCGGAATATAGTAGGTGAAGACGTGCTGAGCGAAGCCGAAGAACGTGTTCATCACCACGGCGATCAGCGTCGCCCGGTCGTCGAGATACCCCGATTCCCGGAGGTCGGCCAGCATCGAGTAGCCCGCCGTCGTCGACGCCGTCGTCGTCAGGATCGCCGTGCCGACCTCGTCGGGCAGGTTGGCGGGACCGGTCAGCAGCCGCGAGAGGCCGGCGATCCGCTCGACGAGGCCGAAGGCGACCGCGACGTTGGCGAGGTAGACCGACACCGCAACGAGGACGCCGATCTGGGCGACCTGCGGGAGGATCGCCACGAGCGCATCCGCAACGACGGTAACGGTCGACTGCACGGGGGTCCCTGCGGGCGGCGCGAGCAAAACCGCGTCGGTCTCCCCCAGCGTTTTCGAGTCGGCGGGGCAACACCGTCTATGGCGACGATCACCGTCGACACCGAGAGCCGAACCGAACTCGTCGACATCACCGACCGCGTGGCGACCGCGCTGCCCGACGACGCGAGCGGCGTCTGTACCGTCTTCAGCCAGCACACGACGATGGGCGTCGTCGTCAACGAAGCCGAATCGCGGCTCCTCGGCGATCTGGCCGACGGGCTCGACCAACTGGTGCCCGACGACGGCTGGGCACACGACGAGATCGACGACAACGCCGACAGCCACGTACGGGCGCTGCTGGTCGGCGAGAGCGTGACCGTTCCCGTCGATAGGGGCGCTCTCCAGCTTGGTCGCTGGCAGTCGATCCTCGCCGTCGAGTGCGACGGCCCGCGGAGCCGAACGGTCACCGTTTGCGTTCACTGACCGATCCCGTGATCGACGACGATTCTTCTGAGATTTTTATTATGGGGGGTCCAAACACCGGTAGATGCGGCTCCTCCTCACAAACGACGACGGTATCCACAGCCCGGGTCTCACCGCGGTCTACGAACAGCTCTCGCCACACTGGGACGTGACGGTCGTCGCGCCCGCCAGCGACCAGAGCGGCGTCGGCCGCTCGCGGTCGGATCTCTCCTACGAGCGAGCCGACGCAATCGAGATCAGCGACCACGAGTGGGGGTACGCCGTCGACGGGACGCCCGCCGACTGCGTCGCCGTCGGCCTCCGACACATCCCCGAAGCCGACGAGATCGATCTCGTCGTCTCCGGCGCGAACAACGGTCCCAACGTCGGCAGTTACATCCTCGGTCACTCCGGGACCGTCGGCGCGGCCGTCGAGGCCGCGTTTCTCGGCACCCCGGCCGTGGCCGTCTCCGGCTACGACCACGAGACGTACTTTCCCGAAGACGGCGACAGCTCCTTCGATCCCATCGGTGCGGCCACGCGTGATCTACTCGCGCTACTCGAAGAGACGGCCGTCTTCGATGGCGATGTCGACTACCTCAACGTCAACATCCCGGCCGCCGAAACCGACACCATCGCCGTGACGAAACCGCTGGCCGACTACGATACCCGCGTCGTCGACGGCGAGAGAACCACCTTCGAGAGCAACTACTGGGCGACCAACCCCGTCGAGGGGGATGGGTTCCCCATCGGACTCGATGGCTACGAGGACGAGTATCCGGCGTGGAGCGACCGCGCGGCGATCGTCGACCGCGAGATCAGCGTCACACCGCTGGGAACCCCACAGAGCGTGGTCGATCCGCCATCGGATTTTGTCGCCTCGCTGGATCGATATCCGCCTGAGAAGTCGTAACGACCTGTCGTCGTCCAGCTTACATCATGCCGCCGGGGCCGCCACCGCCACCAAGCCCACCGAGGCCGCCCTCGCCGTCCTGCATCTTCTTCATCATTCGCTGCATGTCGCCGTCGCCCATTCCTTGGAACTGGTTGAGGGTGCGGTCCATCATCTTGTGCTGTTCGAGGAGTTCGTTGACCCGCTCGGTGTCGGTGCCGGAGCCGCGAGCGATGCGTTCGACCTGACTGGCCGAGATCGATCGGGGTTCTTCGAGTTCCTGGTCGGTCATCGAGTCCATGACCACGTTGAACTCCCGCATCCGCTCCTGTGTTACGTCCATCGCGTCGTCCGGCAACTCGTCCATCATCCCGCCGCCCATCCCGGGGATCATATCCATCACCTGATCGAGCGGCCCCATCTTGTTCATCGTCTCCATCTGTTTCTGCATATCCTTCAGGGTGAAACTCCCCTCGAGGATGCTCTCGGGGTCCCAGTCGTCGTCCTCGGCCCCCGTCTCCTCCATCGCGCGCTCGACGCGCTCGGAGAGCTGTTTGAGGTCGCCCATCCCCAGCAGCCGGGAGATGAAGCTGTTGGGCTCGAAGCGTTCGATATCCTGCACCGTCTCGCCGGTGCCGAGAAACGCGATCGAGGAGTCGGTCTCGTTGACCGCGGTGAGCGCGCCGCCACCCTTCGCGGTCCCGTCGAGTTTCGTGATGGCGACGCCCTCGACGCCAATCGCGTCTTCGAACCGCTGAGCCTGGTCTTTCGCGCCCTGCCCGATTGCGGCGTCGAGAACGAGTAGCCGGGTGTCGGGATCGACGACAGAGTCGATCTCCTCGATTTCCTCGATCAGTTCCTCTTCGAGGGCGTGCCGACCCGCGGTGTCGACGATGTGGACCTCGGCCTGCTCGGTCGCTTCGAGACCGTCGCGGGCGATCTGGACCGGATCGTCTTCGTCGGGATCACCGTAGAAGTCGACCTCGGCGTTTTCGGCCATCTGTTTGGCCTGATCGTACGCGCCGGGACGGAAGGTGTCGGTCTGGATGATCGCCGGCCGCAGGCCCTTTTTCGCAAACCACCACGCCATCTTGGCGGCGGTGGTCGTCTTCCCCGAGCCCTGTAGGCCGGCGAGCAGGATCGTCTGGGACTCCAGCGGCAACTCGGTGGAGTCGCCGACGAGTTCGACCAGCTCCTCGTAGACGATCTTGAGGACGTGATCGCGGGCGGAGGTGCCGCCGGGCGGCTCCTCGTTCAGCGCGCGGTCTTTGATCGAGTCCGATAGCTCCATCACGAGGTCGACTTCGACGTCGGCCTCCAGCAGCGAGCGCTGGATCTGTTTGACGACCTCCTGAATGTCGTCCTCCTCCAGCCGGGATTGGCCGCGGAGGTTGTCGAGGGTGCCCCGCAGCGAACTCCCGAGATCATCGAGTACCATTTGGGCGTGCTACGCGGCCCGATAGCTAAAGTGTTGTTCGTCCAGCGGCGCGAGCGGAACCGAATCGACAGTCGCGTCGGCGATGGAATTTTTGTACGTGCGACCCACATACGCACGTATGTCAACACCAGAATCGAACGACAACGATCCCGAAATCGACCGGATCAACCTCCGCATCTCGCGGTCGTTTCTCGATGTCGTCGACGAGACGTGGCGGGAACGCGGGTTCAACAGCCGCAGCGAGTTCATCCGGTACGCGCTCCGCGACTCGGTGAACCATCCCGAAGGCGCCGGGTTCTGGAAAGATTTGGCGATCAGCGAGGCTCAGTTCGGCGAGGGCGACGGCGTACCGAGCGACGAAATCAGATCGAAGTATGGCACCGACGACGAGTGACAACGGGTGGGACTGGGAGTTGTCGCCGCGGGCGGAAACACAGTTGGGACAACTGCAGGCCAACACCCAACAGCAGATCATTGACAAGCTCGACGAAGTAGTCTCGTCGGAGTGGCGCGAACCTGATGAGTTTCTGGACCCACTAACGAACTCACCGTTTCAGAAGCTCCGTGTCGGTGATTATCGGCTCGGTTGTCGGCTTCGGCGCGACTCGCAGGTGTTGCGCGTCGAAAGCGTCCGAAAACGAGAGGGTGCATACAAAGGCGACGACTGAGCGAGTTCGACGACAGGTAAAAATTGGTTATTCCTCGTCGCCAAGGAGTGCCGCCACCAACTCTTCGGGATCGAACGGCTCGATATGCTCGTATTCCTGCCCCGTCCCGAGGAAGAGAATCGGTTTCCCGGTCACGTAGGCAATCGAGATCGCCGCGCCGCCGGAGGCATCGACGTCCGCTTTCGTCAGGATCGTCCCGTCGATGGCGGCGGCGTCGTTGAACTCCTGGGCGCGCATGACAGCATCCTGTCCGGCGACGGCCTCGTCGACGAACAGCGTCATATCGGGGTCGACGACGCGGTCGATCTTTTCGAGTTGGGCCATTAGGTCGTCGCTGGTGTGGAGCCGCCCTGCCGTATCGCCCAGTACCACGTCGACATCGTTGGCCTCGGCGTACTCGACGGCGTCGTAGATGACCGCAGCGGGGTCGCCACCCTGCTCGTGGGTGATGATCTTGCGGTCGAGGTTTGCGGCGTGCTGTTGGAGCTGTTCGTTCGCGCCGGCGCGGTAGGTGTCGCCGTTGGCCAGCACCGACGAATAACCGCGGTCGGCGAAGTATTCGGAGAGCTTGGCGATGGAGGTCGTCTTGCCGACGCCGTTGACACCGGTGAAGACGATAGTGATCGGTTTCTCGGCCTCGGCGATCCGCTCGTCGAAGTCGAACTGGCCGACGCTGATCACGTCGAGCAGGGCGTCCTGCAGCGCGCGCTCGACGAGTTCGCCGGTCGTCTCGACCTGCTTGCGCGTCTCGCCGATCATCGTCTCCTCGACGGTATCGAGGATTTCCTCGGCGACGCTCATCTCCACGTCGCTTTCGAGGAGGGCCATTTCGAGCTCCCACAGCGGGTCTTCGAGGTCCTCTTCGTCGATGATGACCTTGCCCGTGGCGAAGGCAGCAGCGCGTTTCAGCGTTCCCGGGCCGGATGACGACGACTCCTCGCCGTCGCTCTCAGCGTCGGCGGCTCCGGCGCTGTCGGCATCAGAGTCACCGTCGCTGTCGGCATCAGGGTCATCGGCGCTGTCAGCCTCGGGAACGTCAGCCGAATCGGTGTCAGCAGCGTCGGTAGTGCTGGATTCAGCGTCCGTAGAAGCAGCAGTGTCGGCGTTCTCAGACTCCACAGCCTCGGCGTCGCCAGCGTCGGCACTCGCGGTCGGTTCGTCGGCATCGTCGGCTGCCTCGTCCGCCTCCTCTGCGGTTTCTTCGACATCCTCGCGGAACGAGTTCAGCTTGTCTTTGAGTCCATCGAACACGGCTTGTCCTCAGTGGTAGTACAGGCGCGTTATTCGTCGCCGCCGTCCTGCATTTCCTGCATCTTCGACATCTGCTGTTGCTGCTGTTGCTGCATCCGCTGCTGGATCGCCTGGGCCTGTTTTTCGAGGTCCTCGGTCTCGTCTTCGAGTTCATCGATTTCCCCTTCGAGCTCCTCGATGGTGTCTTCGATCGAGTCCTGTTTGTGTTCCAGCGAGTCGACCGCATTCTCCTGCTCCTGCTCGGCCGCGTAGCCGCCGCCGAGGCTGACGATCACTTCGTCGGCGTCCTGAATCTCCGCCCGCAGATAGGCGTCGCCGCCGAGCGGCACCTGCACCGTCGAGCCGGTTTCGAGCGTGTCGAGGGCCTCGATTGCCTCGTCGATCTCGTCGTGTTCGGTTTCGAGATTGTCGATCTCTTCCTCGATCTTTTCGACCTCGGCGTCGATAGCCTCGAGCTGTTTCTGGAGCTCCTGAAGCTGCTGGCCGCCACTACCGCCCTTCATCGTGCGGTCACGTCCTGGATCGTTACCTGCGTTCGTTTGAGCCCGTGTTCGCTGCCGAACTGCGAGAGGAGGTGCTCGCGGGCGACGTTCTCGTTGACTGCCTCGATTTCCTTGGTGAACGTTCGCGGGCCAGTCCGACCGTCGAACTCGCCACGAATAGTAAACGCACTCATACATCAATAGTCCGGCAGCAACGGGGAAGTATCTTCCTACTCGGGACTATGCTGTGGGCTGTTCACGCGGGCGTTGAGAGACAAGATACACGACAACACAAAACAACAGCCAAGCCGACCAGTAGGGTACTACTCGATATAGCCGAGGGCGTCCTCGATACGGCCGATCTCCGGGCCGGTCGTCTCCTCGCCGACGACGAAGCCGTCTCTGCCGGCGATCAACCCAGAGCCGAGCAGCGGCGTCCCGTAGTTGACAGTGCCGAGGTCGGCATACGCGTCGAGGTGGTCTTCGAGTCGCTCCAGTTCGGCCTCCTGTGCCTCCGGATGACAGAGCACCCCCTCGTTGGTCGCAACCGCGGCGGTGCCGACAGTCTTGACAGCGCCGAGAGCACCCTGTAGCACCGGTACATCGAGGGCCTCCTCGACGGCATCGACAGCGGCCTCGGTGAGGTCGGGGTGGACGTAGGCGCCGTAATCGTTGGCGACGACGATGTTGCCGGCGGCGTTGATCCGGCCAGGGAGTTCGACGACCGGGCCGTCAGTCGCCTCGTCGATGGCCTCGAATTCGCGTTCGGTGATCTGATTCGAGACGAGCAGGCCGTTTTCGTTGCCGACGGCCAGCGAGCCGATCGTCGTCGAGCCACCGACCGTCGTCTGGATGCTGTCAAGACCGAGTTCGGCGGCTATCGCGTCGATTGTGTCCTCGTCAAGATCGCGGCGAACAAGGAGACAGCTCTCGGTCGCATGCGCGAAAACGCCGACGTACGGCGAGCCGGCGACAGAAGTGCGAAGCACGGTGTCAGGCGACTTCCGCCTCGACGATGGCCTCGCCGTCTTCGACGAACCGGGCCGACCGCACCCGGAGCTTCGACGGCGGGTTCTGTCGGCCGTGTTCCCATACCGCCTCGTTGATCGACGGATCGAGTCGGATGGCCTCGCCGTCGACGTTAAAGTGCTGGGCGAGGTGGTCACGGATGATCGACATCGCCTTGTTGGCGCGGTCTGGACCCGAAACCTTCCGCACGTCCCGGAGCGGCACCGTCACGACGCGCTCCTCGAAATCACTCGTACTCATCGTTACTCGTCGGTGTCGCCCCGCCGCCAGTTGCGGCGTTTCGCGTTGCGCGAGACTTCCATATCGGTTTTCATCATAACCCACGTCGGAACACGCCGGTTCTGCCGGTCGAGCTTCGCCAGCCGTT
>Ga0207714_1000893_pt1 | contig 20106 bp, 27 predicted proteins | sample PonA232FremontCA_2_FD_187270 | JGI IMG/M metagenome (GOLD analysis project Ga0207714, IMG submission 187270) | Marine sediment microbial community from Fremont, CA, USA - Pond A23 Sediment 2 (SPAdes) | ecosystem: Environmental > Aquatic > Marine > Unclassified | place: USA: Fremont, California...
ATGAGGCGCACGCTTCCAAGGGGCCTCGCATCCAGTACCGAGCACGGCGCCGGCCAGGGACGGGGAGCGATAGCCGATAGAGGGAGGCCACCGGATGGGCTTTCTCAACCTCGGCCGCAAGGATGAGCACAGCCGCCAGCGCCGGATCGAGCACCGCGGCAAGTACCTGCGCGCCAGCCGCACCGGCGGGGTCGCGCTGCGGGCGCAGGCCAAGGCCGCCGGCGTCAGCCTCACCGCGAACACTGCCCACGGTTTCCGGGTCTCGGCCACGCCGCTCAAGGGCACGCAGCTCGGCTTCCAGAACGGGCGCTTCATCCTGCGCGGGCGCTACGGCAGCGGGCCGACGAAGCTCAACGTCTCCAAGACCGGCCTCTCGGTCTCGACACGCAACAGGCGATGCCGTGGACCCTCGAGCGTCTCGGTGAGCTCATCGAGGCCACCGAGGCGCTCCAGGGCGTCGCGGAGTAAGACTACGCCACCATCCGAACTCAGCATCTTCGAGCGAGCCGGATGCAGCTCGAGCGATTGAAAATCGGGGTGAGAGCATACGTTCTTCACCCCAAGCTGTATCTAGCTTCTGTGCATTATCTAGGTGACAAGGAAGGAGGTTTATATGGCCGAAAACGCATTCGTTCTCCGCATTGCGCCAAGCGGAAACGACAAAGTAGGAGAGGCACTCCGAGAGAACGACATCATCATCGGGTGGTCGTGCTCACCGGGGCTTCTCGATGAAAATTTGGACTGGGAAACTTTCCGCGAGCGTCTCCGACAGAACTGCTATCCAGAGGACGATAATGCCCGACGTATCGGGCACGCGGCCGGGCATATGTGGCGCTTCATCAGAGCGATGCAGCCAGGTGACCTGGTTGTCGTGCCGCATGGCCCGCGGTTCTATGTGGCACGGATCGAAGGGGAAGCGCGCTATGACGAGAACCGGGCGCCCGAGGACACTGCTTATAGGCGCTCCGTCACGTGGCTGAATAGGGCCCACCCGATCTCACGATCCATTGCCCGGTCGGCGCTGGTCTCGCGTATGAAGATCCAGGGAACCAGTGCGAATGCCAGTGATCTCGTCAGCGAGATCAAAGAGTGTCTGGAAATCGCCGAATGCGATGAGAAGCCGACGTTCGAGAAAGACCTTCAGCAGCGGCTCATCAAGCACACCCTTGAGGAAGTCCGCAGCGGGCGCATCGATCCCCATGGCTTCGAGAACCTGATCCGCGACCTTATGAAGCACTTGGGCGCCCTTCAGGCATGGGTTGTGCCTAGGCCACAGGACGTGGGCGTTGATGTGTACGCCGCCTTCCGTGTCGCCGGGGCATTCCGACTACTGGTGGGAATTCAGGCCAAGCACTGGGACCAATACAAAGAGGTCAATGGTGATACCGTCGAAGAATTGATCAACGGGCTGGAAAACGGCGGTGAGGACGTTGGCCTCGGTATGGTGATAACCTCCGGAACAATCGGCGATAGCGCCTACGAGCGAAGCGCTAGATACACCGAGACATCCGGTGTGCCGATCGAGCTGGTAAGCGGCGAGGACTTGGCCCGGCTGATCGTAGAGTACGGGGTCTCTGGGTGACTTTCGCCTGAGGTAGGTTTCAGCGATTACCTTTTAGAACGGCTCGCAGCCGCGGATCGACCGCGCGCTCGGTATAGCCGCGGCGTAGCCGGGTGCGGTAATAAGCCGCTAGGCGGCGCTCGGCGCTCGCCCGATCGGCGAAGACCTCGACGCGGCTCTGCCCGGTGCCGCGACTGCCGAGCCGTCCCCAGCGCCGGCACAACCGCACAGGGGCGAACAGATCCAACTCCAGGCTGAGCACGTAATAACGCCAGACCCCGCGCTCGGGATCGATGCATACCAGCTCCACGGTCTGCTCAGGCGCCCCAGAGGCCATCGTGGTGCCCTCTCGGGGCCTGAGCCCATCCCGCAGTGAAGGGGCCCGGCGGGCTCATGCGTTCACCCGGCGCTCCGCTCGGATTCGGGGATGCGCAGCGTCTCGATATCGCCGCCGGCCTCTTCCCAGGCCTGCACCCACTTCGGCTTGCGGCCACGGCCGGTCCAGGTCTTCGAGGAATCGTCAGGGTGACGGAACTTCGGCGGGATCTTGCCCTGGCTCTTGCGCTTGCCCTTCGAGCCCTTGGCGGTATCGACGTGGGCGAGCAGATCGTCGATCCCTAGCCCGTAGCGTTGCGCGACCTCGCGGATCTCCTGCTGCGCTTGCTTGCGCGCTTCCTTCTCGCGGCGCTTGCGCTCCTGCTCGAGGGCCTTTTCGACGCGCTTAAGGCCGTCGAGGTCGAGCTGCTCGAGCTGCTCTTGGATCGCCTCCAGGACGGTCTCCTCGGAAGTGGGATTCTCGAATGCGGTTTCAGTCATCGGCGCTCACTCAACAAAGAGTAGATTTCGGGATCGAAACATCCTCGTTATTCTGCCCGATGGATCCCTCTTCGACAACACTCGATCCAACGCATTGATGTTGGTTTTCGGAGTTCCGGTATTGCCTTCTTCAGCAAGGCTTGATCGTATCGATCCGGTTCAGCAGGCTGTTATGGCGTCATTGTCACCATGGAGCGGTGAATCGCATGGAACGCGTACTGATGCTCGACCTCAGCGAGGCTGGCCGCCAGGCCATCGCTCGTCACTATGGGGATTCGTGCCAGCCGTCTGGGGTCACAATCGCCGGCGACTTGGATCCTCGCCTCGCTCGGTGCGCCTCGGCCCTATGGACGGAATTACTCCTGGACGGTGATCCCCCATCCGGTTGGCTCGACCAGCCTGAGTATTGGGTTACAAGATTGTACTCGTCCTAAAACGTGCCACCCCGTGCGCCTCAGTTCGGTGATCAGGTGCGCAAGCATGGCGCGCTGGAAGCAGTGGTGGTGAGCGGCAAGGCGCGTGAGGGGTTGGCTGGCCTCGGGGCGACTCATGGGCGCCTTCTTGTTACCGCGTAACGACCCCGATCTGCACCATGCCGCTGGCGTGCTGCCGGCCACTGCCGGGGGCGCAGCGGGACCGGCGTTGGGTCGGATCGTGCCGCCGAGACCACCGCTGGCTGGATGGTGCCGTTAGGGCACCACCGGGAGCGTAGTGGGAGCCGACCCCGATTGTGACTGCGTAACAGGCGACCGTAGTGGCGACGATCGGGGCCCTCTAGTGGGGTAGCCCTAGGAGCTCCGGGCGACGACTGACCCCCGTGAAGTCCTTGCCGGCAGCACCTGGTGCTCGGCCGGGGTCGAGTTCTCCGAGCTTGTCGATCCCGAGTCGACCTTGACTGTCGGGCTTAATGAGCCAGTAGAGACTGGCCTTCCAGCCGCTGCTCATCCCGCCGGTCATCCAGGGGGTGCGCCTGATCTGGAGGAACCGCCGGTGCCACCAGCTCAGCTTTTCGGCCTCAGGCCGGGCGTCGAGGATCGCCTCGATGGCATCGCGTACGGGACCCACCTTGCGCTGGGGTTGGAGCACCTCCGCGAGGAGGGTGTTGAACAGGGCGACGACCTGCTCCGGGGTGACTTCCGCTGAGGTGGTCTCTGTGGGGCCGTCCTCTTCGATCTTGCGTTCATCACCATCCGGTGACTCGGCAGCCGGCGGCGTTGCGCTGGGCTCGGGGGGTGAAGTTGGCTCGGCGGGCTGGATCGTTGGTCTTATTCTCTGGGTGGTCTTATTCAGCGGAACCTCGTTCCGCTCCCGAGCGGCACCTCGTTCCGGTCCCGGCGGCACCTCGATCCCCTCGCCGAAGGCCGGCCAGTACCGGTACACGCCGCGCCCGCGCCGCTCCCGCTGGACCAGGTTGTGGCGCTCGGCGTACTGGAGGTGGGTCCGTACCGAGCGCTCGGTCATGCCGGTATCCTTGGCGATGCGGGCGATGCTGGGGAAGATGTTCTCGCCGTCCGGCCCGGCGTACTGTCCCAGGGTGTAGCAGACGAGCTTGGTGAGGGCCGGGACGTCAGCGGCCTGGATGACGTTGCGCCAGCGGACGATCAGCGGCAGGTGGGTCTCGGCGTGGGGATCGGCTTGAAGCATGTCGCCCTCCTCTTTGGCAGAGGCGGACGCATGCAAGGTGGACAAGCCGCGGTCAGGCTTGCACAATTGTTCCTGCAGGCGCCCGCCTGGGGCCCGCCGTACCGGTTTGGCGCCCAACCAAGTGGCCGGTGCGGCGGGTTCGTTTATTTCGGGGATACGCTACTCCATTCCCGCCCTCCAAGGCAAAGCGATCCGGGCCTCGGATCCTAGCCCTACGAGCGCTCGACGTAGCCCGCCACTTCCCTGACGGGATCGACCTTTTCGAGGACGTTGGCCTCGAGCGTATCGGACCAAATGTTACTGCGTAACAGACGGCCGCAGGAGCTACGGTGGGGCGATCGACTACCGCCCTCGGCTGCCCTTCCAGTAGCGATCCCACGCCTCGCTGTCGAGCTCGAGCGCTGCTAGCTCGCGCTCATCCGCCTCGACGATCAGGCGCTCGAGCATGGCGCGCTGGGAGCAGCCGTAGTGCGCGGCGAGGCGCTTGAGGGCCTGGCTGGCCTCGGTGCGCAGCCAGGTGGTGAGGCGCTGGTCGCCGCTGCCCGCGTTGGCGTCGCGGCGGCGGGCGCGGTAGGCGCGCTGGCGCTCGGCGTTGGTACGGCCCATGGGTGCCTCCTTGTTACTGGGTAACAAGTATGGCGTGCGCGACGGGGCGTCGCAAGATCCATTACGCCGTAACGGGCCAACGAAGGCCCACCGTGGGCCAAGGAGGGTTCGTGAGCGGCCGCCCGGACGACGGCTGCCCTTCGATCCCTCTACGCTAGGAGGCGAGAGCCCCCACTGTGTATGGTGCCCTAATCGTCGGTGAAGACGTCCTCGAGGGTCGCCGCCCTGAGAAGGCGAATCGACCAATCTCGGATCGTGGCCTCATCAGCCTGCTCGACCTGCTGCCGGTACTGCTGGGCCGCCGTCGAGCCGAACTGCGCCTCTAGCAGCCCCAGGAACAACTGGGCCTCGCCCTCCTGACGGCCCTTCTTGAGCCCCTCGCGCTCAAAGCTCGTGACATACGGCATCTTGCGTTCCTCCGCCAACGCGTACACCTGCTCCTTATACGCCGCCTCCAGCTCCGGCGGCAACTGCAGCAGCCAATCCATGAGCCGCAGCAACTCCAGCGTATCCGCCCGACGGTAGCCCTGATCCAGCAGCCGCCGCGTCAGCTCGACCTTGCGCACCTTGCGCTCGTGGGCATCACGGACCTGCTTGACCACCAACTGCGCCAGGACCACACAGGCGAACGGGTTCGGGTCTTCCTCGAGCTCCGGCCAGCGCTGCTGCCAGTCCAGGAGCTTGACCATCGGGAACCAGAAGTGGAGCCCACACCCCAAGCGCTCGTAGCGGTAGGCACTCGGCCGGAAGTCCTGGAGGCATCCGTTAGCACCGCGACGCTGACGATATCCCGCCGGTAGCGGTCGTAGAGGCGGTAGTGGTAGGTGAACATCCGCTCGGCGAACGCCGCCTCGGGCTCGCCCTGGACCTCGACGTGGAGCAGCACCCAGGTCGGCTCGCCGTCCTCGGCGTAGACCTCGACGAGCTTGTCCGCGTAGCGCCGCCCCGACTCGGCCTCCCGGACGACCTGCTGGAGCTCCTTATCGCGGAAGGTGAACCCCCGCGACCAGTCGATCCCGGCGTGGAGCTCGGGCAAGAGCAGGGCCATCCCCTGCTCCAGGTAGTGCTCGAGCGCCTCCTTCCACGGCGAGTCGTGGTCGCTGCCACCGCCTGCCGTTTGCGATGCCTGCGTCATGCCTAGCGACTCCGTTCCCAATCCAGACGAGGACGCCCGGAGCGCCCAAGCGCCGCTCCCCTGCTGCCCCCGGCGATGCCCGCGTCCGGCTTACCGCCGGTGCGCTCCAAGGAGGAGGATAACGCATCCGGGAATCCCGCCCGGGCGACCCACCTGCTCGGCCCAAGGCGCCCGACTCCCCGCAGCGCCCGCGAACCGCCCTTCGCCTCCGGCGCTCCCTCGCTCATCACGGCCCTCGACCCCATTGCGGTGGCCATTCACGACTCCCCTTGCACCGGCTCCCTGCTCAAAGCATGAGGCCTGTCGGTGACAAAAAATGGAGATCGAGGCCAGCTGTCCCCGATGGCCCTTTTGAGGCCATCGGGGACACAGCCGACCTACAGCCTCCCGATCTCGGCCAGGCTGGTGTAGCCCTCGGCGCTGACGATGACGTGGTCGAGCACCCGGACATCGATCAGCTCCAGGGCCTGCCGGAGCCGCTCGGTGATCGCCTCATCCGCGCCCGAGGGCGTCCGCTGCCCCGAGGGGTGGTTGTGGAAGAGGATCACCGCCGCCGCCCCCCGCGCCAGGGCCTGCTTGACCACCTCCCGGGGATGGACGCTCGCCCCGTCGACCGAGCCGCGGAAGAGCTCCTCGGTGGCGAGGATCCGATGGCGCTGGTCCAAGTAAACGAGCCCGAAGACCTCATGGCCTCGGTCGAGGAGCTGCGTCTGCAGCGCCTCGTAGACCTGCGCCGGGCTGTTGACGATGCGCCCGCGGGCCAGGCGCCGCCGCGCCAGGCTTTGTGCCATCGACAGGATGTCCGCCTCGGTCACCGGCTCGGCGACGACGTACGTGCCGGCCTGCTCGCCGGCCTGCAGCTTCGCGTGGATCATACCCCCCTCCTCCGGCTCAGGCCGCCAGGACTACGCCGCGCTGCTCGGCAAAGCGCTCCGTGAGATCCCAGAGGCCGCGGTTGAGCCGCACATCCTCGCCGACGCTGCGGATGGCTCGGGTCCGGGTCCGTCGCCCACTCCGAGACCGTCCGGGCAAACCGCCCTTGAGCAGGTTCTCCTGGGTGCGGCTGAATACGGCCCACAGCGAGCCGTCCGCATCCTCGAGCCGACGAGCCTCGAGGACGGTCTCCGGATCAACGGGACTGACCCGGGGCCAGTCCTCGCCGTAGCGCAGCCGGAGCGCCGCCTCGGCGAAACGCTGTTCTTCCCGAGCTCCGATCAGTGTGGACCGGAAAGCATCAACCCGCTCGGCGATGCGCGGGATCTGCCCGACGAGGGCCACTGCGTTCTCCAGCAGGGCCTCGACGATGTGCCGACCGTGGCGCACGCGCAGGTGGCCGAGCTCGGCGGCCGGGGCGACCATGCCGTTGCCGCACACGAGCCGGAACAGCCCGAGATCGAGCTGGAAGGCCGCGGTGCGGTCGTGGCTGTTGGTGAGCACCAGCTCGGCGACGCTATCGCCGACGGTAAGCTGGCGAGCTGGGTCCTGACGGAAGCGGACCAGGTGGCGGGCGAAGGGCTGGCGATCCGGATCCTGAGTGCGGGTCTGACGGGCATGGACCGGGAACCAGCCCTCCTGCTCGAGGGCCTCGACGACGTGGATCGTCGGCACGAAGCCGTAGCGCGCGGAGACGCCGAGCTCCGGGGCCTCGGCGAAGATCGCCGGGGCCCGACGGTGCAGGGTGTCGTGGCTCAGGGCTTGGTGGGACATGGGAACCTCCTTTCTCCTTTTGCTCCGACGAACAGACCCACGGGGCCCCTTCGCGCGGGGCCACCGTGGGTCTGGGTGGGGGTTACAACGGCGCAAGGACCGGCCCAGTGGGCCGGATGCGCGGTAACGGGCTAGGCCGTTGAGGCGGGCGGCTCTGGCGCTTCTCCCGTGTCGGCGGGTGAGGCAGAGGCCGCCGGGGTGTGCTCGGCGAGCTTGTCGGCCAGGGAGACGGCTGTCGCGCCGGTCGAGCCCGCTGGACTCGAGCCCGTCTCCCCGGTTGCTGGGGATGCGGGCGCGAACTCCTCGGCGATCTCGGCGTGCTCCTCGGCACTGTCCTCGAAGGCGCCATTGGCCAGCCCCTGCTGGGCCGCGTGGTCGAGGGCCTGCTGGTCGAAGCCGATCGCCTGGCGCTCCTGCGCCAGGCGGTGCGCTTCCGCGAGGGTCTCTTCCAGGTTCCAGCCTTGGCGCAGGGTGAGGTCGACGTAGTAGATCGGCCGGCCGTAGGACTGGCGGGTCGACTTGCCCCGGAGCCGGAGCGCCAGCGGCAGGCAGGCGAGCCGCTTGCCCGAGGCCGCCTGGAAGTAGGCGAGCCGCGCCGCGAGGGTGCGGATGGAGTTGAAGCCGGTGGTCCGGAAGATGAACGTCCCGAGCGGGTCGTCGTCGCCGATGACCACGTTCAGCCGCCCGTAGGGCTTGCAGCGGCCGCCCGCAGCGAGCTCGCAGCCCTCGGGGGCTGGACACGGCAGCGTGGCCATGCCCGCCTGCGTCCGCCGCCGGCACTGCTCGCCGTCGCCGACACACAGCGGCCGGCCAGCCTCCCGGTCGAACAGGGCGTACTCGGCCCGCAGATTCAGGCTCGGCGCTGAGAACGGCAGGCCGACCGGGATCTCCCGCAGCTTGCCCTCGCCTTGCGCCTGCCGGAGCTGCTCGTCGAGGGGATGGCGGACCCAGCCTTCCGCGCCTTGCACCTGCGAGGTGATGCGGAACTCATCGTCCATCACCGGCCGGCGCTTGCCATCCTGCTCGACCAGCCGGCCGATGGCGATCCGGCCTAAAACGGGTGGGGTGATCGCGAGCCCTTTGATCATGATTGAGCCCTCCTCGTGGTAACGAAAAGGCCCGCCTCAGCCCGTGCTCCTCCTTAAAGGGGCGCCCGGGCCGATGACGGGCCTGCGAGTGGGTGGTGAGGACGTGGGCCTAGTCGTGGACGGTGAACCGCCTCGAGCCGGATACCTCCCGTTGGTAGCGAGCGGCCAGCTCGGGGTAGTCCGCCTGGAGCGCCTTGGTGTCGAGCCGCCGGCTCGCCTTGGCGCGCTTCCAGCGGACCCGGCCCGTGGGGAAGATCGCCTCGGTGGCCTCGCCCATGGCCTGCTGGAGGTGCTGCTTGAGCGCCGCCTCCTGCTCCTGGGCCTCGGCGAGCTCGCCGCGGACCTGCTGGAGCTCGGCGAAGACCCGGGCGAGCGCCGCGTCATCGGTGAAGTCGCACACGGCGCCGTGGTCCTGCGGGTAGAGCTGCCGCAGAGCCCGCTCTGCCGAGTCGCTCCCGTCCGCCGGCGGCGGCGTATCCGCTTCCACGAAGGACCAGAACCCGCGCTCCAGCTCGATCAGCCGCTCGATGAGCGCCTCGTCGCGCTCGATCCGGTGGATCTCGAGGTGCTGGCCGGCGAGCAGGACGGCGACATCGGCCGCCGGCTGCCCGGTGACGGCCAGCTGGTGCTGAACCTGGAGCTGGACGTCCTCCGGGACGCCGTCGCGCCAACGCCGGGCGCCGTAGGCCCCCGCCGTCTTGATCTCCAGGATCGGCGCCCCGGCTTGCCCGAGCACCTCGCGGTCGAGATCGGCGAGCATCCAGGCATGCGCGGGGTGCTGGAGGATGGCGTTGACCCGGCGGACCCGCTGGCCCGTGCGCTCGGCGTAGGCCTCCGCCACCATGGGCTCGAGCAGCCGTCCCCAGTAGCGCGGATCGTCCTCGGCCTCGGGCGGGTCATCAGTATCGCGCCCCGTTTTCTCGAGCCACAGCTCAAGGGCCGAGCGATAGGGATTCAGGCCGACAGCGGCGGCGGCGTCCGAGCTGCCGAGCCCGCCGCGGCGGACGGCCAGCCAAGCTGAGCGATCGAGATCCCGCGTATCGACAAGCCGGTGGGCCTGCCCATAGCGGGGGCGTGGAGCCTGCGGCGGGGCCGCACGCTCGAGGGGAGTTGTCGTTGCGTTCATGGATACCTCCTCCAGTCAAACGCGATACGCCCCTGCCCCGGCCGGTATGAAACCGGCCGGGGCAGGGGCATCCGATCCGTACGAAGTGAAGCGCAGCAGCTCAGGAGGCCGGCGGTAGCCGCCGGGGGAGCGCGGACGGCACGGCGGCCGAGGCCGAGAAGACACAGCCGCAGCGCTGGCAGCGGTAGGGGGCGAGGACGTGGCGGTCGAGCTCAGCGCCATGCCGCGCCCCGGTCACAGCGCCGGTCACGCCCCCCAGCAGGGCGCCGGAGACCACCCCGCCGATCTTGCCGAGGGGGGTCGTTGGGATGGGCGTCCGCAGGCCGGCCAGCGTCCCCCAGCGTGCCCCGGCCAAGGCGCCGCTGACGCCGGTCGCGACGCCGCCGAGACCGCCGATCAGGCCGCCGACCTTACGGCCCTGTTGGCGTAGCTCGATCTGCGTCGAGCCGCAGATTGGGCAGCGGTAATCGCTCATGGAAATCCTCTAGGTTGGCGGGTGAATGGGAACCCTGCGCAGGGTCACCGGGAGGATATGTGATTCAAATTGGCTCGAATTGACTCGAATCCACAGCTATGGGGCATGGCTCTTGCCCAAAAGAACCGGCCTCGAGAAATGACTTTCACTCTGCACGGCGCTCTCCCCATCGCATAGAGCGGCCAGACATTTCCACGAAACCGAAGACCGGGATTAAGTCATCGTCACCAAGCTCTTCATGGAGCTTTTTCCGGGCCCCATCATTTGAGGCGTTTTTAAATTTTTTCTGATCCCTCATGGACGTATTCGGCGTGCCATACGGCCCGTCATACGGCGTTTTTTAAGAGTTGATGCACGCCTGATACATGTCGGCGCGGGTAATATAAGGAGGTTCTGTATGTTCACCCCAGGCTACGACCTTCTCTTTTAGCCCTAGACCGCCTCCAGGCGGTCAGCCACCCAGCAATCTGAAAGCCTCAGAGACTTGGATACTTTGCTATCAATCTAGAGGAGCAATGACCATGCTTAATGAAAGACCTCGCTGTTGCCCGGAGAAGCCACACCTCAAGCGCCATTACGACCCTTATTACACACCGCCAGGCACGTCTACAAATCTACGGGTCCAAAATGAGCAAGGCCCCCTGATCGAAAAATACCTGCAGGGTTTATACCAAACCATCTGCAACGCAATCAGCGAGCACCCTCGCACCCTAGCGAGCCGTTTCGACCTACGCTTCCCAAGCGATTACCATCTACCCGTCGATTGCTCGGCAAACTATTACCTCAAGCCCTTTTTTGAATCTTTGCGGGCTAAAATCAATCACGAACACAATAGCGCACGCCGACAAGGCAAGCGAAACCACGCCACCTCAGTTCGCTACGCATGGTGCCGAGAACAAGATCGTTCTCCACACCCTCATTACCACGTTCTACTGCTGATCAATCGAGACGCCTACTGCAGCCTCGGTCAAATCGACTTCAACAACCGAAACCTCTTTACGAAGATTACAGAGGCCTGGTCCTCGGCCCTGAAAAGACCGATCGAAAGCCTGGAGGGCATCGTCGACATAGGCCGAGAGAAAAGAACGGGAGGCGAAAGGCTTGAATGGCACCTCGTCCCAACAGACCAGTACGCGGATTTACTGAACTGCTTTTACTACGCCAGTTACCTTTGCAAATCGAACACTAAAGACTTCAACACGCCCGAACACCCGTTCGGCACAAGCAGAAACTAACGATTACCTTTTTTAAAAGCACCCGAATTCGTAAGAGCTCATCACGGATGGCCCGGATGCCTTTCAGCGACGATCCGGGTCGCCCACTTTCCGTTGAGCGAGGACACACATAATAGCCGGCTGCATCAGCAGCGGATGAAGATTTCCTGCGCACCCTTTAGAGGCCCACAAAAACGCCACAAGACTAATCGAATAGAAGAGCAGGGGAGAGGGACGAAATACACAAAAAATCGACACAGCGGCGCACAGATGCCCCATAAAACGATCGAACGGTCTTCCAGTCAGTGCTCGTTAACGACTCATGTGGGTTAAATGCTGTTGAAACGCCATGAAATTTGGAGATGCCTGAGGATCGTCAAGCAACAAATAGGCGTTCATAGGGAAATTGATTAGGAATTCTGAAAAGTAGATGTCTTCTCCCTTTGTGCTACGATCTCTAACTATGAAGTTAGCCTCCTCAAGGCGATACAAGGCGTGGTTCATGTTATTACGAGAAATCTCACGCAGTTTCTTGCTGTGGCCATATTGCTTAATCTCATGGCGTTTTATGCCAGCGCGGTTTTTATACATAGCCTCTTTGTAAAACCATTCGCCGAGCAGGAGGGCGTAGTATTCCTCGTTTGACATCGCTACAAATATGTTACGGAACTGGTTTGCATAGTAAGCACATAGCTTGATTGCGTCGTTAAGCGTTTTTGGATCAATCCCATGGAACGTTTTGGCGTAGCCTTCCGGGGCATTACTGCCATCAACCTTATTGACTCCGTTTAAATTTATTAGAATGGCCGCGATTCTTGCGATGTTATTGGGCGCTTTGCTGGCAAAATCCGAGATCTTATAAAGAGGTCCTCCAGGCTGACTTAGCCGATCGATATGATCTCTGACTTCCATAAACTGGCTTCTAGCATGAGCGCTGAAATATATTAGGCCTCTCCCTTCTTTATTAATGCATCTCTGAGCGTTCTTTTTGGATTCCCTGTAAATTCGATTGCGCATCGCATTACGGAATTCGCGGGTAACTGTCGTGCCTTGTGGTTCGCCGACATTTTTGTTAATGGGGAACGAGACTAAAAAACGAGACCAGAATCCAGAGTCTCGAGTCCGATTTAAATTTTTCTTGAAGTGCTCTTGGAGAACCCCAGGAGTAATAGATAAGGAAATCATAAGTCGGCTGTCGCGAAGCGTTATAGACTCACTGCGCGTGTCTAAATTGACGGGACGGTTATCCCAGAGATTGTTGAGGTTGGCAAGCTCTTGTAGTTGACGCTGGTGGAGGATGATAGTACCTTCGCTCGAGATTAGGCCACCAACTCGACCGTTCTCGTAAAGGTAACGAATTAGGGTGGATATGTGAATGTTTTCGTAAACGAAACGTATGAATTGCGGTTTTAAGGGCTCATGGCGTAATAGCTCATCAAGTTGGTTTTGCTCGCTCTGAGCGTCTTTCCCTTGAAGTTCCTTGTTTTCGACGGTGTTGCGTAGTTTCCGAGTTTTATTCTTCCATTTCTTATGTTCTTGTTGCCATTGTTTATAATGGTCCTTGTGGCCTTCCTGGAACTCCCTTTCGGCTTCGTGAATCGGATCTAAAAACTCGTCGAGCAACGAGGACTTTTTCTGACCGGACTCGGCGATGGATAAAAGGTACAAAGAGATCGGGGTCGGGCCAACCGATGGCTGATATACGTCATAGTTGCCCTGCATGCTCAGCGATAGAGCCGTGAGCACGGCGTTAGCGACAAGTTCGCGGTTTGCTTGGGTGTCTCGCGCCGTCTCGTCGATAGTGTTTTCGAGAAAAGGTGTGGAATCGAGTTGTGGAAACTCGAGGATATCTGTGGGGAAATGTTTGATTGGGTTCGTGTATCTTTCTGGTCCTTGAATTCCACGGTGAAGAGCCATGACTCGACCTCTCGAGAATGGTTGACGACTATAGTCAAGTATGTTCTAGCAAAGCCCAAAGTGCTCTGTAAAGACGTCATGGGGTGCGCAGACTTGCTAGATCTAGCAAGTTAGCGTGGGGCGTGTCACGCGTGGGTCGGATCAGTCACACGCTCCTTATCGCTATCAATTGAATGACGGTATGAAGCCTGGGGGCTCTGAGGTGTGGTTTGTTGTCGCAGGTCTAGAACGAGGTCTACGTTAAGCGTCATGAGAAGAGTGGGCAAAGACGCCGCCTTCCCACCCTCTGGACCGGTCATGTCGACCCTCGAGCTGAAAAGATGATTTATCGTCTCTCAAGGGTAAAAACATCAAGGTAACCCTCCGAAATGCCTTCAGAAAGTAAGCACGACTGTGCTGAGAGGTTGATGGGTAAGATATAGGGTCCCTATTGCTGAATTTTCAAAATTGCTGAGGCAGATTTTGAATAAAACGCGGCCATCTCCTCCAAGGAGACGTGGGCTGCCCTCCATAAATTATCCTTTTTTAAGAAGGTCAGTGTTTTTTGTCAACTAGGCAAAAGCTTTTGGATAACTTTTTCAGATTTTTCCGGGTTTTGGATGAAGTAATTTCCGGCAAACGAGTAGGCATCCTTCCAGTTCGGGAACACATCAGCGAAGTCCCCTATTAAATCCACAAGCTTTTCTCGATATTCTTTTGCGTCAGCACCTCTAGTCACCACAGAATCCATAACCATTGCCAGTAATGTTCCTTTCAAGGCTTCTTCAAAATTCTCGTAGGCAGCCACCCCTTTATCTTTCCCAAACAAGGTTTTCTTGTTTTTCTTTTTTTGATAATCCGCCATAGCTTTTACAAGCTTTTGCAAGGATTTAAAGGTGTGCGGCAATCTGTTTTTAAAATTATCCGCCAGGAGCCAGTTAGTTGTTGAAATAATCACCTCCCTTGTCGATAACCAACTCCTTTGTCATCTATAGAGTAGCCTCCGCGCCACTCCTCCGAGTTATTTTTGGCGTCAGATTGTCGGCTCTGATAGCCGCCGAAGGTTGCCGTAACAGTTCTGCCTCCGCGTTCGCCCGACTGTCGTGGCGGCTTTGTTGAGATCCGGTCTCGGGTGCCGCCGGGCCGCCGCACTGTTCCCACGCCCTTTTTCCCGCCGCCAGCGTTTGGTGCTGGAGCCCCCGCGTCAGGTGCGGTGCCCCTCGCGTTGGTGCGAGTGACCCCACGGTGCGCCGTGGTCGCGTCTAGTTGGGCGGTCTAGCGCCGTTGTGCATAAGCACCTCCATTTGGGCTGTCGGGTTTCAGCTACCGCTTTCGCGGTCTCGAGTTCTCAGGCAACTCGGTGTAATCCCTGCCGATACTTAGGCCTCGGCAGCTCGGCGCTTCTTCTGCTGCTGGCGGCGGCGGCGCTCGGCCCAGCGCCTCGGCACCGATCCTTCACTAGCCAGCAGCAGCCAGCAGCCGGTGGTAACGGCCGGGCAGGTCGTGACCGTCACGGTGACGGTCACGACCTGTAGCCTCGAAGCTCCCCGAGTCGGCGCCAGGCAGCCTCCCCCATAGCTCCCTTGCGCCAGTGCGGCGCTTGAAGGACGTAGAGGCAGATCGCCTCATTCCACTGGTCCGTCGGTAGCTCATTGGCTGATTGCTCCCAGCGCGCACGCTGGTCGCGTTTCCGCTCGGCTGCTGATCGCCCCATCGTTCTCCTCCTCCCTGGTGTGACTATCACAAAGACGGTAGCAGTCTATATCGTGACAGTCACCACCAGACCGCCTCCTCGGCGGTAGCCTCGACGCAACACTTCGCATCGGCGAGGCGCAACGTGACGCAACTGACCGTAAAGCAGGCTGCGACCGCTTACGGCAAGGCGCGCTCCACGCTCCACCGTGCGGTCCAGTTGGGCCGCATCAGCGCCGCCACACGGGAAGATGGCGTCAGGGTGGTCGATCTGGCGGAGCTGGTGCGCGTCTACGGCGAACCGCCCTATCCGCCGGGCGAGCGCAACGCCGAGCGCAACGGTGCTGATGCAGAGGCGCAACAGGCGTTGCAGCGCGAGTTGCAGGCGCTGCGCCAGGAGGTGGCCACCCTACGGTAGGAACTCGCCGAGCAACGCCAACTCCCACCGCCCGAGCCGCCCTCCATTCTCGAGGCGATCCGTCGCCGCCTGGTGGACTGGCTCGACCCGCGGTGACCCTTCAGAGTAAAGGCAGCCCATAGCGGCAGTGCCCCCTGAAAGAGCCGCTGGCACATTTAACGGAAACTAAATTACATGGAGAGGTTATGCGGTTACCTATTGCTTTTATTGCACTCTTAACGCTTTTGACTTTCTCTGGGGTAACTGGAGCGCAAGATTTTCAGAGGGGGTTAGAGGCTTTCAATCGTGACAATTATGAAAAAGCATTAAATGAGTGGACCCCTCTGGCTGAGCAAGGAGTTGCTATAGCTCAGTACAATCTGGGGTTGATGTACTATCAGGGAAGAGGAGTGCCACAAAATGATCGCGAGGCCGTCCGGTGGTATCGGCAAGCGGCTGAGCAAGGAGTTGCCAGAGCCCAGAATGATCTGGGGTTGATGTACTCCAATGGAGAAGGCGTGCCGAGAGACGACAGCGAGGCCGTCCGATTGTATCGGCAAGCGGCTGAACAAGGATATGCCAGGGCTCAGAACAATTTGGGGTTGATGTACGCCAATGGAGAAGGCGTACCGAGAGACGATAGCGAGGCTGTCCGATGGTATCGGCAAGCGGCTGAGCAGGGATTTGCCGGAGCTCAGTCCAATCTGGGGTTGATGTACAAGCAGGGAAGGGGGGTGCCACAAAATGATCGCGAAGCCGCCCGATGGTATCGGCAAGCGGCTGAACAAGGAAATGCCAAGGCTCAGTACAATCTAGGGGTGATGTACGAGCAGGGAAGGGGGGTGCCACAAAATGATCGCGAAGCCGCCCGATGGTATCGGCAAGCGGCTGAGCAAGGAAATGCCGGGGCTCAGTACAATCTAGGGGTGATGTACGAGCAGGGGAAGGGTGTGCCGACAGACGATAGCGAGGCCGTCCGGTGGTATCGGCAAGCGGCTGAACAAGGATATGCCAGGGCTCAGAACAATCTGGGAGTGAAGTACGATCTAGGAGAGGGTGTGCCGACAGACGATAGCGAGGCCGTCCGGTGGTATCAGAAATCTGCTGAGCAAGGATATGCTAAGGCCCAATACAATCTGGGAGTGATGTACGATCAAGGAGAGGGTGTACCTAAATCACTTGTTCAAGCATATAAATGGTACAATATCGCTGCTGCACAAGGGATAGGAAAAGCAAGACATAAGTTAACTCTTACCGAAACCCGAATGACTCACGATCAAATAGCTGAGGCTCAAAGTAAAGCCAGCGAATGGTGGAGTTCTAATAATTAGCCGGGTATCTTGTGGCATGCCTACCGCGATTTTATGAAGAGGCAGACCTTCTAGGGTATTGCCGTTGGATTAGGAACCTCGCTAGGTGAAGGAAAAGGCGAAGCAGGGCGTAGGCTCAGGGAAAGAAAATTCCGGCCAAGAGTAAAACGTAATAGACCGCTGAGGAGAAAGTCTGTGGCCCCGCAGTGAGCAGATTCGGGGCGGCGCCCAACCTTCACGTTAAGGGAACCCCGGCAGGAAGGTTAATAACATAAGTGGTTAAGTACTAAGTAAGTCGCCAAAGGAATTTGCAGCGGGTGTGGAAATTTTAAACCAGCAGCTATCGACAGAATTATATGGAGCATCTTATGCGGCCATCTACTGCTTTATTTTTGTTTTTAACGCTTTTGACTTTATCCGGAGTAACCGAAGCGCAAGACTTTCAAAAGGGGGTAGAGGCTGCTCAACGTGGCAATTATGAAAAGGCGTTACAGGAGTGGACCCCGCTAGCTGAGCAAGGAAATGCCATAGCTCAGAACAAGATTGGAGTGATGTACGCTCTCGGACAGGGTGTGCCGAGAGATGATAGCGAGGCTGTCCGATGGTTTCGTAAATCTGCCGAACAAGGATATGCCGCAGCCCAGAACAACCTGGGAAAAATGTACGAAAAAGGAAAAGGGGTGCCACAGAATTATAGCGAGGCCATCCGATGGTTTCGTGAATCTGCTGAGCAAGGATATTCCGCGGCCCAGAAAAGTCTGGGGGCGATGTATGCTCATGGGAAGGGTGTACCGAAAGACTATAGCAAAACCGTCCGATGGTTTCGTGAATCTGCTAAGCAAGGAGATGCCACGGCCCAGTACATTCTGGGATCGATGTACGATCATGGAGATGGTGTACCGACAGACAATGGCGAGGCCATCCAGTGGTATCGGAAAGCGGCTGAGCAAGGATATGCTAACGCCCAGCACAGTCTGGGGTTGATGTACGATAAAGGAGAGGGCGTACCTAAATCACCTGTCCAAGCATATAAATGGGTCAGTCTTGCTAGTGCGCAAGGAAAGAAAGGAGCAAAAGATTTTTTAAAGCATCTAGAAGATGAAATGACCCGCGATCAGATAGCTGAGGCTCAAAGTAAAGCCAAAGAATGGTGGGATGCTAATAAGTAGCCGAGAAATGCCCACTCCCGTCCCTGAGATGCCCTCGCTTTTCGAGGTTATCCGTCGTCGGTTGGGTAGGTGGAGCGACACCGGTTGAGACGTATCGATTAGGGTATACTCCAGCCGATACACCAAAGCCCCGCGGCTGAGGTGTATCGTAAAGGGGGCTAACCGACTCATGCCGATACATCGGTAAGCGATACACCCAAATCGATACAGAGGCAACGATGGCCATCTTACGTGCGTATCTTCGGGCTAGCACCGCCGACCAGGACGCCACCCGCGCCGCCGAGGCCCTGGACGCTTTCGCTGCCGAGCACGGTCAGCGCGTCGACGTTCGCTATATCGAGCACGCGAGCGGCGCGACGACCGAGCGTCGAGAGCTCCGCCGGCTGCTGGCCGATGCGCACCCGGGCGACGTGATCCTGGTCGAGTCGATCGACCGCCTAGCCCGACTGCCGCAGGCCGACTGGGAGGCGCTGCGAGCCGACATTGAAGGCCATGGGCTCCGAGTCGTGGCGGTCGATTTGCCGACGAGCCACACGGCGCTTACCGCCACCGAGGGCGATGCGTTTACCGCCCGGATGCTCAACGCGGTGAACCGGATGCTGTTGGACACGATGGCGGCCGTCGCCCGCAAAGACTACGAACAGCGCCGGGAGCGGCAGCGCCAGGGGATCGAGAAGGCGAAGGCCGAGGGCCGTTACAAGGGTCGGCCTAAGGATCACACCAAGCGAGAGCGGATCGCCGCCCTACTCGCCGGTGGGCACAGCGTCCGGGAAGTTGCCCGGCTGGCAGGCGCCTCAACGAGCACGGTCTGGAGCGTGCGCCGGGAGGACGAACCATCCGAGCGCAATGGCGCGTGACGGTCACAACCGGTGGCCACGGAGCTCCCCGAGTCGACGCCAAGCCGCTTCCCCCGTGGCGCCCTTGCGCCACCGCGGGGCCTGGAGCACATAGAGGCAGATCGTCTCGTCCCATTCGTTGGGGGCTCGCTCGTTCACGGCCTGCTCCAAGCGGGCACGGTGGTCACGTTTCCGTTCAGCAGCTGATCGTCCCATCGTTTCTCGCCTTATCGTGACGGTCACCGCCAGGAGATAGCAGTCTAAGGTGTGACTGTCACTACCGGCCTGTTTCTCGGCGCTAACCTTCCTGGTTATCAAGCAATTCGCGGAGCTGGGCCCGGACGACGGCCGAAATGGAAACCTCATGCTCGGCGGCGTAGAGGCGGAGCCGACGGTAGACGTCGGTGGGCAGATCCACGGTTAGGCGCTTTGTTTCGTCGGCTTTGAGCTCCTTCTCCATCTCTGCCCGGCCAGGGTGGCGGCCCTTGGTCTGATCGGGCTTCTTCGCGATCCCCATTACTTAACCCCTTAATTACTTATTTCAGCAAGACAGCAAATCAGGAACGGCCAGCCCAGTCCAGCAGCTCTCGCACCAGGCGGCGAGATTCAGCCACCACGTCCGAATCCTCGCTCTCGGTTTCCTGAGGAACCTTGCCCTCGTTGAAGGCGCGGGGGATCGCTTGGCGCTGGTAGAGTATGGCGTCCAGGCGCCCCAAGCCCAGCCCCTCAATCGCCTTGTCGATTTCTCGCCCCAGCCGGGTGCCTTTCACCATGCGGCTCACGAGCACCGCCACCTGGGGGAGCCCGTCCGTTATCTCCTGACGGGACTGCACGGCCTCCACCAGGTCATACACCGCCCATACATCGTCGGGGCTGGGCTGGACCGGGATCACCACCAGATCGGATACCCGAATGGCCGCTGCCTGCATACCTTCCACGCGACCAGCCGTGTCCACGATGGCCCAAGCATCTTCGGGCAGATGTTGGCCGAGCTGGCGCATCATTTCAGCCGTGTCCATTGCCAAGATTGGAGTGGGGTGGTCCTCCCGGATGGCGTGCCAATCCCGGATCGTCCCCTGGGAGTCGGCGTCCACCAGGCGCACCTCCTCCCCGGCCAGTTGGAGGCCTCGGGCAATGATTCGGGCGGCGGTGCTTTTCCCTGCGCCCCCTTTCGGGTTCTGGAGTGTCACAATCGGCACAGCGCTCCTCCTGAATCACTGAATTGCTGAATTACGGAACTAATGTATTACTTAATTCCTGTTTTACAGAAATGTTTACTCATGCGCAAGCACAGCCAGCGCGCCCCTCGCCCTCGTTAGCGCTCGGCTAGGGAAGTGTGGACGAGGCGCTCGGGCTGCTGAGGGTGGCCCTTTCCCGCTCCTGACGGAGAACGGCTACTTGCTCCCCTGGGAGCCCCCCCCCCCCCCCCCCCCC
>Ga0207714_1000895_pt1 | contig 20075 bp, 25 predicted proteins | sample PonA232FremontCA_2_FD_187270 | JGI IMG/M metagenome (GOLD analysis project Ga0207714, IMG submission 187270) | Marine sediment microbial community from Fremont, CA, USA - Pond A23 Sediment 2 (SPAdes) | ecosystem: Environmental > Aquatic > Marine > Unclassified | place: USA: Fremont, California...
CGGCGGCCGACGTAGAAGTCGCCGAACTCGCCGTACCGCGAGGAGGCGGGGTCGAACCGCATCTCGTAGACGATGTCTTTAATATCTGTCGGGTCCGCGCCGAACAGCGTGACGCCCCACTCGTGTGCGTCGAGTCCGACGGAGGAGGCGATCACCTGCGTGATCTTCCCGGCGTACTCCTTCCCGACCTCGCCGTGGCCGGCCATCAGCTCGGCGCGCTCCTCGAACGAGAGGTCATACCAGTTGTACTCCGCGCCGCGCCGCTTGCTCATCGGATAAAAGCAGACGTACTCGTCGTCGGGGATCTCGGGCGTCAGCTTTCCCTCGATGTACCGGCGGGTCCCCTCGCTGACGGCGTCTGGGTTCTCGAAGTAGTCGTCCGAGACGTACCCCGACACCTCGGTGACGGAGAGGTACGAGGTCGTCTGCTCGGTGAACTTCGCGAGCGCGGTGTCCTCGAACCGGCGCTCGATCGTCGAGAGCCCGTCGAGCGTCGGTCGGAAGTGAAGACACAGGAGGTCGGCCTTGTGTCCGAGCACCGAGAACAGTCCGGACTCGCCCGCGTCGGCGTCGGCGACAGCCTCGCGGCGGCGCAGGAACGCCGACCCCTCCTCGACCGCGCGACGCCGCTCGCGCTCCGGCGCTGCGCGCCACGCGTCCCAGTCGATCGAACGGAAGTCGTGCAGCGAGAACCACCCCTCCTCGGTCCGTGGAGCCTCGGCCATACGCCGGGTTGTGACGCCGGACGTTAGGCGTTTGCGAGTCGTCGCGCACGACCGGTGGCGGGGACCGTGGGCGGTGGGTCACCTGTCGAACAGCCGACCGAGGACGCCGCCGGGGAGCCCGGCGCGAACGAGCCGGTCGTACAGCCGGTCGGGGAGGACGAGCGCGAGCCGCGGGAGCCACCGTGCCCGTCGGCTCACCCGGTATCGCGAACGCGGGCGCTCCGCCGTTACCGCGGCCACGACGCGGTCGACGACCGTCTGTACGTCGGTCGCCGCGGGCGAGTAGCCCGCGAACGCGCGGTAGGCGTCGGCGTACGGTCCCGCGCGGTTCGCGGACTCGTCGCGAGTGACGGTCGCGGCCGCGCGCTCGTTGAACCCGGTCGGAACCGGCCCCGGCTCAACGAGCGACACGACGACGCCCAGCGGCTCGACCTCTCGACGGAGCGCGTCGACGTACCCGTTCAGTCCGGCCTTCGCGGCGCTGTACGCGCCGTGGTACGGCAGCGCCACCGACCCGACGATCGAGCCGACGACAACGACCCGGCCGGAGCGCTCGCGGAGCGTCGGTAGGGCGGGTGCGACGGTCGCGTGGACCGCGGTCAGGTTCGTCTCGACCTGGTCGCGGAACGACTCGACGGCGGTCTCTTCGAGCGCCGCGATCTCGTAGCCGCCGACACAGGAGACGACCGCGTCGAGCGGCCGGTCGGCGAGCAGTTCGCGGACGGCGGTCGCGTCGCGCAGGTCGACCACCGCCGTCTCGACCGAATCGGGAAGCGCCGCGAGCCCGTCGGCGTCTCGGTCGACCCCGAAAACGTCGTGGCCGTCGGCCGCGAGCGACCGCGCGACGCCGCCCCCGATCCCGCCCGCGGCCCCGGTCACGAGCACGTGCATGGCACTGATACGCGAGGGAGACGGGAGACGGTGACGGTTCGTCGACCCACGGCCCGGACGAGCCCCGAAGGCATATATCCGTCACGCGAGACGTGCGGACGATGTCCACCGACGAGCCGTCCGTTCCGATCGTGTGCGACGAGTGTGAAACGGAGACCCGCGTGCCGCTCGCGGACCTCGCGGACGCGCTCTCGCGGCATAACGAGCAGAACCACGGCGGCGAGCCGGTCGCCGAGGTCGACCCGAGTATAAAGGCTCGGCTCGCCGACCTCGTCGCCGAGGACATGGGACTCCTCGACGCGGAGACGACCGATCGGGCGTGACGCCCGTGGTCTCGGCCGCCCGCAACATTTGCGCGTTTCGCTGACGCGGGCTCACGACCGAGACCCCCATCAAGCGTGGTTCAGGCCCGTTTAAACCCGATATCACGCGTCTCGGTCCGTCATCGAAACGAGCCCCGGTTGCTGGTGACGCTGGGGTATTGACCGCCCCGAGCAAAGAATATGTATGTATCAGGAAACCCCGACCGGGACGCGGCGGTCGTTTCTCGCGGCCGCGGCCGGGTCGGCGACGATCGGTCTCGCCGGCTGTGTCGGCGGCGGAAACGGCGGCGGACTCGACGAACTGACGGTCGCGCACATGCCTATCTACCCCGACCTCCAGTGGTACGTGATGGAGGGCGAGGGGTACCTCTCGGCGGTCGACGCCGAGGTGTCCGGACAGGAGTTCGGCAACGGCCCGGACATCGTGCAGGCGCTCGGCGGGGGTGACATCGACATCGCGATGTTCGGTATCGTTCCGGCGATGATCGCGATCGACCGCGGGGTCGCCGCGCAGGTGACCGCCGCGAACATCCGCGAGCCGATGGGGATCATGGCCGCGGAGTCGTTCCACGAGACGTTCGAACAGCAGGGGGCCGACGCGTTCGCGACGTGGGCGGACGAGCAGGGCGAGCCGTTCACCTTCGGCACGTTCCCGCAGGGGAGCGTCCCGGACGTGCTGCTCCGCTACTGGCTCCGCGACGTCGGCGTCGACCCGGACGAGAACGACAGCGTTGAGATCATCGAGATCAACGGCGCGAGCTCCGTCTGGCAGGCGATCGCCAACGGCGAGATCGACGGCACCTCGATCATGGAGCCGGTGCCGACGATCGCGCAGGCGGAGGGGTCGTCGGTGACGATGCTCCGGACCGCCGCCGACGTGCTCCCCGGTCAGCCCGCCGCGGTCACCCTGATGAGCGACGCGGTGCGGGACTCGCCGCTCGCGGCGCAGTTCCTCGAAGGGCACGTCCGCGCGACCGAGTTCATCGAGGAGCGCCCGGACGCGACGGCGGCCCACGTCGAGGAGGGGATCGGGATGCCGGCCGACCGCGCGCGCCGCGCGCTCGACTCGCCGCTGTCGAACTTCATCACCGACCCGACCGAGATCACGGACGCGACGCAGGTGTTCTCCGAGTTCGCGGCCGGAAACGACCAGATCGGCGAACAGCTGTCGACCGACGAGATATTCGACCTGACGGTGTACGACTCGCTCTGATGGCGACCGAAGTCGGCACCGAACTCGACGAGGAGCCGGCGGGGGTCGGGCTCGGGCTCGGGCTCGGCGACACCCGTCGCCTGCGCCGGGGTGCGCTCGGCGCGGCCGCGTTCCTCGTCGTCTGGCACGTCGTCTCGCTCGGGTCGCCCGCGTACGTCCTCCCGTCGCCGGTCGCGGTGGCCGGAGCGTTCGCGAACGAACTCGCCGCCGGCGACATGACGACGGCGCTGGGGCGGAGCGTTCGCCACTGGATACCGGGCACGGTCGTCGGAACCGGTCTCGGGGTCGCGGCCGGAGTCGCGTTCGGGTGGAACCGAACGCTCGACGACCTCACCGCGCCGCTGGTCCGGACGCTGCGTCCGGTCCCGCCGCTCGCGCTGATCGGGTTCGCCATCGCGTGGTTCGGAATCAACGACGCCGGCGCCGCGTTCATCATCGCGGTCGGTGCGTTCTGGATCAACTTCTACGCGGCCTACGGCGCCGTCGAAGGCGTCTCCGAGGACCTCCTCGACGTGGGGCGAACGCTCGGCGTTCGAAGCGATCTCGACGCCGTCCGGTCTATCGTGTTGCCGGCGTCGATGCCAGGGATACTGACCGGCGTCCGCACGGGACTCGGGCGGTGTTGGATGCTCGTCGTCGCCTCCGAGATCTTCGGCGTCCCGGGGGTCGGCCGCGAGATCATCCGCGCGAGCAACAACCTGCGCGTCGACCGGGCGATCGCGTACATCCTCGTGTTGAGCCTGATGTTCCTGCTCGTCGACGTTGCGTTCCGCGCGGTCCAACGGAGGGCGCTGTCGTGGCGGGCGTGAACGACGGTCCCCCGGCGGGTTCGGACGCGACGGCGTCGGGCGGCGGCGCGTCGAGCGACGCGGCCGCGAGCGTCGCGCTCGACGGAATCGGGAAGACGTACCGGGGCGGCGGGGAGCCGGTCCGGGCGCTCGACGACGTGGGCTTCTCCGTTACGGACGGCGAGTTCGTCTGTCTCGTCGGTCCCTCCGGCTGCGGGAAGACGACCCTGTTCCGGGTCGTCGCCGGGCTGACGGACGCGACCGACGGCCGCGTGCTCCTCGACGGAGAGCCCGTCACGGGACCGACGACCGACATGGGCGTCGTGTTTCAGGCGTACCACCTGTTCCCGTGGTTGACCGTCGCGGAGAACGTCGGGTTCGGACTCGAACGGACCGACCGGTCGACCGCGGAGCGCGAGTGCCGGGTCGACGAGATGCTCGAACTCGTCGGGTTGACGGAGTGTCGCGGGGCCTACCCCAAGTCGCTGTCGGGCGGCATGAAACAGCGCGTCGCGATCGCGCGGGCGCTCGCGGTCGACCCCGACCTCCTCCTGATGGACGAGCCGTTCGGGGCGGTCGACGCCCAGACGCGGGAGATGCTCCAGCGCGAGCTGCTCGACGTGTGGGCCTCGACCGGCAAGACCGTCCTCTTCGTCACACACGACGTCGCCGAGGCGGTGACGCTCGCGGACCGGATCGTCGTCATGGCGGCCGACCCCGGGCGGGTCCGCGAGGTCGTCGACGTCGACGTCGACCGCCCTCGCGAGCGCGCCGACCCGGCGTTCGGGCGGCACGTCTCCCGCGTGCGGGAGCTGATAGGCGCCGGCCGGTGAGTCAGTCCTCCGGGTCGCTCGTCTCGACGTCGTCGACGCTCGCCGCGAGCTCGTCGACGTGCGCCCGGAGCGTCGCCAGCGTCGCGTCCGCGTCGGCGTACCCCGCGTCGTAGTCGTCGAGCGCGCTCGTCGCGTCGGCGAGGAACCGCTCGACCGCCAGTTCGGTCGTCTCGTCGCTCATATAACGCCGTCCGACCTCAAGAGGGTTATGCCCCGCGCTCGGAATCGGGGCTCGTGGTCAGCGCCGCCGAAGCGCGTGTGCGACGCAGCCGACCGCGACGGTGAGCGCCCCGAAGAGGACCGTCCCGAGGACCGCCGGCGACGCGGCGACGTGCCCGCCGAACGGGTCAGAAGCCAGGAGCGCGCCGAGGAGCGCGAGCGCCACCGCGGCTGCGCCGACCAGCGTAAAAAGCGCGCCGCGGTCGAGCCGAGACGGGTCGGGCCGCCGGCTCACTCGGGGTGCCCCGCGACGACCGGGACGCCGTCGGCGCAACCGGTCGCGGTCTTTCCCGCATCGGCGGTCGCCTCGATCGCGGACCGCACGTCGCTTCTCCTCGCCTCGGGACCGCACGCGGCGCGGCAGACGGCGGTGGCGAACCCCTCGCGGCTCATACCGCTCCCGAGGCGTCGCGGGGTGAAAGGCGTGCGGGTCGGCGTCGCGGCGGTGTGGCGAGCGGGCGAACCGTCGGCGTCCCGCGAGGCGGGAAGACGGACCGCCCGCTGCGACGGGACGAGGCGGGTCTGGGGAGGGCTTAACAGCCTCCGGCGTCAGACGAGTACACACCCGCCCCATGAAGGAACTCGACAAGGTACTGAGCAAGTACGCGACAAGCCAGGACCTCGTGGACCGGATCCGGTACGTCGCGGAGTCGCTGAGTCTGGGCTTCGACAGGTGGGGCGAACAGCACGTGAGCGGTCCCAGCCTCTACATTCTGATCGTTGCCGAGACCGACTTCGAGGAGTACACCGACCCGCTGGGCGAGAACACGTGGCCGACCGACCGGTGTACCGTCGTCACCGACTCGGCGACCGATTTCAACCGGGTCGCCCGCGACGTCGCGTTCAGCCGGGACGGGGCCGTCGTCGTGACCGGGGACGGGACGATCCAACACCAGATGGTCCGCGTTCGGAGCCCGGATCGCGTGGAGGTCCCGGCGGTCGCGGACCTCAGCTACCCCGACTGGATGGGGACGAAACACATGAGCGCACTGGAGACGTCGCTCAGGGAAAACGTTCTCTGGGCGATCACGCTCAGCGAGGAAAACGGCCGCGTCACGACCTACCTCGACGGCACGTATCAGGACTACCCGCGCGAGGAGATCGGCGGGCGGTGGCGGCCGGAGGACTGACCGCCGCAGGTGCCGTCAGCGCCGCTTACGCGGCGACCGCGGCCGGCGTCACGGTCAGGCCTCGATTTCGATCTCCCTGCCGGAGACGGCGTCCTCGACGGCGACGGGGAGGGAGACCGTCAGGATGCCGTTCCGATACGCGGCCTCGATTCCGTCCTCGTCGACGGTCTTCGGGAAGCGGAACCGGCGGTGGTACGTCCGCCGGGTCCCGCGCCGGTCGTCCTCGTGTTCGCCCGCGACGTTGAGGACGCCGGCCTCCCAGGAGACGGTGATCTCCTCGGCGTCGAACCCCGGGAGTTCGACCGAGAGGACGAACTCGCCGTCCTCCTCGTACAGTTCGTAGTCGTTGCTACCGGACTCGAACGGTCGGCTCGGGAGGTCGATACTCTGTGTCCACGCGTTCGCTGGCTCGAGCATGGGCATTGCTGTCCACCTCGATTCATCTGGTAATAGGGTTGCGGTTCTATATAAATATTTTGCTGTCTGGGGCGGTGACCGGTCCGCGGCCCCTACTCGCGGTCTGCGTGCCACTCCGCGAACTTCGCGAGCGCTCGGCCGCGGTGTGAGACGGCGTTTTTCCGGTCGGTGTCCATCTCCGCGAACGTCTCGCCGTCGTGTTCGAAGATCGGGTCGTATCCGAACCCGCCGTCGCCTCGCGGCGCGACGATCCGGCCGGGAACGCGCCCCGCGAACAGCGTCACCGGGAGGGTGTCGTCGGTCCCGTCGCCCGTCTCGTCCCGCGAACCGTCCGCGTCCGGTTCGGCCGCCGAGCCGCGGTCGACGCGGTCGGCCGGACCGAGGTCCGGCGCGGGCTCTCCGCCGTCGCAGTAGCCGAGCACACACCGGAACGCGGCGCGGCGGTCGTCGAGGTCGGCGGCGATCGCGTGGACGCGTTCGATCCCGAGCGTCTCCTCGACGAACGCGGAGTACGGCCCGGGAAAGCCGCCGAGCCCCTCGACGAACAGCCCCGCGTCGTCGACGAGCACCGGCTCGCCCGCGTGACGGTACGCCTCGCGCGCGCCGCGTGCGGCGATTGGGCCGAGATCGTCGGCCTGTATCTCGACGTAATCGAAATCGAGTCGTTCCACCGAGCCGTCCGGGAGGTACCGTTCCGCCTCGCGCACCTTCCCCGGGTTCGTCGTCACGTATCTGAGCACGGGTTCGGATGGGGACGCCCGCGACGAATAGCCGTCGGTCGTGGTCGCCGCCGTGGTCGACCCCGAGCGGCGACCCGGCAGTACGTTTTTACTGATTCGCCGAAACTTCCCGCCTATGTCCCTCCCGACGTTCGATAAAAGGCGGCTGATAGGGCTCGTCGCGGTCCTCTCGTTCGGGCTCACCTCGCTTTTCTCCGTCCTCCTTCCGGGGGTGCTGGAGCCGCTGATTCCCGCCACGTTTATTCTCGGCTTCTTTATCATCATCCCGCTCGTGTTGCTGCTCGGCGAGGACTTCCCGCTCGTCGAGTCCGAGGATGCGGCCGCGACGGCCGCGGCGGCCGAGGACCCCCTAGAGACGCTCCGCGAGCGGTACGCGACCGGCGAGATCGGCGAAGAGGAGTTCGAGCGTCGGCTCGACCGACTGCTGGAGACCGAGGAGCTGGAGGCGCGAATCGACGCCGACCGACGCGACTCCCGCGACCGTCGCGAGCGCGAGACGGAAGTGGAGTAGCGGGCGGGAGAACGCGGCGTCGGTCGCGGTCGCCTGCCGACCCGCTGCGGTCGACCCCGAGCGGCGACCCGGCCGGCCACCGAGGGACACGCTCTTACCGATCGGCCGTCAGGTGCGGACGGACATGTTGATCGCCGGAACCGTCATCGCCGATCCGGAGACCGTGGTTCCCGACGGCGCGGTCGTCACGGAGGGAACGACGATCGCCGCGGTCGGCGACGCCGCCGCTCTCCGCGAGTCGTACCCCGACCACGAGCGCCGCGAGGTCGACCTCGTCGCGCCGGGACTGGTCGGCGGTCACGTGCACTCGGTCCAGTCGCTCGGGCGCGGAATCGCCGACGACGACGCCCTCCTCGACTGGCTGTTCGACGCCGTGCTCCCGATGGAGGCCGCGATGGACGCCGACGCGACCCGCGCCGCGGCCGAGCTCGGGTACCTGGAGTGTCTCGAATCGGGGACGACCACGGTCGTCGACCACCTCTCCGTCAACCACGCCGAAGAGGCGTTCGAGGCCGCGATCGAGACGGGGATCCGCGCGCGGCTCGGGAAGGTGCTGATGGACCGGGACTCGCCGGACGGACTCTTAGAGGACACCGACGCCGCGCTCGCCGAGAGCGAGGCGCTCATCGAGGAGTACCACGGTGCCGCCGGCGGCCGGGTCCGGTACGCCGTCACGCCGCGGTTCGCCGTCACCTGCAGCGAGGCGTGTCTGCGTGGCTGCCGCGAGCTCGCCGACCGCCACGAGGGCGTGACGATCCACACCCACGCCAGCGAGAACGAAGACGAGGTCGCGGCGGTGGAGGCCGACACGGGCAAGCGGAACGTCCTCTGGCTCGACGAGGTCGGCCTGACGGGCCCGGACGTGACCCTCGCGCACTGCGTCCACACGACCGAGCGCGAGCGCGAGGTGCTCGCCGAGACCGACACGGTCGTCACGCACTGCCCCTCCTCGAACATGAAACTCGCCTCGGGGGTCGCCCCGGTCCACGACTACCTCGACCGGGGTATCACGGTCGCGCTCGGCAACGACGGCCCGCCCTGCAACAACACGCTCGACCCGTTCACCGAGATGCGGCAGGCGAGCCTCCTCGGGAAGGTCGACGCCCGCGACCCGACCCGGCTCCCGGCCGCGACCGCGCTGGAGATGGCGACGACGAACGGCGCGCGCGCCGCCGGGTTCGGCCGGCTCGGCACTCTCCGTGGGGGGCAGCGCGCGGACGTGATCGGCCTCACGACGGACCGGACGCGCGCGACGCCGGTCCACGACCCGCGCTCTCATCTCGTGTACGCGGCCCACGGCGACGACGTGGTCTTCACAATGGTCGACGGCGAGGTCCGGTACGACGGCGGCGAGCACGTCGGGATCGACGTCGCCGCGGTTCGGGAACGCGCCGCGCGGGAAGCGGAGCGCGTCGTCGACGCGGCGGGCGTCGACGTGGCGGGGCCGTAGCCGCCGGCGTGGGTCTCCGCTCCGAGAATGGGCTACGACGACGTCTCGGCGGACGACTCCGCCGCGGACGAACACCTCGCCCACCGCGGCGCCGCGTCGTCGCCGTCGAGCGCCTCGGTGTCGACGCCGTCGACGTCTATCGTCCGCTTGACGTAGCGGCGCTTCGAGTGCTCGCCGACGACGGCAAACCGGTCCACGCCGCGGGCGACGGCGATCTGCGTCGACTCGCGAAGCGCCCGCCGCCCGGCGTCGGAGCAGGGACGGGTCGTCCGCACGACGAGCACGACGGCCTCGACCGCGCGGCCGGCGGTGACGCTCCGCCAGCGGTCGAGGAGCGCCTCGCCGTCGGCGGGACTGAGACCAGCCCCGTGCGGGAACTCGACGACGATCACCTCGTCGTCGGTCCGCAGCGACCAGCGCTCGTTCGGCCCCATATCACGGCCTACTCGTGTCGAGATATAAACTCGCGGCACGAGCTATCCGAGTTGATAACGCGCGGAACGAGCGGAGCGGCGGACCGCCGCGGAAGAACCCGTACGGCGGTCGGAAACCGAGGCTCCGCCCGCGACGCGTCGCGATCTCACCGCTCGAGGGCTACCGATTCGACGGGCGGCCGTCCGTCGGTGCCCGTTGGCTCGTCGCGCCGACGACCGCCTCCGCGAGGGCGGCGAAGTCGGCGTCGTCCGGGACGACATCGACGTCGACCCCGCGTTCGGCCGCCGTCTCCGCGGTCGGCGGACCGATCGCGCCCACGACCGCGTCGGCCAGGCCCGCGACCGCCGCCTCGCGGACGCCTCGCTCGTCTGCGGCGTCGAGGAAGTGCGCCACCGTGAGCGACGAGGTGAACGCGGCGGCGTCGAGCTCGCCCGCCGCGGCCAGCTCGGCGGACTCGCCGGCCTCCGCCGGCCGCGTCAGGCGGTAGAGGACCGTCTCGTTGACGGTCGCGCCCGCCGCGCGGAGCCCGTCGGTGAGCACGTCGCTGCCGTGGTCCGAGCGCGCGACCTCGACGCGCTCGCCCTCGACGCGCCCCGAGAGCGCCTTTACCAGCCCCGCCGAGGTGTACTCGTCGGGGACGACGTCGACGGTCCAGCCCGCCTCGCGGGCCGCGGCGGCGGTCGCGGGTCCGATGGCGACGAGGGTCGCGTCGCCCGGTTCCCAGCCGGCCCTGGCCGCGAGCTCGACGCCGGTCTTGCTCGTGAGGACGACGTGCGGCGCTGCGGCCGGGACCGCGCCGGTCGACTCGACCGCGAGCATCGGGTCGGCGACGGGGTCGGCACCGAGCGACGCCAGCAGTTCCTCCGCGTCGTCGATCCGCTCGTCTCCCGGACGGAAGACGGCGACGCGAGGGGGGTCGCCGCTCTCGGGGGTCGCGTCGTCGCCGTCGGCAGCCGCGTCCCCGTTGCTCACGCGTCCTCACCGTTCCGAAGGAACTCGACGAGCCGAGCGCGCGTCGCCGCCACGTCGCCGATCACGGTTACCGCTGGCGGCTCGATCCCGGCCTCGTCGCGGACGTCGACGATCGTGTCGAGCGTGCCGGTCGCGACGCGGGAGTCCGGCCGCGTCGCGCGCTCCACCAGCGCCACCGGGGTGTCGCCGTCGAGCCCGGCGTCGCGGAGCGCCGCGGTGTACGCCGGGAGCCTGCCGACGCCCATCAGCACGACGATCGTGCCGCCCGTCGCGGCGAGCGCCTCCCAGTCGACGGCGGACTCGTCTTTCGTCGGGTCCTCGTGGCCGGTGACGAACGAGACGGCGGAGGCGTGGTCGCGATGGGTGACGGGGATCCCGGCGACCGCCGGCCCGGCGACGGCGGAGGTGACGCCGGGGACGATCTCGAACGGGACACCGGCCGCCGCGAGGTGCTCCGCCTCCTCGCCGCCCCGGCCGAAGACGAACGGGTCGCCACCCTTCAGCCGGACGACGCGGTTCCCCGCCTCCGCGAGTTCGACGAGCCGGCGGTTCGTGTACTCCTGTGGAGTCCACTCGCCGCCGGCTCGCTTGCCGACGTCCTCGCGCTTCTCGGCCGGGATCGCGTCGAGGATCTCCGGCCCGGGGAGTTTGTCGTGCAGGACCACGTCCGCGGACTCGATCAGTCGGACGGCCTTCACGGTCATGAGGTCCGGGTCGCCCGGGCCGGACCCGACCAGATAGACGGTCCCGGGTTCGGTCGGCTCCTCGTCGTCGCCGTCTCGTCTCGCCGCTTCACTCATCGTCCGCGTCGTGTCGGGTCCCCTCGTCGGCCGCGCCCGCCGCCTCCTCGCGCGCCGCCGCGATCAGGTCGGCCGCCCCCCGGTCCGCCAGGTCCGTCGCGAACGACTCGGCGGCCGCCGCGTGCGATCGAATCGGGAGGTCGCGGGTGTCGGTGACCTCTTCGGTGCCGTCGGTCGAGAGGACGCGGACGCGGGTGTGGACGTGCTCGCCCTGCACGAGCGCGGAGACGCCGATCGGGGCGACACAGCCGCCGTTGAGTTCGCCGAGGATCGTCCGCTCGACGGTGACCGCCACGCGGGTCCGCGGGTGGTCGACGGCCGAGCGGACCGTCTCGACGACGTCCGGGTCGCTCGCGGTCACCGCGACGGCACCCTGACCCGCCGCGGGAACGAACTCCTCACGCGGGAGCCGCGCCGTCGGGACGTCGCGAAAGAGGCCGGACCGGCGGAGTCCCGCCTCCGCGAGGACGATCGCGTCGTACTCCGTCTCGACTCTCCGCTCCATCGCGGAGCGCTCCAGGTCGGACAGCGAGTCGAACCACTCCTCGACGGTGCGCTCGAACTCCACGTCGACCTCGGGTTCGTCGCCCTCGGCGTCCTCGGATCCCTCCTCTGTGCCGCCCTCCTCGGCGGTCATCGCGCTCGCCTCGCCCGAGGCGATCAGCCGGCGTTCGTGTTCCGCCTGAAGCCCGGGCGCGAGCAGCTTCTCGACCCGGGTGTCGACGTTCCCGCGGAGCGGTTCGACGGCGAGCTCCGGCCGCGCGGCCCTGATCTGTGCGGTCCGCCGGAGCGATCCGGTGCCGACGACGGAGCCCGCGGGCAGGTCCTCGATCCCGCCCCCATCTGGGGTGACAAGCACGTCGCCGGCGGGGGCGCGCTCGGGGACACCCGCGACGACGAGGCCGTCTGCGTCCTCCGTCGGGAGGTCCTTCAGCGAGTGGACGGCGAGGTCGGCGTCGCCGGCGAGCACCTCCTCGTCGAGCGCACGGACGAACGCGCCGGTCCTGCCGAGGCGGTGGATCAGCTCGTCGGGGATCTGGTCGCCGCGCGTCTCCACCCGCCGGAGGTCGACGTCGCGGCGCCGGCTCGACAGCGCATCGCGGACGGCCTCGGCCTGCCGGAGGGCCAGGTCCGATCCACGGGTGACGAGCCTGAGCGTTTCGGTCATACGCGGGTTGATGGCCTCCGCGTTCAAAAGGGCACTAGTTCGTGCGTGACACGGGAGTGGAATGCGGGATTGCGACGTGTGTGCGTATCGCGAGCGCGAAGCCGTGTGGGTCGTCGCTGACATCGAGAGAGTACATTTCGTGTGTTCTTGAGAGACGAACGTGGGAAACCGAAGGTATGCGGGCCGGCTACGGGTTGTATGGTACAATTCAGTATCGAGCGAAACTCATGAACAGCCGGTTTATAAGTAAGCAGGTCAGTACCGTTTTCGGCGGCTACCAGGGCTTTCCACCAATATCACGAAGAACACACGAAGTGTACTCTCTCGTGCGCGAGGTCGCCGTGAGGGGTTATAAATCCGTGTCGACGGTATGACCCTCCAAATCCACCTCCGAGTCGCGAGCAACACCCGCCGGACCGAAGGTATGTTACTGCTCGGGCCCCTCACATAGGCAATGGGAGTTCAAGGACAGTACCCGTTCGACGTGGAGGCGCTCCGGGCCGATTTTCCGGTTCTCGACCGGCTTGTCGGCGGCGATCCCGAGACGCCGGGCGAGGGGCCGGGCGACGACACGCCGCTCGTCTACCTCGACAACGCGGCGACCTCGCACACGCCCGAGCCGGTCGTTGACGCAATCGCTGACTACTACCGCGGCTACAACGCGAACGTCCACCGCGGGATCCACCAGCTGAGCCAGGAGGCGTCGGTCGCGTACGAGAAGGCCCACGACACGGTCGCGGAGTTCATCGGTGCCGACGGCCGCGAGGAGATCGTCTTCGTGAAAAACACCACGGAGGCGATGAACCTCATCGCGTACGCGTGGGGACTCGAAGAGCTCGGTCCCGGCGACAACGTCGTGCTCACCGAGATGGAACACCACGCGTCGCTCGTCACGTGGCAGCAGATAGGTAAAAAGACCGGCGCTGACGTGCGCTTCATCGAGGTCACGGACGGCGGCCGACTCGACATGGACGACGCCGCCGACCTGATCGACGACGACACGAAGATGGTGTCTGCCGTCCACATCTCGAACACGCTGGGGACGATCAACCCGATCGCGGAACTCGCGACGCTCGCGCACGACCGCGACGCGCTGATCTTCGCCGACGCCGCACAGTCGGCACCGACGCGCCCGGTCGACGTGGCGGACCTCGGCGTCGACTTCCTCGCGTTCTCGGCTCACAAGATGTGCGGGCCGACCGGCATCGGCGCGCTGTACGGCAGAGCGGACGTTCTCGACGAGATGCAGCCGTACCTCTACGGCGGCGACATGATTCGGCGCGTCTCCTTCGAGGACTCCACCTGGGAGGACCTCCCGTGGAAGTTCGAGGCGGGCACCCCCTCTATCGCGCAGGGGATCGCGTTCGCGGCCGCGGTCGAGTACCTCGACGCCGTCGGTATGGACCGAGTCGAGGCCCACGAGAACCTGCTGGCCGAGTACGCGTACGACGAGCTCGACGCGCTCGGGGACGTCGAGATATACGGCCCGCCGGGCGACGACCGCGGCGGCCTCGTCGCGTTCAACGTCGCGGGGATCCACGCCCACGACCTCTCGAGTATCCTCAACGACTACGGCGTCGCGATTCGCGCCGGCGACCACTGCACGCAGCCGCTCCACGAGGAGATGGGCGTCGCCGCCTCCGCTCGGGCGTCGTTTTACCTGTACAACACCGTCGAAGAGGTCGACGCGCTCGTCGACGCGGTCCGCGAGGCCCGCGACCTGTTCGCGTGAACTGTCCCCCTATCGTGTCGGTCTCATCCCACGGCTAAAGCCGTGGACTCCCGTCTTGAACAGTGACGAGACGACGGCAGTCCGTCGGCGGGCTCGACGGCGGCAGAGCGAACGAGCGGGCTATCGGTCGAGATCGACCGTCAGGTCCGTCGCGATCCACGCGTCAGTGTTGCCCTGTTCGGCGAAAACCGTCCGGTCCGGCGAGCAGCGCGTCGCCGCGACCGTCGGTCGTGGCTCGCCGCCCCCGTCATCGTGCTCGGCTTGGTCTCCCATCGTCGTTACAGACCCATGGTGGACGCGTGCTGTTATAGGTTTCGGCCGGCCTAAAACGAGCCGGACGGCGCGGGTCAGAGTCCGGGACTCGCCTGCGAGCCGTCGCGACCGGCCACACGGCGGCGTGCCGACTCCTGTCGACCCTGACGGTTGCGTGTCGAACGCCCGCAGCCGAGGTTTTTATCCGTCGACCGCCTACGCGTGGGTATGAGCGCCCCCGACCGACGCGACGACGACCTCGACGAGCGGCTCGACGAGCTCGAGGACGTGCTCTCAGAGCTCCGGCGCGACCTCCGGGAGACGGAGCGCGACCGCCGGGGTCCTCCGCGGCCGCCCCGGCTCTCGGAGCTGGTTCGGTTCACGGAGCAGTACACGATCCCGACGGTCATCGCACTCTTAGAGACCGCGATACAGTCGCTTGAACTGCTCCGGGGGACCCTGCGGCTCGCGGATCCCGGTCGGAGCGTCGCCGAGGGGTCCTCAGAGACGAGCGACCGCCTCGCAGACGTTCGAGACGGCGCGACGGCGGGGCTCTCGCGGTCGCTTTCGGAGCTCCGAACCGCGCTCTCGAACGCCGACCTCCCGGAGGACGCCGCCTCCCGATCGATCGTCGCCGACGCGCGCGACCTGACCGCCGAGATCGAGTCGCGGATCGAAGAGACGCGCCGCGGGGCCGACGCCGAGCGGTCGCGGCGCGACGATCGGAACGCCGGCGACGACCGCCGGGCGGAGACGGGAGCCCGCGACGGCGACGACCGCCGGACCGAGGCGGACGACGCGGGTGACCACGGACCGGTGCGGATCGACGTGACGGAGCCGAACGAGGGTGACGAGACGACGGACGACCCGACGGACGACGCGCCCGGGGTCGATGTCGAATCCGAGCTGGAATCGATAAAGCGACGCATGAACGAGGACGCGGACGACGCGGGCGACACGGACGGCGACACCGACGGCGGCCCCACAGAGCGATAAGCTCACTCAGAGACGGCCCCGACGGGGAACGACGCGCCGAGCCGGTCTGCGACGCGCTCCGCGGAGTCGACGAGCAGGGCGGCGTCGTCGGTGAACACCTCGAGCGCGACGGTCCCGTCGAACTCGGACAGCTCGTCCGCGACGATCCCGTAGTCCACCGCGCCCGCGCCGACCGGTAGGTGGGTGTCGCCCCGCCGGCGCACGTCGTGGCAGTGGAGATGCGAGACGCGGTCGCCGTGCCGGCGGAGGAACCGCCGGATCGCGTCGTTACCCCCCTCCATGTACGCGTGACCGACGTCGAAACAGACCGCCGTCCCGGTTTCACGGGCGATCTCGCCGAGCACGGAGAGCTGGAGCCCGGCGTGCTGGTGGCCGACGTTCTCGACGACGACCTCGACGCCCGCATCGCGACCGGCGTCGGCGACCCGGCGGAGCTGGTCGGCGGCGACCTCGCGGAAGCCGACGTCGTCGCGGTCGGCGGAGGTGGCGTGAAGCACCGCCTTCTCCGCGCCGAGGCCGCCGGCCGCGGTCAACAGGCGGCGCTGGTAGTCGACGATGCCGGCGTTGACCTCCGGAGCGTACGTCGCCAGCCGCTGGCCGTACGGCAGGTGGACGAGCAGGTCGCGGTCGGCGAGCGCGTCGTCGAGCCGGTCGGGGTCGACGTCGCCCGGGACGAGCGTCGGCTCCCCGACGCCGAGTTCACAGAAGTCGAACCGCGCCGGCGACGCCGCGAGGCGGTCGAGGTCGTCGCCGACGGTGACACCGATATCCATACGCTCGTTGGGGACAGCGGACGGATAAATGGCGTCGCCGGAGCGGCGACGCGAAACGCACCGATCGCCCGCGAGCCGCGGTCGGCAGCGCCACACGACGTCGCCCCGTGCCGACGACGGTTTCCCTGCGTTTCATCGCTCGCGTGTGGCCAGCTACCGAGATATCTCCGTCTTCTGACAGGGATATACTTATCAAAGAGGACCGTATATCACGCGGTATGTCATACCACGAGAGACGACGTGACGTGTTGAAGGCCATCGGTGCCACGGGCGCCGTCGCGCTCGCCGGCTGTGCGGGCGACGGCGGCGACGGCGGTGACGGCAGCGACGGTAGCGACGGCGGTGACGGCGGGTCGACCGGCGGCGGAGGCGGTGGTCCGGACCTGCTGACGGTCATCGGCTACCCGGAGAGCGGGATCCAGCTGTTCCGCGACTACTACGCCGCCTCCGACGGTTCGGAGGACATCCTGATGCCCGACGGGTTACAGGACGCCGACTTGCCGGGACAGGTCGGTAACGAAATGGCGAACGTGACCGGGACCGCACCGGCGGCGGGCGGACCGAACCAGGCGGCGTTCACTCAGCTGTTCGAAGACGAGTACGGCTCCTCGCCCGGCGTGTTCACCTCGCAGTCGTACGACTCGACGGCGGCGCTGATCCTCGCGAACGTCGCCGCGGGCGAGAACGACGGAACGGCGATACGCGACCAGCTCCGCCGCATCGCGAACCCAGACGGGACCGAGTACGGTCCCGAATCGTTCCTCGACGCCGTCGAGGCGGCGGCAAACGGCGAGAACATCAACTACCAGGGCGCGTCGAGCGCGGTGAACTTCGACGAGAACGGCGACCCGGCGTCGGCGGCGTACTCGATCTGGGAGTTCGCCGGACAGGGGGCAGACTCCGTCGAGGTACAGGAGACGCAGAACTTCGAGGGCTCGAACCCCGACGGGTCGGGACCGTCCGCCGAGGAGTCGCCCGGCGGGCTCGGCCGCGAGGTGAGCCTCGGCATCCTGCTGCCGGAGACCGGCGACCTCGCCTCGGTGGGGCAGGAAATGATCGACGCCGCCGAGATTCCGGTACAACAGGTCAACGAGTCCGACCTCGATCTGACCGTCAACGCGCAGTTCGAGGACACGAACACGTCTCCCGACCAGGGGATCAGCGGGGCGGAGTCGCTGATTAACTCCGGTGTCCCGGCGGTGTGTGGAGCCGCGTCCTCCGGCGTGAACGTCCCGGTCAGCACGGAGGTGCTCATCGACAACGAGGTGGTCGGCTGCTCGCCGTCCAGCACCGCGCTGTCGGTGACGAACCTCGACGACGACGATTACATCTTCCGGACCGCGCCGAGCGACCGGCTCCAGGGCCGCGTGATGGCGCAGGTCGCCGCCGAGCGGCTCGGCGCTTCGACCGCCGCGACGTTGTACGTGAACAACGACTACGGCCAGCAGCTCTCCGAGCGCTTCAGCGGCGTGTTCGAAGACCAGTTCGACGGCGAGGTGCTCGATCAGGTCAGCTTCAACATCGGCGAGTCGTCGTACTCCAGCGTCATCGAGCAGGCGCTGTCTAGCGGGAACTGAGGCCGCCGACCGACGCTCCGAATTTTTGTACGGACCTCCCCGAGCCGCCTATCCGCCGAGGAACTCCCGGCGGACCTCCTCGTCGTGTAACAGCGTCGTCCCGTCGTCCTCGTAGCGGTTCTGTCCGTTCGCGAGGACGTACCCGCGGTCGCAGCGACGGAGCGCCTCCTTCGCGTTCTGCTCGACCATCAGTATCGCGGTGCCCGACTCGTTTATCTCGTCGATCTTGTCGAACATCTCGTCGACGAGGTCGGGAGCCAGCCCCGCGCTCGGCTCGTCGAGCAACAGCAGGTCCGGATCGAGCATCAGCGCCCGCCCCATGGCGAGCATCTGTCGCTGACCGCCGCTCATCGTGCCCGCGCGCTGGCGTCTGCGCTCTTCGAGGATCGGAAATCGGTCGTACACCTCCCGGAGCGTCTCCTCCGGGACGTCGTCGAGGATGTACGCACCCATCTCCAAGTTCTCCTCGACGTCGAGTTCGGCGAAGACGTTCTCGTTTTGCGGAACGTATCCGAGCCCCTTGTGGATGACCGCCTCGGGCTTCGTTCCGCTGATGTCCTCTCCGTCGAACGTCACCGTGCCGCCCATGTGAGTCGTCAGCCCGAACACCGACTTCATCACGGTGGATTTGCCGGCTCCGTTCGGGCCGACGATCGTGACGTACTCCTCGTCGCCGACGTCGAGGTCGACGTCGGTGAGGATCTGGAGGTCGCCGTAGCCGGCGTCCAAGCCGCGGACCTCGAGCAGACTCATACCTCGCCCCCGAGGTACGCCTCGATGACTTCCTCGCTGTCTTTGATCTCCGCCGGGGTGCCGTCCTTGAGCACCGCGCCCTGGTGCATAACGATGACGCGCTCGCAGTTGTTCATGATGAGGTCCATGTCGTGTTCGACGATGAGGAACGTGTATCCCTGTTCGCGCAGCTCGTGGATGTGTTCGAGGAGACGCCGCTCCAGCGAGGGGTTGACGCCGGCGAACGGCTCGTCGAGCAACAGCACGTCCGGGTCGGTCAAAAGCGCCCGGGCCAGCTCCAGCAGCTTCCGCTGCCCGCCGGAGAGGTTCCCGGCGTACTCGTCCGCGAGGTGGTCGATCTCGAAGAAGTCGAGCACCTCCCAGACGCGGTCGAGCTGCTCTGCTTCCTGTTTCCGTACCGCGCCGCGGGCGACGGGGAGCACCGACCGCCACAGCGACTCGCCGGCCTGCCCTTTCGGCGCGAGCATCATGTTCTCTAAGACGGTCATCTCCTCTAACTCCCGGGCGATCTGAAACGTCCGAGCGAGCCCCTTGTTGGCGACCTCGTGCGGCTGGAGACCGGTGATGTCCTCGCCGTTGAACCGGACCGTCCCGGAGTCGGGGTCGAGCATCCCGGTGATGAGGTTGAACGTCGTCGACTTCCCGGCGCCGTTCGGCCCGATGAGCCCCGTGAGCGTCCCCGCCTCCACGTCGAAGCTGACGCCGTCGACGGCGACGATACCGCCGAACGTCTTGCTGAGATCGTCGACTTCGAGCGGCGTCGGATCGACAGACACGCCGCTTTCGGCGAGCGCCAGCCCGGACCGCTCCGAGCCGTCCGGTCCCGCCGAGTCGCCGTCCGGCGTCGGCTCCGAGGCGGGCTCCCCCTCAGCCGGCGTGGACGCCGCGTCCGCCGCCGTATCGTCGACGGCCGTTTCGTCCGTGGGTGTCTCGTCGGCCTCGCTCATCGGTCGTCACCCCCGTCGGTCGCGGTCTGTTTTCCGGCCGCCCCGGCGCCGTCCGGTCGGGAGAGGTCGACGCTCGACGCGGTCTCCTTGCGGTGACCCAGCATACCCTCGGGCCGGTTGTGCATCAGCCAGACCAACACGAGACCCATGATGACGAGCCGCAGCTGACTGACGCTGTCGAGGGTGTACGTGACGAACGGTACCGGGTCGAGCGACCCGAACGCCGCCACCGCGTCGCCGAAGCTCCGCGGCGCGTCGCCGAGGTCGAAGGCGGTCTCGACGAGGTTCTTGAGATACCGCGGCCCCTCGTAGAGCACTCCAGCGAAGACCGCGCCGCCAAGGACGCTTCCGGTGTTCGACCCCGCCCCGCCGATGATCAGCGCGATCCAGATGAAGAAGGTGATGTTCGGTCGGAACGACGGCGGGGTGA
>Ga0207714_1000896_pt1 | contig 20059 bp, 11 predicted proteins | sample PonA232FremontCA_2_FD_187270 | JGI IMG/M metagenome (GOLD analysis project Ga0207714, IMG submission 187270) | Marine sediment microbial community from Fremont, CA, USA - Pond A23 Sediment 2 (SPAdes) | ecosystem: Environmental > Aquatic > Marine > Unclassified | place: USA: Fremont, California...
AAAAACTCCCATTGTCTATCAGGAATTTAAATTTCCAAAGAGGGTGAAATCAGGCCTGATTTTGGAAAAATTTTTATTTTTAATTGCAACTTGGGTTAACCTTAAAATGCCTATTTAGTGGTTCTAAAAAAAACTACTTATTCTTGTAACTCCTCTCGCTCGCCCCTTTGTCATATAAAAGGATAAGCAGCTTTCACACAGCGGGTTGAGTTTTCCCCTCTAAGGGAATCAAAGGGGTGCGGGTAAGCCAATGAGGCGTTTTTTAGAGGCACTATTTTTCTTTCAATTTACTATACAATGGAACAATTGAACAATGTTCTAATAAACCGTTTATCCAACCAAATTATCACTATTTTCAGAAAATCAAACTAACGTTAAAGCTCTATCGCTTTTCTTATTGGATATTTCTGCATTTGTCCAGAGGGGATGACATGAATCCCCCGCTCCTTTCCATTCATATAATCGTGCATACAAGCTGCAACTTGTGACGCATGAATCGGTTTCATATTTGAAGGTAAGAAATACCTGAAAATTTTCATCAGGATTTTACCAAGTTCCTCGCCAAACCGGAACTCCTTTCTCGGGCCAAGAAGCATTGAAGGATGGAAGATATGGGTTACCTCATATGGTATCTCCTTTAAAGCTTCTTCCAGTTGGCCTTTCACTTTATTATAGAAAAACACAGATTTGGAGTTTGCGCCCATCGCACTTACCAGGGCAAACTTATCGGCTCCATTTTGATGAGCCGCTTGTGCGATTTGTAAAGGATATTCATAATCCACTTTCCTGAAAACTTCTTTTGATCCAGCTTTTTTCATCGTGGTGCCTAAACAACAATAAACATGATCGGCTTTAATTACTGCCGGATCAGGATTTTCATAATCACAGACTATCTGCTGAAGTAATGAATGTTCAATGTTCATAGGTTTTCTTACCAATACTTTTACTTCACTATAGGTCTTATTTTCTAGCAGCAACTTTAAGAGGTAAGACCCCGTTAAACCGCTTGCGCCTGCTATTAATGCTGTTTTCATCTGAATTAATTTTTATTGTTCTATTGTTAAATTATTGCAACTTTATTTCCATGTTTTTTTAAATATAATATCGAAACCCGAATTACGGCTCTGGTTTGTGGCTTGCAGAAACCAAGATCGCAAGACTTGATATTCCAGGCTGACTTTTTCAGGTTCGATTGTTTTTTCTTTCTTGTCAAAATCAAAAGTTTGCTGATACGAAAGATACAAGTCGTCCGTAATGTATTTGCCAATTTTCACACTACCAGATTTCCAGTTTTTGCCTCCTCCAAATTCAACAACATCAAGCCCAAGAGAACTTTGCAATGTTCCTTGTACAATATTGGAAATCTGTCCGACAGCCATTGAAGCTGCCAGTTCTGTAGCACTCTGATCAACAGAGCCACGCTCCCGGCTTGTTAACTGATTTGTAGACTTTCCAAATATGATGTACGAAAGCGCTTCCCGCTCTTCTACCGGCGAGCCATCAAGATAAAATACGAAATCGGGTCGCTTGCTACGTCCGGTGATTTGGATAGAAATAGTCCGTAATTCTCTGTCCACATCCCGGAAATCATATCCAATTTCAAAATCTACCCTCGGATTGATTGTTTTACCTCCTGTAAAAGTTATGCTTCCCCTTTCAAACTCAAATTTCTTTCCATAATACTTTAAATATCCACGGTTTATGTTCAATGTTCCAAAAAGGTCGATCAATTCCGCTTGCTTGATTGCTTTCAAATCTCCCTGTAACTCAAAATTCATATCCTTCCCGCGAACCCAGGTATTTCCCGGAATTACTACATCAAAAGATCCTCTGAGGTTTCTATAAAAATTAAATCCTCCTGCTTCCCGGGCTTCCACAGACAAGGTATCTCCCTGCTCCGGATCTCCAGTTTCATTATCCTTTATAGCCTCTGACAACAAAGGAGGATTTGGATTATCAGACCTTACAGAAAACTGAGAAAGCATCGCATCAGCATTGACCATAGAACGAATAACTTTTACTTTTCCTTTAAAAACAGGTTCCGCTAATGTACCTTCAAGAATAATGTCGGGATTTATCGTGGCATTATAGCCTTCTGATTTAACCGCTAAAAAATTTTCTCCCTGGATATTAACCCGCACCTGATTTTTCGTCTCAGGTTGGGACAATCCCAGTTCTACAGAACCATCTGCCTTTAAGTAGCCCTCTCCAGAATTCAGTCTCAATTCCTCTAATATCACCTTTTGTTGTGAAAAACTGCTGCTTAATCCGATATTTTTATAATGCAGACCAAATTCTTCGGATTTAAACCTGCCGTTTTTCAAGCCTATGTTTCCATTAAAATGCGGCTCACCAAGGGTATTAGAAACATTTACGTCTGCAGAAACTATTCCCTTTAGCCGGACTCCAGAATTTAACAAGAATGAATTAAACATTTCAAGATTAAGCGCTCCAAGGAAAAAATTTGCAGAGATTGGTGTTGTTTTATCCGGCATTGAGAACGTATCCGCAAGTGAAAAATTAAACGGCATCGTGGCATCAAAATTAACTGACGCACCTTTCCTTGTTTTTATATTACCCTCTAAAAATACTGAATCTGAAGCATAACCAAAACGGGTAAAAATATTCCTCAGCTCTAAACTATCCATTCCCGGCTGTTCAATATTCAAATCCCCTTTAAAAAGTGGCTTTTCAGCTGTTCCTTTTAAAGAAAATTTTCCATTAAGTTTACCCCGTATATTCGATTTTACTCCTGTATAATTTTTAAGTCCGGCAAAGTCAATATTTTCAAGGTTTATTTCCAGGTTTTCATCTCCCTTAAAAGCAAAAGTCCCGTGGAGGTTTAAACTCTGAACTCCTGAACTGAAATTTAAATGATTAATCTGAATAGAGTCCTTTCCCATCACCACGTACGTAGAGTCACTGCCACTCTCCCATCGATCTTTCCAGGCGTTGAGCTCAAATTTATTCAGATGAAACACTATGTCTTCTTTCATTGTCATTCTGCTGTCTACCATCAAGGATAATGAATCATGCATTTTCAGGTCAAATCGGCTATCTATTTGATTAGGTTCGTATAAAGCCTTAAGATGAACCTTTTCAAATACATTTGAATCCAACATCAAATGTTTTGCGCTGAGATCCGTTTTAGCGAACAGAATCGAATCGCTATACAAAGCACCTCCTTCGCCATTAAGATAAGACACTGAAATAGAATCGTATAACAATTCTTCTAAATCGTATCGAAAATTAATATCCAATGAATCTTTTGGTCCCTGAACATTTCCATCAACAATACCTGAAAATGAGATTTCCGGTTGATTTATTGCTTTCATCAGGGGATCAATGTCTTTTGCCTCTACCCTGAAGTTTAACTGATTTGAATTATCAAGATTTCCCTTTCCGTCAGCACGAAATGAAACAAAAGGAGTATTTAGGTACAGGCCACTGAATTCATAACTTTGCTTATTATATTTAACAAAGGCATCCATCGAATTAACCGGATAACCTAAAAAACTGGATTGATAAATATTCAGTTCCGTTTCTGAATTCATACTATCTATTTTTGTTCCCTTTCCTTTAGTTTTCAGCTTAATATTCAGGTCTGAATAGAGTTTTTTATTGCTGGTGAGTTTTGAAAGATCCATTTGTTGAAACAATGCGTCAATATCGTATTGGATATTATCAAAAACATCCTTCAATCGGAAATTCGAAGCAATTTTACCAAACCATGTATTCGCTTTTAAATCACCATTAATATTCGCTTCCGCTTTATTTATATGAAAAATAAGATCATCCAGTTCATAGTCGCCATATTGCACATCACCAAACTTTCCCTGTGCATTAATGCTGTTTTCTTTAAAATCTGTTCCTTTTCCTTTTATGCTGACACTCCCGTTGATAAGAGATTTCAATTCAGGGTTTCCGGTCCAATAAGCTCCATCAAGACTGCTAACTGCCATTTTCAAATCGAAATGTGGCTCATTGCCTTGTTTTTTGATCCAACCGTCCAAATTAACTTTTTGTATCCCTTCTTCTACGGATAAAGAAATATTGTTTCTTTTTGCTCTATTTTTCACTTCAAATTGAATACGGGGTTCACCATACAATTCGAGCTCAGGTATCCAGGGCTTAAACTCGTTAAAATCCAGTGGTGAGACATTCAAGCTTACCTGTGATGCCATCAAACTATCGGGAATAAGCGTTCCATGGCTTTCTATATAGGTTTTTGCAAACTTGAGGCGGAAATTATTCCAGGACAATCTATCTTCTGTTTGGCTGAACAATCCTGTCATATTCTCTACTTTCAAACGCGGAGAGCGGCTTTTCGCATAGAACTGTCTCAAATTACCCGTAATAGAATCTTCATTTAACTGAAAACCTGCTCTTAGTTTTAATTCCAAATAGGCCGGAATGCTTGCAGTATCTAGTGGATCAATGTTAGCAGTCAGGCTGTCAATGTTCAAATTATTCAGGCTTATTTTCCATGCGAGTGACTGGGCGGTGTCTGGCGTTTGTTCTTTCTCTGTTGCAGGCAAGAGATTTTGAAAATTCCATATTGAATCTTTTTGCTGAAAAATATTAACCTTCAAGTCCTTCAGATGAATGAGTTCCACCTTCACTTCTTTTTTAAACAAATGAGACAAAGAATATCCGACCTGAAGTCTTTGTAACGAGAGCAATAAGCTGTCGTTCTGACGCACTTCAATATCTTTGAGCGAAAACTTTGAAAAAATGCTTCCTTCGATATTTTCAATATTAACATCCCCGGCTATTGCTTCACTGCCTTTTGAAGATATGGTAGATGCAAGAAAACCGTTCAATGCTCCGGAGTTCAATAAATTTAACAGGATAACAAGCAAGAGTAAAATTCCTGTTAAGCTAATTCCCAATATTTTCCCTACTTTCCTTATATACTTCATTTTTAAAAAGCGTGTCCTATAGAAACAAAAAATTGCAGCCGAAAGCGGTTTTCAAACACAGGTATTGCAAAATCCAGCCGTACCGGGCCAATCGGAGTACTTACCCTTAATCCCAATCCTGCATTATATCTCAATTGCTTCGGGTCATAATCGAAAGCGTCATTCCAAACGTTACCCGCGTCCATGAAAGTAACTCCTGAAAAAATATCATAAATCGGGAAACGCAGCTCCAGGCTTCCTTCCATCATGCTATTTCCACCGATTAGTTTTCCCGCTTCATTCTCCGGTGATATTTGATGCCTGCCCCAGCCACGTAATGAAGAAGCTCCTCCAATCAAAAAACGGTCCTCAATCGGAGTTTCGTCACCTGTAAATGGCCTAATAAATCCGACATCTAACTTTCCTGCCAACACCCAGTCCTTGTCCAATTGATAATAACGATTTACACCTATTTCACTTTTATAATAGTCATATTTTGATTTAAATCCAATGCCCATTAACGTAAAATTGCCACTTATTTTCCAGCCTTTTGTTGGGGAAAAAGGATTGTCCGTTGTGTTTCTGTTCATTCCAACTGTAATCCCGGATTTATTATGAATATCTTTCCGAATCTTTCCTGAAATAGCATCAATTTCAGTCTTATTTTTCAGAAAATTTCGTTCAAGTGAATACATAAGAAAACCAGTTGTACTTTGGGAAAAAATTTGCTGAAGTGTAAGCCCGCTACCCAGTCGTTCAACGCGGTAACTTGTTTCATTTTCGCTAATATAAAAAGGATTGAGGATCAAATTTAGATTATCTGTCAAAAGGTTTGGCTGTATGAGCTTTGTTTCCAGACTAACCGGGTAAAAATGCGAACGTTTCCCTGTGAAAATAAATTTTCTTGCTCCCCCTAAAAAATGTAGCTTGGTTAATCGTGCTGAAACGCGTAATCGGTCTTCTGTTCCATAACCCAGTCCAACTTCTGTTGACCAGGGCGGGAGTTCCTCTAATTCAACATAAATTGGGATATCTTGTTGTTTTACCTGGTCCTTTTGCGGGCGGATGATAACATAACTGAAGATATCAGTATTGAATAGCTTTTGTTGGGTTTGTTCGATTTTTTCCTGAGAATAAACTTCCCCGGGATCAAACTTCAACTGTTTCCGAATAAAGCTTTCTTCAATTAAAGAATCGCCTTCAATTGTGGTTTCACCAAAATAAGCCTTCGTTTGTGGATTAATTTCGTAATGAACATCAACCTTCCTAATCGTTGTATCAACATCTAGCTGTCTTTTCACTTCAATAAAGGGATAGCCGTTGTCATGGAATATTTTACTAATCTCTTCTTCATATTTCAGTATTTCACTGTCTACAAAGCGGTCTCCCTTATTAAAAGGCTGATTCTTGATAGCTTTAGACAGGATAGTTGCCTTTTCTTCATCTGTCAAGTCAGAATAAGTTACATCACGAATAAGAACAGGTTCCCCGGTTTCTATATTTATCTGAATTGTTGCTTTCTTTTTATTCCTGTTAATATTATAAGAAACTTCAGGATTCAAATAACCATTTCTTTGGTAGAATGTCCGTAACCTCTCAACATCCTCATTCAACATAAAAGTAGATAAAAGAGGTTCGTCTTTCCAGAATTTGAGCTTTTCAATCAGGGTTTCCCCGCATGAGTTCATCTGGTTCAACAACACCTCACCGGAAATGGGCTCATTTCCATGAAATTCAACCTTTTTTACTACATGGTCTTCTTGCCCAAAACCCCGGAAGCTCAGAATAATTAAAAAAAAGAGGGAGATTATGTAAAAATATGTTTTCAACTATAATTTATATGGGATTTAGATTAATTCAAATAAAATGTTTGATTAATATAACAGCAATTTATCAGTTTTTGTTTATTTCAAATGCGCTATTAATACAACACATCAATTTAATATGTTTTTATCAAAAGAAAAAATAGCCCGTTAACTTATTGAAAAATTAGGAACATTTAAGTAAATTTGAAAGTAGGAACACATTCTCATAATCGAACTTCTAACAAATGACTACAGAAACCATTCAATTCGAAACAGATTATAAGAGGGACTTCATGATTGAATTACGAGAAAAGGTTGATGCATACTTTGAAGAAAACAACCTTTCAAAGCATGCAAATGCTAATATGGTAATTAAGTCCTTTATTATGATAATTTTATACCTTGGTCCTTATTTTTTGATGATGACAGGAGTTATTACCTCAATCTACTTAATTTTGTTATGTTGGATAATCATGGGATTTGGAATGGCAGGTGTTGGCATGGACCTGATGCACGATGCCAACCACGGAAGCTATTCAAAACATAAATGGATAAACAAAGGACTCAGCAAATCATTGTATCTTTTGGGTGGTCTCCCGGCCACATGGCAAATTCAGCACAACAACATACACCACAGCTATACCAACATTGATGGATACGATGCAGATATTGACCCGGCACCTATTTTGCGTTTTAGCCCTCACAAACCTCATCGCAAAATTCACAGATACCAACATATCTATGGATGGATTTTATATGGACTTATGACCATACTCTGGATTACCACTAAAGATTTTCAGCAACTATACAAATACCGGAAAGCGGGAATATTAGAAAGAGAAAACCTATCTTTCAATAAGCTGATGATAGAACTAATATTTTCAAAAATCTTATATTATGCCATTTTTGTTGCAATACCACTTATCATTTTACCCATACCATGGTACATGACCCTGCTCTTCTTTTTCGTCATGCATTTTATAGCGTCTGTATTGCTTAGCGCTATTTTCCAAACCGGGCATATTTTACCCGATTCGATTTATCCGCTTCCGGATGAGGACGGAAATTTAGAAAATAACTGGATTATACATCAATTAAAAGTAACCTCAGATTATGCACCTGACAGCAAGTTATTAACCTGGTCTTTGGGCGGTTTGAATTACCACGCAGTACACCATCTGTTTCCGAATATCTGCCATGTGCATTATAAAAAAATAGCCTCAATAGTAAAGGAAGTAACAGATAAACACGGAGTTACTTATCGAATCCAACCAACTTTTGTAAAGGCTATCGGCAGGCATGCAAAAATGCTGAAACTATTGGGACAGAAACAGGTGTAGTTGGTTGAGTAGGCACTTTAAGAAGTAAAGGCAAATATAAAATGAGCCTCAATTAGGCTAATGGGGAAGCAGTCGCAGTTGAAGCAAGCAGAGGAAATCTGCAGCATATAAGGGATAACAAAATATATTTCGTAATACGTATTAGAATAACCTAAAGTTTTGTGAGTTCTTCTCATATGCCGATAATTCAGCAACCTCGTTTCTCGCTCTTTTTGTAGTAGAAATTGCTGTTTTTTTATATAGAATAAGATGAAACAAATTCTACTACTTACAATAAACTTACTTAAGCAAATTAAAAAAGTAATATGTTTCCCATAATATGCGGCATAATTCCCTGCCTACTGCATACTCACTGGCAAATTTATGGTGGCGCATTCAGAAGTAAGCAACCTGTTGAACTGCAAGAAGTTATCGAGAAAATTAAGCAAGGTGAAACCCCAAAAATGCAAAAATGATTAAAAAGCAGGGTCAAATTTTAAATAGGAATTTTATAAAACGCTTATTCTTTTATTTAACACATTAAAAAACCAGATAAGATTTTTTATATTTCTTTGATAATCAGCCTTATCGCGTTATGGATTCTTCATTCTGAATTCTTATAGAAATATAGCCGGTACTTCTGAAACTGCCACATTAAAATACCAATACAATTATTTATATTTCGTTGATAGTTAAGCTTATCGTATTCTGAGTTCTTCATTCTGGATTCTTATAAGAATATATCCGGTACTTTTGAAACTGCCTAAACAAATTCATCGCTGCCTTAAATAAATGCCATCTTCTTTAAGTTCGATTTGTTTATTTTTATACAGATCACCAATGGCTTTCTTAAACGTCTTTTTACTCATATTCAATCTTTCTTTTATTTCATCCGGACTGCTTTTATCTGTCAAGGGAAGCCAACCATCATTTTCCTTCAGAATTTGTAAAATTTCTTCTGCATTCGGCGCTACTTTGCTATATCCAAATGGTTCCAACTGGAGGTCAATTTTGCCGTCTGTCCGAATTTTCTTCACATAAGCCTCTAATCTGTCTCCAACATAAACTTCCTGAAATACTTCATTCTGATAGAGCAGTCCATCATGAATATGATTAACAATTGCTTTATACCCCAATTCGGTTTCATCATAAACTAAAACATCCACTTTTTCACCTACTTCTACTTTGATATTCTCTCTGTCCAGAAATTTACGAACCTTTGCCGAACCGACTAACCGCTCACTCACCTCATCATAAAACAGATAAATTACGGCAAATTCACCTTCCTTCAACTTTTTGTCCTGTTCCCTGAAAGGAACAAGCAGTTCTTTTGCAATTCCCCAATCCACAAACGCACCAAAATCGGTTACACTAGTGACCTTTAACGGGGCAAATTCATTTAGTGTCAGCTTCGGCCGGAGAGTCGTTGCAATCGGGCGCCCCTGCGAGTCGCTGTAGACAAAAACGTCAACTTCATCACCAATCTGGAGGCCGGAAGGAATATATCGATTGGGAAGCAATATAGCATCCTCTTCGTCTTTGGTAACGTAAAAGCCTTGTTCGCTTTCTCTGACAACTGTAAGCCTGTGGTGTAATCCAAGTTCAATCATATTTTCTGAAATTTAATGGTATACACAAAAATAATGTATGTTAATGGATAAATAAGCCAACAAGTGAATTAATTCCGAAGTCTTGCGCAAGGGCTTGCTTGTGCCAATTTGAAAATCATATAACGCGTATGACGCTGATGGGACTGATATGCGCGCCTTGCCTGCAGGCAGGGATAAAATAAAGCGATGTACAAGCTGCCCGGTGGGATTTGCAACTTAGCGAAGCGAATAATTCCGCAGTCCTCGTCTGGCAAATATTCCGTCATCAGCCAATAAAAAGTTACGATCTTGTTTGCAATTTGTAAGAATAAATGCTTTCTTATTCTGGTCTTTCATCTGATGATTTTTAGGCTCACTCGAAAGATCGAAACTTCCGCTTCAAAACTCTTGCTCGGCGGGAAACGCAACAGATGCTCGGCGGAATTTGAAATTCCCTCGCCCTCATCTGGCAAATATTCCGTCATCGGCCAATAAAAAGTTACGATCTTGTTTGCAATTTGTAAGGATAAATGCTTTCTTATTCTGGTCTTTTATCCGATGATTTTTAGGCTCACTCGAAAGATCGAAAACCATCGCAAAGAGAGAAAAAGCCCAAAAGCTTGGAAAACCCGTAAACGGGTTGAGTTGAGGTCAGGAACATTGGCTCACCAGGATAAATCCTGGTGCTATTCTCATGCTGCAAAACTAATGTATGTTACTAAAAACTATAAAGGAGAAGCTTCGCTACTTTGCGATTCCGCTATTTTCGCTGGAACAAAACACTCTTGCTCAGCGGAAAACGCAACACGTGCCTGGCAGAATTTGCAACTTAGCGAAGCGATCTCATGAGCGACAGCGAATAATTCCGTCGCCCTCGTCTGAAACAAAGGTTTCATCGTAAACCATCGCAAAGAGAGAAAGTTACCAAATCTATGGGATTTTTTGATACACCCGTAGTTTTTTTAAATTTCTACAGGATTAAAAAAGAGGATACTAAAAACAGCATCCTCTTTTCTAAAATTCACTTAATATCTATAATAGTTAAAGCTCTATAAAATCTTTGAATAAATGATTTTCTGATTTAAGTTTATCTTCGTTTCCATACACACATAAAGCACTTTCGTTAAGAATTTTGTCTACAAAATCAGCCATTTCCTTTATATCTTCAGCATTGGTTGAAAGCACATCGTTTCGGACTGACTGAAGCTCCTCTTTAGTTGTATTCGTCAGATAATACCTTAAAGCAGTAGTTCCTTCCTGAGATGGAGACAGTGGACGATCTATATTTGATATCGTACCAATAATAAAACGCCTCATTTTCTTCTCATTTGGCGAAAACTCGTTCAAAAAGCCGGGTGAATTATCAATATTTTCAACTGTTTCCTCCAAATTAGGATCTCTATATGAAGCAAAATAGAAATTCCCTGACTCGGAAAAACGGCTAAAGCCACCGTAGGCTCCTCCGATTACCCTAATTTGATTATTCAGGTATTCTCTCGACAGTATTTGATTTAGCACCTCGATTTTTCCATTATAATCGTAACCAAGTTCTTTGAAATTATATCCTTTGACTACATACTGTACTTTTGAAGGAGTAAGAATACCCTCATTTTTCTTTTCAAAATCAAAATCCCATTCTTTTAATGCCACTTTATTCTCTGGAAATTGCTCAACAAACCCTTTCAAACCATCATTAAATTTCGACATATCTTCATCTTTGCAGGCAACATAAGCAGTCATGTTATTTTTGTTAAACAACAATTCAGCTACAGTTTGAAGATTTTGTACTATTTCATCATAGTTCTCATCGTAATTCTCCATTAAATCTGTTATAAAATTGTAATAGGTATAACCACGTGTAAGTTCATTGAATTTACCTTGTTTCGAGTAATATGATGAAAGTCTCGTCGCTGCAAGTCCAAGTCCGTTTCTTCTTACATTAGCCTCAAGCTCTGACTGATGTTCAGTTAAGAGGGTTTTTAACCGTTCCTTGTCATCAATTTTTGAATTATGCAACACCTCATTTGTCAGTTCAAATAATTTATCTGATTTCTTTGTCAGCACTTTACTGTTTACAACAAAATGTGCCAACAGATTCTCATCATTATGATTTTCCAGATCAGTTCTGTATCTTGTTGAGAATCCACCGAGATAGGTATTTATCTCATTATTTAACTCCCCAAATGAATAATTTTCAGTATTCAGATCTCCCAGAACTTTGGACAGGAGACGCATATAAGGAATTTGCTCTTTTGAGAGCACACGTGCATCAAACAAAAATTTGGTATAGAAAATATCATTTGTAAACGTGTTGTAATATAATTCCTTTACGCCATTCACCTTTTGTTCGTTAATATCAAAATATTTTGCTGTGCTATCGATCTCATCTAGTTCCAATAATGGCATTTTAGCTAAATCTTCCGGAGAATTTTCTTTCTTCTGATAAGCTTTTAATTCTTCGGTTTCTTTAATTAAAGAATCCATTTGTTCTTCAGAAAGGGAAGCCTTAAATTCTGCCAATTCCTGCTTCTCCTCTTTATTCCATTCAGCCTGAAGGCCGGGTTTTGGAACCAATGCGATAAGGAGGGAATGGGGATTATCTATAAGGTTATCGCTTATTAATGTCTCAATTTTTTCATTCTTAACGGCTTTTTTAGTAGCGGATAGAGGTTTTTCCCATTTCAGGCTTAAAAATGGATCCCCTGCATAAGCCCAGCCATTTCTTGACTGAAATAAATAAGTCAATCCTTTTTGAGGGTTATCCCCTTCCCTGAGTCTAAATTCATACTGATTTACTATTCCTTCCAGAATATCCTTATCAATTCCTTCTTCTGCGATTTCTTTAAGTTTCTCATCAACAATCTCATGAAATTTATCTTTATCCGATAAATTGGCATTTTTTACATTAAGTTGAAAAACACCTTGCTTATTTGCTCTGTAATAAGCATTAATATCCCGGCCAATACCTGCATCCTGCAGTGCCAATCTTAAAGGCCCCGATTCATGATTAACCAGAGCTTCGGCCAGAATACGCATTTGCATATTCATTGCCTGATTTGATCCATCTCCTACAACCCAATCCATAGTCAGGAATGTTTTATCCGCAGTATCTTCAGATTTCCCAACAGGATAATATTCAACCACCTCTTTCATTTCATCAAAAGACTCCTGCGTTTTAATTTTGACTTCTTTATCTAGTTTCTCAAATTTTGAGAGGTATTTCTCATTAATAAAAGCTAAATCCTTGTCAAGATCAGAATTGCCATACAGGTATAAATAGCTGTTTGTTGGGTGATAATATTTTTCATGGAAATTTTTGAATTCTTCATAGCTGAGTTCAGGGATTGCATCAGGATATCCTCCCGAAGAATTTCCATAAGTATTACCCGGGAATAAATTTTTATCGATATGATAACCTAATACTCTGGAAGGACTAGAAAATGATCCTTTCATTTCATTATAAACAACACCTTTATATTGAAGGGGGGCATCTTTTGAATTCAGTTCGTAATGCCATGCTTCTTGTTTAAATATCTTAGGATTATCATAGATTTTTGGAAAGAACACTGCATCCATATAAACGTGCATCAAATTACGAAAATCTTTGTCATTCATGCTGGCAACAGGATATGCTGTCATATCGCTGCTGGTCATAGCATTTAAAAAAGTGTTCAGCGACCCTTTAGTTAATATTGTAAACGGACTTTTTACAGGGAAATTCTTAGAACCGTTCAATACGGAATGCTCAATAATGTGCGGTGTGCCCTTGTCCGTTTGCGGTAACGTTTTAAAAGTGGCGCAAAAGGTTTTGTTCTCATCATCATTGGCAATTTTTAACAGATGAGCGCCGCTCTTTTCATGCTCAAAGTAATAGCACTCGGAATTTACTTCTTCTACAAATTCCTTTTTAAGTAATTTGAACCCATGATAGGTTGAGCCGACCTGGTATTTATCCGACTGACAGGAAACCATCAGTATGGAAACTAATACCAGAATAGCATAAAAACTTTTAAGTCTTCTAAAATTCATAATTATTATTTTTTTAAATTTTGAGTACGAAATTTACAAATTTTTCCTTTACGTCCTCCGTTAGTATGCAAAAAACTTTAAGAATAACTCTGAAATTATCTTATCCTTAAATAGTGGTTCTAAGAAAACACATTATAGGCTTGCCCGCTGCCCTTTTAATTTTCCGGCAGCTGCCGGAAGGCTAACCCGCTGATAGACAACTTATTCATTTTTGGTTGATTGAAGTGTAAATAGGTTTATTAAGATTAAGAGGCGTTTTCTCAGAGGCACTAAATAAGTCTAAAGGTTCAACAAATGTTTTTTGAAAAAATCAAATAAAAAAAATAAACGGTGGTTTAATTATAAATCTTCCAAAATAAAAGAAATAGTATCTTTCTCACTATATTGAAATAGCATTCTGCTTAAAAAAGCCAGGGGAATTCCTATATGACTGCAAGCTTTTCGTAAGGCCTCTTCAATGGCCAGATAAATTTTCCGGCTGCTTTGAATTTTACGATTATCCAGATTTAAATCAAAATGCTGATTAAGCACTTCTCCAATTCTTGTACTTATTGCAATAACATCAATAGATACCCCATTTTCAATCATAAACCCGGAAGCGCTTTTCAACATAAAATGGGGTACACGACGCATTAATATATTTCGTATTTCATTATAGTTCTGTTTATTATGATCTATACCTTTCAATAACACTAATTTATTTTGGTTTATGATATCCGCACTTTCAAGTATGTCTTCTATTCGTTCGGCCTGTTTATTATAAAAACTTGTGGCCTTATAATCTTTTAGAACTTTTGCAATGTATTCTTTGCGGTTGTTCTTTATTGAAACCAGATATCTGAAATTCAACTTTTCACTAAACTCATGTAATTGTTTTTCATCTCTTCTCAAACCTTCCGTCATTTTTCTTCCGCTGATGGCACAAAATTGAAAGACAAGACTCATCCAGATAGAATTCTGGCTCATAACTGAATACAACCCTAATTCAGGCATTTCAGCTTCATAAATCAGATGTTCTACTATTTTTGATAGTTTGGTGTAATCCGATTTTGTTATAGATATAGTCTGATTGTCTGAATTATAATACATACGCTTTTACTTATGGAAATGATTCATCATCATATACTTTAATTTAATTTCAGTTTCTAACCCAAATCATTCACAATTTATTTCTATCTCCGTATTTTGAAATTCATTTCTGTTTTAGGTTATATCAAATATACAAAAATCTCGAAATTACTGATAATTCAAAAAATTCTTTCAATCAAAACATACCATTTGCATGAAATACAGCATTGTTTGATATTAAATAACTCAGGAATAATCTGGATTTTAACAATATATTTTGCAATTATCCAATGAAAACAATATATTTGGAAAATAAAACGTCAAATTCTTTGTAGAATAAGACATACAAAAAAATTGAAAGGAGTAAAATTATGTACAAAAATGCTTTACTGATATTATCTATCGGCCTATTAGCAATAAGTTCCGGGTGTAACAAAAAGGAACTTGAGGAGCTTCGTAATGAAAACAAAGAGCTAAATAAAACAATAGAAGAAAAAGATAATACAATCCAACAACTGAAAAGCCAATACAATAGAATTGAGCAAAATTTGCAATTAATTGTTGAGGCAAAAGAAGATGAACAAGCAGAATTTAAGAAGGTTGCTAACAAGAAAATAATGAATAGGCTGGAAGATGTCAGAGAGAAAATGAAAGCGAATAGGAATAAAGCAGTATCTTCGGAAGGAAGACTTGATAATTTTCGATATCAGGCAAATAAATACAAGAAGAAAGCAAACAAACTGGAAAATCAATTGGAAGAGCATAAAGACTCCGTTAAAACTATTAAAGAAAATCTTCTTGCCAAAAAAGAACATCTTGTAGAACTGAATTCCACGAAAGAAGATCAGGATTCTATAATCTCAGAATTAACAGAACAAAACACCGCATATAAGGACTCATTAAATGATAAAACAAAAGAGCTCAATACAGCTTATATTGCAGCTAAACCGAAAAAACAATTAAAGAAGAAAGGAATTATAAAGAAAAAAGGTGGTTTTCTGGGATTTATTGGTCAGGTAAAGGTTTTAAATCCTGCATTTAATGAGGCAAACTTTGAGACTATGAACGTAAAAGAAAAACGTTCTATAACCATAGATGCAAAGCCAAATAATATAGAACTAATCACGCCGCATCCAGAAAACTCTTATAATCTAGAAAAAGGAGAGGAAAATAAAACAGTACTAAATATAAAGGATAAAGAAAATTTCTGGAGGGCCGGGAAACATCTGGTAGTTTCATATTGATTGTTTTCTTATCTTCGATTAAATAACGTACTTCTAAAAGGCACAAGCACCTCGCTTGTGCCTTTTTTGTCTGATAGCTTCTTTCACCCAAATTGAGCGAGTTTCACTCAGCGGATAAAATGTAACAGGAGCTCAGCGGAATTTGCAATTCCGCCGCACCATCTAACTAACCCTTTTCGTGGTCAGCAAAAAAGTTAGTAAACAATAATAGCCATTTTCTTGTTTCTTTTATATCTTACATCTTGATAATTAATTATCTAATAAAAATTTTTGCTTATGAACCCCACACAACTTGGAATCAAAATCATTCGTATTATACTTGGAGTTATTCTCCTGGTATTTGGTCTCAACCATTTCTTTCAGTTCATGCCCATGCCTGAGCCACCGGAACCAGCAATGAATTTCATGGGAGCTCTGGCAGCTACGGGCTTTATGTGGCCTTTGGTCGGCATTGTCCAGGTTATCTCTGGCATATCTTTAATTATTGGCCGCTATGTGGCTTTAGGACTTGTTTTATTTGCTCCTGTCGCACTTGTGATACTTTTTTATCACTTATTCCTTGATCCGGCAGGCGGACTAATAGGATACATCACATTTATACTGGAAGTACTTCTGCTTTATGCATATCTGGAAGCTTACAAGCCAATGTTAAAGCAAAAGATGGAATAAAACATTAATTAGTTCCTCTAAGCGAAAACGCCTTTTGATCTTCAACAAAGCTATTTACACTTTAATTTGCCAAAAAATGAATAACTGATAATCAGTAATATAGTCTTCCGGCAGCTGCCGGAAATTTTAAGGGCAGCGGGCAAGCCAAGAGAGTGTTTTCTTAGAATCACTAAATAGCTGAATACCACAAAAGGTTCTCGGCGGAATTTGCAACTCCGCCGTTCTTTTTTCATAATCTTTACCAGGATTAAAAGGTTCCGACATTCACTCATCTAAAATGTTTTTTATTATATTTGGACTACCTTGTTTATTAAAGAAGCAAAAAAGCGCTTTCTTATCTAAAAACTAAAATATAACTGTATGCGTAAATACTTTGATTTCCTCTTTTCATCAAGATTTATGGGTGTATTATTCATCTTCTTATCGTTTTCAATGGCAGTTGCTACCTTTATCGAAAATGATTTTGGAACCGGCGCAGCTTACGAACTGGTTTATGATGCAGTTTGGTTCGAAGCGCTTTTTGTATTGATGATTTTAAATTTCTTAGGTCAAATCTTTCGTTTCAAATTGCATCGAAAAAATAAACTTACAATATTACTTTTTCATACAGCCTTTATTGTCATAATTATTGGCGCTGGCCTCACAAGGTTTTGGGGTATTGAAGGCAATATTCATCTCAGAGAAGGAGAAACAAAGGATTTCTTTCAATCAAATCACTGGTACCTTAAACTTCAAACTAAAAACAATGATGGAGAAATAAAAGCAAAAGACAATGAACCGTTCACAATTACTGAAATAACATCTGATAATTATAGAAAAAATGTGGAGCTGAATGGAAAAGATTATCAACTCAAATTTACAGGGTACTTCCCAAATGCAAAAAAAATGATAATTGATGATCCTCACGGAGAGCCCATAGTAATGATTACTGCTACAAACAAAAATGGCTCCCAAGAAACATTTATCATGGAATCGGGAGAGAGTAAAGCTTTAGGAGCACTATCCGTTGGATTTATGGCTTCTGATACAAATAATGTCCAACTCAACTTCAAAAATGATTCATTCTATATTCGTTCTTCCGGTAAGCTTACAAGGACAAACATGCGCGATTCCAACACCACAAGGTTCCAGGCAGAACAAGAAACCATTTTTTCTCCTGTATATCTGTACAAAACAAATGAATGGAGTTTTGCTGCACGAAACATGACAGGTTCCGGTAAACTCAAGCCTGTTCGCAATCCGCACCAAAATAATAAACTGCAGGAAGATGTAATAGCATTTGAGCTTTCAAATAATACCGAATCGCACGAACTTTACCTGTGGATGAATAAAGACAGGGTAAAACCTGTAACCTTCAGCGCCGGCGGGGAACAATTAAAACTATCCTATGGACCCAAAAAGATTCAATTACCTTTCAAACTTCATCTGAAAAATTTTATCATGGAACGTTATCCCGGCTCTCAAACTCCTTCTTCGTACAAAAGCAAAATTAACCTGTCTGATGACGAAAATAACGTCACTAAGTCATACACCGTCTTCATGAACAACATTCTGAAATACAAAGGTTACAGGTTTTATCAGTCTTCTTTTGACAAAGACGAAAAAGGCAGTGTTTTATCTGTTAACTATGACCCCGCAGGTATGATCGTTACATATATCGGTTATGCCCTGTTAGGCCTTTTTATTATACTTTCACTTGTGAACAAAAAATCACTTTTCAGGCAAATTAAACCTTCGCATTGGAAAATGCCGGTAAAAAAGACTAGCCTGATAGCATTATTTCTATTATCCGGGACCGGTATAATTCAGGCAAACCAAAACGAATGGACTGTTAAAAAAGATTTAGCAGAAGATTTCGGAAAAATTCTTGTTCAGGACAACAATGGAAGAACAAAACCTTTGTATACGCTTAGTAATGACATAATTAGGAAAGTATACAGGGAAAACAAATACAAAAACCTAAACTCGATGCAGGTTTTTCTTGGATTTTATTATGATTTCAGCTCATGGAAAAATACACCAATTATAAAAGTTTCTAACAAAAGGCTTAAAAATGTAATTGGTATAAATGCTGATTATGCTGCAGTAACAGATTTAGTTAATCTGCGAACAAATGCCTATAAATTAAAAGACCATGTAAAAAGGATTTATAATAAACCTGCCTCAGAACGGAATAAATTTGACAAAGAAGTACTCAAGGTCGATGAGCGTTTAAATATTCTATCTATGATTATTAGCGGGGAAATGCTTAAAATATTCCCCGCCAACAACAATTCTGATAAATGGGAAACACCTGAAAGCGCATCAAATTATGCTCATAGAACAGAAGATTCGCTTTTCTTAAAAAATGTACCTGAGAAAATATTCAACTCTGTTTCACGCGGTAATCCGCAACAAGCAAAAGAATATATTCAATCTATAAAAAAATACCAACGTCAATACGCAACTTACCAGCTTCCCTCAAAGACAAAAGTTAATGCAGAGATACTTTACTATAAACTAAATGTTTTTGAAAAATTATTCCCGTTTTATGCTACGATAGGACTAGTGTTCATCGTGATACTGATGTTCAATATAGTAAAAGGAAGAAACACTAACACTCTTACTATAAATTTTTTTAGTGGCTTGCTGATATTTGGATTCTTATTTCACACAGCGGGGTTAGGTCTCCGTTGGTATATCTCGGGGCACGCTCCTATGAGCAACGGTTATGAATCCATGCTTTTTGTCTCCTGGGCGACACTTCTGGCAGGATTTTTATTTTCCGGAAAATCAAAACTTACGCTTGCCGCTACTTCGATACTTGCCTCTTTAACATTATTAGTAGCGCATATGAGTTTTATGGATCCGGAAATCACTAATCTCGTACCCGTGCTAAAATCTTATTGGCTAACACTTCATGTATCAATTATCACAGCCAGCTATGGTTTCCTTGGCATGGGAGCTATTCTTGGAATTTTTGTCATGATACTTTACTCAGTTCTTAATCAAAGCAATTATCAAAGAATCATTGACAGCATCAAGAATCTAACTACAATCAATTACAAAACCCTGACGCTGGGTTTGTATCTTTTAACCATTGGGACTTTTCTCGGGGCAATATGGGCAAATGAATCCTGGGGGCGTTATTGGGGTTGGGATCCCAAGGAAACCTGGTCCCTTATCAGTATAATTGTCTATAGTTTTGTCATTCACTCCCGAAACATTCCGGGACTAAAGACAATGTTTGCCTTCAATACACTCAGCCTTTTTGCTGTAGGATCGATTTTGATGACCTATTTCGGAGTTAATCATTATCTTTCCGGTCTTCATTCCTATGCCGAGGGCGATCCTGTTCCTGTGCCAGTATTTGTGTATATCAGTGTAGGTTTATTGATCGGATTAGCCATTTTCGCATGGCAAAACAAACGGAGATATATAACTTACAATTAGATG
>Ga0207714_1000898_pt1 | contig 20027 bp, 21 predicted proteins | sample PonA232FremontCA_2_FD_187270 | JGI IMG/M metagenome (GOLD analysis project Ga0207714, IMG submission 187270) | Marine sediment microbial community from Fremont, CA, USA - Pond A23 Sediment 2 (SPAdes) | ecosystem: Environmental > Aquatic > Marine > Unclassified | place: USA: Fremont, California...
GAGGCCGCACCGACATCGACCGGTGACCCGACTGTCCGGGACGTCACCGGGGACGCACCGCTGGACAACACCTCGAAGCTCATCGCCGCGCTCCCGGATTCCTCGAATCTAATCGTTGACCCGATCGATGTTCTCGAACGAAACGAGCCGCCGAGATACCGGAAGTTCATGAACGAACTTCAAAACCAGGTGTACAACACCGATAGCCTCGCCGTGTTGCACTGTTTGGACGGTCACGCCGTCCCCGAGCTCCGGGACACGACGGTGCACATGGCCGATGTCGTCTTCCAGTTACAGACGAAACTGAAAGGCGACCGGGTCGAAAATCGTCTTACGGTGCCGAAGTTCCGCGGCGGGAGGGCGCTCTCCGACGCGATCAAACTCGATCTCACCGAGGCGATCGATATCGATACCAGTCGGGACATTGCCTGAGACGGGACTGGGCGGCGATCCGAATAGGCGGCGCCGACTGTTTATATACAATGCCGGCGGCAGACCTACCGTGAGCTAAAAACCGCCGGCGGCCCGCCGAGGCGGGTGTACAGCGTGAGGGCCGCCCAGAGACGAGCGCTGTCTGTTCGCAATCCTTGAAGTGACCTGACGATGAGACTCTACTATGGATCTCTTCGGGACCGCTGGAATCCGTGGGGACGCACGGACGAACGTGACGCCGTCACTCGCGCTGGCCGTCGGGCGGGCAGCCGCCGCCGACGGCTCCGAGTTCGTCGTCGGCCGCGACGGTCGCGAGACCGGTGAGGGGATCGCGGCCGCCGTCGAAGCGGGACTTGAGAGCGGCGGTGCGGACGTCCACCGCGTCCGCCCGGTCCCGACGCCAGCGCTTGCGTACGCGAGCCGCGACCGCCGGGGGATAATGATCACCGCGAGCCACAACCCGCCGAGCGATAACGGGCTGAAGCTGTTCGTCGACGGAACGGAGTATGACCGCGAAGCCGAGCGCCGGATCGAATCGCGGATCGATCCGGACTCGGAGCCGACCCCCGCCGCGTGGGACCAGTGGGGAGCCGGACGAACGCTGGACGTGTTGGCGTCTTATCGCGCCGATATCGTCGAGTACGCCCGCGACATCGCCGGCGACTGTGCGGGGCTCGCCATCGCCGTCGACTGCGGGAACGGGACGGCGGGGCTGGCGACCCCGGATGTCCTGCGTGAACTCAGAGCCGATGTCACGGCGCTGAACGCTAATCTCGACGGCCACTTTCCCGGCCGGGATTCGAAGCCCACCCCGGAGAGCCTCGCCAATCTCCGTCGATTCGTCGCCGACGGTGGCTTCGAACTCGGCATCGGACACGACGGTGACGGCGACCGGATCGTTGTAATTGACGCCGACGGGGATGTCGTCCACGAGGATACGATACTCGCCATCGTCGCTGAGCACTACGTCGCGGCGACCGAAGCGGCCGATCCCGTCGTCGTGACGACGCCGAACGCCTCGGGTCGGATCGACGAGCGGGTCGAGGCCGCCGGCGGCCGGATTGAGCGGGTTCGGCTCGGCGCACTTCACGAAGGGATCGCAGTCGCCGAGAGGTCGGGCGGGACCGTCGTCTTCGCCGCCGAGCCGTGGAAGCACACCCACCCGGCGTTTGGCCCCTGGATCGATGCCGTCGTTAGCGCGGCTGTCATCGCAGGTCTATCGGCTTCGACGGGGCTTCGGAGGCTTCAGGACCCGGTCCGAGAACGGCCGTACCGGAAGATGAGTGTCGAGTGTGCGGACGATCGGAAGGTAGCTGCGATGTCCCGGCTCGAATCGCGGCTCCCGGAGGTGTTTCCGAACGCCGACGTGGCGACCGAGTACGGACTCAGGTTGACCTTTCCTGACGGTTCGTGGTTACTCGTCAGGCCAAGTGGAACCGAGTCGTATCTCCGGCTCTATGCCGAAAGCGACGATGTCGACTCGCTCGTCGACGCTGCCTCGGAGCCCATCGAACGTGCAATCGACGACGAGTCGGCGTAATCACGATCGGCCATCCTCGGCCGTTCCCGTTTAGATCGGCTCTATGACCGTGGCCGGGTCAGTTATTTGCCGCCGGCCTCCCGACCCTCCGGTATGGACGACACCGAACTCCTCTCGCTCGCCCGTGAGGCGGCCGAACGGTCATACGCGCCGTACTCGGAGTACTACGTCGGCGCCGCAATCGAAGTCGGCGATGGAACGACGTTTAGCGGCTGTAACATCGAGAACGCCAACTACTCCAACAGCGTTCACGCGGAGGGGTTAGCCCTCTCAAAGGCAGTCGAAGCGGGGTACCGGCGCTTTGAGGCGGTCGCCGTGAGCTCCGACCGGCGCGATGGGGTGACGCCTTGTGGAATGTGCCGACAGTCACTCGCGGAGTTTTGTGACGACGAGCTTCGGATCGTCTGCGATGCTCCGGATGGGCCAGCCGTCTACACCCTGGGCGAGTTGCTCCCGAACACGATCACCGCCGGTCACCTCGAATGACCGACTCCAGCGAGGATCCCAACGATGGCGAACAGTACCATCTCGGAGTGTGCGAGGGTGCGGTCGACGGCCCGGTGTTGCTTCCGGGCGACCCGGATCGCGTCGAGATCGTCGCCGATTTCTGGGAGACGGCCGAGGAACTCGCGAGCCACCGCGAGTACAGGACGCTCGTCGGCGAATACGAGGGCGAGCCAGTTGCGGTCACCTCAACCGGGATCGGGTCGCCGTCGGCGGCCATCGCCGTTGAGGAACTCGCCCGTGTCGGTGTGGAGTCGTTCCTCCGTGTCGGCTCGTGTGGGGCGATCCAGCGGGACGTCGATATCGGCGATCTCGTTATCACCACGGGCGCGGTCAGACAGGAAGGAACGAGCGACGAGTACGTTCGCGAGGACTATCCGGCGAGCGCTCACGGCGAGGTCGTGACCGCATTGGTGACCGCGGCGGAACGCCTCGGCCACGAGTACCATCTTGGCGTCACCTGCTCGACCGACTCGTTTTATGCCGGCCAGTCCCGCCCGGGTGTCGGCGGGTTCCGGGCGGCCGGTAGCGACGAGCGAATCGAAGCGCTCCGCGAGGCGGGCGTACTCAACTTTGAGATGGAGGCGAGCGCGATTCTGACGCTTGCAGGGTTGTACGGGCTCCGAGCGGGGGCCGTCTGCACTGTCTACGCCAACCGGGTAACCGGTGAGTTCCGGACAGAAGGGCAGCGAAAGGCGGCCGAGACGGCGTCGTTGGCCGCGGCACTCCTTGGTCGGATGGACCGTATCAAAAAACGTGCGGGCGTCGACCGCTGGCACGCCGGCCTATCGCTTGACGACGCGTGAGCCTTTTCCGAACGTTGTTACATGTCCGGGAACGCCTTCGCGGCGTCCCCGAATCCGGTCACCGTGGTGATCCAGCGGGCTGCGACGGTCTTTTTTAGCGCCTTCGCCGCTGGGCCGCCGAACGTGTCCACCGGGAGTCCCTTTACGTTGTGCGCGACGGCCTTGCTGCCGACGGAGATGAGCGTCCCTTTGTCATCGTGTGTCCACTCGACGAGCGGTTCGCCGCGAATCGCGCGTGCGATGTTCTCGCCGGCGACCTCCGCAGCCTGCCAGGCAGCCTGTGCCGTCGGCGGTGCGGGGTTGTCCTGATCTGCCTGGTCGATGAGCGCGGCGTCGCCGAGCGCGAATACGCGCTCGGCGGACGTTCGGAAGTCGGACGCCGCTTCGATCCGGTTGCTTCGCTCGTCCTTGTCGACGGCCGCGGTTTCAGCCGCGTCCTGGCCGGTGATACCACCGGCCCAAAGCAGCACGTCGTAGTCAAGTTCCTTCTCGTCGCCGATGTACACCGTCTCGTCGTCGACCTTGCCGATGAACTCGCCGGTGTGTATCTCGACGTTTTTATCCTCGAGGAGCTTTCGGAGCTTCGCCTGCACGACGGGATCGTTGTTCGGGAAGACGTTGTCTAACCCCTCTACGAGGTGGATCTCCAGCGGCGCACGGTGTTTGTCGCGGAACTCCGCGATCTCGCCAGCCGACTGGATACCGGAGAGTCCGGCGCCGCCGACGACGACCTGTGCGGGGTCGTTTCTGGCGGCTTCGCGGGCGGCCTCAGTGACCGCATCGTGGATTTCGAGAGCGTCCTCAAGACTCTTGAGGGTGAGCGAGTGCTCCTCGAGTCCCTCAATGCCGAAGAAAGCGGTCTTCGAACCGATGCCGAGGAGCAGATAGTCGTACTCGACGGTCGAATCGTCGGCGAGCGTGAGCAGCCGCTCATCGGTATCGATAGCGTCGACGCGGCCGTGCACGAACCGCGTCGCGGGCGATTTGATCTCGGAGATATCGAAGGTGATCTTTTCTTTGAGATCCGGGTTCCGGATACAGCGGTGGGACTCGTGAAGCACTAGATGGTGGTCGATGTCCGATATCCAAGTGAGATCGGCCTCACCGTCGAGTTCTGATTCGAGCCGCTTGATCGCGCCGGTACCGGCGTAGCCGGATCCGAGCACGACGACATCCTCTGTCATATCTATATGTCGGGTTCCCATCGATACAAAGCTGTTGGAAACGGTTCATCGCTGAGAGATGCGTATTGTGCTACGGACGCTTTGTGGTGAAGAAACGTGTGATCGTTGTCGTTTTAATTCAAAAGCTTACATTCGTGGGAACCGTTGCAGAGGTGACGACCGGAGCGTCACTCCGGCGTATCGTCGTACCGGAGAGTTAGTGGAGTGGCTCCTCGTCGCCGGCCGGCGCCTCCATGTTGTCGATGGTGAGAATAAGGCTGTTGTTGGTGTCGTCTTTGCCCTCGAGTTGGCCCTCGATGAGGAGTTTCGAGAGCGGCGTCGGTCCGACGCTAATGTCATCTCCCTCGTCAAACTCCGATATCGATCCCTGAAGTTTGACCTCGGCCCGACAGAGCTCGGGGTGGTGAACGCTCGTCAGATCTATTTCTTGGACGTTCGCTTTTACGAGATCGCCTTTGTGCCGGAACGGCACGTCTGCCGCCTGGTCCATCTCTTGGATTTTCAACGCGTCGTACGCTGTGGCAGTCGGTTTGTACCCGCCTTTCGGCCCAGGTACGCCTTCGACGAGTTGGAGCGCTTTGAGGCTCTGCATCTGGTTGCGGATCGTCCCCGGGTTCCGGTCGACCTCGTTAGCGATATCCTCGCCTTTAACCGCGCTTTCGGAGTCGCGAAAGAGGTTAATGAGTTCTTGGAGGATCGTTTTCTGGCTGGGAGTAAGTTCGATCGATGACATAACGTACAATTTGGTAGTTTGTGACTTAAAGGCGACGGTGGGCCGGGTCATCGGGGGCGAAGGCGGCACCCAGGAGTCATCAGAAGCGAAGGCGGCATCCAAGAGTCATCGGAAGCGAAGGCGGCGTCCAGGACGTTACCGGCGCGCTCGGTCGTCGGATTCTGATAGCCTGACAGCCTACTCTCCGGATGCACCCAGAGAGCGCGAGGAGTTCACGACGACGAGCGTACTCGACGCCGCCATCGCGACAGCCGCCAACAGCGGATTCAATAACCCGAGCGCGGCCATCGGGATCGCGAGGCCGTTGTAGAGGAACGCCCACCCGAGGTTCTGTTTGATACGACCGTTGGTCCGTTCGGCGATCCGGAACGTCTCGGCGACCGAACGAAGGTCGTCGTCGACGATGACCGCGTCGGCGGCATCGCTCGCGAGTCGGGTGCCGCTGCCGAGCGCGACGCCGAGGTCGGCCGCCGCGAGCGCGGGGGCGTCGTTGCTGCCGTCGCCGACCATCGCAACCGGGCCCTGGCCCCCGAGCCGTCGGATTGTCTCGGCCTTCGCCTCAGGCGGGACGCCCGCAAACACCTCCGAAACCCCACCGACGGTCCGGAACCGGTCCGCGGCGGCCCCCTCGTCGCCGGTCAACACGACAACAGATCGATCCGACGAGAGTGTCTCGACGGCCTCGCGCCACTCCACTCGCGGCGTATCGCCCACCACGATGACCCCCCGAGCACGGGCATCCCATCCGACGACGACCGGGACATCACCGTCGGATCTGGCGTCCGTGATCCGCTCGTTCAGGTCGCCGTCGATCTCGAACCCCCGGTCTCGGAGAAGTTCAGGGTGTCCAACGACGGTTTCTGAGCCCTCTATCGGGGCGCTGACGCCACGGGCCGTCCGGTCGAACGAGCCCGGATCGACCGCCGTCGAGCCGCCATCAGTCGCCGTACCATCGGGGGGGCGTTTCGAACCGGCCTCAGCGTTGTCACCGATGCCGTCGGCTGGGTCGACACCACCGTCGAGATTGACGCCGCCAACGTGGTCAACAATCGCCGCTGCGATCGGGTGTTCGGAGAGCGACTCGACGGCGGCCGCCCGCGAGCACACCTCCTCCGGCGCGTCAGCGTGGACCGAAACGACCGACATCGATCCTTCAGTCAGTGTTCCTGTCTTGTCTAACACGACGGTTTCGATGTCCGGGGCATCCTCGAAGACCGCCTCAGCGGTCACGATAATCCCCCGATCGGTGGCGGTTTTGATCCCGGCAGCGATGGCAAGCGGTGTCGCGAGACCGAGCGCACACGGGCACGAGACGATGAGAACAGTCAGTCCGACCAGCATGGCGGCCGTGACGCCGCCGCCGGAGAGCAACGTCCACCCTGCGACCGCCGCCGCGACGGCGATAACGAGCGGGACGAAAACGGTCGCGAGGCGGTCGGCGAGCCGCTGGATACCCGGGGTCGAACTCTGAATCTCCCACAGTAGTTCGACGAGTCTATCCAGCGTGCTCGTCGCGGTGTCGTCGACGACCACGACGAGTGGCGCGTCCGTGACGACCGTCCCACCTGCTACCCGGTCGCCCGGGCGCTTGCTGACCGGCGCTGATTCGCCGGTGATGAGGGACTCGTCGACCGCTGCCGTTCCCTCTCGAACCTCGCCGTCGAGGGGGACACGCTCGCCGGCGCGGACGAGGAGTCGATCGCCGGGGGCGACCTCGTCGAGAGGAACTGTTTCGCCGCTCCCGGCGAGTCTGGCATCCTCGACCGTTCGTTCGGTTAGCTCCGAGAGCCGCCCGACTGCGCGCTGTTTGATCTTGCTCTCGTAGTAGCCGCCCCCGGTCACGACGAGAATGATAGCGACGGTGACGTCGAAGTAGAGGTCGGTCTGACCGAGCCCTATCGCGAGTGTGCTATACGCGTATGCGCTGCAGGCGGCCAGCGCGACGAGGAGGTCCATGTTCGGCACGCCGGCCCGGAGGCTGACGAATGCACCTCGGAGGATCGGCCATCCGGTATAAAACAGGACGAACGTCGCCATGAGCCAGATATTCCCGAAGATGTAGAGGCCGTCCAACCCGCCGAAGTCGGCGAGCGGCTCGTAACCGAAGTACGTCGGATACAGAAACAGCGCGTACCACATCATCACCATCATGCCGAACAATCCGCCGCCGACGAGAAACTTCACGACCTCATTGGTGTCCCCGTCGGGGCGGCCCTCCTCGCGCCAGCCGGCAGTGTACCCGTACCCCGAGAGCGCCTCCGGGAGTTGTTCTTCGTCGACGACGTCCGGATCGTACTGCACGCGGACGGTATCAGTCGCGTAGCTCGCTTCGACGGCATGAACGCCGTCCTCAGCCGCTGTCCGTCCCTCCAGAAACGCCTCGCAGGTCGTACAGTGCATCCCGTCGACCGAAAAGAACGCCGACTCGGCAGTGTCCGGGACTTCATCGGGCGTTGTCGTGCCGTCGTTGTCGACGGCCTCGCGGACGGCCTCCGCTTCAGACGCCTCGAGATCGCCGAGCGACCGTTGCACTTCGAGACAGCCCCGACAACAAAAGGTCCCCTCAACGTCAGGACCGGTCACCGGCGTCGCGGGCGTCGGTAGATCGCAGAGTCGACAGCCTGATTCGTCGGCTGTGGTGGTGTCGTTAGTATTCATACGGGGGATCGCCGCCGGTACATGCGAGGGTCGTCACCGTTCACAACTTTATGAGGATCGGGTACTCACGGTTCGTCTCCGGTCGCATACTGGACAGCGATGCGTAGCAGAACACGGGAGGGAGACGACGGGCGGCCAGGATCGCATTAAGCTGTCACCGGTTACGCCGAGGACCCACCATGGACAGTTGCCACTTCGGCGGGACCGGTCGCGATGAGCAACGCGCCGATCGTTATGAGGACGTTGACGACCGATATAATGCCCGCAGTGCTTGAACTCGTTAATCCGTACCACAGCACTGGCGCCATCGCGAGCAGTCCGACGACGACCGACACTCGCGGCGAAAGCGAACCATCTGACATACTCCTCAGTTAGCTCTACTAGATAAAAAGTTATTGCCCGTGTCCCAGCAGTCTGGAATCCTGAGGGCAATAAATATATACAACGAATTAACAGTGGTCTGTATGAGTTCGAAGTTACGACGCGAGATCGGGCACGACGAGTTCGATCCAAAAGGGACGCTGGCGTTGATCGCCATTTATTTCGTCATCATCAGCGCCCTGTGGGTCTTCATGTACTTCGTCGAGTTCCTCGGAAACGATCTGACCATCGTCGGAACGATACTATGAACATCCACACCTACGAGAAATTCTGGCTCGCCGCGTCGATGGTGCTCATCGTTGGGTTCATTCTGACGATCACCTACGGGACGGTCGGAATCGGCGTCGCGATGGTCGACGACTCCGGGGAGACAATCAACCCCGAGAACATCAACGACCACCCGAAGTTCTCCAGTCCCGGCGTCGAACAGGTCGGTGAAAACGAGTACGACGTATACATCCAAGTCGTTCAGTTTGCGTTCCTACCAACCGAAGTTGAGGTACCCGCTCACAGCACGGTGAACATTCACCTCACGAGCCGCGACGTGATACACAGTTACAGCGTCGTTGGGACGAACGCGAACACGATGGTGATCCCGGGAGAGGTCGCCGAGGTGACGGTCAACGTCGACGAACCCAAAGAGTACGGCGTCATCTGTACGGAGTACTGCGGCAGCGGGCATCACAACATGGAAGGGAAACTCAACGTCGTTCCCGAGGAGGAGTTCGAGGGAGATAGCCAATGAGCCTCGGCGCTAACTCCGGAACATACCTCGATCAGTTCCCCGACGAGGCGAAACTGATCCGGGCGACGTTCTACAGTTCCTTCGCCGCGCTCTTTGTCGGTGCGCTCATGGGGCTGTTGCAGGTGCTCCATCGGGTCGATATCCTCCGGCTCATCCCCTCGGAGGACTACTACTCGTATCTCACGCTCCACGCCGTGCTGTTGGTATTGACCTTTACTATCTTCTTCCTCGTGGGGGTGTTTACTTGGGGCGTCACGACGAGCCTCGATCGCGGACTCGAGGACCTCCGGTACACCTGGGCGTGGTACGGCCTCATGGCGGGTGGTTCGCTCTTGGCCGGCATCACCATCATCGGTGGGTTCTTCGATGCGATCCCGCTGAGCGCGGCCGTCCTCTACACGTTTTACGCGCCGCTACAGGCACATCCGCTGTTCTACGTCGGCCTCGCACTGTTCATCGTCGGGTCGTGGTTCGCCGGGATCGACTGGTTCCGTTCGTGGTGGGCCTGGAAGCGCGAGAACCCCGACGAACGGATTCCGCTGCCGACCTTCATGGCGCTGACGACGACGCTGTTTTGGATCATCTCGAGTCTCGGCGTCGCCATCTCCGTCGTCGTGTTTATGATCCCGTGGTCGCTCGGGCTCATCGACCAGGTAAACGCGCTCCTGACTCGGACGCTGTTTTGGTTCTTCGGCCACGCCGTCGTCTACTTCTGGTTGATGCCGGCGTACATGCTCTGGTACGTCATGCTGCCGAAGATCTCCGGCGGGAAGCTGTTCAGTGATCCACTCGCCCGCGTCGTCTTCGTTCTCTTCTTGATCCTCTCGACCCCGACGGGGATCCATCATCAGTACCTCGATCCGGGGATCGCCGAAGGGTTCAAATTCATCGTGATGGTCAACACGATGTTCCTGCTGTTGCCAAGCCTGTTGACCGCATTTACCGTCGTCGCGAGCATGGAGCACGGTGCGCGACAACGCGGCGGAACCGGCTACTTCGGGTGGTTGCGCGCGCTCCCCTGGCGAAACCCGGTGTTCACCGGGATGGCGCTCGCCGGACTGATGTTCGCTGCCGCCGGCTTCTCGGGCATGATAAACGCCGGCATGAACATCAACTACCTCGTTCACAACACCTGGTGGGTCGTCGGCCACTTCCATCTCACCGTCGGGACCGCGGTCGCGTTGACGTTCATGGCCACCACCTACTGGTTCCTGCCACAGTTGACCGGCAAGAAGATCTGGAACAAGTCCCTCGGGCTAGCGCAGGTCCTGTTGTGGTTCATCGGCATGACATTCATGTCGAACGCGATGCACCGCGCTGGCCTCGCCGGCATCCCGCGGCGAACTGCCGAGCCACAGTACAGCGGCTTCGATTTCCAACCGGCCGCTGGATCGGTCGCCGAACTCAACATGCAGGTTGTCATCGGCGGAACGCTACTGTTCATCTCGACGCTGCTGTTCATGCTCATCGTGGTGATGACCGTCCGCGGCAGCAAAGTCGACACCTTGCCGGCGAACGGTTACGCCGAGACGCTTTCGGGTCCCGAGGATGCGCCGCTCGTCCTCGACAACCTGCGGCTGTGGGCGGGCATCGCAATCGCGCTCGTCGTGTTGGCGTACGCGCTGCCGCTGGCGTCAATCATCGGCCGTCACGGGCTCTTCGGCCCCGGCGGAAGTCCCTCGCCGCAGTTCATTGATACGGTCGTGTTCACCGGACAGGCGATCTTCGACTCGCTCGTGGGGGTGATCCGTTGATGTGGCTTCCGAGACCTGAGGTGATCGGGTGATGCGCTCGGCCTCTGGGGTGAGCCGCTGATGCGAATCAGCTGGGGGGGCTTCCTCGTCGTCGTCGCGGTGATGGTGCCGATCGTGATCGAACTCCGCACCGTGTTCGTCCACCTCGGCGTCGAGATGTCGATCGCACAGACGGGATTGCTCGCCGCGGTGATGATCGGGGCACTGCTCGCGTGGGCAGTCGCACCGGATATCCGCGGCCGGAAACGATCCAACGAGAAATCGGAGTAGCGGGCTCCGGCCCCGGCCCCGGTCGTAGGGGTCGAACACGTTGGCTCCGGTGTTACATCGGTAGTCCCGAATTTCACAGACAGATAGGACGGAAGCCCAAATCATCAGTCACGGAGGAATCCGATCGCAGCCGTCCTTGCGTTTTTACTAATCGCAGTACACTTTTTATTGGATATATACCGCGTAGTTCAGGATGGTCGCGAACGACACCCAGCCGAGGTAGGGGACGAGCAGCGCGGCCGCCCGTCGGTCGACCCGAGCCACCGTCGCGATCGTCCCCAGAATCGCGATCAAGAGGGCGACGATCACCGCGAGCCCGAGTCCTGGGCGCCGGAGTCTAAAAAAGACCGGTGTCCACGCGAGGTTGAGCGCGAACTGGACGGCGAAGGTGGCAAGCGCGAGTCGGACATCGGGGCGGTCGGTTCCCTGATTATAAACGATCGAGAGCGAGAGTCCCATCAGAGTGAAAAGCGCTGTCCAGGCCACTGGGAATGCGATCCCCGGCGGGTAGAACCACGGTTCCTCCAGCCAACTTGTGTCGGTGCTGACGAAGACGGCCGGAAGCGCTCCAAGCACGTTCATCGTAACGACGAAGCCGACGGTCTGAAGCAGCCTCCGCCGCCGGTCCGAAAGAGCGGACATGATCAGGGACATCTGTGGGTAGCCGGGGATTTGTCAGTCGCACCGGGGACCTCTATGAGTACTCAGCAGCTGAGTGAGTAGTCAGGATCGGGTCAATCGTGGTTTGGACACTCCGAAGCCGATCAGTACGCCTCCGCGAGCCCTGAGAGTGCCTCGTGGTCAGTCGTGGTATGAGGGGCAGTTAATGGCGAAACGCTGATACGACCCTCAAGGACGGCGCGACGGTCGCTCCCAACAGGGTCCGGGACCGACCCCTCGGCCATCAGTTCCCAGATCCGATCGTGAATGCGAACCGTCCCGTCGCCGTTCGACTCGGCGTCCATTCGGTAGACGTGCGACGGGCGGGTGACCTCCATCCGGGCGTCGCCGTCCGCAGACGACACCGGCGCGTTGACGTTGAGATAGTCGGTCGTTTCGAACACGTCGACGTTCTGGGCGTGTTCGGCGAGGTACTCGACCGCTCGGGCAGCCTCGTGGAAGTGCTCGGGATTGGCAGAGAACTCCTCGAACGTGAACTCTCCGGCGGGGAAATAGACGGACGCCGCAATAGCCGGTACGTCGAAGAACGTCGCCTCGACGGCCGCCGACACCGTTCCCGACCGGCCGAGGACGTACGCGCCGAGGTTCGCGCCCTGGTTGATTCCGGAGACCACCATGTCAGGGTCGAAATCCAACGACCCGAGAGTCGCGACGACGCAATCGCTCGGCGTTCCCTCGACTACATAGCCCATCTCGTGTTCAGTCAACTCGACCGTTCGCGAAAGCTGTCGGCCGACAGAACTCTGGTCGTTGGCCGGTGCGACGACTGTCACGTCAGCCACCGCCGAGAGACGATCGTAGAGCGCGCGGATACCGACGGCGTCGATCCCGTCGTCGTTCGTAAGCAGTATTTTCATACGTTTGCTGGGTTCGCGTCCCGAAAAAGGCCGTCGCTGTCGGGCATTGATTCGGTCACATCCGATGTGGCTGGTGGGCTTACATCAGGATGGGTCGATGCGGTCGCGTACGTGGTGGAGACCAACATCCCCGTGCCCGTCCCGGAAGTCGGCGGCATCAAACACCCAACAGGCCGCGGACATTCTTGAGATACAACGAGGGCGCACGGCCCCTGCTATCGTCGACTGCCCGCCTGATAACCGGGCCGACATCCTCGGCGATCCCCTCGCCGTGGCCGACGAGCAGTCGGTCGGGGTCGTAGCTCCGGAGATCCGTCGGGGGCAGGACGCGCAACATCGGGTGAACGCCGAGTTCCTCCGCCGGTGCCCGGAAGTATTCGACGGTCCCGAGCGCCTCGGGGACAACAAGCGTTTCGCCGTCGAAGAGCGTCGCCTCCTGCCACAGTGGGTTGTCGATCAACCGGCCGACTTGGAACCCAGCGAGGTCGCTCCCGAAACGCCGGGTCGGGACATCGATATCGCTCGCGACGCCATCCATCCATTCCGGGATGTAAACCGCTACATCGTGTCGGTCCGCGACGGTCGCCGCGTCGCGTTTGTGCCTGTCGAGCAGCACGACAACGCCTTCCGGATCGGCGTACTCCGAGAGCAGGTCGTCGAGTCCCGCAGCATCAACGGGGTCGATGATCCACAACCCGCCTTCGCTCTCGACGGCGTGGGAGGCGCGCTGCATTGTTTCCTCTGGGTGGGCAATCCATCCGACGCCATCTTCGAACCGGTCGACGACGGTCAACTCGCCCGTACCGGAGCGTTTCATTGGCATGAAATCACTACGCCGTCGTGGCTGATAAACGCGACCCCCGCGGCAGTGGGGGCATGACACCACTATTTCCGGAGCTTCTATACTCTTAGAGCGGCTTGTGGTGGCGTATATTCTTGTTTAGATAGCATCGGGTGTCGCGGTTCCGTTTATACTGACCTACCCTCCGTCGTTTCCGAAGCTTTCGTTCCGATCGGGTAGTTCTGAGCCAGAGGGGAGAGATTGCGCAGTAAGGACTTATTCGGGGGAATTAGTCGGGAAGCCTTTCGGAGTATGCCATGACCGTCAACATAATTACCGGCAGTTCTCAGGGGCAACCCTCCGACGTTTCCGGAGCTTTTTGTTGGTAAATGGGTTAGAGACGAGAGATGAAGGAAAAGACACAGACACCACTGTTTCCGGAGCTATCTATGAGAGGGAAGATGGGGGGTAGCGAGTATATAAATGAAAACCAGTAGTGATCCTTTGCTACGGGAAATTATTAATCTTAATTAGGTAACTATTAATCTTAACCAGGGTGGCTACTGATATATCCACATAATATATATGCACATAATATATATGCACATAAGCTGCTAACGTGTATACATGTTAACATATCCAGACAATTCATAAGTTGTAACACATATTGTCACCTACTTATATTAATATTTATATATAAATATGTTAGAATCTTATAGATTGGCGCTTATGTAATTGTTATCTACCGATTGAGGGTTTATTCAGGTTGGCGTTTATCTAAATTAGTATTTATTGATCGGTGTTTGCCTGGATTAACATGTATCTAAGCTAAATTTCTAGCTGAAAATATTTGATTTATTTTTATTTCGTTAGAAACTGAATACTAAGGCTTTGTTTCTTATTTCGCCATATTAAATCTTTTGCTATGACACCCCCACTGTACATACCACGGCCTACTACAACCCATAGCTCCGGAAACGACGGGGAGTGTGTGTTATATACTATTCGTAGCTAAGGAAACACCGGTGTGGCACACGTATATAAAAAGACGAGCTCCGGATGCTCCGGAAGCTACGGAAACAGAGGGTTTAATATAGCGTGGCGTAACGGCGTTCCATGGGGATGTTTCAGCGAGATCGTCGGGTATTTGCCGATGCTGAACCCCTCGACGACTCCTACGAACCCGAGGACATCCGAGAACGCGACGAGGAACTCGAAAAGTACCAGCGCGCGCTCCAGCCGATCATCGACAACCGCCCGACATCGAACATTTTCTTATACGGGAAGACAGGAACTGGGAAGACCGTCGCGACGAAATTCATGTTGTCGCATCTTGAGGACGACGCCGCCCAATACGACGACATCGATCTCTCGACGGTCTGGGTCAGTTGTGAAAACCTCTCGTCGTCGTATCAGGTCGCCGTTGCGCTCGTCAACGAACTGCGGGAGAGCAGAGGTGGGGACCGAATCAGCACGACCGGCTACTCCCAACAACGGGTGTTCGACATCCTCTACGAGGAACTCGACGTGCTCGGCGGGACGGTCGTGATCGTCCTCGACGAGATCGACAATATCGGACACTCCGACGATATCCTCTATGGGCTACCACGAGCGCGCTCGAACGGCTACGTCGAGGACATCCGCCCTGTTATCGTCGGCATCAGCAACGACTTTCAGTTTCGGGACAACCTCTCGCCAAAGGTCAAGGACACCCTGGCTGAAAAGGAGATTCTCTTTCCGCCGTACGACGCCAACCAACTCCGCTCGATCCTCGAACCACGCGCCGAGAAGGCGTTCCACGACGGCGTTCTCAACGGGGACGTCGTGCCGCTCTGCTCGGCTTTCGCCGCACAGGATACAGGGTCGGCACGGCAGGCGATCCGTCTGCTCCGGGAGGCGGGCGAACTCGCCCAAGCCGATGGATCAGAAACGATAACCGAAGATCACGTCCGGGATGCTCAGGACGAACTCGAAAAAAACCAGCTCTACGAGGGGATGCAGGAACTCACGACGCAGGGCCACGCTGTCCTCTGTGCGCTCGCTTACCACGAGGCACTGGACGAGGTTCCGGTCAGGTCCCGCGATCTGTACAAGCGATACGCCAGGATCTGTGATCGGCTCGACACCGACAGCGTGAGCGAGCGCCGTGTCCGCGATCACCTCTCGGACATGAATATGCTCGGACTCATACGCGTTTACGAGCGGAACGAGGGGCTTTCGGCCGGCCGATATCACGAATACGAACTCGATGTTCCGTTGCGTGCTGTGCTCGATGTCCTACTCTCGACGAGCCGTTTTGAAGACCTCGCAGGGATCATCCGTTCGGCGGCCGATGACAATGACCGCTTGCAGTCCAACATCTCGGGTTACTGAACTCGCTTTTTTCAGGCAATCGGGACGCCCTTTTTATACTACTGAGCCAACTTTTGCGGACTACAGAGTACATCGGTTCTCCCTGTCCGACAGTCCGGGGTATCAAAAGCTCCGGAAATGGTGGGGTATACCGCTGGCCTCTCAGACTCAAGCTAAGGCCGCTGGACCTGTAGAGGACGATCCATGTCGAGGTACAGGAGGGGCAAGTGGAAACAGTAGCGAGGTACAGGAGGGGCAAGTGGAAACAGTAGCAAAGTACAGGAGGTGCGGGTGGACACGGTAGAGATGACCACGTTCCTATGCGCGAAAGCTTCGGAAACGGTGGTGTGTGATGCGACGCCACGGCGGAACTCATCGGAGGACCGCGAGCATGAGAAGCGCGAACGAGAGCAGTGCCAATAGGACAACAACTCCCCCGATCGGAACGTCGGACAGTTTGGAGGGCATCGACGGTAGTGATGCGGTGTGGGATTATAAATCGTCCGTCAGACGCCCCGGCTTGGCGCAAAGCGATTATATTACGGACTACGTCGCTCTGTCCTCTCTGATGCACTCATCGGATATGTTCGCGCACACGACGCCAGCAGCGTGATCGACCACACGACCTCATCGTCCTTCGAACTCCGGTTCCCGATCTTCCTGGAAGGCGGCGACAGCTTCCTCGTGATCTCGCGTCTGCGCACAGATCCGCTGAGCGCGGGTCGCATCCGCAAACGCCTCCTCTAGGGTGGAATCGAAGCTGTCGTTGACCAACCGCTTGCTCTCGGCGAGAGCGATTGGCGGCTGGTCGGCCAACTCGTGGGCAAACTCGACGGCCGCCTCATGGGCGTCGTCGGCGAGTTCCCTGGCGAGGTCCCACTCGACAATCTCCTCTCCCTCCAGTTTCCGACCAGTTAATATGAGTTCCTTCGCGCGGGCCTCGCCGATGAGGCGGGGCAACAGATACGCCCCGCCGTCGCCGGGGACGAATCCGACGTCGATGAACGTCTCGCCGAGGACGCCCGCCTCGCCAGCGACCCGGAAATCACATGCAAGAGCTGTGTCACACCCCGCCCCGAGGGCGTATCCATCGACCGCGGCGACGACCGGCGTGCCGATCCTACGAATCGTCGCAACGACGTCTTGGAAAAGCCCAAGACCCCGTTCGTACTCGGCAAATTCCATCTCCGGTGTCAGCGGCATATCGGTCAGGTCCACGCCCGAGCAGAACGCGTCCCCAGCGCCTGCCAGCACGATCGCCCGGATATCGTCATTGGCGTCGAGTCGCTCGAACGCCTCGACGGCCCCGAGGAGCAATGGCTTGTTGTACGCGTTCAGCGCGTCTGATCGGTCGTATGTCACGCACGCGACGTGCTCGTGGGGGCGCTCAATCTCGATCGGCGCGTCGATATCGATCATCGTCTACCCCTCATGTAGTGTTAGGACATACAAATATCGCCCGCGCACTATCTCGGTGAGAGGCATACGGGCATCGTCCGCGCACTGTCTCATATAAAGCGCTTACAATCATAACTTGAGGGCTGTACTATGAGGTGATATATATCGGATCACTGCCGTTCGTGCCGGCTTGTACACAGTTCATAACGCCGCTACACACCTACGAACCACCGCCACCGCTGTTCGAGCGGCCCTTCGACCGCCTCAAGTAGCGCTCCTGCCCGCCGAACCCGTTCGTCGGCCGCCAATCCGGGATAGAGGCGGGCGGACATGGCGGGAATGGTGTAAAACGCCCGGAGGTCGGCCGCCGTCGTCCGGAACGCCCACGTCCCAGATTCGACATCGAATACCGCGTCGAGAGCGTCCTTGACGGCACCAACACTCGTCGGCGAGCGCGAGTCCCGCGCGAGCGACGCGAAGACATCCTCGCCATCGTCGGTTGTCCAGCCGAGAGGGGCAACGGCACCGACGGCGCCGCCGGGACGAAGCACCCGGCGGGCCTCTCGGGCGGCCCGCCCGGGATCGGGGCTTAAAAACAGTGACGCGGTGAACGCGACGGCGTCGAACGCATCTCTGGCGAACGGAAGGTGATCGAAATCGGCCTGAACGGTGGGCACGGTAGCACACTCACGCAGCATCCGGGCGCTGAGATCCAACGCGACGGTCGCGACGCCTCGGCCGTCGAACACCCGGGTGCTGATCCCCGACCCAGCGCCGGCGTCTAACAACGAGTCGACCAGGCGCGCGGCGCGGGTCAACTCGTCGTAGAGTCGGTCAGCAAGCGCCTCAAACCGCCCCGTTCGCCGCTCGTAGCGTTCGTAGGCGTCGGGGCTCTCGTCGAAGTTGGCGCGGATAGCGTCTTTCATAGGGGGTGTGTGATACGGTCTTCCGCGTGGCACATGACAGCGACTCTGTGCACCCCACTATGTTATACTATCGCCCATGGCACGGCTGGTGGTCACATCGAAGAGAGTATTCCGATGTATCGGCGGAGCGAATTAGCACAATCGCGTGATCTACAGTCGGGTGGCCTCGATCGACAGCCCAGATCTAGACGTTTAACTGTACCCGAGGCGTTGAGTTCAGTATGAAACGGACATCCTCCCGACGGTCGTTTCTCGCTGCCGGCGGGGCGGCCGCACTGACAGCGCTCGCCGGCTGTTCGGCCAGCGGATCGGAGATCGACCCGAGTGAGATCGACGATGGGTCCCGCCCGGCGATCGGCGCGTCGGACGCGCCGGTCACGATGGCCGTCTTCGAGGACTTCAGTTGTCCGCACTGCCAGCGGTTCACGCTTAATACCACGCCGGTAATCGTCCAGCAGTACGTCGAACCGGGCGATGTCCGGTATCTTCACGCCGACTTCCCGATTCCAGTCGACGATTGGTCCTACCCCGCCGCGAACGCCGGCCACGCCGTCTTCGAGGAAGCCGACAACGACGCCTTCTGGGCGTTCACGATGGCTCTCTTCGAGGACCAACGGAGCTACTCGCTGGACGTCTTCGAGGACATCGCCGAGGAAGTCGCTGGCGTCGGGGCGGCCGCCCGAAGCGCCGCCGAGGAAGGGGCCTACCGGGACAGAATCGACGCCGACCGCCAGCGCGGCGACACCTGGGGAGTCAGCGGGACGCCGACGGTGTTCGTCGAGGACGAGCAGGTCGAACTCGACGGGATCGCCGAGGCGATCGAGAGCCGCTTATAAGTGTCGGCGTGGCGCGGTTCGCGCCAGTTCCGAGCCCAAAACCATTCCACAGCCGCCCTAAAGGCAAACCTATCTTTTCAGCAGCCCACCCGGAACCACCTCGGCAGCTATCCCGGTAACACTGGGGTTAGCAGTAACTCAAGTACACCGGGCTCGTACTGTCGGCCGATGACCGATCCGACACCGACGCCCGGCATCCACCACGTCACGTGCGTCGCAGGCGACCCACAGCGAAATCTGGACTTTTGGGCCGAGACGCTCGGCCTCCGAGTGGTCAAGCGCTCGGTCAATCAAGATGATCCTGAAACGTATCACTTCTTTTTCGCCGACGCCGAGGGGACACCGGGAACGAGCATAACGTTCTTTCCGTGGTTGAACCTCTCCGCCGGCACGGTCGGTACCGGCCAGGTCTCACGGACAGCGTTCCGAGTCCCCTCTGGGAGTCTCGACTTCTGGGAGGAGCGCTTCGACGACCACGGTGTCGAATATGACGACCGCATCGAGCGCTTCGGTGAGGCTGCCCTCCCGTTCAGGGATCCCGACGGCCTGCCGGTTGAGTTAGTCGAAGTCGACATACCCGACGATGACCCGACCGTTCCGTGGACGGCGTTCATCCCGGAGTCGGCGGCGATCCGCGGGTTCCACTCGGTGACGCTGTGGCTCACCGACCCGGGGCCGACCGAGGAGTTGCTCCGGACGATGGGCTTCGAAGAGCAGGGCAGCGAGGAGCCACCGGGCGATGCGCCGGGCGACAAACGGACCCGGTTTTCGGCGGTCGGCCCCGTCGGAACACACGTCGATGTGGTGCCGACCGTCGAGAGCGGCCAACAGGGCCACGGGACGGTCCATCACGTCGCCTTCCGGACGCCAACTGACGAGGACCAAGCGTCGATGCGGCGAGCCGTCCAGTCGGCCGGGTTGCGTCCGACGGGACAGATCGACCGCCACTGGTTCCGATCCGTCTACTTCCGGGAGTTTGGGGGCGTGCTGTTCGAACTCGCCACGAGCGGCCCGGGATACACGAGCGACGAACCCCTGGCCGAACTCGGCGAGCGGCTCGTCCTCCCCGGCGAGTTCGGCGACCGACGCAGGGAAATCGAGGCGGCACTGCCGAACGTGACAATCCCGCGTCCCGAGACAGCCGACGCCGACTGAGGCCGGCGAAAGCGACTGAGGCCGGCGAAAGCGA
>Ga0207714_1000899_pt1 | contig 20019 bp, 18 predicted proteins | sample PonA232FremontCA_2_FD_187270 | JGI IMG/M metagenome (GOLD analysis project Ga0207714, IMG submission 187270) | Marine sediment microbial community from Fremont, CA, USA - Pond A23 Sediment 2 (SPAdes) | ecosystem: Environmental > Aquatic > Marine > Unclassified | place: USA: Fremont, California...
TTCGTCTCCCAGGGGCGCTATCTTTAACGATTCTAGTTTTGCACCTGAAGTGCCCGATCCAGGTCCACTTCTCTGACGTAATCGTTTTCTACCATGATCTCGCCGATCTTTTTGTCCGAATCCTCTTCCTGTTCGGCAAGGGCATCATCTATCTCCTCGGGCGAGACCGCGCCCATATCCTTCAGAATTTCCCCAACTCTCCTTTCGGCTTCAAAGTACTCTTCCAGTATGGAAAGAATTACTGCACTTTTACTTTTTCTTTCCCTGTTGGCCTTCTCTTCGACCTTTTCGATCAGAAAGCCGTCTTCTTCTCTGTAATAAATTGTAGTCTGCACTATTGAAACCCCCTGTTCTGAATATAATCGCCTGAGAAACCAATCAATAAGAAGAAAACCCGCTCTAAATAACTCAAATGAATAAATAAGGTGAAAGACAGAAAGGGTATCCAGAACTCCTCACTCCGCCCTGGACGAGAACAACTGCTTGTAAAAGGACAGCTCAAATTGAAAGAAGCCAAGGATATCACCTTTCGTCGGTGTTTTCCCTGGCAACCCGGCTGTCAGTTCCTGCAATTTCTACCAGGAATTGACCCGTGGCTTTGCGCAGCTACCTTACGGTAACTTTGCCTTTTTCAAGGATTGTTGGATTTATTATATGATGCTTTAACATGACTGTCAAGTATAAATAACTAAAATAAATTGTTTGACCTTATAATAATATTACCCGGCTTGATTTAACTTGAAAAGATAATTGAAAATAAGAATCACCATTAGTGTGGAAAATTTTTATTGAATCCGAGTACCTGGAACCCAGGCAACTTTCACCAAAATTAGCCGAGGAAACCCCAGGGCTTGCCCTGGGGAGGAATCGGCTTGTTTTTGTCCAGCCCCGCCTATCGAGAATTGAGATGGTGAAAGAATTAAGTTTTTAACAGGAGAGAGAAAGCCGTTTGATGTTGGTTCAACTAATTTTAATAAAAGTCCGTTTTGCCGTATTATTTTCCTTAAGCTTCAAAACTTCAAACATTATTCTTTTTTTCTGGTGAACAATAAAGATGAAATTGAGCGAATCACTTGATTCTCGCTGGATCTGGTTACTCGTAGCAGGTCTGGTTATCCTGACAATAATGTCGTTTCAGCCGCCAGGCGGGTTAACCCGCGATGGCCAGGCCGGACTGGCACTGCTGGCTGCAGTGGTGATACTCTTCATCGCCGAACCAATTCCTCTTCCGGGCATCATATTTTTCATAGCCATCTACCAGGTACTTTTCGGTCTGGGTGAGCCAAACCAGGTGGCGAAATCCTTTATGCACGATGCCGTTTTCTTCATTATGGGTGCACTGATGATCGGCGTGGCTCTGAACAAACAGGCAATAGGCAAGAGGTTAATTCTGATATTAATAGATAAAGTCGGCCATAATGCCCGAAAAATAAGCCTGGCAATTATCACCACTGCTGCACTGCTGGCCGGGTTCATCGCTGACCACGTTGTCGCCGCGGTTCTGACCCCGATGGTCGTATCGCTGCTCCGGACCACGAGCGAGGAAACCAACAGCGAGGTGGCTAGCCTCGGTAAATTTCTTCTCTTTTCGGTGGCATACGGAGCAACCATTGGCGGCCTCTATGCCCCGACCGGCGGGGGTAGAAATATCGTCATTATCGGTCTGCTCGATCAGATCACGGGTTACGAAATCGGATTCGGTTACTGGATCGTCCTGGCACTCCCGATAACTGTTCTGCTGATCCCCGTTACTTCGGTGGTTTTGAGCTATACGTTTAAGCCCGAGGTGGAAGACCTATCACTTGCCGTCACCGGTCTTCGCGAAGAACTTCAGGAAAGGAAGGCCACTGGTGAAACGTGGTTAACGGTAATTATTTTTGTCGTTATCGTAACTTTATGGATCACTACCGGATCAATAATCGGTCTCGGAATAATTGCCCTCATGGGGGCGACGTTATTTCTCGTTTTCGACCTGGTGGACTGGGAGGACTACCAGCGCGGTGTAAACTGGGGCGTAATAGTGATCTACATGGGTGCTCTGAGCATGGGTTCTCTGCTGAACCGGACCGGCGCAGCCGGCTGGATTGCCAACAACGTAATGACCTTTATCCAGGAAGGCCTAAACTTAACGGGAGCGGGACCAATTGCAGCTGCGGTCTCGGTCCTTTCAGCCGCAATGACCAATTTGATGAGTGCCGCCGCGGCTGCCAGTGTTGTCGGCCCGATAACGCTACAGTTGAGCCAGTACAGCGCGCTGAATCCGGTATTTGTGGCGATATTGACTGCAGTATCTACTTCCTTCGGTTTCCTGTTGATAATAGCGACCCCGCCAAACGCTATAATTTACTCTTCGGGATACATAGAGCCACGAGACTTCCTCAGGGCAGGAGTATTGATGACTGTATCAGCATTCGGTATTCTGTTTCTAGTAGTGGCAGTATGGTGGAACTTACTGGGCGTAATATGATCAGGACTAATGGTCTTTTTGAACAAAAATATTTCTTGTGTCGGCATAAACTCACGTTCAACCCGGGTGATACTTAAATTATGGGCTTAAACGTGCTGTATTACAGCCAGGGACGGGAAGAAGACGAAAACGCACTGGTTTATTTAAAGAGTCTGCTCAACGAAGGCGTGGACGAACTAAACATTATCTACGTGACTGAAGAAAGTTCCGAAGTGGAAGAAAAGCGCAGGAGGGACCTAGCGGAAGAACAGAGAGAACAGCTGCCTCACGTGGAGAGGAACGAGGCATTTGATAAAGCAAAAGAGATTTTTTCGGGAACTAAACTGGACGTCATTACCACTCCCGCTTCCGGCGATCCCGTCGAAGAAATCGAGGGGGAGTTAAAGGAAGGAGGGTTCAACCTATTCGCATTAACGTCCTTTGGGAGGGGTGGATTCAGCAAAGAAATACTGGGGGCGCACGTAAAACCCATACTGAAGCAATCAAATCTGCCCGTGCTCGTTCATAAAGGAAAGCTTGATTCCTGTGAAAGAGTCCTAATTCACGTACCGAACGACAAAGAACGCTGTTTAAAACTGGCTCGTTACATGGCGGATTTCCTCGAGCATTCCAGGCCCGTTGTTACCTTTCTCTCCATCCTCGAGGAAGGGCATCCTCACTTCGACGGTTATACATCAGCCGAAGACGAAGAAGGTTTGGCCGAGGTCAGACGTAATTACGACATAGAAGAAAAAGAATACCTAAAAGAAGCCAATAAAATTCTTTCCAACAAAGGTATCGAGGCCGAGATCAGACACAGAATAGGAGACCTGACAACCGAACTCTTAAAAGAGGCCAAGGAAGGCAGGTACGACCTTATGACCTTTGCTCCGGAAAAGCCCGGGTTGTTTCAGGGCCTATGGCAGGGTGATACTTCTTTTGAAATAATCAGAGACGTTGAAATCTCAGTATTAAAATTCCTTTCGGACAATTATACAATTTAAGGAAGATGGCAAAAATACTCAGAAATCCACTTGCTTCAGAATTAATTTACTTGCTGGAGGAGGGGCCGCTCGGAAGGCGCACTTTAACCGACAGGGTCGGAGCATCCGAGAGTTCAGTTAGAACGGTGCTTGAACACCTTCAGTCGGAAGGAATAGTTGAGATGAACAGACGGGGAACAAGCCTTTCGGAGATGGGCCGACTTGCGTTCGGACCCCTCTTAGAATCTGTTTGCAGCGTGAAGTCCGTGGATCTACCCGAATTGACCATGGGGAGCATCTGTCGGGCTGCCGAACTCGACAAAGTAGAAGAGTTATCCGGAAAAGCCTGGAGTTTTCGCGACTTAGCCATCAGGGAAGGCGCTCGGGGGGCGATCCTCCTGGAGATCGATGAAACCATTAAATTTCTTCACTCCGACGATCGGCTGGAAGAAATTAACCCGGACTCTTTCGAAACGATTTGCGAGCGGTTCCCGAACTGGGAGAACTCCAGTCTGATAGTTATCGTCTCTGGGGAGACGCCCGAAGAAGTAGAGCATGGTTTGTGGCGAATTATCGGGGAGATAGTGCTAAAGAAGTCCTGATTTTCCCGGGCTAATCAGTTATTTAACTCAATTCTTTTCACCGTTAAAACGTAACATTATTTTTAGCCCTCATAACTTCTTATTTAACGTAACTTCAGGTGGTTATTGACTTGAAAATATCCGATTGCCGGGGCTTTCTAGCCTCGGTGTCGAGATAGGTTAAAATTTTGACCCATTTCCTTCAGTAACGACCCTATAGGTTGATTAGAGCGGAAACTTTTTACTTCAACCAAGCTGACAGCGGATCTGGAAAGCCCCACCTATCGAGAATTGAGGTGGTCAAGAACCCCGCACCAATGTACGGGGTTTGTAGAAAAGCCCTTTTAGCAGTTTTTTCGGCCTTTTACAAAAAAAGACCCAGCACCCAGCAGTCAATTCGGAACTGGTCTTGACCCCGTAAAAAGCTTTAAGGAGCAGGGCGAATTGACTGCTGGACAAAAACCAGCCGATTCCTCCCCAGGGCGAGCCCTGGGGCTTCCTCGGCTAATTTTGGTGAAAGAATTGAGTTTAGCCCACCCTTCCCGTTATGTACTTCTCGGTTATCTCCTTTTCAGGGTTTTCAAATAATTCTTTCGTATCTCCCATCTCGATTAGCTCACCGAGCCAGAGCAGAGCGGTCTTGTCCGATATACGTGCTGCCTGCTGCATGTTGTGAGTGACGATCAGCACGGTATAGTCCCGACTCAATTCCTCGATAAGGTCCTCGATCTTGCCTGCTGAAATGGGGTCGAGGGAAGAAGTCGGCTCGTCCATCAATATGATTTCCGGTTTGGTCGCCAGAGCTCTGGCAATACATAGTCTCTGCTGTTGTCCACCACTGAGGTCCATCGCCGATTCGTGGAGCTTTCCTTCAACTTCTTCGAGTAGGGCAGCCTGCTCAAGGCTATCCCTGACCACGTCGTCCATGCCCCTTCCATCTATCGGGCTTTTTTCACCGGAACTAAACATTCCGGAAAAAGCATTCAGCACCCCTTCCTCCTTTCGCAGATGGTGTTTATAGGCTCGGGGGCCGAAGGCAATATTATCGTAAAGACTTTTCGGAAAGGGGTTCGGCTTCTGGAACACCTGACCAACCTTCTGCCTGAGCTTGCTGACCTGGGTGTCCTTGGCGTAAATATCGGTACCATCGACCTCAATAGAACCTTCTACACTTGCCCCGTCTATCAGGTCGTTCATCCTATTGATGGACCTCAATAGAGTCGACTTACCACAACCGGAGGGGCCGATCAGAGCCGTAACCTTTTTCCTTAAAATATCCAGGGAAACGTCGTCGATGGCTTGCTCTTCGCCGTAATAAACATCAAGATCTCTTATCTCCACCGCTGTTTCAGCAGAACTGGCTAGCCTGCCGGTTCTATCGTCTCCAGCCTCCGCCTTTCTTTTTGCTTCTACCGAAACCATATTAGTCTCTCCACCTCGATGATTTATCTATTTTATCTTCTTTACTAATGCGGAACAAAACTTACCAGCCCCTCTTCCTGCGGTAATAACTCCTGACGGTTATTCCGAGTGCGTAAAACATCAACACGAGAACAATTAGCACCAGCGCAGTTCCCCAGGCTTCTTTGATACTACCCCCTACTCCCGCCTTGTATATCGCGTAAAGCCGGTAGGGTAAAGCATCCACTTCTCTAAACAGGGCGTCCACGTGGAAAAACGGGGCTGAGGCCGAAAAGAACTTCGGAGCGGAAGTTCCGGAAGCAACTGCAATCAACATTATTGGTGCCGTCTCACCCGCTATTCTACCTATCCCCAGAAGGATCCCCGTTACGATTGACGGAACTGAAGACGGTAAAACCACTTTTCTGATTGTCCACCAGCGGCTCGCTCCAAGCGCCAGGCTCCCGTGCCGGAATTCGTCCGGAACCGAGGTCAGGGCCTCCGTGGACGTAGCAATGGTAAGCGGCAGCAACATGGCAGCAAGAACTATCTGTCCGGCAAGCAGGGTTGAGTGACCGGTTATTCTTGGTACCAGAAAAACGTACCCAAATAAACCAAAAACTATACTCGGGGTTGACCAGAGGCAATCGGCAGTTACCCCGACGAACTGTTTTATCCAGCCTCTTTTTGCGTATTCGGTCAGGAAGACCGCTGCCCCAACCCCAAGTGGGACTGCAAACACCGTCGCGCCCACAATCAACGAAAACGTACCCGCGATCGCCGGGAATATCCCCACTTTACCCCGCAGTATATCCGAAGCAGAAGAAATAAAGTACCAGTCAATCACCGACTGGCCTTCAATAACCGTATAAGTTATGAAAAAGAACAGTACCCCCAGCGGAATTAAAACTGACAACCAGGTAAAGTACTGCACCGATAGTTCCCTGTTGTGGGCCGGGTTTTCCCAGTAATACAGCAAACCGTTCCAGAGTGAAGCAAAAGTAGCTATGAGGAATAGGGAAAGGTTAGCCAGTTTTGGGGTGATATTGCCGTCCAGATTTGATAAAACAACCCCCTGGTCAGGAAATAGCAGGAATACGACCCCGGCGAGGGCAAGCAGAAATACTGCAAACAAGAAATGTCCCCCGGGAGGTTGATAACTTTCAATCAAGAAATACGTCAAAACGGTCAAACCAATTAAACCAACCAGAACTCCCCCGAGCATCCTAATTATACCGGCAGATATAGCTCCCGGATTGGTTGCCAGCAGCCCGCTTAAAGCGAGGAAGCCAGCCGAAACGAGCAACCAAAGCCCCATCATTCCACGCCTAAGTAATTTATCGTTCGGGGGAAACATTAGCCTCGTTTAAACCTCCTCTGCAACCTGCTCTGTATCACTCTGGAAGCAACGGATAGGACAAGGACCACAAAGAAGAGCAACAACCCCGCTCCCATCAGGGCCTCAGTTGCCTCGCCCGAAGCTTCGCCGATCTGGGAAGCAATAAGGGAAGTCAAGGTTTCGCCCGGCTCAAAGATATCGTAAAGCGGGTTGGGAAAAGCAGTCTTGTGGCCGATCATCATGGTTACTGCCATCGTCTCACCAAGAGCCCGGCCGATACCAAGAATGAGGGAGGCCATTATGCCGGAAGAAGCGGAGGGCAAAGTTACTTCTTTGATGGCTTGCCATTTAGTAACCCCGAGAGCAAGAGCACCTTTTTCCAGGTGTTCGGGTACTGCATCAATTGCGTCCTCCGCAACAGAAGTAATTGTAGGCAGTGCCATAAACCCGAGAATTATTGCTGGTGCAAAGTACTGACCCATGTTGGCGATATCGAAGTAATTCATTATTGCCCGGTTTAACAGAACGAAACCAATAAACCCGTAAACGACGCTGGGTATACCGGCCAGAAGTTCTATAGCGGGTTTGAGAAAGCTCCTGAGCCATCCAGGGGCAAACTTACCTATGAAGATCGCGGCGCTGATCCCCATCGGAGCAGCAATTAAGGTAGCCCCGAAAGTTACCACCATCGAGCCCCAGATCATCGGGCCAAGAGAATATATATCTCGGTAAACGTGCCAGGTACTACCGGTTATGAAGAACAACGGTTCGCCCTGAAACGCGGGAAATCCCCGGATAAACAGGAAGACGGCAATTAAAACTAGTATGGTTCCTGCCGAAGTCGACGCTGCAAATAGCAGGGCTTTGGCAGTTGAATCCTCGTAAAGTACCCAACCGGTTACCGTGCCGAAAAGGACTATTAGAAAAAGGTAGAAATTAAAACTCTGGAAGAGTACGAAAAAAACAAATAAAAGCGTGAAACTGGCAACAACCGTTGCACCCAGCAGAAATCTGAGGTTCAACGCGTCTTTCAATCTCTCACTCATGTATTAACCCACCATTTTGGGAATCAAAAACCCCCGGGATGCTGAGGTTCCCGAGGGTTTTAGATTAAGTGATTATTTTTTCCATATTCAGACTAGTAGACCTCAATCTAGTTCGTCTCCGGAAGTTTCTCCAGTTCTTCTGCCTGGTCGGATTCCGAGAGCATGTAGTAACCAGTGCCCTGCTCCACGAATACCGACTGACCAAAATCGGAAAGGATCATCCTGAGAAATGCAGCCTCTTGCTTGCTGGTACCTTTCCAGGTGTAAAGGTAAAGCGGCCGCCCAAGGGGCCAGCCCTGGTCCTCAATGCCGTAAGTATTGCCGTCCTCCCAAATTACCTCTATTGCAGGGTTACCACTATCAATGAAGTCTATGCCGGGGTAACCGATGGCGTTATCGGAACTGACTATTGCCTGTTTGACCATCTGATTCTGGCCCTGCCTGATGTCTACGCCGTCCAAACCGGTTACTTCCGCGCTCCCAAAGACGTTAACCCTGAACATCGTTTCCGTTCCGGAACCAACGGCGCGGCCGACCGCCTGTATCTCTTTGTCGTAGTCGCAGGAATTGACCTGAGACCATCTCGTGATCTCGCCCTTGAAGATACCGACTATTTCCTCTCTCTTCAAAAGGTCACAGCCGGCTTCGTAAACCTCCTTCGAGACGGAAAAACCCTGGCGGTCGTAGGCAATTCTATGACCGGTGTAACCACTGAGCTCCTCCTCGGATTTGTTTGGGTATTCAAACCTTGCTGCCGCTGAGGAGTTACCGATGTCGATGTTGCCCTCGGAAACCTTCCTCAGGCCGACACCAGAATGGGAAAGACCGACCTGGACGCCAAAAGTTTCTAAACCATAAAGACTGGCCCAGTAGTCCGCCAGGTTTTTGTCGGTGCCTATACCGTATTCGCTGGCAGGCCAGTATTCGTTATCGGATATTGGGGGGTTTGAATTCCAGTAAGCTGCCGCCAGATTGGCCACGGGATAAACCGTAGATGACCCATCGGACCTCAGGACGTCCTCCTGGGCAAATAACGTGAAGGAAAAGGCCGAAAGAACGATAAGTAAGACCAGTGACAGACCCGTAACGCGCTTAATGTTCAAGAATAACCACTCCTTGATTATATAGAAGTTGGGTAATATTGACAAGCATCTCTATTTCTACAAGAAAATCGATTAAAGGAATTTACTTACCTCTTTTCCGTAGGTAGAAACAAATACACGTAAATTACTCGTGACCACCTCCGAAAATTCCAATTATATATTTCAATGCTAGATTATATATATTAAACCTAAAATTTCAAGGGAAGAATTTATTTTAGGCTTTTATTATATATCATAGGGTCCATTTTTATTTGAAAACCATGTACAAAACACCTTTTAAGCAGGTTTCAGCAAGTTTTAACGAACCTTCAAACATCTTTTTTTAACTTGAAATGATTTTTAAATTAAATAAAATATTTAATGGAAATTTCTGGATTTAAACCTGAATTGAGCGGTTTTTATTTGTTAAATGAAAATAATAAGGTACTCTGTAAAGGAAAGTTTAAAAGCGAAAACAGGTCCAGCACTCAGATGAAGAGAGTTGTCTGAGTGTATAAAACGACCTTTGAAATAGGTTGGTGAACCTTTGGAGTAAGCTTTGCAGGATCTTGCTCCAGGGGTGGGCAACTCATCTGAGTGCTGGGTGAAAGTTACCGGAGAGTAACTTGGCTTAACCTTTTAGACATCATCAGTGGGTGAGGTGAGGAAGTTGATACAACAGAAGCAATTGTCTTTTGAGTTCTCTTTTAAAAGATTTTCTTAAACGAGAAAATCGTCCAACAATAAGGTTAAAACACTAAAAGGGGTGGTAGCAATGAACCAAAAAGGCTCCGGAACCAACCAGGTAGAAGCAAATGAGTCGACATTCAGGAGGCTGCGGTACTACAATTTTGGAATGGGAGTTCTGCATTTAACGCAGGGAATTTTGATGTTTATCATCAGCAGCGATTTTTCTCTCCCTATAAGCACACTTTACTTGAAATTCAACGTTGACACTACATCTTTGACCCAGAATTTACAGACGTTAGGTAACATAAGGCTTGGGCCGCTTGTTGCCGGATTTCTTTTCATATCTGCTCTGGCGCACTTCTTCGTATCGACTTTTGGGTTCAATATTTATAAGGGAGACCTAAAACAGGGACTTAACAGAGCAAGGTGGTACGAATACGCTTTCTCCGCTTCCCTGATGATAGTTGTCATATCGATGCTCGTCGGGGTTTACGACCTGTCCAGCCTGATACTAATCTTCTTTGCAAACGCATCCATGATCCTTTTCGGGATGGTCCAGGAGCTTTACACCAGTCCGGGAGGCGATGTCGACTGGCGGCCCTTCATCTGGGGCAGTATCATGGGGCTAATACCCTGGGTAGTGATAGCCCTATACCTCTTTGGAACAGAATCAACTGCGGGAACGTCGGTACCAAACTTCGTCTACGGGATCTTTGCGTCCATTTTCGTTTTCTTTAACGTATTCGCAATTAACATGGTTCTGCAGTACAAAAAAGTCGGACCCTGGGAGGATTACCTCTTTGGCGAGAGAGTTTACATTCTATTGAGCCTATTCGCTAAAAGCGCTCTGGCCTGGCAGGTATTCGCGGGCACGCTTCGGCCTATGTGATTCGGATTCGTTATTTTCGGCAAGGAACACTAGTAGTCTATTTGTTACTGGAATAATTCCTCCTTATACTTGATTTGATGCGGGCATAGCTCAGTGGTAGAGCGACAGCTTCCCATGCTGTAAGTCGCGGGTTCAAATCCCGTTGCCCGCTCTAAATTGAAGCATGAAAATTTCGGGTGCCCAATGGTGGTCAATTCTTCTGATAAGGGTTTGTTTCGATTGGATTTAGCGGAGATCGCTGGCAAGGTCAAGACCTGCACAAAATGCAGGCTGTCCGAAAACAGGACGAAGGCCGTTCCGGGCGAGGGAGATGAGGATTCCGATTTATTATTCGTCGGGGAAGGGCCGGGCAGGCAGGAGGACCAACAGGGGCGGCCCTTTGTTGGAAGAGCCGGAAACAAGTTAACTGACATTCTGGGTTCGGTCTCTCTGGATCGAAGTCAGGTTTACATAACTAACATCGTCAAATGCCGGCCACCCGAGAACCGAACCCCAAAATCAGATGAAATAGATTCGTGTTTACCCTACCTCGAAGCGCAAATAGCAGAGATCAATCCATCAATCATTGCCACCCTGGGTAACACCGCGACAAAGACGTTACTGGACACAGAAGAGGGTATCACTTCGGCCCGGGGCAAATTTTACGGCTGGCGCGGGAAGATACAGGTGTTCCCGATGTTTCATCCCAGTTATCTCCTGCGTAATCCGTCAAAAGAAAAGGGGAGTCCAAAGTACCAGACATGGCAGGACATAAAGAAGATCAAGAAGGCTTTACAGTCGAACTAGATTCCCGTTCCGACCTCTCGCTTGCCGAAAAAAAGGAACGAGCTGAGAAGCTTCTGAAAAAAGGCGAGAAATTACGGGAAGATGGAAATTACGATCGAGGCATCGACGTACTAATGGAAGCGCTTGAACTCGGAATAAAACAGGACGAAGTTTACTACCGGCTTGGTAATACGTTTTACGACGCCGATGACCTGGATCGAGCCGAATACTCTTACGAAAGAGCAGTAGAAGAAAACGAGGAGCACGCTAACGCCCAGCATAACCTTGCAGTCGTTTACAGGGAGCAGGGTAAGATCGACAAATCCGTGAAACAGCGGAAAAAGGCCAATAAGATCCAGATCAATAACCCGAAGGACCCGGACCTCTCCGACGATGACAGGAGCTTCGTGAAGAAGCTTGCTATAAAAATGTTCTTGTTTCTAACGCTGGGGATTACGGGTCTGGGGCTGGTCGTGTACCTGGTATCGCGCTTCTTTTTTTGACCATTAATATCCGCCACAGGACCACCCCTCATGTAGAAGTATCAGTACAATTGCCTGTATACAAGATAATTCCGGTAGACAGATTTGACGTAATTTCTCGTGCTCCCGAGTGGAATCCGCTCCACGAATAAATCTATATCGGAAGTACCAAACTCTTCCTGCCATTTACTCAGGTTACCCGGCCCGCCATGGTACGCAGTTAAACCAAGTCTAACGTCACTGAAGCGCCCCAGTTGTTTGTTTACATAAAAGCTACCAAATTCTATGGAATTCTTTGGGTTAAATAGGTCTTCCGGGGTAAAGCCGTCCACTCCAAGATCTTCGGCAATTCCGTCCGCAGTCGAAGGAATGACCTGAGTCAGACCTACTGCCTTTGCCGTGGAATAAGCGTCCCGGTCAAAGGCACTTTCCTGTCGAATAACGGCGTATATCAGGGATTCAGGCAAACCGTATTTTCCGGCAACTCTACGAACGTCCTGAGAATAGTAAGTCGGGTAAGCCGCTCTGACCACTTCGACCGGCGGTCTCTGGTTCTGATCGTAGTACCAGCCGGTTAACCGGGTAGCAGCTTTTAGCGATTCCCTGTAGTTTCCGGCCAATTTTTCCCATTGAAACTTGAGGTAGAGGTAATCCGAAGTCATTAAATCCGATTCCAGCCTCTCGAGGCCGGCAAGCGCCGGAGAAAACAATCCGTGGTTTTTGAGCGATAGAGCACGTCGCAACGTCCGAAGCACGGCGGCCGACAGGTCACTTTCCAGCAAACGGGATTCCACTTCTTCCAGTTCAAGGTTCCTCCTGCTCCACGTCTCGCTTAATCGAAAACTCCCGCGAGACCAGCCGTTTTTACCGGCAAGCAGGGAATAATAGTCCGTCGGATTGTTTTCCTGAAAACTAACCACCCGAATATAGTTAGCGGCTTCCATCTCCTGACCTGCCAGCCTCGCCTTGCGACGCCAGTAAAATAGCTCCGGTGGGGTTTTATCGTAATAAGATTCTAGGTACCCCGTATAGTCGAGCGCCAGCTTGTAATTTCCCCTCTGATAACTTTTGAAGAATAAACGCCAGGTAGCATTCCTGACGGCAGACCGAGAGAGTCGACTCTTGTACTGTTCCAGCGCTGAATCAAGCTCCTGGAGACTAGCTCCTTCCGTAACCCTGGTAAATACCCGGCTGACAGCCAACCGGCCAAAATACGTTCCCCGGAACCGTTCGGATATCTCCAGTAGTTGAGAGGTAAGATCGTAATCGTCCTCAATTCCGTTCTTGGTCAAAGCCTCGTAGTAACGGCCCTTGGCCTCCATGGAGCGACTCAAGTTAGCCTGAAACAGCCTCTGGAAAGTCCAGAGGGCTTCTTCCGGGTAATCCAGCTTCAAGCCATCCAGCCAGGCAAGCCTGAAATAAGCTTTTACCTTTGTTTCTCCAGTAAAGTCACCCATATGACGCAGCAGCAAGCTCCTGGCCCTGCGGTACTCCCGGTAATCAACTAGTTCTTCCACGAAGCGGAACAGGTACTCGCCTCCCCCATTTCCGGAGAAATCTATTTCCGCAATCAGGGTTTCGGCAAGATCAAATAGCTCGTCCCGTCTCTTCCCGATAAATCTCAAATTCGTAACTTCCATCAGGTTTATAACCTGACGCAGGGCCTCGATCGAGTTGCCGTTCTCCCGAGCCAGTGAGAGCTTCAGCTGTGTTACCTTCTCCTTTTCCCCGGAAGTTGCGACAAAACTGGAGACTTCCTCCAGGAGACCAGAGGCGCGATCCAGACGGCCCAGGCCCAGTTGGGCCTTTGCCTCAATGTACTTTTTTTGGAACTGAACTAATTCTTCCTGAGACGCGGCCTGAACTCGGTTGATTGCTTCGAGCGCCTTCTGGTATTCCTTCTGGCCGATTCTAGCTTCCGCAAGCAATAAATCCGCATAGGATCCAAGCGGCTGGTTTTCACCGTATTCGGCAAGAACATCAAGGGCAGTACTATAGTTACCTCGTTCGAGTGCTTCAACGGCTCCAACGAGGTCGACGGAAACTTCAGTTGATTGACCCTTTGCACCCGGCACGGGCCGCAAAAAACCCGCCGAGACAATCAGCAATAGCGCAAGAATCGGAACAATAGTTCTTTTCGTATTCATTTTCCCCACCTTCGATTATCCTGCGGCTCCCGAGGATTATTTATTAAACCATATCCTCCCCCGAAATTTCAGTCAACTCAGCTAAACTAACCTCCCTGATTAAGAGAAAAACTGCGACAACAAAACCTGAAACCAGATCAAACCGGAAAAATCTTGCTGGCAGGATTCTGGCCTGCTTCAGCAAAAATCACTGCCTGAACAATATATCCTCCTTTTTAAACAAGGTAATAGCCAGGTAAATAAACAGCAGGGTAAGCGGCACCATGGTCAAGAACGTCGCAGCTATATGAAACAGGTTTATCGTTCCAGCAATTAGCTCTTTAAAAGTTTCGAGCGAATTGAGCAGAGGTATAAAGAACGCAATATTTCCGAAATCAATCCCTCCAGTCATCGACAGAATCCCCGTCAGAACTACAAGCATCAATACCGGTGTCTGATAGACGTTAGCTTCTTTCTGGGTCCGGGAAAAGGAACCAATACCAATTACCAGGGAGGATAATAGTGCCACCAGAGGCAATACCGTGAACAGGATACTGACGAATATCCCGAAGGTCAGGCTTTCCATGGGTAGTTCAACCCCGAAAAACCCCAGCCCGTAAATCAGGCCGATAACGCTAAAAACCGCCGCAACGGATGCAACCAGAAAGACGGTTAAGAACTTGCCAAGGACGATTTCCTCCCGTGACAACCTGGATACGAGCAGGGTAGAGATCGTCTTTTTCTCCTTTTCTCCTGCAGTGATCTCCGCACCGAGCCCCATGGCAGCGGTAATTATCGAGAGGATGACGAAGTACGGCAGCATCATCTTCAGCATTTCCCCGCCAATAGCGGTTTGGGCATCCCCTGTCCCGTTTACGTTCACCTCCATCGGAGGAGATATTTGCTCGTAACTCATCCCCATGCTCTCGAGCTTTTGCCGCATCGTTCTTTCCAGATAGCCCTCAAGTACTGTCCTCGTCCTGCTTACACCTACCTCCGAATCCTGATCGTACTGGCGGTAGGAAATGTCAATTTTCAGACCGGAAGACCCCTTTTCCGACACTAGTACGAGTACGTCACCCCGCTCGCCCTCGTAAGCATTCCGCGCGGCGTCCTCGTCTTCGTAAAAAGTGGTTACCACGTTTTCTTCACTTCTTAACATTTCCGCCAGTACGGGAGAAGCCTCACGGTTTACGTAGATGACCTCCGAAGTTGTACTTTCTTCAGTGGGGACGCTCTGGCTGGAAAAATGGAATATCAACCCAAGCATCACGGGATAAAATACCAACGGGAATACTATCACCAGTATCGCCGTTCTCCTGTCACGGAGAGCCGCCAGAATTTCCTTTTTGAATAATAGCCAGATATTTCTCATTGGTTATTAGCCTCCGCAACGTTGAAGAACAGGGACTCCAGGTCATCTTCGCCGTGTCTTTCCAGCAGCTGACTTACGCCGCCAAAAGCTTTGACCTCACCCTCAAACAGTATTGCTACCTTATCACAGAGTTTTTCCGCCACGTGCATTATATGAGTGGACAGGATAATAGTTTTCCCTTCGCTCTTAAATTCTTCTATGTAATCGGTGACAGTCTTGGAAGTCATCAGGTCTAGACCCTGAGTGGGCTCGTCAAATATTAAAATCGGCGGATCGTGGATTATGCTGCGGGCGAGGGAAAGCTTTTGTTTCATTCCGGTCGATAGGTTGTTTACCTTGCGCCCGAGGAACTCCTGCATGTCGAGAATATCGAAAACTTCCTCCATGCGTGGCTCTATCCTGTCCTCCTCCAGTCCGTTTATTCTCGCAAAAAAAGTCAGGGTCTCTCTCGGTGTCAGGCGCCCGTAAAGCCCCATCTCTGTCGCAAGGTACCCAATGGATTGTCTCACTTCGAGTGGATTTTCCACGACGTCATTCCCTTCGACGACCGCAGTCCCGGACGTGGGTTTTAGTATAGTGGACACCATTCGAAGCGCAGTGGTCTTTCCGGCTCCATTGGGACCTAAAATACCAAGGACTTCGCCGGAAGTCGCCTCCAGGTTCATCTTCCTTACGGCGGTGATTTTTTCCTTCCGGTTTATCTCGAACTTTTTGGTCAGATCTACCGTTCTTACTTTTATGCTCTTGGAGTTCAACTTATTACTTCCTTCCCGACATGTTCTGCCAGGGTTTCGGGTAGTTCGATACTTCCGTCTTTCCTCTGATTATTTTCCAGCAAAGCAACCAGCAATCGCGAAGTAGCCAGGCCGGACCCGTTAAGAGTGTGGAGGTACTCCGGTTTCGGGTTACCTTCTTCCCGACCCTCATTCGGCCTGTACCTGATATTCCCCCTGCGGGCCTGAAAGTCCTCACAGTTGCTAATTGAGGAAACCTCGTAATACTTCCCCTGAGTTGGTATCCATACTTCCAGATCCACCGTTTTGCTCGACTGTTGCGCAAGGTCGGCAGTTGGGAGCAACACTTTTCTGTAATGGAGACCGAGTTCGCGCAGGATGGATTCAGCGTCTTCTATTACTTCGCTCAAATGTTCATACGAGGTTTCCGGCCGGGTGAAGCGAAAGAGTTCCACCTTGTTAAACTGATGAGTCCTAATTAACCCTCTTTCTTCTTCCCCGTAACTGCCGGCCTCCCTGCGAAAACAGGTCGTAAAAGCCACAAATTTCTCCGGGAGATCCTCCTGGGGCAATATCTCGTCCCGGTGGTAATTAACCATTATGCTTTCGGAAGTCGGGTTAAGGTAAAGGGTCTCCTCCCGGTCTCCTCTGCCATCTATCCTGTATAGGTCGTCTTCGAACTTCGGTAACTGGCCCGAAGTATAGTAGCTTGCACCCTTTGCCATGTAAGGCGGGAAGACCGGAGTGTAACCGTTCTCCCGCACCTGGTAGAAATACATGAAGTTGATGAGGGCCATTTCCACCAGAGCCCCGTCACCGTAGTAGAAGGGGAACCTGGCACCTGAAATTTTGCTGGCCTTATCGAAACGGAAAAGATCGTTTTCTTCGCCAAGCTCCAGGTGGTTCTTCGGCTCGAAATCGAATTCCCTCCTTTCCCCGTATTCTTCAAGTACCTCTTTATCCTCTTCCGAATCACTTACGGGGACTGATTCGTGCGGCAGGTTAGGTAGTTCGGCCATCCGATCCTGCAGTTCCGTTTTAACCCCTTCTAACTCGTCTTCGAGTTCGTCTATCCTGTCCGATACCCGACCCATTTCCTCGATAATCGCTTCCGCTTCTTCGTTCTTCCCCTGACGTTTTAACTCTCCTATCTTCTCGGATTCCTCGTTTCTCTCGTGCCTCAGTTCCTCGACCTCTCCTATTAATTCCCGCCTTCGGTCATCCAGTTCGACAATTTCCCCGATATCCAGGTTCTTTTCTCGCGTTTTTAACCTACTCTCGATTTCTTTCGGGTTCTCTCGTAATTTTTCTATATCAAGCATTTACAAAAATCACCGTCTGGAGAATCTCTGAACTCATCAACCGTCAATTGAACCATGCAAAAAAATTAGGCCAGGTAATCAATTATCCGTTTGAGGAAGTCCGGCAGGTCGCCAGGGTGCCTTGAACTAATCAGGTTGTCGTCCACTACTACTGAATCATCCCGGTAGTCCACCCCCGCATTCACCATGTCGTCCTTTATGGCTTCGTAGCTGGTGGCGATTCTACCATCCAGAATTCCTGCCGAAATTGGCACCCAGCCAGCATGACAGATGATGGCAACCATTTTTCCTTTTTTGTCCATCTCCTGGACAAAACCAGTAACGTCGCTGGATCGTCTGAGTTTATCCGGTGATCCAGTTCCACCCGGAATTACGACTCCATCCAGGTTATCAGGGTCCAGCTCGCCAGCAGGGTAGCTTGCCTCAATCGGGTAACCATGCTTGCTTTCGTAAATTCCTGCCGATCGAGAAGCAACGGGGGTATCGGCCCCTTCCTCTTCCAGCCGGATTTTTGGATACCAGCACTCCATGTCTTCGTAGCCGTTTTCTACGAGAAAAGCTATACGACTGCCTTCTAGATTTTCCATATATATCACCTATTTTAACATAAGTTTTACTATTCTGTCCCTTAAGACCCAATACTTTCTCAATCTGCAGTATGAACTAACCCCTGTCTTATAAACTTCAAGGAATAACCCTCAATGAGTCCGAGCAAATCCGTACGGATAAACCGGTAACAATTAATAGACTATAACTTCACTAAACCGTGATTGCAAAGCTTTACGAATGATAAAAAATTTATTTACTGCCCAACCGATCCCTGGCCAACGGGTAACCCGACTATCGATTACAAACCCTTTTCCCTTCGCCCACCCCGCTTCAAGCTTTTGTTTCTTCTCCCGCTGTCGACTATTGAATTAAAATAACTCTGAACTCGAGCCCGTTCAGTTCAATCGACCCACTTTAACCCGGCAACGTTGACTTCGGCTCCACAATTGGGGCATTTGCTTCCTTTTAGATTGATACGTCTGGTTCTCCTTACCGTCCTCTCCACCAGAGTAGCCCCACATTCCGGACAATGGATGTCGTTTTCTCGTCTCACGTTACCGAGGTAAACGTAATCCAGCCCGGCAGCTTCCGCTATATCTTTCGCCTTTTCCAGCTGACTCACGTCAGTTGGAGGAAGGTCCTGAACTTCATGGGCGGGATAAAACCTCAAAAAATGAACCGGCACCTCCTCCCCGAGGTTGGAGACGATCCATTCCGCCATCTCCTTAATCTGGCTCTCGGAATTACCTATCCCGGGAACGATTAAATCGGTAACTTCGACGTGGAGCCCGCTGGAGTAGTACTCTCGGAGCGATTGGAGAACCGGCTCGGCCGAAGGGACGCCAGCAAATTCCTTGAGAAAATCGTCGTCCCCGGACCCCTTGAAATCGACAGTCACGGCATCTAAGTAAGGGGCAATCTCCCGGATTGGTTCCTTATTTATGTAACCATTCGTGACAAAGGTATTGTAGAGGCCCGCCTCGTGTGCCAGTTTGGCCGTATCATAAGCGAGCTCGTAGAATATTGTCGGTTCGGAATAAGTATAACTTATCCCCTTGGAGCCGGACTTTTCCGCCGCCCGAACGATCTCTTCCGGCTTAATTGCTCTTCCGTTGAGCGGTCCCTGGCTTATCTGCCAGTTCTGGCAGAACTTGCATTTCCAGTTACAGCCGGGAGTGGCTATCGAGTAGGTCTTCGTACCGGGTGCAAAATTGAATAGCGGTTTTTTCTCCACCGGGTCAGGATTACCGGAGGAAACGTTATCGTAGCTAAGAGAGTATAACTTTCCCTCCCTGTTTTCCCTGACCCGACAGACGCCACGTTCGCCCTCAGATATTTTACAGTTCCAGGGGCACAGGTGACATCTGACCTCGTTGGCGTCCAGTTCTTCGTAGAACATGGCTTCCTTCATGGCAATTCCTCCAGAGGTTGTATTGATCGCACGAACCTTTCATCGTAGCTTGAACTTTCCAGTTTTCTCCCGTGTTCTTGAACCTTGCCCTGTAACCGGTCAAATTCCGGAAAGAGCGGCTTTGAGTTCGCTCCCGTCAGAGCAGGGGTTTCGTCCAGGCTCATTGCTCCCCTTTACTCCCTCCTTGAACGGCTGCACCTTCGGGGGTTTCGTGGGGTGAACTTAACCTGACTCTTGGTCGATAACTTGCCTCTTTTTCCTGTTCGTCAGACATCTCCGAATAGGCTCCATAAATTATGTAGTTCCGGGCCAGATTAAATCAACCAGTCGGTATACGAGACACTACTACACGTGCCGAGGTAAGATATCTTGAATATCCCATCTGCACCTGACCACAAACATTGCACCGTTCGCCGGAAAAGGATAGAGAAAGCCCAATTTTGCTTGATTAACCGAAGTAACTACCGGGATCCAATCCCCTTGTTTCCGCTCAAGGCAACTTTAAACAAGAGAGAACAGTGCACCCAAACACCTGGATGAGACAAGCGAAACTGTCCAAGGTTACAAGTAAAGCAGGACTTTTTTAGCGCTATCACCCTTCCCATTATAAATTTACATTTCGCTCAAGCCGCTTTCAACTTTCGAACCAGACAGGCAAGATTATTTTTGTTAAAGGGTCCAAGTTGGAATACTCCGTTCCATGGTTTTATAATTTTTTTACGTAAAAAAGCGTATTTCTTTCTTGCTGCTGCAAACGGTCACGAAACATTTTTTACTATGGGGTGTTAGGAATGAAGT
>Ga0207714_1000901_pt1 | contig 19992 bp, 17 predicted proteins | sample PonA232FremontCA_2_FD_187270 | JGI IMG/M metagenome (GOLD analysis project Ga0207714, IMG submission 187270) | Marine sediment microbial community from Fremont, CA, USA - Pond A23 Sediment 2 (SPAdes) | ecosystem: Environmental > Aquatic > Marine > Unclassified | place: USA: Fremont, California...
GAGCGGACTTTCAACCGGCCGTGACGAACTCATGATGGACCAGGATGTCGAGAGTGTCGTCATCGTCGGCGGCGGACCGATCCGCATCGGCCAGGGTGTCGAGTTTGATTACTGTACCGTGCACGCGGTCCAGGCACTCGAACAGGAGGGCATCGAGGCCCACGTCATCAACAACAACCCCGAAACCGTCTCGACGGACTACGACACCTCCGACGGGCTGTTCTTCGAGCCGATCTCCGCCGAGGAGGTCGCCGATGTCGTTGAGGCGACCGGCGCCGATGGTGTGATGGTCCAGTTCGGCGGACAGACCTCCGTCGATGTTGGTGAGCCGCTGGCCGAGGAACTGGACCGCCGCGAACTTGACTGTGAGATTCTCGGTACGAGTGTCGAGGCGATGGACCTCGCCGAGGACCGGGATCGGTTCAACCGACTGCTTGATGACCTGGGGATCGCTCAGCCCGAGGGTGGGGCAGCGACCTCCCGCGAGGAGGCGCTTGAACTCGCCAACGAGATCGGGTACCCCGTGTTGGTCCGTCCGTCGTACGTCCTCGGCGGCCGGGCCATGGACGTGGTCTACGACGACGGCCAGCTCGTCGAGTACATCGAGAAGGCGGTCCGGGTATCACCGGATAAACCCATCCTGATCGACGAGTTCCTTGACGGCGCCATCGAACTCGATGTTGACGCTGTGGCCGACGGTGAGAACGTACTTCTCGGCGGTGTCATGGAACACGTTGAGTCCGCCGGGGTCCACTCCGGGGACTCGGCGTGTGCGATCCCACCACGGTCGCTGTCGAACGACACCCTTGCTCGGGTGCGCGAGGTCACCGAGGACATCGCACAAGCACTTGAGACGGTCGGGCTATTGAACGTCCAACTGGCCGTCCAAGACGGCGATGTGTACGTCCTTGAGGCCAACCCCCGGTCGTCGCGGACGGTCCCGTTCGTCTCGAAGACCACCGGCGTTGACATTGCTCGGATCGCCGCCAGGGTCATGACCGGTCGCTCGCTCGCGGATCTCGACATCGAGGAACAGATCCCCGAACAGACCTCGATTAAGGAGGTTGTCCTGCCCTTCGACCGGCTGCCCGGATCGGATCCCCGGCTCGGCCCCGAGATGAAATCTACCGGTGAGGTCATGGGCACGGCCGACTCCTTCGGGCGGGCCTACGACAAGGCCCAGCGGGCTGTCGGCAAGCCGATCCCATCGGAGGGGACGGCCATCGTCGATCTGCCGGTTGAGGGCTTCGAGAAGCACTTCACCGTCACCGACTTCGACGATCGTGTCAGCGCGATCCAACGGGGGGAGGTTGACCTTGTTGTCTCACGTGACCGCCCGGCTCTCGAAGCGTGTGTCGAGGAGGAGGTGACCTACTTCTCGACGGTCGCCAGCGCAAAGGCCGTGCTTGAGGCGCTTGAGGCACAGGACGAGTCACTTGATGTCCGCCCGGTGACCGCCCGCCCCAAGCGTGCCGGCCCGTGGGGGCACCCCGATTCCGCCGAACCGGACGATCCGCAGTAGCGACCGGCGGCCCGTAGCGGTCTATATATCTTCGTTATCGTCGTTTCATCTGTTAAATTTGCTCTTACGGTATGGACAGACGCGGTGTCTCGTCCATTGTCTACCTGATGCATACGAACGATATATATTTGAGAACAATTTTATGGAGCCGATCCGTACGTATACATATGGAAACCCGGAAGGTCCAACTCACCGGCGGCTCGACGTATACCGTCTCGCTGCCGAAAGAGTGGGCGACCGAACAGGGGATCGAATCGGGGAGCGAGGTACAGTTCCATCAAGAGCAGGACGCCCTGATGATCGCCCCCCAGCGGGAGGAGACCCGTTCGAAGGGCCGACTTGATGTCACCGGTCTACAGGGCGATCGTCTTGTCAGCGCGATCATGACGATGTACGTCAGCGGCTTCGACATTATCGTGCTTGAGTCCGAGGCGTTCTCTGCGGACCAGCGCCAGACCATCCGCGAGGCGGTCCAGGGTCTCGTCGGTGTCGAGGTGCTTGAGGAGGCCGACAACGAGGTGGTCATTCAGGACCTCCTTGACTCCTCGGAGCTCTCGATCCACGGGGCCGTTACGCGCATGCGGCTGATCGCCCGAACGATGCTTGAGGACGCGGTCGATGCGGTTATCGAAAACGACGACGATCTCGCCAAGAGCGTGATTGAGCGCGATGACGATGTTGATCGGCTTTGGTTCGTTGTCTCCCGGACGTTCCGCGGCACGCTTCGCTCCTCTCAGGAGATTGAGGAACTCGGGATGCCCCGCGAAGTGACCTTCGACTACCACTCAAGCGCCCGCCAGCTTGAGCGGATCGCCGATCACGCCGCCAAGATCAGTGAAGTCGCAATTGAGCTTGAGACCGTTAGCGACGAGGTTGCTGAGGCACTGTTGGAACTACATGAGGAGGCGACTTCGGTGATCGACACGGCGATGGATGCACTCCTTGAAGAGGATAGCGAGCGATCGACCGAGCTGGCCCACGAGGCTCGCGAGGCAAACGCCGAGATTGACGAACACGCCAAACGCACCGACGAACTGCTTCATTCGCTTGACCCACACGCTGCACAGTCGCTCGGATTGGTGATCGACTCGCTCTCGCGGAGTGCCGACTACGGCGGCAACATTGCCGAGACCGCCCTCCAGAAGGCGGCACCGAAGCCGTAGTCTGTTTGTCTTCTGCCGATCGACTTGCTGCGTACGGAAAACCAAGGAGAACGCTCCACGCTTCGGCGTGGAGGAAGCCAATCTCGATAAGCGGGAACATTCGGATCGCTCACCGGCTTGAACCACAGAAGCTAAACGGGTGTATTCTGAATCTCTCGGCGTTGACCACTGGGGTCGGGAGCGCTCAGGCATGAACGGGTGGTGGCGGCGAGTCGCAATTGCGCTCGTGACGGTTCTCACGATTGTCCTTGGATATACGTTGGTGTTCAGCGTGGGCATGGCCCGACTTGAGGATGAGCCGATCTCTTTCGCCCAGTCGGCCCAGGTTGTCGTTGAGTCGTTGACGACTGCCGGATACGGTGGGTATGCCCCGTGGGAGAGCAGTCTGATGAACGGTCTGGTACTGGCGATGAACCTCACAGGCGTGTTGTTGGTGTTTATCGGACTGCCGCTGTTTGCGATTCCGCTGTTCCGTCAGGCCCTCGAAACCGCTCCACCGGAATCGAGTCCGCTCGCCGATCACGTTGTCATCTGTTCGTACACACAAAGCGAGGAGATCCTCAGTCAGCAACTCGATCGAGCCGGCATCCCACACTTGTTTATCGATCGTGAGGCCGATACCGTCTCCGAACTCATCGAAACCGGACACAACGCCATCCGGGGCAACCCAGAAGAGGTAGAGACGCTCCAGGCGGCAAATGTGGCTGATGCCCGCGCACTAGTTGCCGACGTGAGCGATCAGACCAACCCGACGGTGATCCTCTCGGCCCGACAGCTTAGTGAAGATATTCCGATCATCAGCGTGATTCGCCGCGAGGAGGTCGGCTCCTATCACCAACTCGCTGGGGCCGACAACATTGTTCAGTCGCGACAGGTCCTCGGCAACGACCTTGGTCGACGGTCGCTGAGTTCGATCGCGGAGCGGCTTGAAGCGGCGATTGAGGTCGACACCGAGGTTGAGATCACGGAATTTCTGGTTGAGGAGGGGAGCCCACTCGTTGGCGACACGCTCCGCGAGTCGAGTACGTTCGATCGGATGGACCTCACCGTTATCGGTGCCTGGATCGGTGGCAAGTTCGTCGTCTCGCCGGATCCTGATACGGTTATCTCCGAGAATATGATCCTCCTAGTTGCCGGTGAATACGAGAGCCTTGGTCCGCTTAACGCCCGTCCATTACCCGATCCGAGCCAGCGTGACACCCGGGTGGTCGTCTGTGGCTACGGCACGGTCGGTCAGGCCGCCGCTGAGACGGTTGCGGCGGCCGGGTACGAGGCAACAACTGTCGACATTGAGCCGATGGATGGCGTCGATATCGTCGGCGATATTACCGAGGTCGAGACGCTTCGCGAAGCCGGCGTTCAGGATGCCCGGGCGGTCGTACTCTCGTTGAATGACGACATTCCGACGATTTACGCGACACTCGTCATCAACCAACTCGCGCCTGAGGTTGAGGTGATCGCCCGGGCCAACTCGCCGGATACGGTCTGGAAGCTGTACAATGCGGGTGCGGACTTCGTACTCTCGCTGGCAACGGTGACCGGCGAGATCATCGCCTCGGAGGTGATCGGGGATCGGACGGCGCTCACGCCTCAGACGGGCTTTGACTTCACCCGGCTGTCGGCGACGTCAATCGCCGGCCAGACGCTTGGCGAACTCGACATCCGCGCCCAGACGGGAGCCACCGTCGTGGCTGTTGAGCGTGAGGGACAGCTGATCACCGACCTCGGCGGGCACTTTACAGTCCGCTCCGATGACACGCTGATCGTTGCCGGAACTGATGAGGCGGTTGAGCGACTGCGTCCTCTCCTCGGCTGAGTGCCGATCGAACGGAAGGTCTTTGATGTGCCCGGTCGTTGCTTCATGTGTCGGGTTCGTGGTCTAGTGGTTATGACGCGGCCCTTACAAGGCCGAGATCGGCGGTTCGAATCCGCCCGGACCCATGGCGACTGATTTTGTACCTGCCGAGCAATGCCCCCGTATGGATGTCGAATCCCTGATTGCGGCGGCTCGTGAGGCAGCCGACCGGGCCATTGCCCCCTACTCGGCGTATCCGGTCGGAGCGGCGATCGCGACGCCGTCAGGCACCTACCGCGGCTGTAACATCGAAGTTGCGAACTACTCGAACAGCATCCACGCCGAGGCGCTTGCCCTCGCACGCGCACTCTATGCCGGTGAGCGTACCTTCGAGGCACTTGCGGTCTCGACGGCCGCCCGTGACGGGGCATCGCCGTGTGGCACCTGTCGGGAGACGCTCAAGGAGTTCTGTCCACCAACACTGCCGGTGTATCTCGATACCGGTGATGGGTATGAGACATACACGCTTGCGGAGCTGCTCCCGGCTGCGTTCGATCCCGAGACCCTTGATCGCCGACCGTCCTGAGTGGAACCCACACATTTATTACTATGTATGTGAACGTATACCATGTATGGCGATCGCACCCGACGACACGGACGAACTCGTCGACGACTTCCTCTCCCAGAACGGCCACGAGGTAGCCACATGGGACGAGGACTATAACAAAAAACAGTGTCCGGAGTGTGGTGCACTCCATGACATGGATGCCACCAGTTGTAGCGTCTGTGGGTGGCGACCTGGTGAGTAGGCCTGTCCGTCGCTGATTTTTCCGACTGGAGAAAGCTTATGTCATCGTTTGATGTCATGTTTCGACGGACACACGATGCCACGATGCCAAAACTGCGGGGCCTTTGTCACGGAGGCGTACGCACGGGTATTCACACCACGCGGCGTGGACCAACCGCGGGTCTGTCCGAACTGCGAAGACAAGATTCGAGACGGCAACGGCGTTCGTGAGGCCCGCTCGCCGCGGGGCACCTGAGGCCCTTTTTTATCTTCTCCGCACCGACGAACGGGGACTCTCGACGTTTCCACAACCCGCGGCGCTTATATTGGTCCCGGCCGTGGTATCCGGTTATGACAGATTCATCGCCGACAGTAACCCGCTTGTTCGGGGGGCCGGGGAGCGGGAAAACGACCGCCTTGCTTGATCGCGTTGAGGACATTCTTGAGAACGACGACGTTGAGGTCTCCGACATTCTCGTCGTTTCATACACCCGAGCGGCTGCCGCGGAGATCCGCGAGCGACTTGCCGAACGGATCGATGTCTCGCCCCGCTCGTTGCAGGGTAATGTCTGTACAATGCACGCCAAGGCCTACGACCTGCTCAACCTCTCACGCGGGGATGTCGTCTCCGAGTCTGACAAGCAGGAGTTCTGTGAGGACTTTGGACTGGAGTTCGAGGACGAATACTCCGGGGCCGCCCGACGGACCGCTCGCTCGACCACGCTTGGAAACAAGATTATCGCGACCAGTCAGTGGCTCCAGCGAACCCGTCGGGACGTCGCCGACTGGTATGATGTACCCTTCCAGTGGGATGTCGAGACCGTCCGCCTCCCGCCAGATATTGATCCAAATGCCCAGGAAGGCAATAAGTACACCCCGACGTGGCCGAGCGACGACGACCGCGTTGACGTTCCGGAGGCCATCCGCGCCTGGCGAACCTACAAGGGTGACAACGACCTGATTGGCTTTGCTGACATGCTTGAGCGGGTCAAGGGGGGCTCGCGAGTGCCGAACGTCGACTATCTCGTCATCGACGAGTTTCAGGACATCACAACGCTCCAGTACGACGTCTACGCCGAGTGGCGTCCCCATCTTGAGCGTGTCCTGATTGCCGGGGACGACGACCAGGTCGTTTACTCGTGGCAGGGGGCCGACCCGAACCTCCTGCTTGATGAGGCCGTCGACGAGGATGTCGTGCTGCCGAACTCCTACCGACTGCCTTCGCGCGTGCTCCGCGCAGTCAATCAAGAGATCAGCCATATCGACAAGCGCCAAGAGAAGGATCTCAATCCACGCAAGGAGGGGGGCGAGGTTGAGGCGATGTCCAGTCCGTCGATGCTGGATCTGGTCCGGGAGATCCGTCGGACCGTTGAGGAGGAACCGGGAACAATCATGGTGCTCTTTCGGGCCCGCTACCAGATGTTCCAGTTCATCGATGAGTTCCTCCCCGAGGGGTATCCCTTCCAGATCATGACCGACCAGCGGATGTGGACCGATCGGCTCTCGCAGTATGTCGCCGCCGTTGAGGCGGTCGACGCCGATGAGCCCCTCACCGGGCTCCAGGCCCGCCGGCTCGCGGACATGCTGGCCGACTCGGCCTTCGGGACGAATGACCGGGACGATCTCTTCGACGCCATCGACGAGCGTCAGGAGGAGGCCGGTATTGAGGATCTCACGGACCTCCGGATTGAGCCGGAGCTGATCACCGAACACGCCCCGTTCATGCCAGGCCCGGCGGCGGCAGCAGACATGAGCCGGAAGATCACCTCCTTCCAGTCCGAGAGCATCGACGCCTACTTCACCCGTGGCCGGAAGATCGACCCCGACCGCATCCGTGTTGGCACCATCCACTCAGCGAAGGGCCGTGAGGCCGACCACGTCTTTGTCGCGACGGATCTCACCGAGAAGGTCGTCGAACAGATGGCCGCTAGCATCGACGACCAGACGGCCGTCGAGGGGGTCAAGGAGTTCACCAAGAAGACCAATCCGGTCCCAACGCTCACGGACAACGAACGACGCGTATTCTATGTCGGCATGTCACGGGCTCGCGAACGATTGGTCGTTATTGAAGACCTCATCGACGGCGCCCCGACGCTCCCGCTTCCAGTGGTATTGAACAACGACCTGAGCGACGCAAACCTTGAGACGTACTTCGACCGTGTCCGCGGTCATGGCGCGGTTGCCAACTCCCAGTGAACTCCCCGACAACGGACGCTGATTGACTCCACATCAGTCATCTGCCGTTGACGGCCGGATCGTCCGAATGAGATCCGACCGACCAGCCCGACGGACCAGCCCACGGACGGGATCCTGGACGTGTGCGAGATTGTCTGATCCCAGATCAAGTACCTGTAATGCCGCCGGACGCCCCGACTTGATGACCCCGTAGTCGGCCCCGATCAGGTCGGCCCCGCGGTAGGTGGCCATCGCGAGTACCTCTCGGGTCGGGATGTCAAACAGATCCGCAGTGAAGGCCATCTCGCGGTACATCGAAGGCTCGTTCATCATCACGTTATCCGTTCCCAACGCGACGGTTGTTGTCTCGACCTGCCGTTCAACTGGCGGCAATCCAACACCGGTCGCCGCATTCGAGCGGGGACAGACGACGATCGGCACCTCCTCCGTGGCGATCCGCTCGAAATGTCGCTCCGCTAGGTGGACACCATGGACGATGAACTCTGGCGCAAGATCGAGTGCCGCGTCGACATCACTCGTGTCGACCTCTCCTGCGTGAATCCCGAAGATCTTGCCGGCGGCCGCCGTAGCCGCCCGCTCTTCGGTGAAGTCGGCATCGTTGGCACCGCTCGCGCCGAAACCGTCGGCCTGTTCCATTGCCGCGATTGATTCTCGCCCGAGGATTACTGGGTCGATCTCAAGACCGGTAGCCGCCTCCTTGAGTTGTGTGACCCCCGTGACGCCCCCCTCACGAAACTCGATTGTCGTGACCGTTCCTCCTGTCTGCATGAAGCGCAGGGTCTGTCGCATCGCCTTGACGATCGTCTCTGGATCAGCGGCGCGAAGTAGCCGATGCTTGAGTCCATCCGGTGGGGCGACGAGTGCCTCAAGATCAAGCCCCTCGCCGGCCTCCTTGGCAATCGAGTCACCAATGTGCGTGTGGGCGTTGACAAACGCTGGTGCGATCAGCCGGTCAGCATCGACTGTACGCTCCTCGATGGCGACAATGTCGCCGTCCTCGATGTGAATCCGCCCCTCGATCGGGTCGAACGATCGACCATGAAGGATGGTGCCTGTCAGCTCCACCAACGGTCACCTCCTGACTGCCGCAACACGCTCAGCTGCATCACGGCTTGATACACGCCCGTGTCTCGACCTCCGAGGGAGATAAACGCCCGTATCCGTCCCGGCCGATCACTCGCCGTCCGATAGAAACCGCGCAAGCGTGGTCGGCGGTCCTGTCTCGTCGTCAACCACCGCTCCGTCGGTATCGAGTCCGAGCACCGCGACGGCCGCCTCACCAACGGTCTCCGTGTCCGATTCAGGTGCATACACGCCGAGTCGCCACTGTGCTCGTCTGGCGGCCCGGAGCGCCTCGACGAGCGGTGACTGTTCTTCGAGACGACGAATCTCGTTGCTGACAACCACTCGCGACGTGCTCTCGGTGAACGTCGGCCGGTCAGGAATGTCGAGAATGACGGCTGTCGTCGGAACGTCCGCCCGTTCGGCGATGGCACGTTCCCACTCGCGGATCTGCTCGTGGCTCGCGTCAACGACCGACTCGGGGACGACCGCCATCTCCGCCCAGATAGCGCGCTTAAACAGCGCCCGTTCGTCAAGTCGTCGGGCGTAGGATTCGGTTGCTGAACACTCACGGAGTGCAACCCGCAACGCCGGATCATCGAATCGCTGTACTGTTGTGGCCGATTCCGCACCGGTTTCGATGAGCAACTCGCTGGCGCGTCGGAGCATCGACTTGCCGATCCGGGCGACGTGATGATTGTATACGGTGGGACTCATCAACGCTCGGGCGATTAGGAGGCTCTCTGCTGTCTGGACGTTCCCAGGGCCAAGCACCAACTGTCCGTCGCGAAACGACAGCCCGCGAAGCAGTCGATCCTGGTCGATGCTCCCGTACGGAACACCCGTATGGTGGGCGTCTCGGACGAGGTAGTCCATCCGGTCGACGTCCAGCTCCCCCGAGATTACTGCCCCGTATCGACCTTTTCCAGCGATCAGCTCGGCGATCCGCTCAGGATCAAGATCGTGGTCCTTGAGCACCTCACTGGCGGCACTCGCTGCAAGCAAGTCTGCGACCTGGTCGTGATACCGCCCGGTATACCGGTATAGTAGCGACTCAATGTTGTGGCTGAACGGCGCATGTCCGATATCGTGAAGGAGTGCTGCCGCCCGCAGCCGCTTGGCCCGCTGGCCGTCAAGCCCAAGACGGTCGACGGCCCGATCGGCAAGATGATAGACGCCGATGCTGTGCTCAAACCGGGTGTGGTTCGCCGATGGGTAGACGAGCGCAACGGTGCCGAGTTGCCGAATCCGGCGCAGTCGCTGGAGCACCGGCGTGTCAAGCAGGGCGCGTGCGACGCCCGTGATCTCGATGTGGTCGTGAACGCTATCTTTGATTGTTTTCATCGCCACTGCCTGACAGCCGCCCCCAGCGCGCCGATTAGAGCACGTCTTCGTAGGCCTCGTGGCCGTGGATGTCGACGCCCGCCTCGGTGATCTCCGCGACGTAGATGCCGTTACCCGACCCGGTATCGCGCTCAGCCGCCGACTGAATTCCCTTGGCGGCGATCGGGATGGCCTCCTCATTCGAGAGGTCTGGTTCGTACTCCTGCTCAAGCGTCCCGTAGGCCAGTTGCATGCCCGATCCGGTGACCGTATAGTCGTCTTCCATGACGCCACCCGCCGGATCGATGCTGTACACGTGGGTCCCCTCCTCGTCGATGCCGCCGAGGATTGGGTTGATCATGAAGAACGGTCCGCCCCGGGCGAAGTTGCCCGCCAGCGTCGAGAGCGCCTCCATGCTCATGTGCTTGCCCCGACGGGCCTCGTACAGATTCGCCTCTGCCCGGAGGCTCGCGATGAACGACTGGGCGCCGCCGACGGATCCGACCATCGTCAGTGCGGCCTGTGGGTGGATCTGCTCAACCTTCTGCACGTTCTTGTTCGAGACGAAACGCCCCCCAAGGCTCGCGCGCTGGTCCGTCGCAATGACGACTCCCTCGGCGGTCGAGATGCCGATGGTCGTCGTCCCGGTCTTGCTCACGTTCTCAAACTCCTCCTCGCTGAGGTCGTTCTCCGGGAGCGTGCCAAGCTGCGGTGTGTACGGATCGGCTGGCGCTCCGGCCGACCGATCGAAGTGACTCGCGGTATCAAACGACGATGACGAATGCGGTCGCATTGACGGTAGCTAACGGACCGACGGGTAAAAAGACCCCCGTTCAGGACCAGGCCTGCTGGGAGTTCACCGCAGGTCGAATCGCTCCCGCTGGGTCCGTCGGACCGATTCGGGATCGACCTGTTTGCCATCGACCTCGACGGAGTGGCCATTGGCCAGCTGACCGAACTTTGGCCCCTCCGGAACGCCTTGTTTCGCGGCTGCCTCTGGGTCGAAGGTTTCTCGCTCGGCGATAATCGTGCCGCCCTCGCGTCGCACGCGGTCGTATTGAGCCCCGAGAATATCGAGGAGTGCGTCAAGGAGCTCCGTTGGCAGCCCGTATGTGGTGGCATCAGCGCCCCGAATCGCTGCTGTCGGTTCGATCACTGTCCCGCTCTCGCTGGTCCTGTAGGCCAGACACGTCCGTTCGACGGCTTGTCGGGTCCGCTCACGGTCGATCCCCTGGACGGCCTCAAGGAGAGTATTCGGAAGCGTGATGAGCTGTACCGCGTCGTCTGTCGGATCCCACTCACGGGCAGGCACGCCGAGTCTAGTGCCGTCGTCGATCGCCCCCACCGCAGATTCGAGGTGTTCAACGGCCGCCAGCGATACCCCGGTCGTCTCCTTGAGCCACGTCTCGCTCACGCGCTCGTATCCCAGTCGTTCGATCACCTCGGCTACCGCCGGATGCTCGCCATCGAAGACCACCCGCTCGGCGCCGCTCTGCTCGAACATCGCCTCAACGAGTGCGGGATCCGGCTCGCCCATCGCCTCAAGACTCCAGTCGGCGGCGATATGGCCGAGTGCCCAGTCGGTCTCGGTGACGATCCGCGTAAACCGCGGTGCGTAGTGGTTCCCGCCGATTCCGATGACTGTCCGCTCTCGATCAGGAACCTCTGCTGACAGCGACAGAATAGCCCGTGCAACTGCCTCGGCCCCCTCCGGATCGCGCCACTGCGCTTCGTCACTTCCGAGTTCAATGAACAGCGACGGGGCACCGACGGTCGTCGGTCCGTGGTGAGTGCATTCAAGACTCACATCGTATGGATCCGGGGCGTGCGTCTGTAAGGCGTCGATCGCGGCCGCCGTTACGTTCGGGGCGGCAACGGCAAGCGTCCGGGGTTCCCCACCGTAGTCCGCTGCACCAAAATTCCCCGTGTGGTGGGCGCTTAACAGTGGTCCGGTATCTCCGGAGTGTCGCGACGCGACAACGATCACCGACGGATCGTCGAACGCCTCGGCCACCCTATCGAGATACAGATGGAGCTCCTCGAAGGTCCGCATCGAGATCCCCTCGCGTCGGTAGTACGTACCGCCGCCGGCGGCTGGATCGCGTGTCTCGTCCGTCCGTGTCTCCCAGTCGGCGACTGCACGCAGCTGCTCGCCGATGGTTTCCGAGGCGACATCTGCCCGGCTGATGACGATCCCGATCACACCTTCTCTCGGCTGGCAACCGGATAAAACCCGTCGGCTCGTGCCGACCGCTATCCCTTTGGCGCCCCTGGCGTAGGTTTGTTCATGGATGTTTACGGCTTAATCGGCAGTCCGATTGAGCACTCGCTGTCGCCGCCGATGCACGAGGCCGCGTATGAAGCACTCGACCTCGACGCGCGGTATGTGACACTTGAGCCGACCGATCCGGTTGCGGCCGTTAACGGAGCTGACGCACTGGGAATCGCCGGATTGAACGTCACGATCCCCTACAAGCAGGCTGTCCTTGAGGCCGTCGAGCCCGACGCGATGGCTCAACGGGTCGGCGCGGTCAATACGATCGACTTCTCAGGCGCCCGTCCGACCGGCCATAACACCGACGTGATTGGGGTCCAACGAGCCTTCGCCCACCACGATGTCGCCCTGTCGGACCAGACGGCGGTACTGGTCGGCGCCGGCGGTGCCGGACGCGCTGTCGCGGTCGCACTGCGTGACGCTGGCGCACGACTTCGGATCCACAATCGGACCGAATCAAAGGCTAAGGCGCTGGCTGCTGACGTTGATGCGACGTGGGGGGGCATCAACGACGAGACGCTCGCGACGGCGTGTGCTGATGCTGATATCCTCGTTAACGCCACGAGTGTGGGAATGGAGTCCGATGAGACACCAGTCCCGGCGGCGGCGCTGCATGCTGATCTGACGGTTATGGATGCGGTCTATCGCCCGCTTGAGACCCGGCTTCTCGCCGATGCAACGGCGGTCGGCGCGGATACGATCGATGGGGCGTGGATGCTCCTCTTCCAAGGGGTCGCAGCGTTTGAGCACTGGACCGACCACACCGCCCCGGTTGACGCGATGAATGCGGCCTTGCGGTCGCGACTTGAGTAAAAGACGCGTCCCTGCTTGAGACCGTCTGGCTCCGAGGAAGCTATCACCTTGCCTGCCGTATCCCGAATACGCATGATTCGGGGGCGTATTGCTGACATCATCCGTCGTAACGACCTGTTGACCGATGCGATTGGCGTGCTCGTCGCCTACCGTTCCCGACTCGTTCGCCGCTGGCGGCGGCTGGTGGGGACCGCGGCGGTCGACACCGAGGATCGGACTGTCACCGTTCGCGTCGAACACACACCGACCGACGCGTCCACTCCAGTAACGGCGATCGAGGGGATCGGCCAGGCCCGTTCCGAGCGCCTCGAAGCGGCCGGAATCACGACTGTTGCTGACCTTCGCGCTGCCGACCTCGATGTGGTCGCCGAGACTACAGACCTGAGTCGCACCCGACTCGACCGCTGGCAGGAGCGCACACACGAGTTCTGATGGGGCGTCCCCAGAGGATAAAACACATACCACCGCCCGGCCCATGTCGCGAGTATGGACGCGATTGTCCTCGCGGGCGGGTACGCGACGCGGCTGTGGCCGATCACGCGCCACCGGCCGAAGATGTTCCTCCCGGTCGGCGAGACGACCGTCATTGACCGGATCTTCACCGAACTTGAGGCGGACGACCGGATCGACCGCGTCTTCGTCAGCACCAACGAGCGGTTCGCGGAGGATTTCCGGTCGTTTCTCGATACGGCGCCCTACGAGAAGCCGCGTCTAAGCGTTGAGGAGACGACGACCGAAGACGAAAAGTTCGGTGTCATCGCCGCGCTTGCACAGCTTGTGCGCCGCGAGGGCATCAACGATGACACTCTGGTGATTGCCGGCGACAATCTCATTTCGTTTTCTGTCAGCGAGTTTCTTGATCACTTTGCCGCCCACGACGGACCCACGCTTGCCGCCTATGATGTCGGCGACGTCGATCGCGCGCGATCATACGGGGTGCTTGCGGTTGAGGACGGACTGGTCACGCAGTTTCGCGAGAAGCCGGACGAACCGGAGAGTACCCTCGTTTCGATCGCCTGTTATGGCTTTCCGGCGGCGACCCTCGACCGACTGGAGGAGTTCCTTGAGACGACCGACGCCCCCGACGAGATTGGGTGGTTCATCCAGTGGCTCGTCGACCGGGCTCCGGTCGGCGCGTTCGTCTTCGACGAGGCATGGTTCGATATCGGGACACCGACCTCGTATCTTGATGCCGTCTCGTGGTATCTCGATGGTGACGCGCTGATTGATCCCGATGCGACGGTCGAGAACTCGACAATCGGTGAGAACGTCCACGTGATGGAGGGAGCCGAGGTTATCGATTCCCAGCTTGAACGGACGGTTGTATTCCCGAATGCAACCATCCGCTCCTGTGATATCCGATCTTCCATCATCGACGAAAACACCGTCATGGAACGTCTTGACCTCCAAGGAGCACAGGTAGGGGCCGACACGACGCTTACCGCCCGCGACGACGACTGAGCCGAACGTCGGTGATCTCAAGGCGCCCCCTGAGCCCATCCCAAACGGTATTGTACTCGAGTTCGAGTGGCTGTTGCATGTGCGGTCCATCGGTCACGACCGTCTCGAACTCCCCGCCCTCGCCGAGCGGATGTACCCCGTGACGCTCCGCCAGCGTTTGGAGTTCCTCGAATGCTGCCCGGTCAAGTTGTCGCCCCAGCCAGGACCGATCGAGTCCACCGGCGGCCACCTCAACGATGGTGATCGCAAACCCCGCCTCAAGGAGCCCCTCGGCAATCGCTTCGGTCGATTCGTCCCACAGTGGGGCGTACAATTCAAGCCCGAGTCGGTCACAGACTCCGGCGATCCGATCGCGCTGATAGGTGCTTTCGATGGCGCCGGCGATGACTCCTGAGATTGGTGTCTCACCGGCGATCCTCGCGATTGCCTTTTCGAGGGGCTTGATCTCGAAGTCGCCCCGGTCGGCGACCCCCGGATCGCCGTCGGGCGTCGGGAGCGCGACCGTCTCGTGTTCGATCCCGATGCTCTCGGCGGCCTTCGCCGGGACTGCCGGCGTGGGTCGTTGATAGAGATACGACTCGCCTTCCGGAAGGACGGTTACGAGTCGTTTGATGTTGAGCCCGCGCTTGCGCCCCCGATAGAGCGCGTACGTCGAGTCCTTTCCCCCCGAAAAGAGGCTCACCCATCCGCTGGTCGTCGACTGGGGTTCTGACACATCCGCGTTACGGGTCACCCCTATAGGGGTGTTTTGCTCTCACCCGCGGTCGGCGTCCGTCTCCGGCGTTGCCACGCGGGTCCGGTCGATATAACCGGCGAGTCTGACCCCGATGAGACTCAGGAGGATGCCGGCGAGTACAGCCATGGCGAGGTGCTCGCCCGGCTGGAGGGTGATGGTATCGACCGAGAGGGGTCCAACGGCGATCCCCGGGAGCCGCGCAGCGTCGAGTGATCCGGCCTGCTCAAGAAAGTACGCCGCGAATCCCCGAATCACGAGCCCAACTGCAAGGATGAAAAAGGGGAGATTGATTGAGGAGACCTGCACCGTGGTATCCGCACCGAGTGCCTCGTCGAGGAGTCGGCCACCGGCGGCAGTCAACCCGGCGCCGACGATCCAGGGAACGCTCTCGTAGACGAAGGTCATCGTCGGGAGAAGCACCCCATCACCGAGAGGGAGTTCGGAGGCGGCTAAAGCGCCGAAGAACGCACCGAGTAACGCCAGCCCGGCAGCGACAACGTACGTGACGACGGACACCTGTCCGGAGTACAGCGCCTCACGGGTCTGGTAGCTCAACCGCTCAAGGTATGTATCGATGCCGAGTCCCTTGAACAGGAGAAACACCCCAATGACGGCGATGATCACCGCTAGTGCTGTTCCTAATGAGACCACCGATGAAAGGATCGGAAAGACAACGAGTGCGGTGCCGAGTGGAACAAGCGTCGTCTGTCTGAGCTCCTCGTCGGCGAGGAACTGTTTAAGAAGATAGTATGTCGACTCAAGATCACGGGCCTGGCGGACGACCACCCGGTCGACGGAGTCGACCGGCAGGCGACTTTCGACCAGTGGTACCGACTGCTCGTCCTCGGCACTATCAAGAACGACGACCGCCGACGCCGGGTCGTACCGGTCGGTCAGCGTATCGAGTTGCCGGGCGACAGCACGGTCGGCCGAGACGGCCGAGTCAGCTCCCCCGGAGACCACCGCGACGGTGGCGGCGTTACCCTCCTCACGGATCGATCGGGTGATCCGCAATCCCTCAAGGATGGCGTTCACGTTCGAGTCTTCCGGATCGCTCAACCCGATATCGGTCACCAGCGACCGAACCCGTGACCAGCCGGCGACGGGCATGTCGATGTCCGTCTTCCGCCCGATATCGCCGGTGCGGTCGAGACAGACGACAAGCGTGGTCACGACACGCGCACCAACGGCCGCCGGGGCTAAAGCCTTCGTGGTCGTCGCTTGAACGACCGGACCACTTCGCGGTGCTCGGTCGACAGCGGCTTCAACGCGTTGTCCCCTCGGAGCGCGTGAGGCGGATAGTCACCGGAATCGGAACCGCTGGCCGAGGTCCGCGTCGGTCAACCGTGCGCCGATACCGGCTCCAAAGGCGTACGCGACGGTGCTGGCACCGCGTCGGAGCCGTCCGGTGACCCCGCGTGTTGGTGTGAACTCCTCGATCATAACCGTCGGGACGTCGAGTCGATCCGCTAGGGCCATCTCGATGTCCTCGCGAGTTCCCAGTGTATCGACGAGCCCGCGTTCGGCGGCCTCTTCGCCGGTGTAGACGCGCGCCTCGGTCTCGCGGACCGTCTCGGGATCGAGGTCCCGCCCCTCAGCCACCCGCTCAACGAACTGATCATAAAACTGATCAACGCGCTCTTGAAGATACGCCCGATCCTCGTCGTCAAGTTCGCGCAGCGGGGTCCCGGCGTCCTTGTACTCGCCGGCGACGAGTCGCTCGTAGGAAATCCCGAGGCGGTCGGCAAGGCCCGCAGCGTTGACCCGTGACCCCAGCACACCAATACTACCGACAAGGCTGACATCGCGCGCCCACAGTTCGTCACACCCGGCGGCGATCCAGTACCCACCGCTGGCGCACTGATCGGTCGCATACGCAACTGTGGGACCGTCAAACGCGGCGACGGCCTGCCGGAGGTCATCACTCGGCACGATCTCTCCGCCGGGCGTGTTCAGTCGCACGATGAGCGCCTGGATGTTATCGGTGGCGTCCGCGCGTTCGATCTGTTCGACGAGCCGATCAGCCGGCGTTCCGATTGGTCCGCGCGGGACGACCCGGCCACCGCTGCGGGTGATTGGCCCCTCAATTGCGACCTCCGCTACATTGGCTCGTGAAAACAGCGAGTCCGCGAGCGATCGGCCGGCAAGCAGACCGGCGGAGGCAACGAGCACGGCGAGGACAACGCCGAGTCGGCTCACCCCCATCTGTGGCAGCGTAATGAACGCAAACACTCCACTTACGGCCGCAAGCAGTCCGACACCAAGCGTCACGGCGATGCGGAGGACTCCTCGGAGGGCGGTCACACTATCCCCTCTGCTTTCTGGACTGGCGTCTGGTCTCGTGGGTCCATCGAATAGAGTCGAACCGCCAGAAAAGTAAAAGCTCCCTGCCGCTCGCTAGAGCATGCCGGTCTTCTGGAGTTTCATCAGGTCCTCGGTGTCGAGGGTCTCGCCCTCCTTGAACTTCTGGTAGATTTCCTCGGCCTCCTCTTTGGCCTCTTCGCGCTTTTGCTCGCGTTCGGCCTTGCGTTCTTCCTCCTCCTCTTTGTCCAACTCGCGTAGACGCTTTTGTACGCGCACGAAGTCCTCGTGGTGCTGGTCGGCCGCCTCCTGGGCCTCGACGAAGAGGTCGTGCATCTCATCCGCTCGATCTCGAATGTCGTCGGCCTCGCGGTAGGCCTCGATCATCTGGTTGTGGTGCTCTTGGGCCTTGTCGGCCAGTTCCGTCACCTTCTGGTGGTGCTTCGAGGCCTCCGAACGGACCTGCTCAGCCCGCTCTTTGAGGTCGTCCAGCTCGTCGCTTTGATCCAGTTTTTCCTTGCGACGCTGGTATTCCTCACGCTTGTCTTCGATCTTCTCGATGAGTTCCTGCTCTTCCTCCGAGGAAAGGACCTCTGTCTGCTGTTTGAACTCGAGATCCTCGATCTCCTCTTTGAGATCCTCGAGATCGGTCCCGTCGTCGAGTTCGAGATCCGTCTTGAGCTCGTCGACGCGGTCGAACAACTCGTTGGCCTTTGCGTTGAGCTCGTTGCGCTGCTCTTTGTGCTCCTGGACAAGCTCGTTGAGTTCATCGCGCCGTTCGCGGTGTTCTTGGGCTTCGTCGACCTTCTCGCGGGTCTTCGCGTTGAGGTCGTCACGCTTGCTTGCCCGTTCGGAGGCCAGTTGATTGAGTTCGTTACGGCGGTCCCGAAGCTGGCCAGCCCGTTTGATGAGCTCGCCCTTCGAGTCGTTCTCGAGTTCCTCGTCAGTCAGTTCGACGTTCTTCGATTCATCGAGCGGTGTTACGTCTAGGTCTGTCATGAGTCGCGTTCGATTCCATTACCGCACCGGCCCGAGTGGTACCACTCGCAGTGGCAGGACCAGTCACAAGGAGGGAGTCGCGTTGTCTGCAAGCGATACCACCGGGAGTCCAGTGACGTTCTGGTAGTTACAGGTACCTTCGCCTGTCGTTTAAAACTACCGGTACCCGTTGTCCGCGGCCCTCGTCAGTACACGGCTTGACCTCCTCCACACGACTGAAGTCGTGGGATTCCTCCGTGGGTAATCCAACCAGTCGATTACCCCGGCTGTGAACTTGCGGGTTTGCTGATGCTGGGTTGGTCGGGCGACCGCGATTGTTCTCCAAACTCGGCGGGTATCCAGTCGTGTTCGTTCCACTGCCAGTACGCCCCCTCGTGGGGTGCGTCCCTGCCGCGTTCAGCAGACAGGGCAGCAGGCCGGGCCATCGGCCCTACTTCAGACTGCACGATGTTCCACGCTCCTGCCACGTCACTGTGTGCGTCTAGGGTACAGTCGTGACACCGGAACGAATCACCATTCCGAGTCACATCACTACTTCCACACTCGGGGCACTCGCTACTCGAATCGGCTTCGTTCACGTCTGCAACGGCAATTCCAACATCACCGAGTGTCAGTTCTATCCGATCCAGGAGCTGTCGGTGCGACCAGAAATTGTGCGTCTTCTCGTTCACCTCAGCACTCCAATGAGTGTCCAGCACATCGGTCACGTCACCAACGTATACCGTGTCAACATTCCGTTCGAGCAACCATTCAGCAACGTGTTTCACCGCGGCATCTCGGCTGTGGTCGCGCTTTCTTGATCGCTCACCGTACAGGCGTTGGATACGGTGGCTCGTGTATTCATCTTCTCGGAGTTTCGACTGAAGTGTGGCGATTCGCTGGGAATAGCGCTGGAACCGCTCGAATTCCGGGCGGGCGTGGTACACGGCAGTATCACCGTCTTCGGTGACAACAGCCAACGTATTGTTCGCACCTACGTCGATGGCGGCTGCCTGCGTCGTGTTCTCGGTGTCGAGTGTGTGAGTGAATGCAGCCTGTCGTTGTTGACGGAGATCGTCTGGTTGAATGCGAACAGGATGCTGGACACGAAGCTGGGCAGCGTGGTCGTCGTAGATGAGTTCCAAGCGGCTATCGTCACCGTCCCACTGCGGGTTGCCCCGCACGTCGAGCGTGACACGTTCGTTGTGTTCGAAGTCGTACCGGTCTTCGAGTACGTCACCGACGCCGAATTCGAGTGTGCTAGTATCCTCGTCCCAGTCGAACGTGTAGAGATCGTTGCGGACGAAGCCGTGGAGTTCGTAGCCATCGCTTCTGTTGCCCCAGTATCCTGGTGGCGAGGGGGTCTCGGTTACTGTCAGGTCGGTGTCGTCGTGGTACTGGTCGAGCAACCGGAAATGGCTGCGCCACGCTTCGCTGTTCTTGCGAGCGATCTGCTGGCACGTTGCTTTCCCAAGGATGGGGGCGTACTCATCGTAGAGGTCGGTGTAGTCAGCGTCCCATACGTCACCATTATCGCTGAAGTATGCTTGGCGGCGTCAGTAGGTGATCTGGTTCCAGAG
>Ga0207714_1000902_pt1 | contig 19983 bp, 16 predicted proteins | sample PonA232FremontCA_2_FD_187270 | JGI IMG/M metagenome (GOLD analysis project Ga0207714, IMG submission 187270) | Marine sediment microbial community from Fremont, CA, USA - Pond A23 Sediment 2 (SPAdes) | ecosystem: Environmental > Aquatic > Marine > Unclassified | place: USA: Fremont, California...
CCGGCCGCTACGAGCCTGCCGAGGGAGAGCAGATAGAGGAGTTTGAACGGGCGGACGACGAGGAGATGCCCCTCGAGGTCGAGATACAGGCCGTCTACCGGGAGAAGGTGCCCGAGATAAACGAGGAATTCACGGAAAAATTTGACCTGCCTTCCCCGGGTGAGATACAAGAAATGGTTCGGGAGAACCTGGAAGAACGCATGGAGAGTCAGAAGGAGAGCATGCGGAACGAGCGGGTGCGGGAAGCACTCGCCGAGGCAGTGGACTTCGAACTGCCGGACTCCCTGGTGGAGCAGGCCGCCGAGCGGCAGAGGCGGCGGCTGGTGATGCGCATGCTGCAGCAGGGACGTCCCGCCCAGGAAGCACAGACGATAGCCGACCAGATGAATCAGCAGTCCCGCGAGCTGGCGGAGACGAATTTGAAGTCGTCATTCCTGCTGCGCCAGGTTGCCGACCAGGAACGGCTCTACGTAACTGAATCGGAACTGGCCGAACGAATGCAGGCCATCGGCAACCGCCAGGGATGGGACAGCCGCACGACGGAGAAGTATTTCGACGAAGGAGACCGCCGCAGCAACCTGCGCGAGAACCTGAGGGAAGAGAAAGCCCTCGAGTTTGTCGTGGAGAACGCCGACGTGCAGGAAGTCGATGAGTCCGAGATTGCGGAAGGCGGCGAAGGCGAAGAAGAAATCCAGACGCCCGGAGAGGGTGAGACGCCCGACATAGAAATACCGGGTTCATGAGACTCGCAGAATCAGGAATGCACCTAGCGTGAACAGCAAAACCGACAAGAAAAATCCTGCGCAGCCCTTTGAAGGGGCCGAGAATCGACGAAGCAGCACCATCGTCCCGAAGGTGGTGAAGAGCACGGCCCGGGGCGAGCGGGGATACGATATATTCTCCCGGCTGCTGGAAGACCGCATCGTGTTTATCGGCTCCGCCATCGACGATACGGTGGCGAACGTCGTGGTGGCACAGATGCTCTACCTGCAGAGCGAGAATTCCAACCAGGATATCAACCTGTATCTGCACTCGCCTGGAGGTATGATAACCAGCGGATTGGCCATCTACGACACCATGCAGCTTATGCAGTGCGACGTGGCCACCTACGTGGTGGGACAGGCCTTCAGCCTGTCGGCCGTCCTGCTTGCCGGCGGGACGAAGGGCAAGCGCTACGCCCTGCCGCACTCCCGCATCATGCTGCATCAGCCCTGGAGCGGTATGCGCGGAACGGCGGCGGACATCAGCATCCACGCCGAGGAAATGAAGAGACTGCGGGGCTGGATAAATGACATACTGGCTGAACACACCGGCCAGCCGGTGGAACAAATAGAAGAACAGGTGGACAGGGAATTCTACATGTCGGCCCGGGATGCTAAAGAATACGGGATCGTCGATGACATCCTGGAACCGGCGGAGTCCTCTGAATCTGAATAACGGTATCGGGTGATTACCGTCTCACGAAAGCGAGAGGGAATGATATGACAGACGGCAACGACGAAGTCGGGCGGAACGAGGCCTGCTCCTTCTGCGGCAAGGGTGCCGATTCGGTGCAGAGGCTCATCCAGGGCAACGAGAACACCTTCATCTGCGACGAATGCGTGAGCCTCTGCCACTCCATCCTGCAGCAGGATAAGTTCGAGGCCGAAGAACTTGAACCACTGGGCGGCATACCCGCGCCTGCCGAAATTAAGGAGGAGCTGGATGAATACGTGGTGGGCCAGGAGAAGGCCAAGAAGACCGTCTCCGTGGCCGTCCACAACCATTACAAACGCCTGAAAAACAAGGAATCCTCTGACGTCGAGCTGGACAAGAGCAACGTCCTGCTCGTGGGTCCGTCCGGCTGCGGCAAGACCCTCATCGCTCGGGTGCTGGCCCGCTGCCTTGACGTGCCCTTCGCCATCGCGGATGCCACCACGCTGACCGAGGCCGGCTACGTGGGCGAGGACGTGGAGAATGTACTGCTGAAACTCATCCAGTCCGCCGACTTCGACGTCAACAAGGCCCAGCGCGGCATCATTTACGTCGACGAAATAGACAAGATAGGCAAGACGAACCAGAACCGCAGCATCACCCGCGACGTCAGCGGCGAAGGCGTGCAGCAGTCGCTGCTGAAGATGCTGGAGGGCACGGTGGCCAACGTGCCGCCCCACGGCGGTCGGAAGCACCCCGAAGAAAAGTATATCCAGATCGACACCACCGACATCCTCTTCATCTGCGGCGGCACTTTCACCGGCGTGGAGAAGATCGTCGCCCAGCGCACCAATCGGCAGAACATAGGATTCCAGAAGGAAGGCAAAGAGGCCCGCGCGCGCGAGCGGAAAGGCGAACTGCTGAAGAAAGTGGTGGACGAAGACCTCATCAAGTACGGCATGATTCCGGAAATGGTGGGCCGGCTGCCCGTCATCGCACCGCTCACGCCGCTGAGCGAGGAAGACCTGGTGCGGATTCTCCTGAAACCCAAGGACGCCCTGGTGAAGCAGTACAAGCGGTTCTTCGAGCTGGAGGACGCGCAGCTCGAGTTCACCGACGAGGGGCTGCGCGAAATCGCACGGACCGCCATGGAGAAGGACACCGGCGCCCGGGGACTGCGCTCCGCGCTGGAAGAGATGATGCTCGACCCACTGTTCGACCTTCCCTCCAAGCCGAAAGGATACACCTACGTGGTGGGCCCCGAGGTCGTCAAAGGTGAGGAACCACTGCTGGAACGGAAATATCGCAAGGGGGCCTGAGGGGGCTACCTCCGACAGGCGGCCTGCAGCGTGCCACACAGTGTCTCGGAACGGTGAACGCACCTCTGCGGGGGTGCCGGGCAGGGTCAGGCAAGACCTGTGACGCGGAAGCCGGCCCGCCCCGGTGCTGCTGCCTTCTCCGCGCCTGCATCCTTCATGGCTTCCACTCTGTATAACAGCTATCGGAGAAAGTCGTTATGGTCCGCAAGATAGACGTTCAACCGACGTTCGAACCCGGCGAGCTGACGTTCCCCAGCATCCCCACATTCCAGTACGAGCGGGACCTGGAGGATGAGCTGGATGAAGGCAATCTGGATGAAGACCAGGCCATGGAAATGCTGGAGTGGATGATGAGCATCCGCGCCTTCGAGCAGATGATACTGGCGCTGCGGATGCAGGCATTTGAGCCGCTCCAGGGCACCGGCTTCGAATACAGGGGACCCACCCACCTGTCCATCGGACAGGAAGGCGCCAGCGCGGGATCCTGTGCCGCCATCGGGTCCGGCGACTGGATTACGAGCACCCACCGCGGACACGGCGACGCCGTAGCCAAGGGCTTCTCTGCCATCACCAGGCTGGACGAGGATACCCTGCAGGAGCGCTTGGAACAACCGGAAGCCATGGCCGTGGATGAGTCCGACCTGGTGGAGGCCGCCAAGCTGGACCACATCTACCGCACCACCTGCGAGCTGTTCGGCAGAGCCAACGGCTACTGCAGGGGCAGGGGCGGCGGCATGCATATAGCCGACTTTAGCTGCGGCCATCTCGGCTCCAACGCTATCGTCGGCGGCTCACTGGGCATCGCCACCGGCGCCGGCTTCACCTCCCGCTACGGTGACGAACAGCGCGTGGTGCTCTGCTTCGCGGGCGACGGCGCCTACGCGAACGGCGTGGTGCTGGAATCGCTGAACCTGGCCAACATGGCTCAGTTCAAGAATGACCTGGCCGAGGAACCGTTCGGACTGCCCGTCGTTTACGTCATCGTCAATAACCAGTACGGCATGACCGGCCAGCAGCGGGCGGAGGTGACCGGAGTGGATATGCTCGCCCGCCGCGCCGCCGGGTTCGATATGGACTGCATGAATGCCGAGGTCGTTGACGGCATGAACGTGCTGGCCGTGCGCGACAGCCTGGAGCGCGCCGCGCAAATCGCACGCGAGGGCGACGGCCCGGTGCTGCGCGAGTTGATGTGCTACCGCTACCAGGGCCACAGCCTGAGCGACCCGCGGACGGAATACCGCACGAAGGACGAGGAGAAAGACTGGAAGGATATCGATGCCATCGAGCGGTTCAAGGCGCAGATACTGGACGCGGGCGTCGCTTCCGAGGAGGAGCTCGACAAACTGCAGGACAAGGTGGATGAGCGACAGAACCGGGCCGCCGTGGAGGCAGTGGAAGCGGCTCAGCCCGACCCCGGCGAGGTGAACAGGTTCGTCTTCACCGATTCCTGCTGCGACGACGTGCCCGCGCAGTGGACCCCGGACGAAGAGAAGTGGGAGAAGGCAGAGCGCGGGGAGGACGGCCAGCTTACCATGCGCAAGGCGCTGCGCGAGGCCATGGCCGAGGAGATGGACCGCGACGAGCGCGTCGTGCTGTGGGGCGAGGACGTGGCCGACTACGGCGGCGCCTTCAAGGTCAGCAAGGGCCTGCTGGAAGCCTTCGGGCGCGACCGCGTCTTCAACACCAGCATCAGCGAAGCCGGCTTCATCGGCATGGGCGTCGGCGCCGCCATGACCGGCCTCCGGCCCATCACGGAGCTGATGTACAGCGACTTCGAGGTGCAGGCGGGCGACCAGATATGGAACCAGGCGGCGAAGTGGCACTACATGAGCGGCGGCCAGACGACCGTGCCGATGGTCATCCGGTCGGCGACGGGAGCCGGCAAGGGCTACGGTGGACAGCACTCGCAGGCGCTCGAATCTCACTCCACTCACACGCCGGGCCTCAAGGTTGTCTATCCCTGCACAGCCTATGATGCCAAGGGCATGCTGAAGACTGCAATCCGGGACGACAACCCGGTCCTCTTTGTCGAGTCCCAGAAGCTTTACAACGAGAAAGGTGAGGTGCCGAAAGAAGAATACACGATACCCTTTGGCGAGGCCGCCATCCGCCGCAGCGGGGATGACGTGACAATCGTGTCCTGGGGCATGGTTGCACACCTGATGCCCGAGGCGGGGCGCATCCTGAGCGAGGAGCACGGCATAGAGGCCGAGCTCATCGACGCCCGCAGCCTGGTGCCGCTGGACGTCGACACCATTGTCGAATCGGTCAAGAAGACCGGGAGCTGCGTGGTGGCCAGCCAGGCGGTCCGCACCGGTAGCTATACTGCCGAGGTGGCTTCCCGGGTGGAACAGGCCGCCTTCGACTACCTGGACGCGCCCATCGAACGCGTCGGCTCCGCCGATTCCATCTCACCCCAGTCCGAGGTGCTGGAAAAAGAATTCCTGCCAGACGCCGGGGATATCACGGAAGCTGCCAGAAAAGTCTGCTATGACAAGTGACCTGCTGCCCTGGAGGGTGACCGGCAGGCAATGGGCTGCCGCCGCCCTCGCCGTGGTCGCTCTCGCGGGTGTCGCATGGTTGCTGATGCACGAAACCGACCGCGGGCGGCTGGATGACTTGCTCCAATCTACCCTCGTCGCACTGGAGCAAGGGGACGTGGACGCGGCCATGGAGGGCGTGTCCCCCGAGTTCCAAAGCTACGGGCTGAACCGAGCCCAGCTCAGGAAACTGGTCGTGACCACCATCCAACGTCACGGCCCGCCGGACCTGTCCGCCCTGAGGAAGGAGTTCCGGATCGGAGAACGCTACGCGAGCTGCCGCTTCACGCTGCTGGCCTGGGGCCCGGAATCGGGCCGCCGACCGGTGCGGACAAAGTGGCTCGTTTCGTTCCAGAAGACCGACAACCGCTGGCGGATCATCGGGCTGGAGTCCCGCAGCGGGCTGGACGGCTACTTCCGGAGGGCGAAGGCCCTGGCCGACCAGCTCGACATAGAACTGGTTCCGCAGAAGTGAGTGGCTCGCCGCAAGCGAATCAGCCCCCGGCACGGATGCCGGGGGCTGTCCTGCGTACGGCGGGGTGGGTGAGCTTCCCGAGATTTCTTGCGCGCACCCGCAGATTGCCCTGTTGCGGGGGATGCATATGGGCCTCGGCGAGGCAGACGGAGCGTGCCGGCTCCGACGGCGGGAGAGGTTCATCTCTGCGGCCACCGACCTCGATACGGTGGCCGGCAGACCCGTTCACAGCGGGGACGGCAGCGCCCCTCCAGCTACTCGCCGGCGCCTTCAACCGCGCGGGCCAGAACGACCCGGTCGCCGCGCTCAGCCTGCAGCAGCTCCAGCGCCGACCCGTTCTTCACTGCAACTTCCAGATAGCCGGTGCTTCCGATGAGCGCGACCAGTTCACCCTTGTCGACGGAGGAGTAGGTCTCCGATATGCCCTCGATGGTGTGCTGCTTCACGGTGATGCGGATGGTCTCTACGGGACACTCGAAGGCGGTTTCCACCATACTTCGGGAGATGTTGGTGATCAGGTTGCCGAAGTGGTCGATATAGATGATCTCGCCGCGCAGAGTCTCGTCGGCCGTCCGGACCGGCTTCGGCAGGTTCAGCTTCCGGAAACTCTCCACCTCCGGGCCCACCTCCGATGGGTCAGTGCCGGAGCACAGATGGGCGGCCACCGGTGCAAATATGTCCCGCCCGTGGAACGTGCCGCTCGGCTCCTGCAGGAACAGCTCTTCGTTGTTCACCTCGCGGATGGTTTCGGCGCCTTCCTCCTCCTCGACCAGGCTTAGCAGCCCATTGTCCGGCGCCAGGAACAGTTGATTGGCGGCTTCCATGCACAGTATCTTCCTCTCGGTGCCCACGCCCGGGTCGATTACAGCCGTGAAGACGCTGTTCTCCGGAAAGTAGTTGTAGCTGCAGTACAGCATGAACGCAGCCTGCGTGACGTCCTGTGGCAGGATATTATGGGAGAGGTCCACGATGGGCGCGAAGCCGTATGTGGACAGGACGGCCCCCTTCATTACCCCCACGTAACTGTCCTGGAAACCGAAATCCGTGAGCAGGACGACCGGCGGGGTCGGGCTTGAGAAGCTGAATTTTGCCATGGTGCAAGCCTCTTCTGCGAAGTAACCTCAGCCCTATAATTGTAATCGGCGCGGCCGGCCCATGACAAACGGGGGATCCGCCGGGGATCAACCGGCGTATCTGCCGCGACGGCTCCCGGGGGTAGCGCGGGCCACACAGTGCCGGAGAGCTCACAGCAGCACGCCCGGATTGAGGACGCCGGCGGGGTCCAGTGCATCCTTCACGCGGCGCATGGCATCCAGCGATTTCTGCGAATACTGCATCTGGAGAAATGGCTTCTTGATACGCCCGATGCCATGTTCCGCGGCCACGCTCCCTCCCAGCCGGACGGCGGCCCGGGCGAACTCCTCATACAGCTTCTCGGCCTTCTTCACGTCCCCCCTGCAGGCGGGGAGGATGTTGACGTGGACGTGACCGTCGCCCGCGTGGCCGAAGATCACATGGCGCAGGTCCTCTTCCTCCACCCGGCGGCGGTAGAGGTCCATCATTTCGTCCAGTTCCCCCGGCGGCACCGCCATGTCCGTGCCCACCTTGTGCACCTCGGAATGTTCGCGTCTTATCTGCCCGATCCGCGCGTTGACGGCCTCCGGCACCGCATGCCGCAGCTCCTTCATCTGCTCCATGTCGCGGCGGCCGAATCCCGCCCAGCTCCGAGCGGGTTCCAGGTCCGCCGAGCGCAGGAGGGCCGAGCACTGTTCGTAAATCCCGTCCAGCTCCGACTCGCTGCCGAACGGGAACTCGGCATAAAGCCCCGCCCGCATATCGTCCGGCAGGACGCTTGTGTGGCCCCCGTCTTCCCGCAGCAGGTCCACCGCCCGCGGGTCCAGGTATTCGAGGGCCAGCGGCTCGGGCGCTTCTGCCCGGCGGAAATGCCGCACAAGCCGGATCATGTCCTCGTCCTCGCGGATGAAGAAGGTCACGAACAGACGGCCCGCCGGTTTCTCCGTCAGCGCCAGCTCGGCCTCCGTCACGATGCCCAGCGTGCCCTCGCTGCCGACAAACAGGTCCACTGCATCCATGCCCGGCTGCAGGTAGTATCCCGCGGTATGCTTCGTACAGGGCCGAGGAACGGCCTCGATCGGCACCGTCCTGCGCTTTCCGTCCGCGCAGATCCAGAAATTTCCGTCCTTTGCGCACACATCTCCGCGCTCCAAGTCCAGCACCTGCCCCTCGGCGGTCACCACGCGCAGGCGGCGCACCCAGTCGCGGGTCGGGCCGTAAAACAATGTACGCGCGCCCGATGCATTGGTGGCAATGGTGCCGCCTATGGTGGCCGACCGTTCGGTGGAGTCCACCGGGTATAGCAGGGGGGTCTCGGGCGAATTGCCGTCCAGGTAGTCCTGCAGCTCCTCCAGCGTCGTGCCCGCGCCGACCCGGACGCGCCACTCGTCGCCCGCCCGGCGAAGCTCCGGTTCGAAAGTCAGCCGTTCAACGGAGACCACTGCACATGATTCGGAAGGCACCGCTCCGCCCGCGATGCCGGTCCGTCCCCCGCCCACCGCGATATTGAGCCCCGCCTCCCTCGCGCGCCGGACCGCCAGTGCCGCCTCGGCCGTCGAGCGGGGCAGGTAGATGATCTCGGGCGCCGGCCCCTGCAGGCGCGACTCGTCGGAACGATATTCCTCCGTGCCGTCCATGGACGGGCAGCCGTCCGCGGGGCTCCGCGGCGGCCGGGGATATATGTCAGCCCTGGGAGACATGTTTGCGCCCCCTCTCCTTCAGCTCCTCCGTCAGTGCCGGCAGAACCTGTCGATAGTCCCCCACGATGCCGTAGTCGGCAATCTCGAAGATGGGCGCGTCGGGGTCGGTGTTGACGGCCACGATGAGGTCGGACGACTGCATACCGACGCGGTGCTGCAAGCTGCCGCTGATGCCGCAGGCCAGGTAGAGCTTCGGCTGCACGGTCGTTCCGGTCTGGCCTACCTGCCGCGGATAGGGAATCCACCCCGCGTCAACTGGCGGGCGGCTCGATGCCACCTCGCCGTCCAGCTCCTCCGCAGCTTGCCGGAGCAGCTCGAACCCCTCCGGTCCGCCCAGGCCCCGGCCGCCGGCGACGATGACCTCTGTCTCCGCGATGTTGACCGCCTCTTCCTCGTCCTGATGAACCTCAAGAAGGTGTGTACCGGCCTGGAAAGCGTCATCGGGCAGGCGGATGCGGCGCACGGGCGGCTCCCCCGAACCCTCCCGCTCCGGCGGACTCATGACGCCCGGTCGGACGGTCGCCATTTCGGGCCGGTGGCCGGGGCAGGTGATGGTGGCCATCACGTCGCCGCCGAACGCGGGCCGCGTCTGCCGCAGATCACCCGTCCGCCCGGACACATCCAGCCCCGTGCAGTCGGCGGTCAGGCCCGTGTGCAGCACCGCCGCGGCGCGGGGCAGCACGGCCCGCCACAGGGTGGTTGCCGGGGCAAGTATGGTTTCCGGATGTTCGGATGCGACCAGGTGAGCAAGCGTCCCTGCCCAGTGCTCGGCAGTGCGGTCCTCCAGGCGCGCATCCTCCGCCAGCAGGACCTCGTCAACAGGCCAGCCGGCCAGCTCGGCGGGTATGCGGTCCAGTTCGCCCCCCAGCACCACCACGCGCAGACAACACTCCCGTACCGGCGTCAGCCGTGCCGCCGCACCCAGCAGCTCCCCCGTGGAATGATGCAGACGGCCGTCACGCCCCTCCGCCATCACCCAGAAGCCCGACCATTGGCCGACCGGCCCATCGGCGTCCGCGGCATCGGGCACGCCCAGCGCATCCTCGGGACAGGCCTTCACGCAGGCGCCGCAGAGCGTGCAGTTCGCGTTGGCCTCCGGCCCGTCCCCGCCCATCTCCAGTGCCTCGAACGGACAGGCTTCCAGGCACGCGCCGCACAGCGTGCAGCGGTCTCTGTCAACCCACAGTGAGCTCATATCAGTGCCTCGTCCTCCAGCGCATCGGCCAGCTTCCGCGCCGCCTCGTCCGGCGGGTCGTCCCACACCACGCCCCCGGCCTCGCGTGACGGGGAGAAGACCCTCTGCACCCGCGTAGGTGAGCCGTCCAGTCCGAGCGCGGCTGCCTCGCCGCCCAGTTCGGCGGCCGTCCAGGTCTCGACGTCAGCCCGGCGGGCCTCCATGCAGTCCACCAGCGAGGGAAACCGCGGCCTGTTCAGGTCCTTCAGAACCGTCAGCACCGCCGGAAGAGGCACCCTGCGGACCTCGACCCCCCTGTCGGCCTGGCAGCAGGCCGTCAGTTCATCTTCGCCCACCTCCCGTATCTCGCGCACGTAGGCGGCCTGCCGCCAGTCCAGGTGAGCGGCCAGGCCCGGCCCCACCTGCCCCGTGTCCCCGTCCGTGGCCTGTTTACCGCACAGGACCAGGTCCACATCGTCCAGCCGCCGCACGGCGAGGGCGAGAGCCTTCGAGGTGGCATACGAGTCGGAGCCGGCGAACGCGCCGTCGGACAGCAGGATACCCCGGCTGCACCCTCGGGCCAGCGCCTCGCGCACGGCCTCGGCGGCCTGCGGAGGACCCATGCTGACGGCCGTCGCCCGGCCGCCGCACCGCTCGGCCAGCCCCGCAGCGGCCTCTACGGCGTGCAGGTCCAGCGGGTTTATCTCGCTCTCCACGCCCGACCGGTCCAGCGTGTTCGTCTCCGGGTCGATGGAAACCGCGTGGGTGCGCGGGACCTGTTTGACGCAGGCTACTGCATGCATGTCGACCTCCGGCTCCGTCACAACGGAATGAGAGCGCGTATTTTACTCGCGTCGCCGCTGTGTTTATTATAGGATACTCATGCCTCTTGAACCATGCTGACTCCAAGGGGGACTCCTATACCGATGAACGGATCAGCCATGAAGCCGCCCATCCTCCACGTCTACGAGGACTACAAATGGACCGGCCCCTCCGGTCCCGTCGCCAGGCTGTGCCGGGAGCTGCAGCGGCGCGGCTGGCCCGTTGAGCTGGCCACCTGCCGGGGGCCCGACGACCCCGAAAAGAAATGGCTGAACGAGAGAGCCCGCGAGATGGGGCTCACCGTGCATGATGACCTGTACCTGGAGAGCGAGCCCAATGTGCGGATGAACGGCCGCGATATTGCCCGTCTCAAGGAGCTGATGCGGGAGCAGAAGCCCGCGCTGGTGCATGCGCACGGCTCATGGGACCATGTGCTGGCCTGGAGGGCGGCGCGGCTGCTGCCCCGGCGCATCCCGGTGGTCCGCACCGAGCACCGGGGCCGAACCTTCCACCCTCTGCTGCACCAGCTACAGTTCAGCTCCTTCATGACCGATTACCTCATCGTGCTCAGCAACTACTTCCGCCGGGAAGCCCGCCGGACCCTGTGGCGACACCCCTCCACGGTCTATTCCGTGCCGGGCGGGGTGGACTGCAGTGAGTATGCGCCCATGGCTCCCCCGCCGGGCAAGAGGGAGGAATTCGGCCTGTCACGGGATCACTTAGTGATGGGCATCGTGGCGCGCATACAGCCCCATCGCCGCTGGGGCGCGCTGATCGACGCCTTCGAGCTGGTCCGACAGGAGAATCCGCGTATCAAGCTGGTCGTGCTGGGCAAGGGCACCTACAAGGAACAGGTGCTGGACCGGCCGATCGAGGAGAAGGGCCTGGAGGACACGGTCATCCCGCTGGGCTACCGGCAGGATGACTACAAGGAAGTACTGGCCATGCTCGACGGCGGTATGCTGCTGGTCCCCGGCTCCGACGGCTCCTGCCGCGCGGCCATGGAAATGGCGGCCATGGGGAAGCCGCTGGTTGTCAGCCAGCGGGGGGTGCTGCCTGAGATAGCGGGCGACCGCGAGGCGGGATTGTCCGTTCCCGACACGCCGGAGCGCCTGGCGGAGGGCGTGCTGGAGATGGCCGAGAGCCGCGAGCAAATGCGCGAGTGGGGACGCTACGCCCGCGCCAGGATGGAGCGCGTGTTCAGCCTGGAGAAGCAGGGCGACCGCATGGAACGGGTGTACGCCCACATCATGCAGGGATAGACCGCGTGTCGCGGCAGACAACGCAACGCGATGTCCGTGTCCACGACATACACGGCGAGGTCGCCGCGGAGTTGGACCGGCGGCACCTACCGACAGCGACGGGCCGCGTGTCGCGGCTGACAACGCAACGCGATGTCCGTGTCCACGACATACACGGCGAGGTCGCCGCGGAGTTGGACCGTGGCCTGCCGCCGAGAGAAACAGCCCGCGTGTCGCGGCAGACAATCCTACGCGATGGACGCTTCCACGATATACACCGCGAGGCTGCCGAGGAGCTGCACCGTGGCCTGCCGCCGAGAGAAACAGACCGCGTGTCGCGGCGGCCAACCCTGCGCGATGGACGCTTCCACGATATACACCGCGAGGCCGCCGCGGAGTTGGACCGGGTGTCGCGGCGGACAGCCCTCCGCCGGAAGCAGCAGTGCTGTGGCAGGTTACCGCTGTGCGGTTCAACTCCGCGGCAGTGAACGTATGGCTACGGGTCATTTATCGTTGCGTAGGCTTGCCCGCGGCAGGTCGCGTTCCCCCGTACATAGCGTAAGGCTCCGGCATGCAGGAATCTGGCCTGCGGGCCGGAGCCTCGTGTCGGTGGTCGGGGCGCCCGGATTCGAACCGGGGACCTCTGCGTCCCGAACGCAGCGCTCTAAACCAAGCTGAGCCACGCCCCGTACCTATCATCCACATTACTCTACGATATAAAGTTCCCTGCCGCCTGTCAAAGACGCGGGGCATTTCCGGCCCGGCGGCCGGCACGTGCGGCGGAAACGCCGGACGGGATAATTTTTACCGCAGGATATGTGGCGGGTATTCGTTTAATGTAGTGGAGGCGGGACATGAAATGCGAAAAGATACAGTCACGGCTGCACCGATTCCTGCAGGATGAACTGCCTGCCGGCGAGGCCCGGCGTATGGAGTGTCACCTGCGTGAGTGCGAGGCATGTCGGCGTGCGCGCCGCGAGGCCGAGAGGCTGAACAGTCTGCTGGACGAGGCTCGCGGGCAGGCGACTGCCCCCGCCGGCTTCACCCGCCGCGTCCGCAGGCGCGCAGAGGCAAGGGAGGTGGCGGGCATCCGCTGGCTCGCGCCCGTCGCATCGGTCGTGGGGCCGAATCGCGTCCGGGCCGCGGTTGCCGCAGTCTTCCTCTTTGCCGGCCTGTCCGCCGGGGCATTCCTCGGGTGGTCCACCGCGGCCGTGAGCGGCGCACGGACGGGGTCCACGGCCCGGGCCGCGGAGCAGGAGGATGCGGTGCTGGTGGGGGGCGAGCTGGCCGCTGCCCCGCCGGGGTCGCTCACGGATGCATACCTTTCGGTGTCGCTGAACTCTTCCAACGGAGTCGATGTGGAATTCTCAGGTCAGTAGGAGCGTCAGGCATGCTGAAAAAGATATCGAGCATCATCCTGGTTTTTTCCCTTGCCCTCAACCTGGCGTTCGTGGGTATGTGGGGATATCACCGCTTTTACATCCACTCCGGTAGGGGGGGATGGGATGAGGATGACGGGCGCCGGGAGATGCATGGTGACTGGCGCGGGTGGCCCGGGGCGGGTCATCCCGAATCCGGTGGTCCGCGGCGGATGCGGCTGCGGCTGGGGAGGCGTCTGAACTTGAGCCGGGGGCAGCGGAGGGCGTTCCGGGAGTTTCGCCGCGAACTGGCGAGGAAGATGGGGAAACGAATGAAGGCGGTGCGCGCACGGCGGCAGGAGTTGTTTGACCTGCTCGGGCGCCCGGAGGTCAACAGAGGGGCGGTGGATGACGCGCTGTCGAAGCTGACCGAGGCGCGGGGGCGGCTGACCCGCGCGACGGTGGAACACATGCTGGAGCTGAAGGATGTGCTCGCACCCGACCAGCAGCGCCGCATGCTGGACATAATACGGGAGAGAACCGTCGGCCACGGCAGGGTGCTGCGTGAGTTTGTCGGTGGCCGGGGAGATTGCCCCCGCCCGCATCGAGGGCGTGACGGGGGCAGGAGGAGGCGGCGCAGAGGCGCGCCGCCCACCAAGCGTGACTTTCGTGGGCCACAGAGCCCGGGAGGCACCGATGAAGAAGGGTAAAGGACGTATGAGGATGCTGGCAAGTGCAGGTATTGTGGTGGCGCTCATTGTAGGCGTGACGGCCATGCCGGACGCCCGGTCGGAGGACGACGATGACGCCAGGCGCGGAAGCAGGCCCGGCTGGAGGGCGGAGAAGTGGGGCGAGAAGCCGCCCTGCGTAAGCGGCGCTCCGTGCCCGCTGGGCCGCTACGGCCGCGGAGTCGGACGGCGCGGCGGCCGCTGCGGGAGGCCCCGCCGCGGAATGAGGGGCGGCAAAGGCCGCGGTAGTGGCCGTGGAAGAAGAGGCGCCGGAGGCCGCGGCGTTGGTCGCCGAGCCATGTGTCCGCCGGGCGGGCCGTGCTGCGTCGTGGGACCCGGCGCCCGAGGGTGGGGCGCGGGACGGAGAGCCGGCCTGCGGGGGCTGTGCATGGCGCCCGGCGTCAAGATGGAAGTGAAGGACGCCGAGGACGGCGCCAGGCTCATCATCACCTCCGATGACGAAGAGACCGCTGAGCTGATCCGTGACCGCCTGCACCGCATGGTCGAAATGCGCGGGCGGGCCCGGAGGCCCCTGAGGCTTCGCTGGAAAGCCCTCGAGGACACGGAAGATAGATACCGCGAGGGCGACAGGGAAGAACGTGAAAAGGACGAAGCCGAGCGCCACGAGCGAAAGGAGAAGCATGAGCACGCGGAAGAGCGCACGGAAATGCGCCGGATGATAAGGCAGGAAGTCCGCAGGGCGCTAAGGCATAGAATGAAGAAGCATCACGAGAAGAAAGAATAGCACCTTGAACGCCTGACGGCACGGGCTCCGTCACGCGGGGTCCGCGGAAGATGCAGCCTGAGCCCGGAGTGCGGTGCGACCCATCGCCTCCGGGCTCTTCTGCGTGGCTTCTGCAGGGGCGCTGCCGCCCGCGAGAAACTGTTGCGATGGCCGGGCGGGAGTGATATAATCACAAAATGTATGGAACGAAGGAATGAGTGGTTACTGCCGCCGCAGCGTTATCCGCATTCTTGCTACCGGGAACAAACACAATGGCCGGAAATGATGAGTCCCAGGAAGGACAGCACGCACAGGATACCAGCGGCCTGGTCCCCATGTATGTCGGCCGAGACGTGGACCGGGGTATCCAGGCCTTCCGGCGGGGAGACATGATACTCTACACAGTCCGGGGTGAGCCGGACGAGGTACAGGAGCTGGTCGGGGAGCTGAACAAGAAGGGTGTCAACGAGGTTGTGGCGCTTATATCGCATCAGCCGTTCGACGAACAGGACGAGCAGGACGAAGAGTCGCCGAAGGACGTCGAGCAGGAGGAGGGGTCCGACTCGTAAATGTAATCAGGTACCGGGATGCCCGGGGGCAGGAACGATGCGTAAGCCGATATTGATTTCCGCAGCAGCGCTCATCCTGCTGGCCGTGAGTGCCTCCGGCGGGACGATTATCCTGGAGAATGGCAGGAAGATGTCCGGGGAGGTGCGAGTTACCGGGGACGAAGTGGAGATGAAGACCCGTGAAGGGGTCGTGCGCATTCCTCGCAGCCGCGTGAAGGACGTCCGCCAGGGCGTCCAGCAGAAGGAGAAGAAGCACGAGGGACGGTCCCGGCCGATGCTGCGGAGGAAGGTCACGATGGATGCCGATGGGGCGGGCTTCGAGCAGGTCATCTCCAGGCTCCGGCAGGCCACGGGCGCCGGCTTCGTGCTGGGGCCGGGCGTCAGGTCCGAGGACCTGCCGCCGGTGACGATGCACGTGCGGAAGGTGACGCTGAAGCAGGTGCTTGACTTCCTCACGGACGGCTCGCCGCTCGCATACCGCACCATCAACAGGCGGGCCATCCGCATCGGGCTCGAGCGCCGGATGAAGCGGCAGGAGCTGCGTATCTACGACGTGCGCGACCGGCTCTATGACCGTTCCGACGCAGGAATGCGCCGCCGCGGCGGGGTGAGGACGCAGTTTGGCGGCAGCTTCGGGGCCCCCGCCCGCAGCAGCGTCGGAGGCGGCGGGGGAAGATACGGCGGCCGTCTCTCCCGTGGCGGCAGATACGGCGGCTACCGCGGAGGCGGCTCCGGCGGAGGCGTTGGCCCTCCGCTGGCGGCCCGGGCGCAATCACTGGCGTGGCTGACCACCAGCCTCGTCCACCCCCAGGCGTGGGGGGCGGGGCGCGCCGGTCTCATCGGCGAAGTCGGCGGTGGACGCTACGGAGGTCGCAGATACGGCGGCTACCGGGGCGGTGCTCGAGGCGGATTCGGCGGATCCCATCGCCGCGGGCGGCGCCGCTGAGGTGGCCCGCCGGTCGGAAACGGATGGAGGCCCGGAGGTTCGGAACACCGCGGAACGGTGCACGGGCTGGGACGTTCTGCCATTCGCTTTTGAGCAGGCGCGCTGCAGGCGGCGACAGCACTGTCCCGCCCACACGCACGCAATACACACCTTCGAGAACAGATCCAGGGCAGACAGATGGGTAAACTGCTCGATGACATAGCCAGTCCGGTGGACCTGCGCGAGCTTCGGGCCGACCAGCTGGACTCGCTGGCCGAGGAAGTGCGCCGGGATATCATCGATGTCGTCTCCAGCCGCGGAGGCCACCTGGCCAGCAATCTCGGCGTCGTCGAACTCACCCTTGCCCTGCACCGCTGCTGGGACTTCTCCTGCGACAGGCTCGTCTGGGACGTGGGACACCAGGGCTACGCCCACAAGCTGCTGACCGGCCGCCGCGAGGACTTCCCCTCCCTCCGCCAGGAGGACGGGATCAGCGGATTCATCGACGACAGCGAGAGTCCGTATGATGCCTTCAATTTCGGCCACACCGGCACGAGCCTGAGCGCGGCACTGGGCCTGGCACGCGGGGACCGCCTGGCCGGGCGCGAGCGGGACGTCGTGGCCGTCATCGGCGACGGAGCTCTGGCCAGCGGCATGCCCTTCGAGGCATTGTTCCACGCCGGCAGCACGGACGAAGATCTGCTGGTTGTCCTCAACGACAACAAGATGAGCATCTCGCCCACCGTGGGCGGCGTGCGGCGATACCTGGACCGCATCCGCACCAGCACGCACTACAACGAAGCCAAGGAGGAACTGCTCCAACTGCTGCACCAGATACCGTCCGTGGGCGGCTACTTCGACGACCTCTCGCGCCGCCTGAAGGAAGCTGCACATGCCGCCCTCACGCCCGGAGCGGTCTTCGTGGAACTGGGCTTCAACTACTACGGCCCGGTGGACGGGCATGACATCGACGAGCTGACCGAAACCTTCCGCCGCCTGCGCCGAATAGACGGACCGAAGCTCCTGCATGTGCTCACCGAGAAGGGACGCGGATTCAGGCCGGCCAGCGAGAACCCGACCGACTTCCACAGCAGCTCGCAGTTCACCATCGAGGATGGCGTCGTCAAGGTGGACAGCTCCGGCGGACGCCGCTATTCCGCCGCGCTGGGCGACGCCGCGGTGGACCTGGCCGAAGAGGACGAGGACATCGTGGCCATCACCGCCGCCATGCCGGACGGCACGGGACTGGACGACTTCTCGGAGCAGTTCCCCGGGCGCTTCCACGATGTCGGCATCTGCGAACAGCACGCCGTGGGGCTGGCGAACGGGCTGGCAGCGGCCGGAAAGCGCCCGCTGGTAGCCATATACTCCACCTTCCTGCAGCGGGCATACGACCAGCTCTTCCACGACCTTGCCCTGCAGGAGGCGCCGGTTACCGTCTGCGTGGACCGGGCGGGCCTGGTCGGCAACGACGGCCCCACCCATCACGGCCTCTACGACATAGCCTGCATGCGGACGCTTCCGGAGTTCGTGCTGATGGCGCCGCGCGACGAGGCCGAGCTGCGGGCCATGCTGGCGCTGTCGCTGGACATAGACGGCCCCTCCGCCATCCGGTATCCGCGGGAGAGCGTGCCGGCAGCCGGGGACCGCACCGAGCCGGAACTGGAGCTCGGTCGGGCCGAAGTCGTGCGCGAGGGCAGCGACGCGGCCATCATCGCCTACGGCGCGCTGGTGGAGCGCGCAGTCCGCGCGGCGGACATCCTGCAGAACGAGCAGGACATGGAGACGGAGGTCGTCAATGCGCGCTTCGCGCGGCCCCTGGACGCCGAGACGATATGCGGGACGGTGAGCGCCCACGAAACCGTGGTGGTGGCCGAGGACCACTGTCGTTCCGGCGGGTTCGGGAGCGCCGTGCTGGAACTGCTGGTGGATGAAGGTGTCGATACGTCCGGCGTGGAGCTGGCCGGAGTCCCGCCCGAGAAGGTGGAACAGGCCGAGCGGGATACGCAGCTCGGCTGGTGCGGACTCGACGCCCGGGGGCTGGTCGAGCGCCTATCACGCGTTCCGGCGCCCGCCTGAGGCCACTGCTGCCCCACGAGAACTGCCTGCCCGCCACCCCACGCCACAAACGGAGCCGAACACAGTGAAGAATGCAGAAGAGCTCAGGCAGCGTCACGTCCGCCCCGCAGGGCGGGTGGTGGTCAAGATAGGCACCAACCTGTTGACCGGCCACGACCGCCCCATCGACTCCGACCGCATCGGAAACCTGGTCGAGCAGGTCGCCGAGGCATTCGGGGACGACCGCGAGGTGGCGGTGGTCAGCAGCGGCTCCATCGGCGCCGGCATGGCCGGCCTGGGGATGACGGAGCGGCCGAGCACTCTGCGTCACCTGCAGGCCACCGCCAGCGTGGGACAGGGCAAGCTGGTGGGCGAATACGACCGGAAGCTCCGCCGCCACGACCTCCACGCGGCCCAGATACTGCTCACCCGCGAGGACTTCGAGAACCGCCGCCGGTACCTGAACGCGGCCAACACCATCAACACCCTGTTCGACCTCTCCTGCGTGCCCGTCATCAACGAGAATGACACCATAAGCACGGACGAAATCAAGTTCGGCGACAACGACTACCTGGCCGCCTACGTGACCCACCTCATCCGCGCCGAACTGCTTGTGCTTTTGACGAGCGTACCGGGCCTGTGCCGCAGCGACCCGGCCGCGGCCGAGGACCCTGACGTGGTCTCGGTGGTCGAAGAGGTGGACCAGGACGTGGAGGAACTCGCGGTGGACAGGACATCTCCCGGCGGCGCGGGGGGCATGAAAAGCAAGCTGGACGCGGCCCGCATAGCCACGCGTGCCGGCGAAGCGGCGGTGATAGCCGACGGGCGCGAACCCGACTGCCTGCGGCGGGTGCTGAGCGGCGAGGACATGGGCACCCTGTTCCTGCCCGCGGAGGACCGCCTGAGCAGCTACAAGCGCTGGCTTCGCTTCACGCGGCGTCCGCAGGGCACCCTGGTGGTCGATGACGGCGCCCGGCAGGCACTGGTGCACCGCGGCACCAGCCTGCTGCCCAGCGGCATCACGGGCGTCCGCGGGGGGTTCGGCCCCGGCGACACCGTGCGGGTGTGCACGGAGGACGGACGGGAGGTGGCCCGCGGACTGAGCAACTATTCCAGCGACGAGGTGAAGAAAATCATGGGCCTGCAGACCGACGAAATCGAGGAGGCCCTCGGATACAAGGACTACGACGAGGTCCTGCACCGGGACAACCTGGCCCTCTCCACCTGAGGGACGTGCGGGGCCAAGCCCACTCTGACCCTTCGGACACATCATGCCCGGGACTGGCTCAGACAGCCGAGAGACGCTTCAGAAGGAGGTAAGATACCTCAAGGGGGTTGGCCCTGCCCGGGCCGAGAAACTGGCAAGGCTGGGCATACACACCGTCGAGGACGTGCTCTACCACGCGCCGCGGGACTACGAGGACCGCCGGGAAATTACATCCATCCTGGAAGCCCAGCCCGGCGAAAGCTGTGTCATCAGCGGCACCATCACCCGCCCCAACTTCCGCCGCACCCGGAATCCCCGCCGCGGCATACTGGAGGTGGGGGTCAACGACGGCACGGGCTTCATCAAGCTAATATGGTTCAACGCACGCCGGAGCTGGAGGTCCAGCTTCCCCTCCGGCGAAACCATCACTGCCTACGGCGAGATCGATACCTACCGCGGACTGCAGATGGTAGCGCCGGACTACAGCGTGGGTGAAGAGCCCAGGGAGAGCGACATCTGCGGCGGCGTGCTGCCCGTCTATCCGCTCACGGAGGGAATCTATCAGAAGGTGATGCGCAAGATTACCCGCCGGGCGCTGGACGAGGCGGCGGGCGAGGTGCCCGAGCTGCTTCCCGAGAGCTACCGGGAGCGCCGGG